>Ga0209390_10000411_pt1 | contig 83570 bp, 76 predicted proteins | sample BON01_FD_187212 | JGI IMG/M metagenome (GOLD analysis project Ga0209390, IMG submission 187212) | Freshwater microbial communities from Lake Bonney liftoff mats and glacier meltwater in Antarctica - BON-01 (SPAdes) (version 2) | ecosystem: Environmental > Aquatic > Freshwater > Ice > Glacier... | reverse complement strand
GAGGGCAGAGGGCAGGGGGCAGGGGGCAGAGGGCAGAGGGCAGAGGGCATGGGGCAGAGGGCATGGGGCAGAGGGCAGAGGGCGAAGGGGTTTAGCTGGAGCTTGGTCCCGATACCTATCGGGATGGGACGTGTTATTTACACCAAATATCGGCTCGCCAAGGTCTGTATTGTTTTTTCAGCTGGAAATTCTTCGCGCATTTGCTGTTGGGCAAATACACCATCTATGCACGACCAAATAAGCCGAGCTTCTGTTCTTGCACCTTTGATTTTAAGCTTCTTCAGTTCCATGCGGAAATGTTCGATAAAGAAAAGATTGATGTCTTCAATTTCTTGAGCTAGGTAATCAGAAAGTGCTTTTTGCATACGCACGCTATGAAGCAATCGCCAATAGACTCTTTTTTCGCGAAGTATTTGATATGCCAATAACATTTGCTCTTCTAAGCTTTTTCCTTTTGATTCATGCAAATATTCTGTGCGAATCATGGACACGCCGTCTTGAAAGAGTTCTCTCAATAAAGCTTCCTTTCCCGCGTAATGACTGTATAACAGGCCAAGGGCAATATTGGCTTGGCTTGCAATTTGGCGGATAGAAGTGTTATAATAGCCTTCCGTGCTAAATAGCTGAAGGGCTGTCACTCTGATTTTATTGGCTGTTATTTCTTTGCGTGAATCGATCATAAGTCATGGAAGCTTTGCCAAAAGTAATATTTTTGAAAAGCATGTTGCGACGAATCAATCCTTGGTGGTATGTTTTCCTGAGTGGAATCCTACTTTTTATAGCTTGGCCCCCCTTGCCAGTCCCGTTTTTAGTCTTTATTGCTTTTGTTCCTCTGCTTTTATTGGAGGACCATCATTATAAAGTGGCAGATCGTCCTTTGCAGTACTATTTTCAAATAGTACTCACGCTCACCATTTGGAATGCGGCCACCACCTATTGGACCTGGTTTGCTTCTCCAGCGGGGGCACTTGCGGCGATATTATTGAATGCTCAATTCCAATCTTTGCCCTGGTTATTATTCCATAGAACACGGAAAATATTCGGCGATAAATTAGCTTATCCGGCTTTGGTGGGCTTTTCATTAACTATTGAATATTTGCATTTTAACTGGGACATTGCCTGGCCTTGGCTTAATATGGGGAATGTTTTTGCTGGCAGCACCTGGGCCATCCAATGGTATGAGCTAACTGGCATTCAAGGTGGCAGCTTATGGATCTATGCTGTCAATATTTTACTCTTCTTCGCCTTCACCCGATATAGCGGATGGAAGGCTTGGGTTAAGCCTGCTATTTGGATTGTTTTGCCTTTGCTTTTATCCGTTTATATGGGGTATAGACTAATTGATCGTCAAAAAGGAGATGCGATTGAAACCCTCGTGGTTCAGCCTAATATTGATCCCTATACCGATAAATTTGATGGTATGAGTCCAGAAGCACAGCTCTCCCGACTTTTTCGATTAACGGATAGTATGGTCACGGATAATACACAGCTAGTCCTTTGGCCAGAAACCGCTTTGACTAAATACCTCGACGAATCGTCCTTATCCCAGGAGCCGGTCGTTCAACAAATTCAGCAATGGGTTCATGCGCATCCAAAGGCATTGTTGGTAACTGGAGCTAGTACTGTTCATTTCTATCAAAATGCAGGGGAGAAGACGCGCACTTCAAGAGAAATTGAGGGCTCGGATGGTGTTTTCTATGATTCGTATAATACGGCCTTAGCTTTTGAATCTGATAAAGAAATCCGGCTTTATCATAAGTCGAAATTAGTACCCGGTGTTGAAAAAATGCCCTATCCACGCATCTTCGGATTCCTAGAGTCTATGGCTATTGACCTTGGCGGAACGAGTGGTTCCTTGGGGAGAAGCGATTCAGCGGTGGTATTTAAAGAAGAGGCATTTGCCTTGGCTCCTATTATTTGTTATGAATCGGTTTTTGGCGCCTATGTCGGTGAATATGTAACGAACGGCGCCAATATGCTGGCTATCATAACCAATGATGGCTGGTGGAAAGACACACCAGGGTACCAACAACATTTTCTCTATGCACGTCTTCGTGCTATTGAAAATCGTATGTATGTGGCAAGAAGCGCCAATACCGGAGTTTCAGGGTTTATCGATCCGAGTGGGAAGATTTTGATGCATTCTGATTGGTGGACGCAAGATGCCTTGAGAATGAACATTTTTGCCAGTGATCGAATTACCTTCTATGCACAAAGTGGCGATTATTTGGGTCGTATCTCGGCTTTTTTGTCTGTACTTATTTTGCTAGCAGGCTTTGTCAAAAGGAAAACGGCCCGAGGTTATTAATGCCGCTATAGAAAGCGTAATTTTGTGCCTTAATTATGGGAAAGATCATATTTCATTTTGAAGATACGTCGAAGCCAGCTCAAGAATATGAGATGGAAAAAGGCGATTCAGTTCTCGACATTGCAGAAGATAATGATGTAGCACTGAACCATAACTGCGGAGGTGTTTGTGCCTGCTCTACCTGCCAAGTATATATAGAAGACGGCATGGACCTGATTCAGGAAATTAGCGATAAGGAAGAAGATTTTATCGATCGGGCGAGGAACCCTAAATTGAATTCGCGCTTAGGCTGCCAGTGTGTGATGGAAGAGGAAGGCACGGTTATCGTGACCATTCCAGATCAGACAGACATTATTGGCCATCATTAATAGATACACAGTATGAACAAGGATTTTGCGTTACCCATTCATTGGAATGATTACGAAGATATAGCCATTGGCCTCCATGAAAAGTTTGGGGATGATTTTGGTGAAAGCCAGATTTACCGCATTCGTTTTACAGATTTATTGGAATGGGTATTAGAAATACCTAACTTTAAGGGCACCCGCGAAGAATGCAATGAAGGTCATCTAGAAATGATTCAGAGCAGCTGGGTATACGAATGGCGTGATAATCAATAAGGATATAATCAGATGAGCAGCCTAGTTTCATCGCTAAAAAAAATAACTCAAGTAGTTCGCCCCTGGAATGTTATCGGGGTGCTCGCGGCTCAGGGAATGACCTTGTATAATCTCAGCTTAGAGCCCAAAACCCATGATTTGGTTTGGTTCCTTATCGCTTCTGCCTTCAGCGTGATAGCTGGTCATATTATCCGAGATATCAAGGATTACGAGAGTGATCAAATCAATGAGCCAGAGAAACTTTGGATTGGCAAACGCTTTTCATTAGAACAAGCCCGCTATCTCTATTGGACCCTCTTTTTTGTTTCTTCCATTGCGGCATTCATGATTTCGGTTGAGGCCTATTTTCTCTTCACTGTGGTGCAGCTGATTCTATTTGTGAACGCGGTAGTTCTCAAGCAATTACCCATTGTTGGGAATTTTTTGATAAGCGGTGTAACGGTGTATGCTATCCTCATTGTCCCTGAAATTTTCGATGCGCCCCTCAAAGACTATCCATGGCCGGTGGTATATATCGGCTTCTATATTCTCTTTATGATAGAATTGGTCAGCGATATTCGTTCGGTCAAGGGAGATACTGTCAACAGGCGCCTATCCATCCCTGTGCTGCTCGGAAAAGATACAAGCCTCAGTATTTTATGGATGCTAATTTTATTACCCACCTTGCTCTTTGTTGGCGGATTTATCTATGTCGTTTCTGAATTTTGGCCACAACTTTATCCGCTAGCTGATGAGGAGTCACTTATTGCTGTATTGCTGATGCTCGGCTTGGTTGTAATGCCCGTGAGCTACCTCTCTGTAGTAACCTACCGCGCGAGAATTGGGAAGCATTCTCTATTTCACTTGCAAAATGAGCTCAAGGTCCTCTTGGTATTAGGAATACTTTATTGGGGAATTGGCTTATTTTCGGCTAATGTTATCCGCGAATCTTCCACCTTTGATAGTGGGGTCCAAATCCCCACGACGACAATTTCTACTCACTGAAGCGGGCTTTCCATTCACCCTTCGTACAGCCGATGCGGATGAATCTTTTTCTCCCTTATTAAAAGGAGGAGAGATTCCAGCCTATTTAGCCAGCTTTAAATCCGACGCCATTGAAATCAATGATTCTGAATGCTTGATAACAGCGGATACCGTGGTATGTCTGGAGGATGAAGTATTGAATAAACCCGCTGATTTCGCCGAGGCCAAGGCCATGTTGCAAGTGCTTTCAAACAAGGCGCATTGGGTGCATACCGGGGTATGCCTACGTCAAGCGGATCGTAAGCATGTGTTTGTAGAAAGCACCAAAGTCTTCTTTAAAGCGCTAAGTGAGGAGGAAATGGATTTCTATATCGAAAAGTATCAACCCTATGATAAGGCGGGCAGCTATGGCATCCAAGAATGGATTGGCTATCGAGGAGTAGTGCGTATCGAAGGGTGTTATCAAAATGTGGTGGGCTTTCCTGTAGCCCGATTTGTGAAGGAGCTTGACTCGTTTATTTCAAACAGTGTTAGAATGGATTGATTTGACGATTTATATCCAACTTTATGGATGTATAAATTTTTAATTGAAGAAATATTTGCATACGATTGCGGCGTTTGTTTAAAGCGGCTATTTTGCAGGGTCCAATCTAATGAACTCAAAAGCGAAGCGTAGATTTTTTTCTGTTCTGTGTTTCCTAGCGCTATTCCAGCTTCGATCATGGGCTCAGGTGTGCGAGAACATAACGAGTCTAGAACGGTATTCTACGTCTGCTGGCTTAGTCGACAACGACGTAAAGGCAGTAATCACCGATGGTAATGGAGTCTTGTGGATTGGCACAGAGAGTGGTTTGAACCGGTATTTGAATACGAATTTTGAATTATTCAATGAAACAACGCCTGGGGGTCAATTGGCAGGTCATGCGGTAAGCACCGTGTTTCTTGATCAACGTGGTTGGGTATGGATAGGTGATAGGTTTATGGGCTTGAGTTGTTATAAGCCTGGGAGCAATAGCTGGAGAAGATTTTATAATCAAAGTGGTCCAAATACGCGCTTTGAGGGAAAAGAAATAATAGATTTAATAGAGGATGGTAATGGAGATATTTGGATTGCTGCCTTTCCAGATTATCTCATTCACTATTCGGTTTCTGCCGACTCATTCACCCATCATAAATTGCATATTGAAAAGGCCTATTATGGAATTCAATCCTTACATCGACTCAATGAACATGAACTTTTAATTAATACCGGTTCACAAGGGGTAGTGCGATTTGATATTCGAGATGGAAAATTCCATAAGGATCTTGCTTTTTATCGCGCCTTCGGGATAGAGTATGTTAGTTTTAATGACAAGATATGCACTGATAAAAAAGGCAATACACTATTGATAAAAGAGGGGGGCATTTTTTTACAAAGAGCAGGTGCAAAAAAGGCGTATCAAGTAGGAAGCTATGAAGGTTCAGAAAGGCCCGCTTGCAATTATACTATTGATGGCGATTTTTTGCTTAGCATCTTTCCTTATATCCTGCGATTTGATTCGAACTACTGCCTAGTTGAAAGCAAAAAAATGCTCACGCGGTACAATGATAGAATACTCAATTGTGTCGTAAAGAGTATTTGCCAGGATAGGCAAGGGATATTATGGTTAGGAACAAATGAAGGAGTATTAAAAATAGACCCTGCCAAGCAAGTGTTTAAATCCTTTATGAATATTCCGAATTTGGCGCCGTTGTATCAAGGAGAAGAAGATATTCGTTGTTTGCTTGTTGACGATCAAGGAAATGTTTGGGCAGGGCCGCGCAAAGGCGCCAGTATTCTTTGTATGAGCGCGAGAGTTGATGCTAAGCGGCCAATGAAGTATGATATCCTGAGTAAAAAAAGCGATAAACATACGGTCAACTGCATGATTCAACTGCGGGATGGCCGTATTCTCGCTGCTGGCTATTCTGGGTTTTTTGTCAAGAGCAAAGGGAAAAAGTTTACTCCCTTTTTTCCTACGGAAAATGAAAATCCGGCTCTCGCCAATGCTTGGTCGATTCTCCAATTGGCCGATGCTAATCTTTTAATTGGCACCAAGGATTTAGGACTTTTCTATTTTGATATCATGTCGGGTTTGCTTACGCCAATAGAGCTGTTGAACACGGACGGATCGCAGTTTTCAGAAAATTTTGCCACATGGAATATATTCCAAGACCACGATTTGAATGTATGGTTGGCAACATCAAAAGGGCTCTATAAAGCCCTTCGTCAATCGTCAACTTCGTATCAGCTGATTTCTTATTTGAATTTGAAGGATTGCTCCGTATGGTCTGTCGCCCAAGCAAAAAACGGCATATTATGGTTTGGAACGGTGGAGTATGGTTTGATTGGTCTAGATGCCAATGGCAATAAAGTATCCTCAATTGGTTTAACTGACGGGCTACCATCAATGACCATACGTGGTATTGTGGAAGACACAGAAGGACAACTATGGGTAAGCACTTCTGCAGCAATTAGCCGAATTCGGTTTGAGAATGGAAAGCCAACCATTCGCAATTTTGACGTGTTGGATGGATTGCCTGTTGAAGGATTTAGCAGCAAGTCTGCCTGCCAAGGCCCAATGAATAATTTATTTTTTGGGTCTAAAAAGGGCATCGTTTTTTTCGATCCCAAAGCCGTTAGCCCAGTAAAAAAAAGAGGGTATTTGTTGTTGCGCAATATGCATGTATCAAATAGCAGTGTGACTATTCAAAATTTTCAAGGAGACATATTAGAGCTTTCCGCAGGTAATAATTCCTTTGCGCTAGAACCCGCTTTAACCGACTATAGTAATCCTGAAAAGAATAAATTTTACTATCTCTTGGAAGGAGTAGACGAGATATGGCATCATTCGAGTGGGGAACATCCATCCATACACTATTCCAGAATACTTCCTGGAAACTACAGCTTACATATTCGGGCAGAAAACCCAGATGGGACTCCTGCAATCAACGAATGGCATATTCCCATTGTCGTACAGACTTATTTTTGGCTCCGAACCTGGTTCAAGACGAGCATTATTGGTTTTTTGATTGTGCTAGTAATTTATGCCATCTATTTGACGCTGAACAGATTAAGATTAAGACGGCAGTTATTGAAATCGGAAATTGCGTCGTTACGTCTGCAGATGAATCCCCACTTTATCTTCAATTCACTAAATTCTATCCAAGATTTAATCTACCACGATGAAAAAAGGTTGGCGAGTTCCTATCTCACCCGAATAGCGAGACTTATCCGCTCCATTTTAGAAAATTCAAGCAAAACAAGTGTGAGTCTGGAAGATGAAATTGGTTTTCTACGGCTTTATTTGGAATTGGAAGCCCTGCGTTTCCCAACGCACTTTTCTTATGCCATTGAAGTGGATCCCTCCATCGATATTGAGGAGTATACTATTCCACCCATGCTCTTGCAGCCGCTAATTGAAAATGCCCTAAAGCACGGGATGGGTGGGGAGGAGAGAAACTTAGAATTGAAAATAATTTTTGAGGATAAAGGGCACTATTTATTATGCCGAATAGTAGACAATGGCGTGGGCTTTCCATACGATGAAAGCAAACGATTAACGGGGCATCATTCCATGGGATTGCTCGTAGTACGTGAACGCTTAAAATTTTTAAATAGGCTTGAAGGCAAAAAGTACGCAATAGAGGTGGATTCCTCAAAAAGGAATCGTGCAGCGTCTGGCACAGAAATAAAATTACAACTTTAATGATACAACAACAGTCCCAAATTATACGCGCATTGATTATTGAAGATGAAGTAAGAAGTACGCATCTACTCAATGCATTGCTTGGTGATTTTGCACCAGACATTAATGTGGTAGCCACTGCTGATAGAGTGGAAGAGGCTATTGCCACGATAGTAAAAGAAAAGCCCGAATTGATATTTTTGGATATTGAACTCTGCGGCGAACTTGCCTTTAGGATATTAGATCGTGTTAGTTGGAGGAATTTTCAGTTAATTTTTATCACGGCACACGAAAGCTATGCACTAAAGGCTATACGGTATTCTGCGGCGGATTATTTACTCAAGCCAGTGGCCCCTGAAGAGCTGGCCTTGGCTATTCAAAAGGTCCGAGAAAAGAAAGCACTAAACATGGATAGTGAACAAATGGACGTTTTCAGGGAACATTTGAATAGTGGCGGAGAACATAAACGCATTACATTGCCCACCTTGCATGGATTTGTCATCGAGGAAATGGACAATATCCTGTCAATTGAAGCCGATGGAAATTATTCGATTTTCCAATTGAAGGGGGGTGCAACCATCATGGTTTCTGGAAATATTCAAGCCTATGAAAGTATTTTGGAACAAGGCTCCTTTTTTAGAATCCACCGATCCTTTATCGTAAACCTAAAACAGGTGAAGAAATACATGAAAGGACGGGGAGGCCAGGTAGTTCTTTCAGATGGGAGATTGCTTCCTGTGGCTATCCGAAAGAAAGAGGGATTTATTTCGCGCCTCAAACAAATGTAAAAGGCCCCAATAAGGGGCCTTTTAGTAAAATTGAGAGAGCAGAAATTAATGTCTGATAATCATGTGTTTGCTATCAACTCTTGCTCCGTTTGAGGACAGTCTATAGATATATACTCCAACAGGAATATCATGGGTATAGAATGTTACACTTGATTCACCAAATTCCATCAAAGTGATGGATTTGACCATACGACCTTGAATATCAAATATTTCGATTTTCGCGTTATTGGCGCTTTCAGGTAGGAAATAGCCGATTCTTGTTGAGCCATTTGTAGGGTTTGGAACATTTTGTTTTAAACTTCCCTCAGGCTTGGTTTGGTTATTCATAGGTTTAAATCCAGTGCTTGGATTCGGTTCAGGTCCACGTGGACAACATTGATGATTCAAGTTATATGGATTTGATGAGGAAACATATCCAAACATGCTAAATCCAGTGGCACCACCATTTGTATTGATAACATCTACTTGAATACAATTTCGGCCCAAGGTTAAAAAATTATTGGGAATACCAACTAGGAATGGCATCGGAGAAGTTGCGGTACCACTTGGTACAAACATTACCGGGTTTCCATTTATAAAAATGACAGCACTATCGTCCGCACGAAATTCGAAGTTTACTGCAATGTTCTGGGTACTGTCTTTGATACAGAAACAGAGCTCATACGAATAGGTGCCATTTGGACTACTTGGCATATTCACGCTAGTTATCCATTTGCTTGGGAATTGGGTTGACATCCACGCTGGTACTGGATAAGGCTGCACTAAAGGTGAAATGCCTGAATTTCCTAATGGGTCTGATAACACGTTCCAGTTCAGGTCTTGCGTACCTGAAGGATACGGAGTCATTGAATTGAAATCGAAACCGGTTCCAATGAACAAGTTTTGGCTCACAAAACAGGTCTCTTCGCAATTTCCAAAATCAGCATTTAAGCCCTGATTTCTGAGTAAATTAATGGTATGGTAGAAATCTGGAGAGCCAGGTAATGACTGATCCCAATTGGCTGGAAGCACTTCAGATACATAATAAGTTCCCGCCGCCAAACGCTCGAAGCAGTAGGTGCCAAATGAATCCGTTTGTATAGTATCAATTAATGAATGGTTATTGTCTTGTAAAACAATTTTCCAATTAGGAAGCAAAGGTTCGCCAAAATCAAGGATTCCATCGCAGTTGAGGTCATTAAATTTCACCCCGCAAATGGACCCGCCAGGCACAAAACCTTGCAATGTGCTGTCGCAGCAACTATTCACCACATGATCAGCATTGGATGTTGTTAATGTTCCTTGAAGGTTCAACGCAGTTGGTCCCCCTACATTATAAACATCTACTTGGATACAATTTTGTCCGACACGAAAATGCGACTGTACTGTATCTTTTAGATTTGTTGGTACTGGGTTGCCAAATGAGGAGGGATTTAGAAGAGTAATTCCCAAATTGTGCCCATTAAAAAACACCCTAGCACTATCATCTGCTCTTAAGTTTATATCGAGAGAGGCATCCGTAAATCCAGGAGCTAAGCAAAAACAACGTTCGAAGCTGTAAGTGCCGTTAACCGGGGCGCCTGAAGGTCTTTGAGAGTGCGGATAATTTATCCAGCGTGTATCAGGGAACTCGGGTTGGTAGGCGGAGTTGGTATATGCAGCAATTGCTGGGTAAGGGTCATTGCCCCAAGGATCTGAAATTACAGTCCAATACATGTCCTCATCGTTATCAACATAGACAGTATCCAGCTCGGCATTATAGCCGGTACCAAGTTTAAGGCTATCACGTAGCGTTACCTCGCAACGTTGATTGCCAAAATTAGCCGTTTCTATTTCCAATGAATCGAGATAGAAGCTCCATTTTCCGCTCGAGTCTGGCTCCATTTGGTTCCACCAGGGTTGGGCAACTTCACGCACATGGTAGTTTCCAGACGTGAGATGAGTAAAGCAATAATCGCCATGAATATCTGTAAGAATGGTATCAATAGGGTTTCCTAAAGAGTCTTCCAAAATAATCTCCCAGTTTTCCAAACCTGGTTCGCCGGCATCTCTTTGTCCATTGCCATTTACATCCTCGTATTTCACGCCACAAATGTCACCGCTAGGGTCACAGCAAACATGATTCAAGGTAAAGCCGCCCACCACTGTGCCGGCAACATTGATTCCCATAGCCACTCCTCCAGTATTGCGGAGTTCGAGTTGTATGCAATGGGTTCCCGCAGCCAGGTAGGTGGCATGATTGATATTGATGGTATTTGCCGACTGAAAATAATATCCAGCGGTATAGTTTCCAAGGGATACTCCATCAAGCTTCACTTCAACGATATCGTCTGCTCCTATTTTTAAGTTGATAAATGCGCTATCATCCTGACAGGTACAAAAGCAGGTTTCAAAAATATAGGGTGGATCAGGTACTGGATTATTTACATTGTAATTTGTATTGTTATGAGCAGAAATCCATTGCGTATTTGGTAGGGTATACCATGCGGCATGGGGCGTAATAACAAAGGCGGGAACATTTATACTAACTCCTGTGGGAGCACCTGTTAGTTCGAAATAGGCATCTTGTTGACCAATGACATACAAGGTGTCCTTTCGATGATCAAATCCCGATTTAATTTGTAAGGTGTCTCGGGAGCAGTAAGAACTTAGGCATCCGCTTTGGCCGTAACCCGATTGGGTGAGGGCTAAGAATACCATGGCAAGGCATAGAAATTTTGTTTTCATAATAATTTATTTTTGATGGTTTGTTTTACAATCGAATTACCAAAGGGTAGAAATTCTTTTGAAACCAAATCTTGCTCAGAAAGTGTGTATATACTTGCTCTAATTGATGAGCGCGATGAAATTCATGTTAGGCGAGAAGTAAATTACATCAAGCGCGAAAGCATTGAATTTCTGAAAAGATGTAAGAATATTGATTTTGGAGTTTTATGAATGTGATAGAAGAACACCTTCTTTCAAGGAATTGGTAGAGCAGTAAATTTCAGTGATTCGTCCCATAGTTAAAACCGTATCGATGAGTATGCTCGCTAAAACCATCATCTCTACGCGGTAATCAGCTAAGCCTTTCATGCGTTCGCGTTCCGATTTGGTGGAGTGAAGCAGGGATTGATGGATAGTGTGAAAGTCGCTGAGCGAAATAGGGAAACACCTAGGATTTATACCTCGGAGCTCGCCTTTTTTATCTTCAATCAATTCTAAAATGCTCTCAAAGGAACCGGCAGATCCGACCAAATAATGTGCTTGATAATGGTGGGCCTTATGGATGATTCCGGAGAGTTTTTCTTCCAAATAACTTTTCAAAAGAGCTTGTTCGGTGGCATTGATTGGGTCGCTGGGCTGGAATTGCGCTAGGAGGCGGGCTGCCCCGATATCGATACTCTGTTTATGAAGGATGTCTTGGTCCTTGCACAGTATGAACTCCACACTTCCTCCGCCAATATCCATAATTAAATAAGGGGAAGGCATAATTGGCAAGGAATACATCACCCCTTTGGCAATCCATTCGGCTTCTTCCAGGCCACTAATCGTCTCAATTTTTAGCTGGCTACGATTCCAAGCCTCTTCAATAAATTGTGCGCCATTGGAGGCATTACGAATGGCTGAGGTGGCCACTACATGAAGTTTATCGCAGTTCCTTTCATTCAATATTTTGCGGAATTCGGCAAGCGCCTTTTGTCCTCTTTCGAAGGCTGCAGGAGCGATTAGCTGTTGGTCAATTCCACCTTCGCCCAGTCTCACGGCAATCTGATTTTTATAGACTTCCTCGATTTTCCCGCCTTCAATATCGGCTATGAGCAAATGAAAGGTATTTGTTCCTAAATCAATAACGGCCTTACGCATGCTTATTTGGAGTAAATCCAGGTTTCAGGATCCTGCTTCGCATTTCCTTTCCAGAGCTCAAAGTGGACGATGCTTTTGCCGTCATCTGGGTCCTTATAGACTTTTCCAAGTGTTTGCTTGGTGCTTACTTTATCGCCTTTTTTGACATTGACTGTTTCTAGGTGGGTATAGACAGTAAAGAACTCGCCATGGTTTATCATCACTGCATTTTGCATGCCTGGCACATTGAAAATCGCACGTACCTCACCTTGGAAAACTGCGCGGGCATTGGCTCCATCATTGGTTACAATGTCTATCCCATTATTCATGGTTTTCACGTTGGGCAAGGTAGGGTGACGGTGTTCACCAAAGCTGCGAATCACAAAGCCTGATTCTACTGGCCAAGGTAGTTTTCCTTTATTGGAAGTGAAATTCGCCGAAAGGGCAGCTGCCTCTGGAGTCATAGCTAGGTCAGTGCTTTTCTTTTCCCCTTTGTTATTTTTGAGGGCCTCCTTCGCAGCTTTCTCCTCCGCCTCTTTTTTGGCTCGTCGCATTTCTTCCTCAATAATGCGGTTAATGGCATCATTCAGTTTTCGTGCGGCCTTTTCTTTGGCAGCAAGGTCTTTACGAAGTTCCTTTTCCTTTTCCTTCAGGATACCAACGAGGGCATCTTCCTCTGTTTTGTCCTGTTCAAGTTCCGTTTTCTCGTTTTCCTTTTTACCCAATAAGTTCGATTTCTCTATCCGAATACTTTCCAATTGGGCTATTTCTGCTTCTAGGCTTTGCTGCGTTTGGCGAATCAACTCCATCTGAACAGTACGGGATGCACTAAGACTGCGCAAGAATTCTATACGGCGCGCTGCCTGATGAAAGGAGGAGGCAGAAAGCACAAAGGTGAGTGGGTCGAATACGCGTTTGCTTTTATAAGCCAGGTAGACCATTTCGGCATATTCCTGCTTGCGAATTTCAAGATTTTGGAGAACCCCTTCAATGTCTTCTCTTTTGGAGAATATCTGCACATCAATACCTTCAATTTCCTGATTTACGGTATGAATAAGGGCCTCACGCATCCCTATTTGTTTATTCAGCAAACGCAGTTGATTCAGCGATTTTTTCTTTTCGGTCTGGGTTTGGTTCAGTAGTTTTTTGGTCAGCTCAATTTCTTTTTCCTTCTTCTTACGTTCTTGTTCCAGCTCCTTTTGCTTGCGCTTATTGTCATTGCCCTTGTTTTGAGCAAGGCTAGGCCCAGCAAGGAACAGGCAAATCAGTCCAAAGAGAAGAACAAACTTACTAATTCGGCTTCCGGAAGGGGAATTGAGAAATAGGTTCGAGCGATATGTTCGTGTAGTTGAGATCAAGTTTTACGGTTAAATCAGGACGCTGCACGAATATATTAACTTTAGAAGGCATTTGTTTCGTATTCACTTCCTGAAATTCTAAGTAATTCACATCCGCCTTGCCTTCCTGGATGCTGCTTTGCAAAAGATTCCGAATAATCTTCGGATTTCCATTCATAAAGAATTCACGAAGGATGAAGTCGCTCGTACGTTTTTCAACTAGGAGAGAATCGCCATGCATCGATACTTGGGCGCCTTTATACGGCAATAGGGGATTGCCTACAAAGAGGTCTTGTAATTGGGTAACAGACAAAGGAACAGAGAGCATACTCGATAATGAATCGAGGCTGTATTCGCGGTAGTTTCGTTCAGGTAAATTTTGAATAATATAGATGCTGTCTTTGGTGATCAAGGCACGCGCTACTTCGATGCCCAACATCGCTTGCACAGAAATCCATACTTTTTCATGGCGCTGCATGCGAAAATTCAGCGTAAGGTTTTGCTGAATGCCCATTCCTTCAAAGCGACCAGCTCCACGAAAGGAGAGGTATTCGAATTCAAAGGCATTTTCCATTACTGCCTTTTCAATGACCTTTATATCGGTGCCCATGGAGCCCGTTTTTCTCTCACCCGCAGATTTTCTCAATCCACAAGCGGATACCAGAAGGCTGCTCAAAAGAATAAAACTAAAAAGTTTGATTTTAGAATGCATAGCTACCATCAATTTTCTTTGGGAGAGCTTTTGAACCTGGGTTTAGCTCCAAGGCTTTTTTCCAGTATTTGACAGATTCTTCGCCACGATTGAGGCTTTTTAATACATCGCCCATATGCTCCAAGACTTCGGCATTATTGGGTTCTTTATCCAAGGATTTCGCAATGTATTTGAGTGCTCCTTCTTTGTCTTTTAATTCGAAAAGAATCCAGCCATAGGTGTCTAGGTAGGATGCATCATTCGGGGACATTTCGAGGGTTTTGGCCGACATCTGCTTGGCTTTCTCGAGCTTGGCTTTTCTTATACTGAGGTAATAGGCGTAATTATTCAAGACATAGCGATTTTCAGGGTCAAGAATCAAGGCCTTGTCGAACGACTTGTCAGAAGATTCATATTCCTTCAAATTATAGTAGGCATCTCCTTGGAGGATATAGAATTGTAAGTTTATTTCTTCATCGGGAGCATACAAACCGAGCCCCATTTTGGTGGTTTTTGCGACAGCTTCATATTCCTTTAACTGATAGAGAGCCGTGGCGTTATAATAGTACAGAATGGCTTGTTCTGGAAAATATTCTAAGGCTTTTTCCGATTCTTCTTTGAGCTTCTCAATTTTTTTAAGTTCCAAGAGGATGCTGCAGTATTGCTTCCATACTTCCAAGTTGCCGGGGTCCAAAGCAATGGCAGTCTCGTATTCTTCCAGGGCCTCTTTTTCGCGGTTATCGGCGAAATATAGATCAGCGAGAACGGTATGGGCCATCGCCTCATTTGGGTGAGCGATGCTTACCGTCTTGGCCATTTGAAAAATGGGGTCTTTGAGACTGTGGTCGTTTTCAATGAGCGGAATCAAAGAGTAGAGCACATTCATCTTTGCTTGCAGATTGATGCGGCTGTCTTTGAATGCTTCGTTGAGCTCACGTAGCATGTCTACTTTTTTATTCTCGCTGCGGTAGTATTCTGCCATGCCGAAATGCGCGAAGCCATTGCTAGGCTCACTAAGTAGGATGGCTTTATAAATTTCTACCGATTCTTTTTTCTTGCCCATTTGCCAGTAGAGTTCGGCCAACATGCCTTGGTAGCGGTTTTCTTTCGGCGCAGCTTCAATGAGTTTTTTCAGCTCCTCCACTGCTTTTTCTGGCTTGCCTAAGGTGAGGTATATTTGCTCTTTCTGGCGAATCAAATCTTCTCCAACACCAAAACGTGCTTCCATGCGGTCATATATGGCCAAAGCAGCTTTATAGTCTTTGGCATAGATATATTCGTTGGCGGCATCAAAATAGGCTTCAGGGCTTTTCGGATTTAGGCGAATGACCTCATTGAGCGCTTCCGCAGCCTCTATATTTTTGGCAAGAACGTGACAAATTTTTGCTTTGAGACCATAGTAATAAATATTGCTTTGATCAAGCGCCAATGCTTGGTTAATGGCGGCATAGGCCATATCGGGTCTCGATTTTGTGAAGTATAAATCGGCTATGGAATAATGCGCGGCACTGCTGGCAGGGTATATGCCCAGGGCGTCATTATAGTAGCCGATAGCCTCATCATAATTTCCCAGAGCTTTTGCTCGCTCTCCATTTAAGTATGCCTGATCAAAACGAAGTCTCACATGCTCATCGGCAATTTCTTTGCCGCTGGAGGGAGCTTCTTGAGCAAGCTTCTTGCTTCCTCCGCAGGAAACAAGCATAATTATGGACGAGGCGATTAAAAGTTTCTGGATAAAAATCATGTAGTAATGCTTGAATAGTCGCTGATGCTCAACTCATCGGCTTTTCCTTCAACGATGCTATAATTGCCAATCATGCTATTACTCACATGCGCACCGAAAATTTTTGCCTGTTGTTGAACGATAGTATTACTTAACAAAGAGCGTTCCACCGAGCTGCCGTCGCCCAAGGATACATGCGGACCGACCACAGAATCGGTAATTGTCACGTTTTTTCCGATAAATACGGGAGGTATGATGGTGCTATTATTTATGTTCGCACTTGGGTCCACTTGCGCTGATGAAGCTTTGATTTCCAAAACACGTTGGTTGGTATATACCGTGGCGTTTTTATTTCCGCAGTCTAACCATTCTGTTACTTTGCCCGGCTCAAAATTCAAGCCTTTGTTTTTCATGTTCTCCAAGGCATTTGTCAGCTGGTATTCGCCTTTATCACGGATATCATTATCAATCAAATACTCGATTTCCTTGCAGAGATTCTGTCCGTCTTTGAAATAGTAGATACCAATGATGGCAAGGTCGGAAATAAAGGTGCTTGGCTTCTCGATGAATTCGAGAATATGGTTGTTCTCGTCTAATTTTATCACCCCAAATTGCTCTGGATTGGCTACTTGGTTGACCCAAATAACCCCGTCTTTGCTGGCGTCGAGTTTGAAGTCGGCGCGGAAGATTGTATCGGCAAAGGCTACAATGATATTTCCATGCAAACACTCTTTCGCACAATGTACCGCGTGGGCAGTTCCTAAGGCTTCGTCTTGGTAAAAGATTTTTCCTTTGGCACCAATACCGTCTGCAATGGCCAATAAGCGCGCTTCGGTTTCTTTTCCAAAATCACCAATCACAAAGGCCACCTCGTCGATGGTTTCCGTGCACATGGCAGCGATATCTTCTACCAAATGCTGAACAATGGGTTTGCCAGCAACAGGGATTAAGGGTTTAGGAACCGTAAGCGTATGCGGCCGCATGCGTTTTCCCATGCCAGCCATTGGTACGATGATATTCATATTATGTGTTTTTTGTCTTTATTAGTTTTTTCCTGTGCTTCCGAATCCGCCTGCGCTTCGTTCAGAATCACTTAATGTTTCACCTGTTTCCCAAGTGATTTGCTCGTGGGCAGCAATCACCATCTGGGCAATGCGTTCTCCATTTTCTATAGAAAAAGCTTCTTGGCCCAAGTTAATGAGTAATACTTTGATTTCACCCCGGTAATCAGCATCGATGGTGCCGGGAGTATTTAAAACCGTGATGCCATGTTTAAAGGCCAGTCCGCTTCTAGGGCGTATTTGCGCTTCATAACCAAGGGGTAATTCCATAAATAATCCAGTTGGGATGAGCTGTCGTTGCATAGGTTGTAAAACGATGGCCTCTCCTAAGTTTGCCCGTAAATCAACGCCTGCTGATGCAGAGGTTTGGTGGGTGGGAAGGGCGTGTTCTGATTTGTTTACAACCTTTATTTGTATCAAGATGCTACGGGTTTTGATGCGAAGTTATAATTTTCCTTGGCTTTTCTAGGAGGAAGACTGTGATGATAAAGCCTAGAAATAAAAGGCTTTTCCAGGTGTATTTGAGCGCTTCCGATTCAATATTGTTGAGTACTTCGCTCACCAAATAGATAACCAAGGTAAGTATCAGGTAGAGAAAAAAGCTCCGAACTTTATAAGGGATAGGATAATATTTCTGTCCTACGAGATAGGCCGCCACCATCATGCCTGCATACACAATTAAGGTTGCCCAAGCAGCTCCGAGATAGCCCGCCGTAGGAATGAGGATGAAGAGCAAGGTAATGGTAACAAGGGCCCCACCAATGGAAATATAGGCCCCAATCATGGTTTTGTCGGCGAGCTTATACCAGATGCTGAGGTTATAATAAACACCCAAAAAGAGATTGGCAAGCAAGAGGATAGGCACAACAGCAAGTCCTTCCCAATAGGCTTCATCACGCATAAAGTGTTTAAAAACATCCAAATAAAGGGTAACCATTAAAAAGATGCTGAAACAGAAAAGGCTGAAAAAATGGGTAGCTCGGGCATAGATATTTCGATTGCCTGTGTCTTTTTGGGCAAAGAAAAAAGGTTCAGCAGCAAAGCGAAAGGCCTGGATGAAGAGCGACATGAGAATGCTTAACTTATAGCACGCACCATATATGCCCAGTTGATAATCAGCATCGGCTTCTGGAAGTAAAAACTTCATGATAACCCGGTCGAAGGTTTCATTGACCATGCCGGCGAGTCCAACGAGAACCAAGGGCATGGCGTAAAGCATCATTCTTTTCCAAAGTTTGAAATCAATCCCATGATTGAGCATTTTTAGCTCAGGAACAAGCATCAATAGTGTCGCCCCAGAGGAAATAACACCTGAAATAAAGATGAACTTAATCTCCGGCTCCGCACTAAACAAGCCCCAGCCACTCCATCCATCCGCCACCCAATGTGGGGCATAATAGATGCAGAAGAGATTCAGCGCAATGTTTAGGGCAATATTGATGGAGCGCAGAATGGCAAAGCGTTTGGCATTTCCTATTTTTCTTAAGTATGCAAAGGGTAAGGTGCTCATCGCATCGAACACGAGGATAAGCAAGCAATATTCAATCAGTTTTTCCGCATTGCTAATCTCTAATAGCTGGGCAATGGCATCTCCCTTGAACCAAGTGAGGAAGAGAAAAGCCAGCGAAGTGATGATGATTGAGTTGAGGGCTGTGGAGTAAACCTTTTTATCTGCTTCCGACGAAAAACGAAAATAGGTCGTTTCCATGCCATAGGTGAGCAGCACATTGAAGAAGGCTAAGATTGCATAGAGCAGGGTGACGATTCCGTAAGCGTCTGGTAGAAAGAGTTTTGTGTAGAGCGGGACCAGCAGGTAATTGAGCATCCGCATGGCGATGGTCGATACTCCATAGATCGCTGTTTCGGTGGCTAGTCGTTTTAATCCGCTCATTCTTTCGCAAATTAATAACAATCGTTTGCCTTTTGCATTCTTTTTGCAGAATGAGGGAAGCAAACTATCTTTGACAAGCATGCCGAGATTCCTCTTTCTTATACTCACCCTTTTGCCCCTGTTGGTTAGCGCTCAGTCGAAAGACGAAGAGTTGGCTGCCCAATATTATATGAACGGGGAGTTTGATAAGGCGGCTGTATTATATGAACAGCTCTGGAAGAAGAATCCATCTTCCACCTATATCTATACCAATTACCTCAATACCTTTCTTGCTTTAAAGAATTATAACGGCGCCGAAGAGATGATTCGTGCTCAGGAAAAGCGCTTTCCCGCAGAAGCTAGCTATCGCGTTGATCGTGTTTGGGTAATTCAGAAAAGCGGCAATTTGGATAAAGCCAAAAAGCGCGCGGCTGAAATTGCTTCAGAGGTTAAGAATGGCGAAGATGCCCTCAATGTTGCATTGGCCTTAAGCCGAAGGGAATTTTTTGAAGAAGCTCAAAATGCCTTTTTGAATGGACGTAAGAAGGAAAAGGATCCACTACTATTTGCTGGAGATTTGGCCAATCTGTATGCCATCATGGGAAAAAAGCAGGAAATGGTGGATGAAGGGGTGCTTCACGTGCAAGCGAGTCCGCAGAACCTAGAAAGCATGGAGAATCTATTCCAAGATAATTTGCGGAACGATGAGGACTGGGAGCTTTTGGTGAAAAAATTGCGCATCAACTTACAAAAGAATGTAGACGACCCAGCGAGCAATGAATTACTCATGTGGACCTTGGTTCAGAAGAAGGATTTTGATGCTGCTTTTATCCAGTTTAGGGCGATCGACAAACGAAATAATCAAGGAGGAAAACGCTTGATGGAATTGGCGCAGCTTGCTCAAACGAATGGCGATTTTGAAAATGCTGTGAAGTCGTATGATTATGTGGTGAGCTTGGGAGACAAAGCGCCTTTTTATTTTCAAGCCAAGTATGGATTGATTGAAGTGCGCTATAACCGAATTGTTAAATACCAACGCTATACGCCACAAGATTTAGTGGATACTGAACGTGAGTTCAAGAATTTTATCCGCGACTTTGCTCCCTATTTTGAAACCGAGTTTGCCGAGCGTCAATTGGCGCATTTATACATGTTCTATCTCGATCAGCCGGATACTGCTATAGAAATACTGAAGCGTATTTCAGAAAATCCTCGTGCGAAGAAGAACTTCAAGGGCGAGGTGAAACTGGAACTGGGCGATGCCTACCTCATGTTAGGCGAAGTATGGGATGCAGAGCTCATCTATAGCCAAGTGGATAAAGATTTTAAAGAAGACATTTTAGGGCAAGAGGCCAAATACAGAATGGCGCGTTTATTTTATTTCAAAGGAGAATTTGAGCGTTCGAATGCTTATCTGGAGGTTCTAAAAACAGCCACAACTCAATTAATAAGCAATAATGCCATTGATTTGAGTTTGCTGATTTTAGATAATACTGGGATGGACACTACCGAAGAGCCCATGAAACTCTACGCAGATGCCGAGTTGCTGATTTACCGAAACAAGGTGAAAGAAGGGATGGCTATCCTGTCGGAGATAGAAAAACGCTTTCCGAACCATAGTCTGCAAGACGAGATTCTTTATGCCCGAGCCAAAGCAGCTATCCGTGGGAATCAAACTGATACAGCGATCTATTATTTAGACCAGTTATTGAGTAAATTCCCGTATGATATTCTGGCCGATAATGCCCTATTCATGAAAGCACAACTGTATGAATTCCAAAAAAATGACCCGCAAAAGGCCATGGAATTATACGAAAACCTGCTCTTAAAGTACCCGGCAAGTTTATACGTGGTGGAAGCACGCAAGCGGTACCGCCGACTGCGTGGAGACAAACCTGATGAAGAAGAAAACAAACAAATCATGTTCGACCGATTCATGAATTGAGCGCAGAATATTTTCTGCACCAGTCTCACACAAAGCGTAAATTTGTAAAAAACACATACCATGATCATCTATAACGTAACCATCAATATCGAAGAAGACTCTCACGACATGTGGTTGGAATGGATGAAAAATGAACACCTACCCATGGTTATGGCAACCGGCAAATTTGAGCGCTATCATATGTTTCGCTTATTAGATCGCCAGGAAGATGAAACGGGCATGACTTATGCCATCCAATACTTTTCACCCAGCATGGAGCATTATGAAGCTTACCAACGTGAACATGCTCCGATACTTCAAGCAGAGACACGAAAACTGTTTGATGGAAAATTCGTTGCGTTTCGTACACTTATGGCCTTAGAACACAGTTATGAAAAAAGTTAAAATTTTCCTCTTTCTTTTTATTCCTGCAGTCCCTTTCATCATGGAAGGGTGCAACAAAAACCCAGATGATAAAACCATCAATATCTTCACTTTACAGGATGATAAGAGCTTAGGCCTGCAGGTGAAAAATGAGATTTTCAATAAGCCGAGCGAATACCCAATCTTGGATTCAATGAAATACCCTCAGGCATACAGTTACCTGCGCGGAATTGTTCAGGAAATTTTAGATGGTGGAGAGGTGTATTATAAAGACGAATTTGTTTGGGAAACTTATATCATCCAAGATGATAATGTACTCAATGCTTTCTGCACGCCAGGTGGTTATATGTTTGTGTATACAGGCCTCATCAAATACCTCGAAGCAGAGAATGAACTTGCCGGAGTAATGGGGCATGAGATTGCCCATGCCGACAGGCGGCACTCAACTGATGCCATGACTAAGGAATACGGCTTGGCTGTAGTAATTAGTGTAGCTTTAGGAAATGATCCAAATCAATTGGCAATCATTGCGTCGAATTTATTGAGCCTCAAATTTAGTCGCACTGCTGAGACGGAGGCGGATGAATATTCCGTGAAGTATTTGTGCCCAACTGATTATAAGGCAGACGGTGCGGCTGGCTTTTTTCAGAAATTGATTGATGCGGGCGATGGGAATGGAAACTTGGAATGGTTCAGTACCCATCCAAGTCCGGATAATCGCGTAAAACATATCGAAGAGCTACGGAATACACTCAATTGTGCTGGTTCAGGGACCTTTGATGCGAAATATCAAAACTTTAAAACCAATTTAATACCCTAGCGTTTTACCCTGCTTTATCGATGGAATCCCGCATTTAATAATGCTTTACGGCGTATTATGCGTATTTTTGGTACATCTTACCAGAGAATTCTATACAATTTAGGAAAATAATCTTCCTAGGGTACCTGCTGTTTGTCAGTTTGGGGAGTTCTCTTTATGCGCAATCCTGCGACTTTAATGTCAGCTCAACGTTTGGATGTGCTCCATATACCGTTAATTTTTTAGACAATAGTTCTCCGGTTCCTATTGCCTGGACTTGGGATTTTGGCGATGGAAACACATCTACTTCAAAAGACCCAAGTAATACTTATTATACATCGAGCTCTTATACGGTTACCTTGGAGGTGACCTTTTCGGGGGGGAATAAGGTTTCAACGACCAAAACGAATTATATTTCCATATATACCAAGCCTACCGCGAATTTTTCTGCGAGCAATGTCAGTGGCTGCGAAGATCTTCCGGTGAGTTTTACAAACAAAAGCACAAAAGGATCTGGTGCCATTACGAAGTATTTTTATGATTTTGGAAATACCTTTTCAGACACGAATCAAAACCCTATAAATACGTACCGAACTCCTGGAGTATATGACGTAAAGTTGATTGTTACTGATGTGTATGGATGCCAAGACGTCAAAGAAATAAAAGGTTTGGTGAATGTGCTACCGATTCCTACAGCGAATTTTGCTTCGGGTCAGCAGATTGGATGCTCTTATCCCCACCAAGTAAACTTCGTGAATACCACCACCGCTAATGCTGCGGGTTCGATTACCTATGATTGGGATTTTGGAAACGGAAATTATTCAATAGTCAAAACCCCCTCAACAAGCTATCAGATTAGTGGAAATTTTAATGTTCGTTTAATTGCGACGAACGCCTTGGGGTGTAAAGACACCATTATCAAGCCTAACTTTATAAAAATTCAGCTTGCCAAGGCGAGCTTTAACAGCTTGAATGAGGTGGGTTGTCCGCCACTATTGGCCAATTTTAGCAGCACAAGCACCCCAGTAGGAGGCTCCTATAAATGGAGTTTTGGTTCTGTTGCAAACAGCAATGCCGCCGATACCTCTGTGCTCTTCAAGAACTCAGGGAATTATACTGTAAAACTTGTTTATACCAGCACCAATGGATGTGTTGATTCACTCGTAAAAACAGGGCTTGTACAGGTTTCTCCCGCACCAAACGCTACGTTTTATGCCGACGATTCAACGGCATGCAGAAAACCGCATAAGGTAAACTTTACTTCATTGGGCACCATTGGCGCATCGTGGCTATGGGATTTTGGCGACGGGACTATATCCACCCAAAGGAATCCAGCAAAGACCTATCCCGATACTGGGAAATTTACTGTGCGTCTCCAAGTAGTAGGGTCAAATGGGTGTATAGATTCTTTTCGATCCAATAACCTGATTAAGGTTGGTCCGCCTAGAGCGAATTTTTCTCCTACCATCGAGGAAGGCTGTGCCCCCTTAAAGGTTGGTTTCTCCAATAATACGATCAGCTATGCCCCTATGGCTAAAATCACCTATAAGTTTGGGGATGGAGGAACTTCAAATTTGGGCTATCCAAATTATACGTTTAAGGATACAGGACTATTTCTCCCCTGGATTATTGTTACTACCGATGATGGCTGTGTCGACTCGGCCTTCTATGATACCATTGCGGTAGGAATGAAGCCGGCAGCCAATTTTATGGTTGACAGTTCGGTAGGGTGTCGCGGTTTATTGACTGTAAAATTCACGAGTCTCACGAATTTGGGGAGCGTCAAGGCCAATCGGTTTGAATGGTTCCCAGGAACAGGGGCGAAGCTGAAGGGACCCGAGGTTAGTGTGATCTATACTTCCCCTTCTGGATATTATGATGTGCTTCTGGTCGCTCTGCATAATGGGTGTCCGGATAGTTTGACGAAAAAGAATCTCATTCAGGTTTTAACGCCCACGGCTCAGTTTACTAAAGGGTCTGGAGGATGTAATGATGATTCCTTGTTTTTTAAAAATCAGTCGCTTGGCGGGCATTATTTTGAATGGTCTTTTGGTGATGGTGATTCTCTTCTTACCGACAGCTTTTTTGATGTATCCCATATTTATCCTCCTGGAAATTTTACGGCTCAACTTGTAGTCCATGATACGGTTTCTGGCTGTTATGACACGACCGATACAGATATCATCGTAGAGAGCTCCGATGTATTGAAATTCAGATCGGATACGGTGGGATGTACCCGCTCCTCTATTTGGTTTTTTGATCAAACTCCAGGAGCCACTAAATGGATTTGGAAGGTTGGAGAGGCAGAAATTTGTAGCACCCGTAATTGCCAAATCTATTTCAAAGAGCCAGGCTGGAAAGACGTCATCTTTTCGGCTATTGTTCAGGGCTGTCGCTATACCACGGTAAAACAAAAATACGTTCATATTTATGGGCCTCAATTTAGTTTGCTGACCCCTTCAGACCCTATCTGTGCGCCAGAATTAGTGAATATAGTCACTTTGATTGGGGGAGAAAGACCCATTGATGTGAGTACAAAGAATTTGACTATTTACAAGGATTGGAAACTCCTTGAAACGAGGAAGAACTTTTCGGATACCACTCCCTATTACTTCGACCAACCAATAAGGCCGCAAGACAGTGTTTATCGATTCTTCTATTCGGCAAAAGATACGGCCGGCTGCTATAACTATGCAGTGGATACTTTCCATGTGTACCGACCAGAAGTTTCTTTTATGCATGATCGAAGGGCCACCTGTTCGGGGGATCTTCAGTTTTTTGAGGCTACCGTTCTTGATACAAGTTCCCCAAAACCCTATCGCTTTCAATGGGACTTTGGCGATGGAATCATTGAAACATATGGTTCTACTTCCGTCTATCATACCTACCAAAATGACTCCCTATACAAGTCCCGATTGGTAGTTTATGATGCCATTGGTTGCTCCGACACAGTGGATCAAACCTTAAATATTGACGTGCGAAATATCAAAGCGGCCTTTGTTGCTTCCGATACCTTTAAGCTTTGCCCACCTTTAATCGTAAGCTTTATAGATAGTTCTACCAATACCTATAATGGGATTACTGAGTGGAATTGGACCTTGGGAGAGGGAATTGCAGGGAATTCTCCAGCTCCAATTAAGGCCTACCTCGAACCAGGTGTTTTTGATATTTCCTTAAAGGTAACCGACTCCCTTGGTTGCAGCGACTCCATCTATAAAACAGCCTATATAAAGCTACAGGGAACTAAAGTTACGTATGAGATTGATACCAATTATGGATGTAGTCCATTAACAATTAAGGTAAAATCCACCTCCCTCGGACAAGCTGCTATTCAATGGAATATGCGCGATGGGAAAGCCGTGGTCGATTCGTCGAGCTTTACCTATGTATATACCAAAGCAGGTGAATATGTGCCCTCGGTTTTTGTGAAGGACGTGAAGGGCTGTCAGTATGTGCTTGTTGCGAAGGATACCATTAAAGTTGCTCCCACCCCTACGCCTAATTTTAGCGTGGTTCCTACTTGTTTTGGGCAGCCAAGTATATTCAAAAATCTTACCCAAGAATATGGGGATACGGTGAGCTACCAGTGGTATTTCACCCAAAATGATAGTAGCACTGACTTTGAACCAACTTTTGTTTTTTCTACCATCGATAGAAATCCCGTATTTATGAGGGCTACCTCTATAAAAGGCTGTGCCGATACAATCACCGTGAACGCCCTGATCTCGGATCCGAAGGGATATTTGAAGGTTCCACCAGGCTTTGCATGTGCTACTGATTCGGTGCGCTTGGAATTGGTGAATACGGGAATTGGTAAGGTTATTTCGCTGGTTTGGAATTTTGGCGATGGAAACTTTATGAATAGTTCTGACTCCATCATAAAGCATGTTTATTTGAATAAAGGATTCTATAAACCAAGCCTGACTTTTGTGAATGAATACGGTTGTCCTGCCCAGATATCGCCAAAAGACACGGTATCGGTTGGGGATAATTTTGCACCAATAAGCTCCTTGATTCACCGAGTTTCGGTTGATAATAATTTCCAGACATCCACGCTTTTCGAGCCCAATAAGAGCATTGACTTCGATAAATACATCATACAAAGGTTATTGCCCTCGGGTAAATTTGACTCTATCGCTCAGGTTTTAAATCCTGTAGACACCTTGTTCTTGGATGCGGTACCTACCTTAAAAACGCCCTATAGCTACCGTGTTATCACAAAAAATGTTTGTGGATATTCTACGGATACTTCCAATTTGATTCCTCATACCACCGTGGAATTGAATGCTCAAACTGCAATTGATGCGAGCTTGCTTGAATGGACGCCATACAAAGGCTTTCCTGTTCTTAAGTATGAAATATGGAGATTGAACCCGGGTACTGGATTTCAAAAACTCATGGAGGTGAATGGCAATACGCTGCAGACTTTAGATTCAAATATTGCCTGTAATACGGGATATTATTATCAAGTTCATGCTATAGGGAGTGGAGCGCTCCAACTATCCTACAGTGATACTTCAGGTGCCATACCTAATTATATTCCTTTTGTGCCTTCGAACGAACTGTTCTCCGCCTCTATTGAAGGGAATTCAAAGAACCTAGTGCAATGGTCTGCTACTTCGGCAGGAAAGGCTCCTGTACGCTATTATATTTTGGAGCGTTCGCGTAATGGAGTGGATTATAAAGAAACGGATCGATTTGACCCATTCACTACTTTTACCTTTGATCCAGTAGATAGTGCAAGTCTTCGAAGCTTCTATTACCGCACCATTGTTCAAGACACTTGTGGCTATAAGTCGGAGCCTTCGAATTTTGGAAAAACCATGATCTTGCAGGCCAGCGTGGATGCCCTTGATCAACCGCAACTGAATTGGACGAATTACGAATATTGGGAAGAAGGGGTTGATTTCTATGATATAGAAATCTATGAAAATGGAAACTTTAGCTATTTAGCAACTGTTGATGGAACCACCACGTCTTTTATAGATGATATAACGGAACTGAATAAACGTCCTCAATACTGCTACCGCATTACAGCAAGAAGTACAGCAGATGGAGGCAAGACTTCACGTTCTAGCATCGCCTGTGCACCAGTTAGGTCCCGGATTTTTGTGCCGAATGCGTTCCGTCCGCTTGGTGGATTAGAGGAGAACAGTCATTTCTATCCGAAAGGCATGTATATCTCCGAGTTCCATATGGATATATACGACCGTTGGGGTAAGCTAATATTCAGCACAAACAGCATGGATGAAGGATGGGACGGAATGATTGATGGAAAAGCAGCACCGCTTGGCGTATATATCTATAAAATAGACTACCGCGGCGTCGACAAAGAATTTGAGATGCTCTCCGGCAATTTCTTATTGCTCCGGTAAGAGCGCAATTATCTCTTCTTGTACTGAAACGCCTTTGTCTTTCATATACCAATGCTGCACCGCTTCGAGCATGGCTGATTTGTCTTCGTTTCCAGTTTTCTTCCATTCAAGCATGATGTCTTGGGCCGCTTGAGGTCTTGGTCCCCATACCGCTAATTCAGTATAGTCGGTATCAAGCATGATAAGTTTAGGAATGGAGCGAGCGCCTTCTGTGAGGTATTCATCGATCACCTCGGTATTCTCATCACGCAGAATAATGGAAAGGCGCACACGTTTGCTTTGTGCTGCCATGAGTTCAATTACTGGCAAGTTGATAGCGGCATCACCACACCAAAGTTCAGTGATTACCACCCAATGTTGAGGCGACAGAATGCCTTTCATCGCTCGTTTTGTTTCCTCCGTCAATTCTTGGGTCTTATCAAGACGATCCATGCGCTTATCATTCAAGCGACTGTAATTGAGATAGTCTTCTCCTTGATTTGGCCCTGTGGTTTTGCCTTGAGAGAGAAGGTCTTTCCCCATTTGGCGATATTCCTCGTAACTAAAAGCGTCTTCGATATATTTCTTTGTGATGATTGACATGGTGCAAAGATACTTGTTGTCGCATCTTTCCGACGTGATATATGTCACAACCTGACAGGGGAGTTTGGCTTTTGGTCTTAAAGTCTCGTACTTTTGAATTATGTGGAAAGAAGAAAATAATGCCCTTTATCGTACTTACGAATTCAAAACCTTTGTGGCCGCCATTGCTTTTATGGTGAATGCTGCTATGCATATCGAGCAATTGAATCACCATCCGGAGTGGACAAATATTTACAATAAGGTTAGTGTCAAACTCCAAAGCCATGATGCTGGCAATAGCGTTACATCGAAAGATCATGATTTAAGCAAGGTGCTTGATAAGGTGTATGAAGAGGTAATAAGTAAGTAGGAAGCTTGATAGCGGTCTGGAGGGGTTTTAGACTATTAGACTATCAGACAGCCAGCCAGACCGACCGCTTCACGAAATCCTGAAAACTGAACGTGCGATAGCCTCAACTAAAACGGAATCACAAAAACTGGGTACCGCTTATAGCTTGACTCGAAATAGGCGCTCCGTTTATAGATAAAGTATAACTGCTCAAAGGTACTGGCAGCGAAGTCTGGATTGGTGGCTTTTTCAGCTTCTAAGTCAGCTTTAAGTTGGGGGTCGGTCTTGAGCATTTCTGCGGCGATGTCTTCAAATACGTAGGCAGAGAACCATTCCTTTTGTTGCAAGACGGCGTCGAAAAAGTTCCAGTTGAAATAAGAATCGGGAGCTTCTGGCTGCAGCACATTGGCAAGGAAAATTTCTGTTCGTTCATCAGGTGTCACCACATAATCTCCCGCACGAACGAGCATTTTGCTTTGCTTCCAAATCACTTTGGTCCCTTTGTGCAGGTAATGTCCTTCATACGGAGCATCTACCGTTTCATAGCCTTCTATATGCGCCACTTCTACCCAGAGACTATCGGTTTTTTTGAGGGTATCTATATGAACGCCATTGGCCACCAATCTTTCAATAACAGACTGCCAAGCCTGCGGAATAACATAAGCCCGGACGGATTTTCCCGCAGCGCTTACTTTGAAATCATGGCAATAGGGAATATTCCTTTCAAAAGGGGCAGAGTGATCATAGTACAATCGGTCGATTCCACTGACTTCGCTTGGTTTGTATTTGCCCTCATAACCCTTAAAGAGAATGCTGTCGCAGGGTTGTATAGCCTCCCATTCATAGGGGATGGCATAGGATCTTCCCTCGAGTTGAATACTTGCGCGTGCTATGCGGTCTTTATTTATTGCTAGAGAAGGTTTGTATTCAACGGAAAGCTTTACCATTTGTTCCAGCAATTCGCGGGTTGCTATAACCCGCTGTTTATAGGGTTTGAGCATATGGGTTTCACTCACAAAGGAGAAACAGTCAAAGAGACTGGTATAGCCATTTGAATACCTAGGACTTTCCATAAAAGCCATTATCCCTGCATCGGGTGTGGTGCCATGCACATTCACATAAGGAATCATTTCCTGCTGGCGGTTCTTCATACGGGAATAGAGGCTAGGCAAAAATTCGTCTTTTAAAAAGCGCGCTGAATGTGTTGCATATTTCTCCTCCTGACTAGTGATAAGCGTCATCGTATATTGATAATCTGCGCCATTGGACACGTGGGTATCCACAAACACATGCGGCTGCCAAGTATGGAAAATCGTGTAAAAGGCGAAGGTATTCTGAGCATCTGCTTTGATGAAGTCGCGGTTGAGGTCGAGGTTTTTTGAATTTCCACGGAAACCATACGCTTCTGGTCCCACCTGATTGGCGCGGCTATGGGTAGTGCGGTTAAGCGCTCCCCCAATAGTATAAAAAGGGATGATAAGGATCCGCGCTCCACGGTAAGTTTGACGTAATTTAGCATCATACGCTAAGTCTCTCGCCAGCATCAAAGAGGCCTCTACGCCATCTGGTTCTCCAGGGTGAATGGCATTATTGATCAAGATGACTTCTTTGGCGGTAGCAGGAGTAAAGGACTTATCCGCATCAAATACCAAAAGGTGCAGCGGCAAACCTGCATCTGTCTTTCCATATTCAAACAAGGAAAAATACTCCGACAATGAATCCAACTGCTCACAAAAGCGAATGCCTTCTTCATAGGTAAAGGTTTTGGTGCCACCCGATTTTTCGAAGGCATTTTGGAGTGGCTGACTATAGCTAATGGAGCTTGAAATACTCAGTAGAATGAAGAGAATAATGCGCATGCGGGAAATTACAATTTTAGTCGGAGAGTCGGTTCCGCGGTCAGCGAAGGTGAAGCTTGCCGAAGGGCGAAACAAAGCATTTGGTTTGCGCGGTGTTGGTGGCTGTACTTTTTTAGTGTGTAACGTTTAGCTTCAAGTGTCCACCTAATCCTTCTCGGATAATTCTCATTAATGTGGAGAGTCTAATATCGCTAGCATTATTTTCAATTCTAGAGATATAAGTTTTAGTTGTCCCACATTTTTTAGCAAGCTGTTCTTGAGTCATCCCTTGTTCTTTGCGTAATTCTTGAATCATTGCACCTAATTTAAAGGCCTCAAATTCTTCTTCATATTGTTCTCTAGTGACACTTCCAGGTTTTCCATACTGATCATCGAGATGGGAAGTGAATGAAGTCAATTTTTTATTTAATTCCTTTTTGCTCATCGAAGTATTGTTTTTTAAGTTTTTCTGCGAGCTCTAATTCCTTTTTCGGAGTCTTCTGTGATTTCTTCTGAAACCCATTCACAAGCACAATCAGGTTTCCTTTATCAAAAAAACTAAATACTCTGAATATATTGGATCCAATCTCAACACGCACTTCGTAAATTCCTGAAGAGTTTGTCATGTGTTTGAAATACTTCTCAGGCACTCTTTCTATTGTCGCAATTAATTGGAGTGTCCAGTTGAATTTCTTTTTCACCTCAGGGTTCAGTTCCTCGAAAAAGTCTAAATAGTGATTTTCGTAGTAGAATATCTCCCGGATAAAAAATTGACTCATTGGATTTTCATGTCCTTAGTTCTCAAGGACAAAGTTACCTAATTAGGTAACATTTTACAAGTGATATTTTTAGGGTGTCGGTATTTTTCTTGTCAAAAAAAGTATTGCCATCAACGGTTCTCGTACTGGCGCCGGGCGACTTTCACCGATCACGCCAGGCTGGATTCAAAATTCAATTTAAACAATTCTTTTCGGTTTGAAAACGAAATGGAGCATAGCGCCAGAATGGTTTTAGTGGCTGGCGTTTTTTCCGTTGTCAATACTTTTTTAATTGTCTAGTCTGTTGTCATTTCCAAATAGTACTGCAATTCCGTCTTCATTCTTTGCCAAATGAAATAGTTCTTTTTGAAAGTTGTCAATGGCCCTTTGTTCAGTTGTGATTTGCTTTCAATTCTGGAAAACCAGAGATTCGTAACAACGCACACTCATGTAGGTATGTCTAGGTATGCGTTGTGATTTGCTTTCAATTCTGGAAAACCAGAGATTCGTGACAACTAGCGGGCGAAGTTTAACTCCACCAAAGCTGTTGTGATTTGCTTTCAATTCTGAAAAATCAGAGATTCGTGACAACTTCAATAATTTTATTGCGAAGTGCTACCAACAGTACATAATTCCATATTTAACCAGTCCCTCTGAGCCAAAACCAAATTCGGCATAGGTTCCGAAATTTTTGCCCCAAGACTGCACTCCTATTAAATCTATTTGTAACATCATTCCGCTTGGATTTATAAAGCCAGGGTTTGCCTTGCCGCCATAGGACGCCGACACAGCTTGATAACCTATGCCAATGCCAGAATACCAAGACAAATTATCTTTGTGTATCCAATTTGCATTAAACTTTCCTTCTACTCCAAATCCAAATAAGTTAATGTTTACACCCGTTTCGTCGTAATCTGTAATGGTTCCAGACATTATCTGCCAGCGAACGGACGAAGTAAACCAGCGCTCTGAATTTGGTAAGCTCGACCAACTTGTTTGAACTGCGAAACCGGATGACGATTTTGCAAAGGCTTTATTCACGCGAATTATTGGATTAAAAAGGCTTACACCTAAACCAAACGAGTGCTTTTTTAAATCTGTGTTTACCTTTGGCGCGGGTGTTTCCTTGGTAATTTCCTGTGGTTTTTCCTTTGGCGTTTCGGTTGGTGTACCAAAGGTTTCGTTAGTGCCATTTTCGTAGCGAATCATAAATATATCGGCCTTGGGTATGCTGTATACGGGACCGTTTAAATTGCTCCAATTTTTGTACTTTACCCTGGTTTCGGCAATTTCTGTAACGCGGCATTCAATTTCGCTCTTATCATTTTTAATAATAAGGTCTTGGGCCTGTGCTGCCAAGCCCGCGAGGCATAGTAAAATGGTTATTGTCAGTGTTTTCATAGGAATTATTTTTGTTAAATATACGTAATTTATCTTTTAATTAATAAAATCACCAACTACATCGTAGGTATACTCGCGTATGGCCATAAGGGCATCAATACTTTGCTTGCGCTCGGGGTTATCTAAACAACCAACTTGGGCAATGAGCTGCACTATATTGTGGCAAATGTCTTCGTAATCTTGGTTTTTATTTACCAATTTGAAGTACTCATTGAGAAAGTGGTAAACACCCTCTACCGAATTGCCTTTAATGGCGCGGCAAAGCTCCATCATATAGGCGGTGCTTACTTGGTAGTTGTGATTTGCTTTCAATTCTGAAAAATCAGAGATTCGTGACAACGTGCTATAACATCAACAGTCCATCCATCGCGTTGTGATTTGCTTTCAATTCTGAAAAATCAGAGATTCGTGACAACAATCGACATATTCAATATGTCTAGGAAGTAGTTGTGATTTGCTTTCAATTCTGAAAAATCAGAGATTCGTGACAACTCATGTTCGTGTCTCCCGTTTTATTGGCCCGTTGTGATTTGCTTTCAATTCTGAAAAATCAGAGATTCGTGACAACTAAGCCTACTTTCTTCGCGTCCTGTGATGTGTTGTGATTTGCTTTCAATTCTGAAAAATCAGAGATTCGTGACAACCCACTCAGCGACAACACAACAAGAAGGATTGTTGTGATTTGCTTTCAATTCTGAAAAATCAGAGATTCGTGACAACCAAGTCCATCACTCTAATCATTATATCAGCGTTGTGATTTGCTTTCAATTCTGAAAAATCAGAGATTCGTGACAACAATCACCTCGACGTATACACCACCTACCAAGTTGTGATTTGCTTTCAATTCTGAAAAATCAGAGATTCGTGACAACCATAATGCAATCGAAAACATTAGGCGCTGTGTTGTGATTTGCTTTCAATTCTGAAAAATCAGAGATTCGTGACAACCGTATATTTGATGAGTGATACTTCAAATCGGTTGTGATTTGCTTTCAATTCTGAAAAATCAGAGATTCGTGACAACTTAATCATGCCCTACTATTGGATGTGCAACGTTGTGATTTGCTTTCAATTCTGAAAAATCAGAGATTCGTGACAACTGGCTCTTTACTTTCAGGTTCACTTGCCATGTTGTGATTTGCTTTCAATTCTGAAAAATCAGAGATTCGTGACAACTACACTTACGCTAACCCATTGCCGCAACCGGTTGTGATTTGCTTTCAATTCTGAAAAATCAGAGATTCGTGACAACTGTCCTGTATCAATTCGTTTGTCCAGTCTAGTTGTGATTTGCTTTCAATTCTGAAAAATCAGAGATTCGTGACAACATTTGTTTTGGATGGAATAATAACAGAATGGTTGTGATTTGCTTTCAATTCTGAAAAATCAGAGATTCGTGACAACTCTGTCTAACAGGGTAATTTAATGCAGTTAGTTGTGATTTGCTTTCAATTCTGAAAAATCAGAGATTCGTGACAACTACACATCAATCGGGGCAACGAATATACTAGTTGTGATTTGCTTTCAATTCTGAAAAATCAGAGATTCGTGACAACTCTCGGCTCTAAAAACAACATTATGAAAACGTTGTGATTTGCTTTCAATTCTGAAAAATCAGAGATTCGTGACAACAGAGAAGTGGGAAATGCACAGCTTACAAGCGTTGTGATTTGCTTTCAATTCTGAAAAATCAGAGATTCGTGACAACTTGAAATGCAAATTCACCACCGCAGTTCAGGTTGTGATTTGCTTTCAATTCTGAAAAATCAGAGATTCGTGACAACATTAACCATGCCTTTATGAACGAGTCTGAAGTTGTGATTTGCTTTCAATTCTGAAAAATCAGAGATTCGTGACAACACCAAAGAATCACACAAAAAAACACACGGAGTTGTGATTTGCTTTCAATTCTGAAAAATCAGAGATTCGTGACAACGGAAAGGAACAAATATACCATCTGAATATAGTTGTGATTTGCTTTCAATTCTGAAAAATCAGAGATTCGTGACAACTAATGTAGAATCATTACTCCAAGACGCAAGGTTGTGATTTGCTTTCAATTCTGAAAAATCAGAGATTCGTGACAACGTAAGAGAGTTGCAAGGAAAGGATGGAACGGTTGTGATTTGCTTTCAATTCTGAAAAATCAGAGATTCGTGACAACTTTATGCGAATCGGGGAACGCTCCCTGTTCGTTGTGATTTGCTTTCAATTCTGAAAAATCAGAGATTCGTGACAACGGGTTAGACGCGATTCGAGAAGCTCAGCAGGTTGTGATTTGCTTTCAATTCTGAAAAATCAGAGATTCGTGACAACTTTAGTCATTCCTTCCTTCACTAGATCGTCGTTGTGATTTGCTTTCAATTCTGAAAAATCAGAGATTCGTGACAACGTAAACCAAGAGTGGTGTATACCCGACCTTGTTGTGATTTGCTTTCAATTCTGAAAAATCAGAGATTCGTGACAACTAGCGGGTTGGGTATTGCTTTTTCAACGATGTTGTGATTTGCTTTCAATTCTGAAAAATCAGAGATTCGTGACAACAAAAAGCAACACGAGGCGTTTAAAGCGACTGTTGTGATTTGCTTTCAATTCTGAAAAATCAGAGATTCGTGACAACGATAGGTTGATAGAATGGACTCCCGTCTTCGTTGTGATTTGCTTTCAATTCTGAAAAATCAGAGATTCGTGACAACGGCGCAATAGTAACTACCAACGTAACAATCGTTGTGATTTGCTTTCAATTCTGAAAAATCAGAGATTCGTGACAACCCATTATCATTTTAATAAACCACACACAGGTTGTGATTTGCTTTCAATTCTGAAAAATCAGAGATTCGTGACAACACACGACTATAATAGGCGGGGAACTAGCCGGTTGTGATTTGCTTTCAATTCTGAAAAATCAGAGATTCGTGACAACATACCCCGTCATAAATCTCTGATTTTCTTTGTTTTAAGGCTGTAATTAGGATTAAAAAATGGGAGAGGGGTAAAGCCAAAAGTAACGGAAGACTAGAACATTTCTAATTGTAGATTGGGAGTTTCGAGCTTTTCTTTTTTTAAGCCGTGGAATATTTCCATCATACCAAATTGCTTGTCGGTAATGCATAAAATACCGACATGTCCGGATTTGGGTAATTCTTGCTTGACTCGCTTAATATGCACAGTGGCATTTTCTCGACTCGGACAATGCCTCAGGTAAATAGAAAACTGAAACATAGTAAATCCGTCAGATATTAGCTTCTTGCGAAAATCTGTATAGGCCTTGCGGTCCTTTTTCGTTTCCGTTGGCAAATCAAAAAAGACCAGTATCCACATAATTCGGTATTCGTTGAGTCGATCGTATTTCAAATGATCTGCGGATAATTAATTTTTCGAAGATCTCCCTCAAAGCACCTAGCCAAGGACGCAGAACTCCGCTGTACGGCCAACATCAGTGGGCTTTTTTGTCCATCGATATACACATCCATACTTGGGATTTTTAATAACTCCCGCTTCAGCTCGGTAGTCAGTCCTTCGGGGATTCCAAATTGTTGAATAATTTCGAGAACCTGCAGGTCGACATAAGGCCGGAATGGTTCCATAATATCATCGGCCAGACAATAGGGATTGTATTGATTTCTATGATGTATGCCAAAAGAGGGAAATAGTCCACTTCCCACAAGCGCTCGGGCCATACAGCCGCGGAGGATGGCATAGCCGTAGTTGAGCAGATTATTGGGAGGAAGTCCGGAGCGGTCTCGTCGAAAACCTTCATCACCAAAAACGGTTTTCCAATAATAGGCTGCTGCTCTTCCTTCGTGATTTTCGGTATCGCCCGATTTTACTTCATTGGCCCAATAGCGCATATTCTCTTCTGCAAAGCCTTGTTTTCGTAATACCGCTGCCTGGTTCTCTATTTTTACCCGAATGGTTTGCTGCCAGAGCTGTTTTTGGAGCGGCATGGAGCTTTCAATCTGCTGTTTGTGTCGTGCGCTTTGCAGCGTATGTCCGTCGAGGTTGAGCCAAAGTCCTAAGGGCATGTGCTTTTGGTCGCATGAAACGATGGCGGCATTGTTCTGAAGCAATTTAACCAGGAGCATCTGCGTAAACGTGATTTGCGGATTATCTAGGATCAACATGCCGATATCTTCTATGGGGATGGTCTTTTTCTCTTTTTCCTTTTCGGGAAATTCAATCACCAGCTGCTCCAAATGGGTGCTTAGATAGGCGGGATTTTCAAAGAACAGGGTGCGTTTAATCATGTTATTCGAATTGATGGAGAGAAGGCCTGTCTATAAAAGCCTGCAAGGAATTTATATAATTTGCTTCTGTGTCAAAAAGTAGGTGAAGCCAGCTGCTGGAATGTTCAGGAAACGAGTGATTAGAGGACCAGTTCCACTTTTCTAATGAATCTGTAAACCCGTGATGTACAGGATTGGAATGGACGTAATGAATCAGGTTCCGGAAATATTCAGTTGTATCGATTTCTTTTCTTTTATAATTTTTTAGAAATAAGGAACCCCGTCGGCCATAGGTTTTATTAAAAGCCTTCGTATAGCTATTGAAGAAATTGGAAAAGCGTTGGTTGATGCGTTTAGAAAGGTTGTTAGAATCTAAACCATCCAGGTTTTTTAAATCTGGATGGTTTAGAATTTCTACTTCTTCCCAAATTTTCACCACCAGATGGAAATGATTAGGCATCAAACACCAAGAAACCAACTCCGCTACAGGTGCTATATGCTCCCTAAGCTTAGCTAGAAAAAACGGGTAATTCCGTTCCTCGCGAAACAGGTTAGCGTCGCCGTTTCCGTGGTTATAGATATGGTAGCAGGTGGAAGGGTTTAAGGTGGCTGTCATTTCTTAATTTTTGATTTCTACTTCTTAGATTCACTTATTGGTTCGCTTCCCATCTGGATAAATTAAAATCCTAATTGGCCCTAAACTGCTTAGTGATTTGTTTTTCTTGTTAGGAGCATCAATTATTTCTAGTGTTTACCTAAATCAGCCGGATTTTCAAAGAACAGGGTACGTTTTATCATGGATATTCCAGTTTTTGACCTGAATTAGAAATCAAGTTTATCTGTTTTTAATTTTTCTTAATGCCTCAATATCTGCTTGGTCCTTGAGTCTGTTCGTTATTAGCTTGTTAGCTAAAAGATCATTTAAATGTAATACCGGTATACGGTGATTTGGCGCATTAAGAAATTCGCAGTTTTCCCAAGCTTCCTGAAAATTTAAGCCAGATAGTTTAGTTAAAAAGTCAATGCGTTCTGGGACATCCCCAACATGAAATACCACCACAGAAGTAAAGTCTTTATCGTCAATTATTTTAACTCCTTCTGGGTCAAAACCGAGTAGTTTGAAGACCTCCAACAGTTTTAACTTGTTCGTATTATCTGGGCGAAGCCAAATGTCCATATCGCCTGTAGTGCGGACATAGCCATGATATATGACGGCATATCCACCCACTAATATAAAATCCACGTTATTGTCTAACATGGCGTATAGCATTTCTTGATGTGCAGGATGAGTAATATTCATGAGTCGAGTATTATTTTTTTAGTGCTCCAGTTCGTCTTAGAAAAGGTATAGAAGCGACTAATTAATTCTAGAAAGTGACGAAAACGCTCTTCTGGACTTAAGCTAGCATAAAAGCGTAATTCAGAATCATCCGAATCATTAGGCGATAATGCTACGCTTATTTTTTTTGAAGAGGAATAAACTGTTTGGGATTCTTGGACCTGATTCGTATTTGTTGATGAAGGGCCATTGGGTTTATTGGCTAGTTTGATATTGCCTAATCTGTCGACTTGAAGTTTTACGCAGATGTCTTTGATTTGAAATCCTTCAAAGCTTGCTGTTTTGGTATCGTACGAACCGGTTAATTTGTTTTTAATCGAGTCAAAACTTAAATCAACCTCTTTTGGTGCAATGTTTTTTGCTAAGCGATTTGGGGTAAAATAGCAAGTGCTCGAAAAATCATTAACTATAAAAATCCTTTCCATTTGATCTTTAGTCAAATTTCCAAAATCAATTTCATTGATATTCATCCGTTCTTCTTGAGTTGGTGCAAAGACCAAATCGTGAGGAGAAAGCGAAAATAGCAAGTCGCCTTTTTCTTTATTTTCGGGAATATTAGTTCGTTGTTCTTTTGGTAACGATGTTGATGATTTTTGATGAGAGATAACCCTTTTTAAAGAGATGGTTTCGAAGACTCGTTTTTCTTGCGTGCCACTCCAATACACGGCAAAAAATAAATTCGTTCCACTATCAGCCTCCCCAAATTTCACTTTCGTATTTAGCCTGCTTCCTAAAGGGAATTTGTCAGCAGAGGCCTCTGAAATGGGTAGTTTATAAACAGGTATTTTTCGCTTTTGATTAAATTGTTCTATTCCTTCTGCACTGAAGGCCAAGTCAATATCATCATTATGCTCATGAAGATGCTGCACTAAGTCATTCATTATTGTCTTATCTGAAATTTTATGAATGAATTTTACGGCATCTTCGTACTTTTTAATTCCACCTTGCCCTCTATTTGCAAGTTTCATTATTGGCTGACGTTTTCTAAAACGTGTTTCAGGCAGATTAAATAAAGCGTGATTAACAGCATTGCCATTTTTGTCTTTGATCGGGTTCAACTTCAACCATTTTTTAGCATCACCAATTTTAGCATCAAAATGATCCATTACTTCCTCCACTTTTATCAAAAGTTCTTTGTCATCCAAATACTTTCGCTTACCTAGGTTATCTTTAATATCCAGAACTTGAAATGAATAATTATTTTTACCATAAGGCATTGGGGTATGAAACGACTTCCTGATCGCCCAGCTATCTCCTTTGGTCTGCGGAATCATGCCTTTTTTTGGTTTGCCGGCCTTGTCAATTCTTAGCTTACCATTCTCGTCTTTGTAACTTTCATATTTATTAGTGGTTTTATTGATTACCCGAAGGTTCTGCTTGAAACTTACAATTATCTTCTCTAGCTCACCCTTGGCGTTGGCAGTAAAACTTTCCCAAGGTTTTTTAAATTGCCACTTGTAGTTGCCACTGTCATCTGTTTTAGTTTTGAAGCAAAGCTTGTTTTTTAAGTCGTAACGGTAACCGTCTTTCTCGTTAGCGCTATTTTCATGTGCGTTTTTATTATTTAGATAATTGATGTGATCTCTAGTGGTACAGGCAACAACTAATGCATCCATCGCGTGATGTCTATGGTCTATCCTCTTTTTCTGAAACCCCTTGGAGTATTCCAAAGGAACTGTTGGAATTATTCTCCCGTGCGTATTATTTGATGTGAAATTAGTGGTGTTTGTAAGCTGATTCATTCGCTCAAATCTTGGGAGAATCAATTCATTCCAAACATCATTTAGGCCCCATTCATTTTTTAGCTTTGAAGTAATACCCCCGTTCCCTGGAAGTATGTTTTTAGAGTTTATTCCTTCATCATCTTTGTCTGCACGAACTAAATTCGAGAGTAAGTTTGAAATGTACTTGCTTATATACCGAGTATCATTGAGTTGACGTTCAATCATTTTTTCTGGCACTTCTTCCAACAAGAGTTTATTGCGCTTTCCTTGGTTCTTGGAATAGTGTTGTTTGATAAAGTCTGTATAGTCTTCTTCTGTGAAGATTTTCACCTTTTTCCCTTTTCCGGTTTCTAGAATTTCGCCATGATGGTTTTTTATAAACTCCATTCCCAATTGCTTGTCTTTTAATTGGTTTACTGCAGATTCGCATATGACCTTATTGCTCAGGCTGTCATCAAAATAACGACTTTGTGGTATTACATGCTCAATTTCGAAGTCTTCAGTAAATAACCTACTGAGTGGAATCATTGCTCCTGTATATGGGGAGCGGTAACGCTGTTCCAACCAAAGCTTGTATCGCTGTAATTCGGAATTACTTGGCTCAGCTGTTTTGCTTATTTTTAATATCTCGTCACTTATCGGGTCGGATTCAAAGCTGTTGGTTCTAGGATTATATTTCTCCTCACTGCTGAGTGCGTATTCTTCATAAATTTTTAAAGCTTCTTGTTGTGAAGGCGAGTATGGGCGTACGTTTTGTATATCGGAATCTTTATTTAATTCAGCGATCAATGCTTTAATACGGAGATTGGTGTTTTCATTATCAGAAATCCGATTTGATATTTTCTTGCGCTCATCCGCGGTATTTTTCATGTCGCGGCCGAGCTCAATATGAATTTCATCAAAATAGTTTTCGGCCCCATTTCCATACCTTGTCCAAATATCTTTAACCACGCGTAAAGTTTCTGTAATCACTTGCTCAACAATTGGGTTGCGTAACGAATGTTGCTTGAAGTCGGAAATGAATTTTTCCATATCTGAAACAGATTGCCATTTCCCGATGAGTGCCGCTTCTGAATGCCTATCGTAAACAATGTACTGCGCCAACCAAAGTTGAAGTCCTTGAAAATGGGCTTCTTCAGTTAAATGAATGGATTTGTCGCGCACGCGGTTTTTTATTTCCGCATCATATTCTCCCGTGAGAATTCTGTCGATTCGGATTTTTGAATCGGGATCAATATGATTCCAACTCCAGTATTTACCTAAACGCATCAATGGCAGTAGTTTTTTGATCGCTTTTTCTGAATAAGCACCATATTCACTATCGAAGGGTTTGAATTTCCTGAAATTTTCTATAAAGGACTCTTCGTCTAGCTGATGCTTATTCGCAAAAGATTTTAGGGCTTTTTCAAACTCATGCTTATCCGTTACTGAATATATGATGTGCCAGAGGCTTTGTTCTATTGCTGGGCTTAAGAATTCTTGCGGGACATCACTGACCTTTGCCAAACGCCTTCGGATTTCATAGCCAGTTTCGTTGCATGGGTATTTTTTTGATTCATCTTTATCGGAATCGTATACGTAGTTCCATCGATACTTCGAAATCTCTGTAGTCAGGGCTTTGCCTTTCAATTGAGGAGTAGCTAAAAGGTGTTTTAGGACGCTTTTGTGATCTATTTCTTTTTGACTCATTAGGAAATCAAATAGCTGAGCTAAGCCGTCATGTCCTTGAATTAACTCATTTGTTATTTCGGTATCATCCTCGTTTTTATAAAACTTTAGGTTGAAAAGCCACTGCCAAACTCTAAACTCTTGGTACAAAGGGTGCGATTTTGGAATGGCTTTCAAGTATTCTTTTTTCACTATTGGATTGCCTTCTTTGTCTTCGGATTTGTACTTTCTGTATTCTAGCGTACAGTTACTGATTGAGGATTTTTTACTCTTTAAAGGACGCTGGTAGAAAAGAATATCTTCGACAAATAAATGGACAAAGTCTTTTTTGCCCAAAATTTGCTGATGTGCTTCATTGTTTCGGTATAACTCACGTACGCAGTCTGAGTACAAATCATCATGAAACAATTCTGGCTGCAGTTCAATTTGTTTCTGTAGAATGGCAATTAGCTCTTGTTTATAATATTTGCGTTCGATAGTACGCACAAGACTTCCCCTAATCTTTTGATTGGGATTTTGAAGTAAGGTGTCATATATATAGGCACCTACCGTTTTGTTGGAATGATCAATTTCTTGCTCTGATTTCTTTTTCAATAGGGTCCAATCATCTTCGCTTGGCGCTCTGAAACTTCTTTTTTCGTTCCCTTCTTTATCCGTTTTTACCGAGCCGTCTTCGTTTAAATCAGTGGTGACAATAAAATTGCGCACATTATCTTTCCAGTTAGAGATGTCGTTTTTACTAGATCTTCTATAAATCCATCCATTTTCCAATACGAGGGTATACCAAAGATCACCTTTGGAATTTGGCTTCTCATCGGCAAGCACGCTGATGATTTTTAGCGAGTGAAACTCAACCAATTTATTAGGAGATTCTTCTTCATCTTCTTCCCCTCTTAATTGATAGTACCCACGCTTTTGGTTAAAGTTTAACAGTATCCACGCCAGCTCTTCTTTTTCTAATTTCTGTGTGAGTGCTTTTTTTCTGAGATAATAGATGGTCCAATCATAAGGGGTTTTAGCATCTTTTCCTTGTTTGTTTTTTCTATTTATAAGGTCTGGTTGGGTCCTCCGAAAGTCTTCTAGCATCTCGTTAAAGGACATTTTAAAGATGAAATTATTGGAGCTGTATGCGATTTTCGGTTCTGTTTCGTCCTTGAACTGACCAAGCCTTTGTTGAAAATCTACTTGACTCGCATAATGTCCAGGAAGAAGCCCCAAGATGTTTAAAACTCGGTGAAGGCGTTCCCTTCTTAATAGATGCCGTTCTCTTAACCTTCTTACTCCTCGATATCCGGTTCGTTCAGCAGTTTGGGAAATAGAATTTCCTTTACCAAAATCGCTAATAATATCTTGACTCATAGGAATAATCCGACTCCCCATGCCAAGTATATTTCCGTGTTTATTCTCAATTTCTTGTTCTACCAGCGCCCAACCAATTGAGTTAGTCCCCAAGTCCAATCCTAATATTTTTTTCATGGTATTTCTTTAAATTTTTTTATATTCGTTGTGAAAGCAAATCACAATAAGGATTATTCCGTTGTGAAAACATTTAGCGCCTCGCCTATCTGCGGGGCTTTTTTTTGCGTTTTGATTTCAATCTCTGATAATTCCATATTCAGTCGTTTTTCCTCTTTCATCATCCTTCTCAAATAATACTATTCCGGTACGATCGGTATTCATCTTCGGCGTCATCGGCGCGGCGTTGGGCTAATTCTGCTTCAGAATTTCCCGAGACTAACAAATGTGCCCAAATGCCAATGGCGACCTCATTTTCATGATTAATAGCAGTTATCAATGCCTCTGTTGGCAAGCCTGCATCAAGTAAATTAGCGAGAACAATATTCTCGTAGGCTGCGATATATCCAAGCTTATGTGTTTCATTCCAGAAAATTTCTATGGCAAAGCGATCTTGTTGGTGATCGGCTATACGGATTAATTTTAATGCATCACCTACCTTAAGTTCAGGAAATACGGAACTCATGGTATAATAATAGGTTCCTCGGATATAATTATCGTAGATTTTTATAGGCTGCGTAAATAAGCCGATACTCCCTGAATTGGCCGTCTTGGGAAGTATTAGCCCCACAGTACTTAATCCCAAACTTTGGATAAAACCACTTCTATTCATCTTGCTCTGGGGTTTTTGTATATTCAATATACACTAACCCAGTCTAACTAAGAAATATAGCGAGAAGAAACAGGAAAAACCCTTATCTATTTCAGGGAAAAACCCTGTACCATGAATAGGAAAAAGCCTGTTTTAATTGTTTTCTTCTTGCCAAATGGGAGCATCGCAAAAAATGAGCTATTCCACTACGCACTATCTGAAGAATGAATTTTTCAGCCAGTAGGTACGCGATTTATCGCGTACTTGAACCTTCGAAGCGCGATTTATCGCGTATTTTAACCTGCGAAGCACGATTTACCGCGTACTTGAACCTGCGAAGCGCGATTTATCGCGTACTTTAACATTCGTAGCGCACTAAATGCGTACCAGAGAAAAGGGAGCAAATCATCACTCAACACTAATCCAGCCCCCAACTCAATAATCGAGAAATTCTAGCCAAGCGGCAAAAATGGGGGTGGTCATATCATTGATTGGGATACCGGCATCTAAGAAATAATTCATTCTGTTAAGGGTTGCTTCAAAGGCTGGTTTGCGCCAGGGTGTTGGGTGCAAAGGCCGGCCGTCTAACCATACACGCCACTCCATGGCCTCTTCACTGCGTGGTTTCTTGAGTTCTTTCAACATTTCTTCATAGCCGTACATGCCTCCACAATCATCGGGCGGACAATTACCTATTCCACTTTTCAATTGAATCTTGTTTCCTTTGGATTTGACTCTTTTTAACTCGATATCATGCATCCATCCATCCCCAAAATCATAGCTGTAGCTTAAACGTTCAACCCCTTCAAAGGCTTCTTGTACAGTAAAATCTTCGGTATTATAGAAGGGTAAATCTGTATAGCTCTCGCCTTCAGTATAGTTACAGTAGAGCGCTTTTCCTTCTATTTCAAATTCATTAAGATGAGAGCAGTTCCAGCCAAAGGCCAAATTTATTGCCCAGGATAGTTCGTTTAACGAAAGGGAGTCATCGATAATTAATTCGCGTGTGCAAGGATGCGGACAGCCTCTTAGTGAAATGCTCAGTTTGTACATGAAGGAAAGCTACAAATTATTCAATTACTAGAAAATTCTGTTATCACTATTTTATGGAATAACCAGAAAAAGACCCGCCCAAGTAGGTACGCAATTTATCGCGTACATAGTTCAGGCACGTAACTTAATAGGATGGCAACTGGCTTTACCTTAATAGAATTATCCGCGTCTGCTTGGTCCGGCTGGTTACCATTTCTTGAAAGCGCATGGTAATCACCTTGTCGTATTTATAGCTCATAATTTTTCCGTGATTCAATAAAATAGTCCATTCCTCGCTTTGCACATTGCTATAGCCATCAATCTGAAGGATGGCCTCCAAACCTTCCAGTTTCTCGCAATTTGCTAAAAGCTGAAAGTTCTTTTGATCATTTGCGGGTGCGGTAAGGAGTTGTTTGGTCAGGAACATGGTGTCTGGACCCTTGAATTTTACGTCACCTTCTATCAACCAGTTTATCGCAATAGAGGAGTCTGCACAGTCTTTGATTAAGTCTGTAAATGGAATTTTACCCACGGGATATAGTACTTGTCCGTATTGATCAAAGACCTTGTTCAAGGGTGCGAAATAGCCCGCCAAGATGCTTGGTAGTTCAGTTCGAGGTTTGAGCTGATTTATCCATTGGGAGATCTCTGCATAGTCGATGGGTTGGATATTTTCTTTTTCCACCAAATTTAGCAAGATTCGGTCGAGGGCAGACATGGTAGCCTCTAATTGAACGGCCGTTTTAAAGGTATTGCTCACCCCATTTTGCATGAAGTACGTGAAAGGAACATCTTGTAGCTGTTTAAAAAACGTTTCCCAATGAGGACCACGGTTTGAGGGAGTAGGAATGTATAGATGTCCTTCGATAATGCTACGTTGTAGGTTGACCTCCTTGATATAGAACCGCACCGTATAGGTTTCGAGATTGATTCTTTCAGATTCTACCAAATCACTTTCAGTAATGAAGTATTCAAGCGTATCGCCCTTTTCCCAAGCAGGAAGAAATGGGTTTTGGGCTTGAGTATGGATGACCAAGCAAGTCATAAAAAGAGCAAAAAAGAAGGCCTTGGAAGTGTTCGTGCGAATCATCGATTGCAAGGTAAGAATTCAAGAGAGGATTTAGCATGGCTCCTTGCCATTAATTCGCCAAGTTCATCCCAAGCCTGAAGGGAGATAAAAAAATAAGTCCGCAGGAATTGGCATATTCACTGCGGACTTATCACTGTATTATTTGCGTTTAAGCTTAAAAGCTTATTCGATATTTGATTTCTCTAACCTCACAGATAAACGCTTGTCATCTCTGAAGTATTCTACGATGGCTACATAACCAGGTTTTGCCTCACGTACATAGAAGAAGTCTGGTTTAGTAGTAATTGGATAGAGGTCGCTTGATACTATTTTGTCCTCATTCAGCCCAATTACCCCAACATTGTATTTTCCTTTGAACATGTTCTCTCTGTCGTAATCGACATATACAGCGTTGAAATTGGTTCTATTAGGACTTACTGCTGTATAGCAATGGTCAAAATCACCTTGCAGTTTTAGTAGGTTGGCAAGCAGGTATCCGCGCAGCATTCCGTAGCCTTGTGGCAATAGTACTTTGCTTACATTTTTGTCGTAAACATGCACCTCTAATAATTCGGCAGTGCTATCAAATTCAAACACCATTAAGTCATGAATCTCAATTTGCATGGCTGAGGCACCACCACCGCTGCCACGACTCAATACCTTAGAAGCAACTCCCAAGGCACTTACGGTCTTTTTAAATTGCTCACCAACGGCGTAGATTTTCCCATTTTCGGTAATAATCATTTTATGGATAGTCACATCCATTTCTTTGTACCCTGACTTTTTCTTGCTAGGCATCTTTTTCGCTACGTCCTTGTTCCAGTTAATCAAAGAGCTTTTGAGTAGCTTGCCTTCTTTCCCTTCATAGGTTTGAATATAAAAGCCTTGGCTTTTAACCTTCATGATATTTTCGCCAGTTTTATAGTATTCACCACAAACAATGAATTCGTTTGAAACAGGATTATAAGAAATATCATAGGGGAACATTTGATGTTTGGTATCCGACGTTTCAATGCGGTATACTTCTTCTCCAGAATTAAGATCATGCGCAATGATATAGGCTTTCATTTCTGATGATAACAAGCTCTTTTTTGTCACTACGCTAGAGACGGCAATTTTATCACCCACATAATGGGTTTCACCAATCTCATACATTTTGCCTTTATAATTTGTTCCTGATTTCCAAAGTACTTCACCCGAATTATCGAACATCTCAAAGCTTACTTTATAGCCTTTGTTTTTCACGTAACCTTGTCGGATATATCCTTTATTGGCTACTGGCTTAAGTCCTCCCATCGATAATTTATCATCATCAGGACCGCCGCCATTCGCCAAGTCGCTTGGATGTATGTCTTCCGAAACAAGGCGTCCAATTTCATTAAGCTTGAGGTCATAAACCACATAGTCTATGGTCTTCTTTTTATAGTTCAGAAAGGCAAAACAGAAGCTGTTTTGATTAAATGCTTGATTAATTAAATAAGCTTTTTTGTCAAGAACAATCTCTGTGTAATGGGTTTTCTGTAGGTTTTCATCGAGCACAGTAACGCCATAAAGTTTTTCCTTTCTGGAGACTTTATCTAGGTAAACGACACTTAGATAACCAAGAACTTGGTTGCCGTCTTTTAGGGCTGTTATGGCTCCAGTACCGGCGCGTTTGATGTCATCAAATTCGTAACTTTGCGCCTTAGAAAAATTTGGGGCCATGAGTAGGAATATGAGGGCAATAAGTAATTTTTTCATCATCATTTTTTTCTTTTAGAATTTGTATTGGGAAATTGGTTTTTAAGGTATAGTGTAAAAGGGGAGCTGTCTCCGTATGTTGATTCGTAATTGGCCACAAGTTCTTGACGCGCTTCTGGATCATCTCCTAATTCAATGCCGTCGGATAGTGCGAAGAGCAAATCTGAAAAAGCATCGCTGCCAGCAGCCGGGATGCGCTCGGCGGTAAATGCATGAAAAAGTTGTTCAAGATTGCTTAGGTTGAGTTTATGCAAAAAACCTACGAGTTCTGCGTAGGCTGGTTCCATTTTTTGATTCGGAAAAGGCACTGCTTGAGAAAATCGGTGGGCATATTGTGCGGAATAGACCCCGTATAAGGCTGCACCAATGCAATTTGAAAAATAGCTATTCTTAGGGTTTACTTGAGATTGCCAAAGAGAATAATAAAGCATCTTGGCAAACTGACCTGTTATGCGGTAAAAGGATATTTGCTCAGCCTGCACCATTTCATACAGTGAAAAATACAAGGGGGCCTGCATACTGTCGAATTGATAATTTTCAGCATGACCAATTATTCTTAAGGCCGAATCACGTGCCTTACAAGAAGGGTGTGTTTTTAAGGAGTCTGGAAAGATATAATCGTCGAGGTTTCCGCCTAAGTTTTGGGTTTTTTTATGCTCTAACCATTTTTCATCAAACGGGAAGGAACGAAAATTAAAATAGCCAGCATAATCTAATTGCAGTGCAGGAAACTGATCAGAAACATCGAGAATGGCCATGGCACTCAAGGCATCTTCAACCTTAAACCCCGCTTTTTGGGCGAGGATGAGGCCCAGAGAGTCGGCTTCAAGCTCATTTGCTCTTCCATGTTCGTTAAATTCGGAAGTATAGGTACGATACAGTTGAATAAGGGCAGCGCGTTGGTTGTATGCCTTTTTCTCAATCTCTTTTGCCTGCATTTTATAGTCATCACTCTCAATAGCAATCACTTTCTTCTGAATGCCACTAAACACATGGTCCTTCAAATCATGCGACATCTCGTGCGCTAAAATAAATGCTATTTCTCCTTCGCTATTTAAGCGCGACAGTAGGCCAAGGTTAAATACAATAACCCCTTCACCATAATTGGCAGCATTGGGAATATCATCGACTGAAAGGAAAACTTTATAGTAATTTGACTCGAGTGAATTGGCACTAGCGATGCGGTCTACAATTCCTTGCAAGTAGGAAGCCAATGGGTTTTCGGTGGAAAGTGAGCCATGGTCATTAGGGATTTTGAGGCTATTATATAAACCTTCCGCGAATTCTTTAGCGCGTTTGGTTTCGTCTCTCTTATGAAAACTAAGCTGCGCCAAATGGTCATCAAAGGCTGTTTTAATTTCAGTTAAAATTTCCTCATCAACTGGCGCATAGTGAATTGGCTCATAATGCGTGAGCGTAGATTGGGCTAAGCTAAGGCCACAAATCCAAAAGAGTGTACAGAAAGTAAATAACAGGCGCATACGATTGATGGCAATAATAAAGAAAAATTACTTATGTTCGTTCTGCCAAGCGGAAAATTTAGAATTTCCTGGCATATTCTATAAATTTAGGGATTTAATCATCAATAATTCAACACCGGGCTCAACCATTTCTCGGTCCAGGCTATCGATTCTCCTTTACGGCGGGCATAATCGCGTACCTGGTCTTTGTCGATTTTACCAAGACCAAAATACTTGCTTTCTGGATGTCCGATATAGAAGCCACTCACCGAAGAGGCAGGCATCATGGCCATGCTTTCCGTTAGTTCGAGGCCTGCATTTTCCTCCACCTTGAGTAGGTCGAAGAGTTTGCGTTTCTCGCTATGATCCGGACAAGCGGGATAGCCCGGCGCAGGACGAATTCCCTGGTATTTTTCTTTGACCAAGTCTTCTTCACTCCAGCTTTCATTTGCGGCATAGCCCCACCATTCTTTGCGCACCATTTCGTGCATGCATTCGGCAAAAGCTTCTGCCAAACGGTCGGCGAGTGCTTTGGCCATGATGGATTTATAATCGTCGTGATCGGCTTCATAAATGGCCACGAGTTCGTTGACACGAAGTCCGGAGGTTACGGCAAACCCCCCGAAATAATCGGCTTTCTCACTTTCTATAGGAGCCACATAATCGCCTAAGCAATGGTTGGCAAGTCCTGCACCTTTTTCATTTTGTTGACGTAAGAAGAGGAAGCGTTCGATTTCTCTTTCACGGGTTTCGTCTTCATACAGCACCACATCATCGCCGTCGCTATTCGCCGGAAATAAACCAATCACTCCATTGGCGGTAAACAAGCGGCGACTCACAATCTCGTCCAACATCTTGTTCGCGTCTTTGAATAGGCGGGTTGCTTCTTCGCCAACAACTTCATCCGTAAGAATGGCTGGATAGCGCCCTGCTAACTCCCATGATTGGAAGAAGGGGGTCCAATCGATATACTTTTTCAAGGTGTCGAGCGGGAAGCTGTTGAAGGTCTTAACTCCTTGCAGCTTAGGTTTTTGGATGGAATAATTGCTCCAATCAATGACTTGTTTATTGGCTCGGGCCGCTTTTAGGCTTAAGAGGCTTTTTTCTCGCTTACGGGCATGATAATCTTCTGCAAATTTCTTGTAGTCGGCCTTTTGTTTGATAGTGAAGGCTTCTCGTAGGTCTTGACTAATCAATGAGCTAGCTACTGGAACAGCTTTCGAAGCATCCACCACATGCACTACAGCTCCTGAATATTCGGGGTCAATTTTTACTGCTGTATGGATGCGGGAAGTCGTTGCACCACCAATCAAAAGGGGGATTTTTAGCCCGAGACGCTCCAGCTCTTTGGCCATATGCACCATCTCATCCAAGGAGGGAGTAATTAGTCCACTAAGGCCAATTACATCCACTTTTTCTGCCAAGGCTCTTTCAATAATTTTTTCGGCAGGCACCATCACGCCCATATCGATGATTTCAAAATTATTGCAGGAAAGTACTACGCCCACAATATTCTTCCCAATATCATGCACATCGCCCTTTACCGTGGCCATAAGGATTTTACCATTGTTTTGACTGGCTGTTGGATTCAGTCGTTTTTCCTCTTCCATATACGGAAGGAGATAGGCAACGGCTTTTTTCATTACCCGGGCGGACTTCACCACTTGAGGCAAGAACATTTTTCCTGCTCCAAAAAGGTCACCCACCACGTTCATTCCATCCATCAAAGGACCTTCAATGACCAAAAGCGGACGATCAAAAGTCTGTCTCGCTTCCTCTACATCCTCTAGAATATAATCCACGATTCCTTTTACCAAGGCATGCGCTAATCGATCAGCTACCGTTCCTTCTCGCCAAGAGAGGTCTTCTATACGCTCTTTCGACTTCCCCTTAAAGTTCTCAGCAAATTCGAGCAAGCGTTCAGTGGCATCATCTCTTCTATCTAGCAATACATCTTCAACACGCTCTAAAAGTTCCTTATTGATCTCATCATATACCTCCAACTGACTTGGGTTTACGATGCCCATGTCCATTCCATTTTGAATACTGTGATAAAGGAAAGCCGAATGCATGGCCTCTCGCACAGGATCATTTCCACGGAAGGAGAATGACACATTGGAAACCCCGCCGCTAATCTTTGCTCCCGGAAGGTTTTCTTTGATCCACTTGGTAGCGCGGAAGAAGTCAATGGCATTTCTGCGATGTTCGTCCATACCTGTTGCTACCGGAAAAATATTCGGGTCGAAGATGATATCGCCCGGGGGAAGTCCAACTATTTCGGTTAAAATCTTATACGCTCTGGCACATATTTCAATACGGCGCTCATAGCTATCGGCTTGTCCGTCTTCATCAAAGGCCATCACAATCACGGCAGCCCCATAACGTTTTACCTTTTTCGCGTGTTCAATGAACTCTTGTTCGCCGCCTTTCATAGAAATGGAATTCACAATCCCTTTTCCTTGGATACAGCGCAGTCCTGCTTCGATAATTTCCCATTTCGAGCTATCAATCATCACCGGCACCCTGGCAATATCAGGTTCCGCAGCAATCAGATTCAGGAACTTGACCATGGTTTCTTTTCCATCAAGCATTCCCTCATCCATATTTATATCGATGATCTGCGCACCGCCATTCACCTGCTCGCGCGCAATCTCTACCGCATCATCGAAGCGGCCTTCTTGGATGCAACGCAAAAATTTACGGCTACCCGTTACATTGGTTCTTTCCCCAATATTGATAAAGTTGGAGCCCGCGTAGATGGTTAGGGGTTCGAGGCCGGAGAGTTGTAGGTTGTAGTTGTTCATTTTAGTTTCGTGGTTTGGGCCAGCTTGTTTGGCCAATTAACATTTCGGTGTCACTCTGGTCCACAGTCGACGGACGACGGTCCACAGTAGTAAAGTTCATTTTATTGATTTTTTTAAGGCCTGTATTTGGATGATTAAATTTTCCGTTTCTCTATACAAGGCATCAAATTTTTCTAGTGTTAAATAATCGTTTTTCATAGCGATATGCAAACAGGCTATGACTTCTATTCCTGAGCGAATGGCAATGTTTAGGAACCTTTTAAATTCTGGATTTGTTTGTCCGCTTGACCCTTCAGCGTTATTAAGGCCAATTGAATCTGTCGCCCGAATGATTTGTGAATTCAGGCCGTATTTTTCTTCTGTCGGAAAGCTTCGCGTTAGAACACGAATAGGATGTCCTAATTCCAAACTCTTCTGCCAAACTCGTGAATCTTCAAATTTAAAAGCCATAACCTCTGTCTATAATTCTGCTGACTGCTGACTGTCGACTGTTGACCGTGGACCATATTTAGCGGCCAACTCCGCCATCACCCGAATATGATCCGGCGTAGTTCCACAACAACCGCCGAGGATATTGATCAGGCCTTCTTTCAGAAAGTCTTCCACTTGGTCACCCATATAGTCGGGACTTTCGTCGTATTGTCCGAATTCGTTGGGCAGGCCCGCGTTCGGATAAACGTGTACAAAGAAGGGTGCTTTTTGATCCAATATTTGCAAGTACGGGCGCATGGCTGAAGCACCTAGGGCGCAGTTTAGGCCGATGCTTAGTAGATCCATATGTTGAACAGAGATGAGGAAGGCTTCGGTGGTTTGTCCGGAGAGCGTTCTTCCCGAAGCGTCGGTGATCGTTCCTGAAACCATAATAGGTACTTCGCGCACGCCTTCATCAAATAACTCTTGAATACCGTATAAAGCCGCCTTGGCATTGAGGGTATCGATAATGGTTTCCAAGAGCAGCAAGTCTACACCCCCTTCAATCAGCGAACGTGCTTGGTCTTTAAAGGCGATGCGCAACTCTTCGAAAGAAGTACTGCGTTTTCCAGGATCATTGATATCAGGGGAGATGGAAGCCGTTTTATTGGTTGGTCCCATAGAGCCAGCTACATAGCGCGGTTTTGATGGGTTTTTGGCCGTTATTTCATCTGCCGCTTCACAGGCAATTTTGGCAGAGAGAAAATTGATATCATGCACCAAATGCACACACCCATAGTCTTCTTGGGCGATGGTGGTGCCGCTAAAAGTATTGGTTTCAAGGATATCGGCTCCGGCCTCTAGGTATTCGAGGTGGATGGCTTTGATGATATCTGGACGGGTGATGGATAATAAATCGTTATTGCCCTTAAGGGGTTTTGTATGATTGGCAAGCGCCTCATTGCGGAAATCTTCTTCCTCCAATGTATAGCGCTGAATCATGGTACCCATGGCTCCATCAAGAATGAGGATTCTTTTGGCAAGTTCCTCGCGAATATCTGGCTTATTCATTCTGTACTCCTTTCTGTAATTCGTATAATCTCTATAAAATACTATACCAGAAAGTAGGCTCGACGCGCGAATCTTATCTTTCCAAGAAGAAGCAATTTCTTCCGGTAGGATTTAGCACCTTTCGGTTCAAGTCGTAGAGACCATTCCCAAGGGTTGCCAAGACATCTGCGGGCCTAATCCCTCCGTCTTTCTGGATAAGTGGGGCAAAGCTACGAAATTTTAGTCCATGGACCATGGTCCATTGTGTGTTAGCCTGAAATTGGTTGATTACAAAGTGATCTGCGCCTTTTCTGCGTTAATCTGCGGGAAATTTTTAGGCCGGCGAAAGCAATGGGCCACGAAAAAAGACCATAGACCATTGTGTGTTAGCCTGAAATTGGTTGATTACAAAGTGATCTGCGCCTTTTCTGCGTTAATCTGCGGGAAATTTTTAGGCCGGCGAAAGCAATGGGCCATGAAAAAAGACCATAGACCATTGTGTGTTAGCCTGAAATTGGTTGATTACAAAGTGATCTGCGCCTTTTCTGCGTTAATCTGCGGGAAATTTTTAGGCCGGCGAAAGCAATGGGCCACGAAAAAAGACCATAGACCATTGTGTGTTAGCCTGAAATTGGTTGATTACAAAGTGATCTGCGCCTTTTCTGCGTTAATCTGCGGGAAATTTTTAGGCCGGCGAAAGCAATGCGCCACGAAAAAAGACCAGGAAAAATTAGAGAACGGCTACAAAGCTTATTTAGAGGAATTGGAAAATGTAGATCCTTGTGATGTTTCTGATGTTCTAAATTACAGAATTTTGGAAGCACCAATTGAAGGTAATAAGTTTCATGAAAATAGTGAGTTTAATCGCCCAAAAATAGCGGGAGAAACAGATGTACACTACAAAATATTGAGTGAAATCCTACAAAGAGAATCAAAAACGTATTTTGATCAATCAGACTCTGATGTTTGGGAAGGAGACAAAATTCCGGAATATGGGAATCTTTAGTTAATGCAGCTCATGTTAAATGCATTCGAACTAATTCAATCAACTCAACCGGCTTCTCCGCATGCACCCAATGCCCTGCTCCTTCAATGGTTTCAAGCTGGTAGTTTGGGAAGAGTTCTTGGATTTCAGGTAGTGCGCGGTCTTGGACGTAAGGAGAGTTGGCTCCCCGTATGAAAAGAGTGGGGCCATCATAGCTGCGTTTTCCTTCAATGCCGGCAAGAATTTCATCGTACTGGCTATGGATGGCTTTGAGGTTGAATTTCCATTCATAACCCCCTTCTTCTTTGCGTTCAAGACTTTTGAGTAGAAATTGACGAATCCCAAATTCAGGAATAAGCGGGCTCATGTCTTCATCTAGGTTTTTGCGGGTTTTTTGGGCATCATCAATATCCAAGGCAAAAAGGGCTTTGAAGATATCGTTATGTCCGGGTTTGTATTTTACTGGAGCAATATCTACCACGATTAGTTTCAAACATTTTTCTGGATACTTCAATGCAAATTCCATGGCTACTTTTCCGCCCATGCTATGGCCTAGAATATAGGCCTGAGGAATATTTTGCTCTTTCATAAACTCCCATAAGTCATCAGCCATGAGGGGGTAATTGATGGCGTCGGAATGCGGAGATTGCCCATGATTTCTCAAGTCGAGGAGGTAAACATGATGATTGGCGGCAAATTTTCTGGCAACATTATGCCAGTTATCAAGCATCCCAAATAAGCCGTGCAGAATGAGGAATGGCTTGCCGGGACCGAGGTATTCTTTATGGAACAATTGCATAGTCGCTGCAAAAGTAATTCTTTTGTTAATCGTGAGCAGCAAAGCAGCCATCCGCCAACTTTTTTACTGGTCTTTTTTAGGACTAGGTATTTTGCTTTTTTACCTCGCCTTTCGAAATATTCCTCTAAATGAACTCAAGGAAGAGATTGCCACGGTTCGTCCTATTTATTTGCTTTTGCTTTTGATTCCGTCATGGGGAGGTCAATTTTTACGAAGCTGGCGTTGGCAATTATTATTGGGCAAGAAGGTGCGTTATGCCTCCATCTATCATTCCCTGCTCTTTGGCTATTTTGTAAATTTGGCCGTGCCTCGTTTGGGAGAGATTAGCCGTTCTGCTTCTTTGGAGTCCTTGGGAGGGCCGAGTTTTGGCAAAAATTTAGGGACGGTGGTTTTGGAACGTATCACAGATTTACTCTTCTTGATACTGGTTGTTTTCCTTGCCTTTTTTATGCAGACCGAAGAGTTAAGGGCATGGATGGATGCTGAGATCTTTCGTCCCATTGATGCCAAATTGAAGGAAAGCACGCTTGGAATAATCATTGGGTTTATTGTTTCTGTTGCGCTGCTGGCCCTTTTCTATCGCATCTATATGCTCATTGAAAAAAAACTCAATGAGCGTTTGCGGAATATTATCGCACATATTAAAGAAGGACTCAGGAGCCTTTTGAAATTGGATGCAAAAACCTTACTTCTTTTTATTCTGCTTTCTGGCGCTATCTGGACCTGCTATTTCTTTACCACATGGCTTTGGTTCCAAGCCTTACCCGCAGCGAGTGGGGCAAGTTTTGGAATGGCCTTCACCGTGATGGTGGTAGGTAGCTTGGTGAAGACCTTACCCATCCAAGGTGGGGGCATGGGCGCTTATCATGCGGTGATTGGTGGCTTGCTAAGTTTATATGGATTAGGCGCCTTGAGCAGTTCTACCTTTGCCTTATTGAACCATGGATACCAAACGATTTTCTACCTGCTCTTTGGAGGTTTCTCGGCGATTTGGATCGCTTGGAAAAAGAAAAAATAAAAAGACTAATTTAGACCTGATTTTTAACCATTAAACCACGACAACGTGAAACTTAGCGTACTCAAAGAATCCCGCGACGGGGAAAAGCGTGTTGCCATATCGCCTGCGGTAGTGCAGAATTTAACCAAAGAGGGACATTATATAACGATAGAGAAAGATTCAGGACTGGGTTCGTCCTTTACCAATGAAGCCTTTGAAAAAGCAGGCGCTAAATTGGGAGAGGGAAATGCCATGTATGATGCCGAACTTTTTGTGATGGTGAATCCTCCAAGTCTCGCACAAATAGAAAACATGCCTTCTGGCTCTGCACTGATTTCCTTTATCTATGCTAGTCAAAATACGGCATTGATAGATGCTCTAAAGGCCAAGAATATTTCGGTATTTGCGATGGAGGAAGTGCCAAGGATTTCCCGTGCTCAAAGTATGGATGCTTTAAGTTCTCAAGCCAACCTTGCCGGGTATAAGGCAGTGATTTTAGGAGCGGAACACCTTACGAGAATCTTCCCATTAATGATGACTGCAGCCGGAACGATTACTCCTTCCAAAGTTTTAATCTTCGGTGCTGGAGTAGCTGGACTACAAGCCATTGCTACCGCTAAACGTTTAGGCGCCGTGGTGGAGGTAAGTGATGTACGTCCGGAAACCAAAGAACAGGTAGAATCCTTAGGTGGAAAGTATATACAAGTCAATGCAGACAATGCTGTAAATGTGGAAGGTGGATACGCGAAAGATGTATCCGAAGAATTTTTGCAAAAGCAGCGTGAAGCCGTGGAGAAATCCCTCTTTCAAGCAGACCTTGTTATCACTACCGCTCTTGTTCGTGGCGGAAAAGCACCGGTTTTAATCAGCGCTGAACAAGTGTCTAAAATGAAATATGGCGCCGTAATCGTTGATATGGCTGTTGAACAAGGCGGAAATTGTGGACTAAGCGAAGCTGGAAAAATAATTGAGAAGAATGGGGTCAAAATTATTGGCGCCCTCAACCTTCCATCCACTCTCGCCACCAATGCCTCTGAACTTTATGCCAAGAATATTCAAAACCTCTTCCAACACCTCACCGGCGATTCCGGCTTTAAATGGGAAATGGAAGAAGAAATTACCAAAGGCTGTCTCGTGTGTGGTGGGCCTAAGGTATCTGCTGCGAGTTAATAGTACTAGCAAGACAATTTATGAATTGCGATTTGTGAATTGAGTTTAAAGAGAAAGTAAAAATGGAAGCACAGGAGTTGAGAAACAGAACAAAAGCTTTTGCTAAGGAGGCAATCTACCTCTACAGACAAATGCCGAAAGATCCAGAAGCATGGGTAATTGGTAAGCAATTTCTTCGCGCTGCAACTTCAGTGGCTGCAAATTATCGAGCAGCTAGCCGTGCCAGGTCGGATCAGGAATTTGCTAGTAAAATTGGCATTGTGGTGGAAGAAGCTGATGAATCAGCATTTTGGTTAGAAATCATGCACGAAACAAACTTTATACAGTCTTTAGAAAGTAAAAAATTAGAAAAGGAAGCAAACGAATTGGTTGCAATCAGGAATGCCGCCCGAAATACCACCCTCAAACGTCTGGGTCGCAAATAATGGCAACCATTCACAAATCACAAATAAAAAATCAAAAATGATCGATTTTATAGCAAATAACCAAGACTTCATCTACCTATTGATCCTAATGATCTTTGTAGGTATCGAACTCATTTCCCATGTCCCTTCGGTATTGCATACCCCTTTAATGAGTGGTGCCAATGCCATTCATGGGGTCGTAATTATTGGTTCCATCATCGTAATGGGACAAGCCGAAGAAACGATTAGTCTCGTGCTCGGATTCATTGCAGTGGTTTTAGGAACCCTCAATGTGGTTGGGGGATTTGTTGTTACCGACCGGATGTTGGAAATGTTTAAGAAACGAAAATAGTCCATAGACCATGGTTTAAAGGGGCTTTTATTAAACCTAATATTTAATTGCTATGGTCCATCGTCTATGGTCCATGGTCAAAAAAGAGAACAATGAACACACTCTACGTTATATACCTCATCTCCTCCTTTACCTTTATTTTAGGGTTGAAAATGCTCGGCTCTCCGAAGTCGGCAAGGAAGGGGAACTTGATTGCGGCCTTTGGTATGACCATCGCCATTTTTGGAACCATCTTCTTGTATGAAGACGATGCGGGAAACCACCTTCATAACCTTGAATATATCTTCGGGGGACTCATCGCCGGTACCGGTATCGGATGGCTCATGGCCAAAAGGGTTCAGATGACAGCAATGCCACAAATGGTATCGTTCTTTAATGGAATGGGGGGTGCTTGTGCGGCCTTGATTTCAGTGATTGAATACCGCCATTTGATGCAACATTCCGGAGGAGGCCTCAGCGGCATTTTGGCTTCGGCCGATTCTGCGATGCTCACGCGATTGTCAATTATGTATGCAGGGCTAATCATTGGTTCTATCTCTTTCTCAGGATCCATCATTGCATATGGAAAATTGGAAGGGAAGATCAAAGACAAGGTGCTTCCTGGTCAGCAATTCATCAATATCGGACTTTTCCTTGTGCTGATTGTGCTCGCTTTCTTGAGCGTATCAGGCATGATTGAATCAGATACGCTGCTTTATGCAGTGGGTGCTTTGGCCCTGCTTTATGGAGTGCTATTCGTTATGCCGATTGGTGGCGCGGATATGCCGGTGGTGATTTCTTTACTGAACTCATTTACAGGGGTTGCTGCCGCTCTTGGTGGCTTTTTGTATGATAATAAGGTGATGCTAATTGGTGGTATCCTCGTGGGTTCTGCAGGTACACTTTTAACCGTTGTCATGTGCCGAGCAATGAACCGTTCCTTGATTAATGTATTGATTGGAAACTTTGGAGGCGGTTCTGCTTCTGCTGGTTCTGGAGAAGGACCAGAAGGTACCGTGAAATCAATCAACGCTAGCGATGCAGCCATCCTTTTGAAGTATGCGAAAAAGGTAGTAATCGTTCCGGGATATGGATTGGCGGTTGCCCAAGCCCAGCATGTGGTGCACGAATTAGAAGAACTTTTGGAAGCAGAAGGAGTGGAGGTAAAATATGCCATCCATCCAGTAGCAGGGCGTATGCCGGGACATATGAATGTGCTTTTGGCAGAGTCGAATGTTGATTATGATAAGCTCGTGGAGATGGAAGACATCAATCCAGAATTCTCCACCACCGATGTGGCCGTGGTTATTGGGGCGAATGATGTGGTGAATCCAGCCGCGAAAACCGATCCATCCAGTCCGATTTATGGTATGCCAATATTGGAAGTGGAAGATGCGCGTCAAACAATTGTGATGAAACGTTCCATGAGTGCTGGCTATGCGGGTATTGAAAATGAACTCTTTTACCGCGATAAAACCAGTATGCTCTTTGGAGATGCCAAGAAAATGCTGGCCGCTTTGGTATCAGAATTAAAGGCTATGGAATAGAAGCATGAAGCATTTACTAATCTTATTTTCTGCGCTTCTCCTGCTTTCTTGTAGCCGCAAGGAGAATTCTCTGTTGGTGCCAGTGGGAGAACCTGAACCGCCTCAAATTCTGAATATTCTTAAAAAGGATTTGAATTGTTCGATGCCTTTCAACGTGAGCTTGGTGGCCCAAGTGACCAATGAGCTGGGCAATGAAGCCTATTCTTGGACGGTAGACGGCGTTAATTATTCAGGGAAAAGTCCGATTATTCAAGTCAATAAAGTGGGCGATGTACACGTGAGCCTTCGGGTAAGCAATGCCATTGGCTTCGACGTGTTTACTACGGTGTTTAATTATGCTTCAAGCACACTCCCTGTTGTACCCATTTTCAATTATGGAGCAACCAACTCTAATTACCGCATACCTGCTCAGGTGAATTTTACCGACCTCTCAGAACGTGCTACGGGCGTAAGCTGGGATTTTGGAGATGGCTATCAATCCAACCTAAAAAGCCCACAACATACGTATGCCCAGGCAGGAGTTTATACCATTAAGCTCACTGCCTACTGCGATTCGGATACAGCTTACCAGACAGCGCAAATCGCCATTTTAGGGGAACCAAATAGTATTCGCTTTGATCGCTTTGAAGTCCTTTCTTTTCCAAAGAATTATTTTCCAGAGAATCAAGACGATAATACCTCTGGCGGAGATTTTTATGTGGAACTCTACCGCGACAATTTCAAATATGGAACAGGCGACCTGCAAAGTAATAGGAGCAAACTGCCGCTCTTTTGGCGCTGTCCCCAAGAATGGAATGGCGATTATAAATTAATCTACTATTCATTTGGCTCCTATTCCGTGCGACTTTGGGATCAAAATGATAATGCCGATACCGAGCTCATAAATGGTCTCTTTGATGGCTCCTTCTTGAAAAATAATTTTTATCCCACCCAGCTCGATTTCGAAAGCGGGAATATGACGTTCAGAATAACGCTTGGCTATGAAGATTAGACTACTTATCCTTTCTATCCTTTTCAGCTTGGGCGCGAATGCACAGAGTCTAGAAGACTATTGGTGTTTTGATATTTCTGCCGGGGCTGCGCAAACTTTTGGCAATATGACTCAAACCAATCCGGCCTATTTATCTAATAACGGTGCTTGGAGCATGAATCTGGGTTTTACGAAATACAGCTCTAAAGGACAGTTTTTCAAAAAAGACCTGATTGGTTTTCAAATGGGTTATCAGTTTCATGTAAATCAGGTGGACGGAGCCGACCTCAGCAAGATTGATCCGGCACCTTCTTCCTATACTTTCAAAAAGGGCAATCAGCTTTTGCATGGCCCAGTGATGCGTTTGGAATATACCCGCGCGGGAGCATTTGCTCCTTATATTGGACTAGGGGCTCATCTATTGGCCCTTCGTGGGGCGCAGATGGATGTGGAATTTGATCCCAAAGACAATTATTATAGCAAGATAGAATACCGTGGATCGAACTGGGGCAGACTCAATGCCAGTCTATCGGTTTTTGGAGGAATTCGTCTTGTTTTACCCAATGATTGGGCCTTGGGCCTGAATTATGAAATTTACCTCCGCGATGCCTGGAATGTGAAGTATAATGTCACGGCAATTCCTGCCACTATTGATAATGTAGAGCGTGAAGATTCATTTATTTTGACCCAATTGGGCTGGAATCAGCATATAGAATTGCGCTTGCAGATGCCCTTGCGTTAATTTGCACCATGGATTTCCTTACCCCAGCGCAAGTCATACAAGGATATACCATGGGAGTTTTTCCCATGGCTCACCCCGAAGAAGATTTTACTATCTATTGGTATGAACCCGAAATGCGTGGAATTTTGCCGCTTGATGGATTGAAAGTAAGCAAATCCTTAAAGCGCGCTATCAATAAAGGCGAAATTGAGGTGAGTCTAGACAAAGACTTTCCAGCCGTTATCAAAGCTTGTTCAGAACGCGATGAAACTTGGATTAGCGAAGAGATTCAGTCCGTCTATACCGAACTTTTTCAGGATGGCTATGCCCATAGTGTAGAATGTTGGTATGATGGTGAATTGGTAGGAGGTCTCTATGGAGTGGCTATTAAGCGGGCCTTTTTTGGAGAGTCTATGTTCCATAAAAAGACCGACGCCAGCAAGGTGGCGCTCTTCTATTTGGTGGAATGGCTCAAGCGTAATGACTTTGAATTATTGGATATGCAGTATTTAACTCCACACTTGGCAAGTATGGGCGGACTGGAAATCCCTCAAAAAAGCTATCTCAAATTATTAGAGCGTGCTTTGATATAATTGTCATTTATGCACGTAGGTCTTCATGGCATCTTTGCTTTTTCTGAGGTGCCGTTGGAGCTGTTTTATCATACAAAGCCTAAAAAAAAGGCAAGAGGACGAATTACCTCTTGCGAATAACCATTAGGCCGTCTCTTATAGGGACGAGAATATTTTCTACCCGAGGATCTTTCTGAATTTTTACATTGAATTCGTGTAATGCGCGTGTTTCTTGGTCATTAGCAATCTCTTTTTCATCCAATACTTTTCCGCTCCAAAGCACATTATCGGCAATAATATACGCACCTGGCTTCATGCGTTCAATCACCATATCGTAGTAGTTGCTGTAATTTTCTTTATCGGCATCAATAAATACCAAGTCAAAATAGCCATTTAGGTTAGGAATGATATCCAAGGCATTGCCAATATGGAATTTGATATTTTCTTGAAGTCCAGCTTCTCGAATATAGCGTCGAACCAAGTCTTCTAATTCTTCATTAATATCAATGGTATGAAGAATACCTCCATCTGCTAAGCCTTCTGCCAAACAAAGTGCGCTATAGCCCGTATAGGTTCCAATCTCCAAGATTTCATGAGGTTGAATCATCTTTGAAAACATGCTAAGCAAACGCCCTTGAATATGACCAGAAAGCATGCGAGGCATCATTACTTTTGCCCAGGTTTCACGGTTAAGTTCTGCAAGTAGTTTGGATTCTTTGCTGGTATGATTTTCGGCGTACTCAGCGAGGTTTTCGTCAATAAATTCCATGCTGCAAGATAGGAATTTTGGGCTGTCGAGGAAATGGAAGGTGAGGAGTTTTATTCGCTTGAGCCGCTGCCATGAAAGACGAGGCTGCCCAATTGCTCGTCGTTCAAATACCGATTGGCTAAGTCCATCAAGTGCATAGGAGTGATGGCATCTATCCGTTGAAAGATGGTCTCCAAACTATCAATTGGTCGATTATCTAGGAGCATTTTTCCAGCAGAGAGGATGAGCCCACTGCGGTTTTCTTCACCCATTAAAATCTGGCCTTTGAATTGGTTTTTATAGCGCTGGAGCTGGGCGGAGCTTAATCCTTTGGTTCTCCAGAATTTGAGTTCTTTTCGGATGAGGTCTTGCGCTTTTTTCAAATGCTTACCATCAGTGCCTACATAGATATGGAAAAGGCCAATATCCTTCATAGCTTGATAATTTGCTTCCACATCATACGCAAAACCATGCCGCTCACGGATGGATAAATTTAATCGGCTATTTAGTCCAGGACCACCAATGATATTGGTTAAAAAGGCCATGGCTGAGCGGTTTTCATCCTGATTTGTTGGCGCTAGGCCTCCAAGAGTCAGATAGGTTTGAACATGAGGAGTCTCTTCTTCCGCATGAAAAGGAGAGAAGGCTTTTGCATCGAAATATTGGCGTTTTTTAGCTTGGCCGTTTGCACTCGGAATGGGCAGGATATGCTGGTTTAAAATTCGGACGGTCTGTTTCAAGGTCTTTGGTCCGCTATACACAAACACCATTTTTTCTGGAACATACCAGGCCCCATAAAAGCCAAGAATATCTTCGCGTTTGAAGGTGTTTAAACTAGCATGCGTGCCGAGAATATTAAAGCCCAGCGGATGATCCTTAAAGGCCATTTCTTGAAAAAGGTCGAGGATGTTTTCTTCTGGAGAATCTAGGTACATGTCGATCTCTTCATGGATTACGTTTCGCTCTTTGCTGATTTCCTTTTCAGGGAAATTGGAGTGGAACACAATATCCGAAAGCAATTCAGCCGTTCGGGCGAAATAGTCGGAATTTACGGAAGCATAAACGCAGGTTTTGTCCTTGCTGGTATAGGCATTGAGCTCGCCACCAACTACTTCGAGTCGGTTTAGAACATGGATAGATTTGCGTTTATGGGTCCCTTTAAAGAAGAGATGTTCAATAAAATGGGCCATCCCCATTTCCTTGGCGGTTTCATCACGAGAGCCCGCATCCATCACAAAACCACAATGGGTAATGCGCGAAGCAGATTGATGATGATACAGGCGAAGGCCGTTCGGGAATTCGTATAAATCGTAGTCGTCCAATGTGTCAGGTACTCGTGCAAAAGTAATACAGAAGCCGGCTTACCAAAATGGGTTTTTTGAATCTTCATCATTCGGGTCTGGTTTGATGAATTTATAGCGAATGCCAATAGTACCGCCATGGTAACTTGTGCTAAATGTACCAAACTTCATCAGGCGATACATATATTGGTACTGATATTCCAAATGGATGTTAAAACGACAGCTCAAATTGAACTTGAAACCCAGAGTTAAGCCACTTCCAAAAGCAAATTTTAATTGATTTAATCTACTTTCTGGAATAAATTTTACCCCAAAGCCAGTGGAATTGTTGTACGTATAATCGAATTTAGCCAATTCAAGATGCTCACTTGGAATTAATGTGAATTTCAAATTGGGACCCCCGTACATCTCTATGCTTTTGCTGATTCGTTGTTCTACGAAGAGTTTATTATTGAGTAATAAGTTCCGATTATGCATCCGCACTTTAAAATCATGGTAATTGTATTCATAAATGCTTCCGGGCGAAGCCAGTTGTAGCTCGAATCCGGCATGCCATTCAATCCGTGAAATAAATTTTGACTTCGCATTCCGAAACGGAACAAATACGCCGTATAAAGAAAGTGGTTTATACAGTGCGCTAATATCCAAGTAGTTAAAGGTGTCTGGGAGCTGATTCTCTACATCCATCCATATCTCAGGGTCTGAATATTTTTGAAGGGTTGGAAGGTCTTGAATATAGGAAGGATATCCACCTAAGATTCCGTAACTCATATCTAGGCCTTTCCAGCCAATATTCTGAGCAAATCCCCAAGTGCTTATTTGCTCTTGGGCATAGGCTGTAGACCCGGAATAAAAGCATAGTATAAAGAATACGATGGTTTGTTTCAGCTGTTTCAGCATTGATTTGCTCATCATATCATCGTTTTTTTACCAAAAGGCATCTTTTAGTTTCTCCTTTTCTTCAGGACTGAGTGGTCTAGCCCCCATGTTTTCGGACAAAATTGATATTGAGTATGCAAGTTAAGTATTTTGTTGATTGATTTGAGAGGTAAACGCATTTCTATCAACATATTGGGCGAAATGAAAAGCATACTCCAAGTTAAGATTCATGCGGCAGCTCAAATAAATTTTTAAGCCGAGACCGAGGGTTTGGTGGCGGTATACCGATGATTGATATAGGGTCGTATAATTGCCACTCTGGAGGGTGGGTCCTGCAACCCATTCTTCAGCTCCTGACCAAGTCGTTTGCCAAGAATAATTCGAAGGGTAATGAGGCCTTTTTACCATTTCTGTTCCTTTGCTTAGGCCAAATCCTTAACCCAATGACCCAAAGGCGGCAATTCCAGAAGCAACAGGGAAATTAAATACTGCCTTTAAATTGAGGAATCCAGAATTATTCGTTAGCAGATAGTAGTCTCGATCTGAGTCGTAGGAGCTTGGTGTTTGATTGGTTTTTACTTCTGTTTTATATTCCTGATCCATGCCATTATAAGAAAGGCCGGCCATCAGTTCGAGATTGCGCAAAATTTGTCTTGAGTTGAATCGAAAGGGAGCATACACGATTTCAAACTGAAGATTGGCAGTCAATTTCTGTATTTTACCATAGGGCTTCGAAAAAATACTGTCGCCGCTATTGCGGTAAGGAGTGAAGTTTTCATGAAAGTAGAGCACATCATGTTTGTTCATCAACTGAAGCACGCCAAAACTTACCTGGATGCCTTTGATTCCCGTTCGGTCTGAGAAGCTCCAATTCTCCTTCTGTGCCTCCAAGCGGGGCAAAAAGAGAGAATAGTTAGGACTGAAAAGAGAAGTTTACGCATTTATAAGTAAGGGGGGAAAAGGGAGTGTTTAGTTGTCTGACTATTAAAAAAGCTTTTCACTCAGCTGTTTTTGGGTATGATGAAATTCATCAATGATGGAGTCAACAATCTCTTGAACGCTCATTATTCCATGGATAGTACCTGCAATCTGTCCGATTTCTAATTCTCCTTCATCCATATCTCCTTCAAACATGCCCAACTTGGCTCTGGCTCTTCCGAGAATTTCTTTCAATTCTTCTTTATCTGCCCCGCGCGATTCTGCCTCGTAGACTTTTTCGAAGAATTTATTTTTAATCAAACGCACGGGAGCAAGGGATTTAAGCGCGAGTTGCGTGGAACCATCACCCGCCTCAACAATAGCACTTTTAAAATTTGCATGGCCAGAAGATTCTATGCTTGCCGCAAAGCGACTGCCAATTTGAACGCCATCAGCACCCAAGGCCATCGCCGCAAACATGCTTTTGCCTGAGCCGATTCCTCCCGCAGCGATCACAGGAATGGTAATCTGCTCTTTGATCATAGGAATCAAACACAGCGTAGTGGTTTCTTCGCGACCGTTATGTCCACCCGCTTCAAAGCCTTCTGCCACAATTGCATCAACTCCAGCCTCTTGTGCTTTTAGTGCAAACTTGGTATTCGAAACAACATGCACCACGGTAATGCCTTTTTCTTTGAGGAAAGCAGTCCATGTTTTGGGGTTTCCAGCCGAGGTAAAGACAATTTGCACCCCTTCTTCCACAATAATGTCCATGATCTTTTCAATTTCAGGATAGAGCATAGGCACATTCACTCCAAAAGGATTGCTCGTTGCCGCCTTGCACTTTTGAATATGCTCCCGGAGTACCTCAGGGTACATGGAGCCGGCACCGATAAGTCCAAGACACCCTGCATTGGCCGCAGCTGAAGCCAATCGCCAGCCAGAGCACCAAATCATGCCTGCCTGAATAATGGGGTATTCAATTCCGAATAGAGATGTTATACGGTTTTGCATGGACGCAAGATAAATTTATGATTTATGATTTATGATTTGCTTCCCGACAAGGATCGGGAGGGATGTGATTTTCAACGATTATAATCAATCTCTGTGCTATCTCCCAAATTTAAGCTAGACACTAATCCGTGTAAGGAGGCATCATTGCCTATGAGGGACGCTCTTAATACCGCATTTTCTAGTTGAGCATAAGGACCGATTATGCTCTCGGAGATAATACTATGATGGATGATAGCCCCTTCGCCAATAGAAACATTGGGTCCGATGATAGAATTAGAAATCTGAGCGTCATCGGCAATAAAGACGGGAGGAATCAATACCGTATAAGGCAATTTTTTCGGTGCGATGATGGGCGTTTTTTGTCGTTTTAAGAGGGTTGCATTGGTATCGAGAAGGATGTCTTTTTTTCCGCAATCAAACCAAGCTTCAACGGTAAATGTATTAATCTTCTCCCCATTTTCAATCATGCGCATCAGCACATCGGTGAGGTGAAATTCGTTGTTTGTCTTTACCTCATTGGTAATATTGTATTCTAACGCCTCTTTGAGTTTACCCGCTTCTTTAATGAAGTAGACGCCAATCAAGGCTTGATTGCTTTTTGGAATACGTGGTTTTTCAACCAGACTTTTAATAAAGCCTTCTTTGTCGATTTGTGCCACTCCAAATTGACGTGGGTCGTGCACGGTCATTACACCAATTGATGAGTGCTCAGAAGAAATAACCTTAGTGAGGTCGGCATCCCAAATGGTATCGCCTAAAACGATCAGAATTTCTTCTTTTTCGGGGATATGGTCTTTGGCCAACCAGATAGCGTGGGCAATGCCTTTTCCAGTGGTTTGCATCACAAAATGCGCCTTTAATTTCGGATAGGCGGAAGTGATATAGCTTTCTATCTTGTCGCCAAGATAGCCAATGATAAACACTATCTCATCGATGCCTTCAGAAATAAGACCATCAACTATATGCCCCAGTATGGGCTTGCCAGCTACTGGGATGAGCGCTTTAGGTTGGGTATGCGTATGAGGCCTTAGGCGACTGCCAATTCCGGCTACAGGTATAAATGCTTTCATAGTATTGGGGGCAATTTAGGCAAAGACTATTAAAGCAAAATGAATTGCCTTTCATAACAAGACACTATTTTCTCTAACCTCTAACCTCTAACCCGAAACCTCTTCCCTCAATACTCAATACACACATTCTTCGGTTCGGTAAAGAACTTCAGGGCATCCCAACCTCCTTCGCGGCCAATGCCTGAGCTTTTTACCCCGCCAAAGGGTGTGCGGAGGTCTCTTTTTAGCCAGCAGTTTATCCATACAATACCGGCCTGAATTTCTTCGGCCATATGATTGGCAGTAGGAAGGTGACTGGTCCATATGGTGGAGGAGAGTCCGTATTCGGTGGCATTCGCCATTTTCAAAACGTCATCGGCACTATCAAAAGGGGTAAGCGTTACCACGGGGCCAAAAATCTCTTCCATATTACAACGCGCATCATAGCTCAGATTTTCAATGATGGTAGGGGCGATAAACCAGCCTTTTTCGCAGCGCCCAATTGGATGAACGGCCTTACCACCTGCTAAAATTTTTCCTCCTTCTTGCTCGGCTAGAGCTATGTAGGATAGTACTTTATCAAAATGCATCTGAGAAACTACGGCGCCTTGCTTGCTCTCTGGATCCATAGGGTCGCCTACTTTCATGCGCTTTACCTTTTCTACAAAAGCCTCTCTGAATTTTTCATAGATAGGGCGCTGAACGAATATTCGACTGCCGCATAAACAGATTTGTCCTTGGTTTGCAAACGAAGAACTTACTGTGGTATTCAGTGCTTTATCAAAATCACAATCAGCGAAAATGATATTTGGGTTTTTACCTCCTAGTTCAAGTGATAATTTCTTGAACATCGGCGCAGCAATACTGGCAATTTCTTTTCCAGCTCGGGTGCTTCCAGTAAAGGAAATGGCCTTAGTTTTAGGGTGCGAAACAATGGCTGAGCCCGCTTTTGGTCCGATGCCATGAATGATATTTAAAACACCAGGAGGCAATCCAATATCCATACATATCTCAGAAAGTAGATAGGCGGTATAGGGTGTTACCTCAGAAGGTTTTGCCACTACCGTATTTCCAGCTGCAATAGCCGGAGCAATCTTCCAGGTGAAAAGGTAAAGGGGCAAGTTCCAAGGGGAAATACAGCCTACCACACCCAAAGGTTTGCGCAGGGTATAGTTGATGCCATCGTGCATCGGGTGCGACTCCGAAGCAAAATGCATGATGCCCGTTCCGAAGAACTCAAAATTTTCGTGGGCACGGCGGATATCTACTTTTTTCGCCAACCAAAGTGGCTTTCCATTGTCTTTGCTTTCCGCTTCAGCCAGTTCATCCAAACGCTCCATGATGCGGCGAGAAATGGCCATGAGGTACCGTCCTCTGTCATTATTCGATAAGGCACTCCAAGCAGGGAAGGCATCTTCTGCGGCTTTAACCGCTAATTCTACATCCTCTGAAGAAGAGTCGGGGATGGTAGAGAAGATTTCTCCAGTAGCAGGTTCGGGGTTTTGCAAAACCGCTCCTGATTGAGCCGCAAGCAATTTGCCCCCGATATAATTCTTGATTTCAATCATTTGTAAAAAAGTTCAGCGACTCCATCGTTTGATAGGCCAGTTTCATTTCTTCTACCAAATTCGGTGCATCCCGCAGGTTGGTATCAAAGGTATAGGAACATCTATAAAGCGAACTATTCACCAAGATGACCCAATGATGGACTTCCAAATGGACGTTATCTTGAATGATCATGCTCTTATACATAAGTAGTTTTTTGTTTCCATAATCGTTCAAACCCGTTCCATTATTTTCCTGCGCAAGGCGAATTAAATCATTATACGCCGTGGCTGAATCACCGCGATCATCAATGATAATGCGGAATACACCTAAATGCACATAAGGGTTATGAAAAGTAAAATTGCCATTGCTTTCTTCATTGACTTCCCATGAATCTGGGTAGTTCATTGTAAATCCGAAACGGGTAGATCTGAATTCATCCCAGCTATTGAAGTTGGTCTGCGCTTGGAGACCAGCGCTTAAAAGAAAGGCGAAGAGGAAGAGTAATTTTTTCATGATTCGAAATTTAATACTTTTTTCCAACTGATTTCCTCTGCAAGGATTTTAGCTAGGTCTGCAATGGCCACCCGTTTTTGTTCCATACTATCTCTATAACGCAAGGTCACAGTATTGTCGTCCATGGTTTCATAGTCAACAGTTACGCAGAAAGGAGTACCGATTGCATCTTGTCTGCGGTAGCGTTTTCCGATAGCATCTTTCTCCTCATACAAGCAGGTATAGTCGAATTTTAAGGCATTGATGATTTCACGCGCTTTTTCTGGAAGTCCGTCTTTTTTCACCAAGGGAAATACCGCCAATTTCACAGGTGCCAGCACATTTGGCAAACGCAGAACGGTGCGCATATCTGTTTTCTCACCATTCACTACAGTTTCTTCTTGCAAGCAATGGAACATCAATAACAAGAACATACGATCCAGCCCCAAAGAGGTTTCCACTACATAGGGTACATAGTTCTGATTGATTTCTGGATCGAAGTATTGAAGCTTCTTGCCTGAAAATTCTTGGTGTTGTTTTAAGTCGAAGTCTGTGCGAGAATGGATCCCTTCAACTTCTTTAAAGCCAAAAGGAAAATCATACTCAATATCTACCGCTGCATTGGCATAATGGGCCAGTTTGCTGTGCTCATGAATGCGGTATTTTTCGTCAGGAATACCCAAGGCTTTATGCCAAGCCATGCGGTAGTTTTTCCAATATTCAAAGTACTCCATCTCCGTGCCAGGGCGAACAAAGAATTGCATCTCCATTTGTTCAAACTCTTTCATGCGCATAATAAACTGACGCGCAATGATTTCATTCCTAAAGGCTTTTCCAGTCTGAGCAATTCCAAAAGGAATCTTCAAACGACCCGTTTTTTGCACGTTCAAGAAATTAACAAAAATCCCTTGAGCAGTTTCTGGTCTGAGGTATACTTCGTCGGCCTCTTCAGCCAACGATCCCATTTGGGTGGAGTACATGAGATTGAACTGGCGTACTTCCGTCCAGTTGCGCGTGCCCGAAACCGGACAGGCAATTTCATGCTCTTCTATAAGGGCTTTTAGTGCAGGTAGATCATTTGCTTCCAATGCCGTATCCATTGCGTTTTGTAAAGCGCTGGCTTTATCGGTTTTGCTGTCTTTTTCGTATTTGGCAATTTTATCTTCGAGCAGCTGGTCGGCGCGATACCGTTTTTTCGAGTCTTTATTGTCGATCATCGGGTCATTGAACCCATCTACGTGGCCAGAAGCCTTCCATACTTTTGGGTGCATAAAGATGGCGGTATCGATGCCTACAATATTTTCATGCATTTGCACCATGGCCTTCCACCAGTACTCGCGAATGTTCTTTCTTAGCTCCGTTCCGTTATGGCCGTAGTCGTATACCGCCGATAGTCCATCGTAAATTTCACTGCTCTGAAATACAAATCCGTACTCCTTACAATGGGAGATGACTTTTTTAAGAGATTCTTCCTGCTTTGACATAATCGCTGCGAAGATAATTCACGCAGGGTATTTATGATTTATGATTTGCCTGCCCGCCGAAGTTAATGTAGTCTGGAAGTCTGATCGTCTTAGCTCCTCAATAAGTCGATAGAAGAATTATTTTCAACCTCCTATTGTTTAAGTCCAAACTGATTTTTACCTTTGCCGTCCTTAAATTTTAAGAAGAAAGCATACACTAATGGCAAATCATAAGTCTTCAATCAAAAGAATTCGCAGCAACGCAGCCAAGAGACTGAGAAATAGATATCAGGCTAAAACTACGCGTACAGCTATCAAAAACTTGAGAAACACAAGTGACAAAGCTGTTGCAGCCGAAGCACTTCCAAAAGTTTTCAGCATGTTGGATAAACTTGCTAAAAGAAACGTGATTCACAGTAACAAAGCCGCTAATCAAAAAAGCAGATTGGCGAAGTTTGTCGGTAAACTGTAAAATTACAGTCAAAATATTGAAAGGTCATCCGTAATCCGGATGACCTTTTTTATTTTAGGGGGATGAACAATTATCCCAAAAAAACCGCCATCAAATTCTGGGCGGAAGATGATCGTCCGAGAGAGAAATTACTCAATAAAGGACGGCAACATCTCAGCGATTCCGAATTATTGGCCATTCTTCTTGGCTCAGGCACTAAAAATATTTCTGCTTTAGAACTAGCGCGCGATATTTTGCGCGCTTATGATGATGACCTCAATCAAATGGCCAAAGCCAGTGTCAAGGATCTTACCCGATTTCCAGGGATTGGTATTGTTAAAGCAATAATCTTAAGCGCTGCAGTAGAATTAGGCACGCGCCGAAAACCCATTGCAGATAGCGGCACACCCATCCGTGGCAGTCGGGAAGTATACGATCGCATGAAGGGTCGCTTGGCCGATCTAGGACATGAAGAGTTTTGGGTGCTCTTTCTCAATCAATCCAACCGCATCATTCGCGAACGGCAAATCAGCAAAGGAGGAATTACGGGCACTGTTGCTGATCCACGAATGATATTTAAACTGGCCTTAGAAGATGGAGCATGTGGATTAATTCTTATCCATAATCATCCAAGCTTATCGCTCAAGCCGAGTCAGGCCGACATTGATTTGACGAAGAAATTGGCAGAGGCAGCGAAGAGTTTAGATATGCGCGTACTCGATCATTTAATCATTACCCAACAGGCTTATGCAAGTTTTGCAGATGAAGGCTGGCTATAAGGATGTAGTTATTTGACGAGTATTTATTAAACTTGTAGGGTTAATTAAACTTTATGAAGCTTAAATATAGTATTCTTTCCCTTTGTTTTATGCTGTTGGCCCTAGGGTCGCAGGCTCAAATCCGCACTACGACTTTATTGTCTCCAACTAATGGTCAAATCCTAGTTCCAGCTAAAGCAGTATTTACCTGGGATACTACCGCAGTTGAAGTAGATAGTTTCGGGCTCCAACTGTCTAAGACAATGAATTTTTCCGATACCCTGCTTTCTACTTTTTTGCTTGGAAGCCAAACAACATATACCCTTACGAATTCACTTGACTTTGATAGTACCTATTATTGGAGAGTGATTTCTTTTGATTCCTTGAATTTTTATCAAGAAAGCAGTGTGATATTTTCTTTCACGGTTCAAGGAGTTCCTCCGGGTCAACCAAATAATGTATCTCCAGCATCGGCTTCTGTGGATGTATCAATCAATCCAAAGCTCACCTGGACAAGCGTTGTTGATGCCGACCAGTACCATGTGCAAGTTTCTACGTTCGTGAATTTCAGTGATACCGTCTTTTATGCGGTGGTGAATACCCCTTCAACAAACGTTACTGTCAATGTAAAACTTTTGTCCTACAAAGTATATTATTGGAGAGTTGCAGGATCAAATATAAATGGCCTAGGAGAATGGTCTAATTTCTGGAATTTCACCACCTTGGTAACAGGATTGAACGGACCGCATGCTAATTTCTCATTGAATGCCTATCCAAATCCATCGAGCGATAAAATGCTCGTAAGCTTTAAAGGTGCTGGTTCAAATGCTCGAGTGAGTCTTTATGACTTGCAAGGAAAAGAAGTGGCTCTTGTACTTGATGGACCTATTGAAGCAGGAAACCAAAGGCTTGAAATCAATAGAAACGGATTACCTGCAGGGATTTATATGCTGCGTGTTGAACAAAACGGACAAGCACAAACCCTGAAAGTAGTTTTTAATTAAAAAATAAATTCCAAGCTCCAAACTCCAAGCTTGTCATCCTGAGCTTGGAGTTTGGAGTTTTGTTTCTTGGAACTTAAAAAAGCATTTCGCTTTTTTCCTGCCAGAATGCCGCATTTGACAGGAGGGCATGGAAGTTGTCAACACAAGGTCAATAATTATTGGAGGTCGAATGTTTTTACTTCCTTCATCATTGCCTAGATTTGGTGAACACGTTGATTGCTTATGGAGCCCGATGATTTCCTCGACGCGGACATGACCGCAGCTGTTGAGAAGTATGAACGCATGCTTCTCGATAATAACCGCCTATATTTCGACTCCGACGAGCTCGAAGACGTGGTGGACTTTTATGTAGGAGAGAGCAAGCTGAAAAAAGCCATGGAGGCAATTGCTTTTGCTCGCGATATCTATCCATTTAATACCGACTTCATCGTTCGCAAGGCGCAAATCATTTCGATGATGGGCGATACGGCAAATGCACTAATAGCCATTGAAGAAGCGGAAGCCTTAGAACCGTATAATCCAGACATCATCCTAGTAAAGGGAGAAGTCTTGGATCAGCTTGAACGCTATGATGAAGCTATAGAGTGCTATGAACGCGCCTTAGAAATGACCGATGAGAAATCAGAAATCTACCTGAACATCGCTTATGTATACCAGAACTCAGGCAAGTTTGAAGAAGCATTGAATTATCTGAGTCGTTTATTAGACGAGGAGCCAGAAAATGAGCAGGTACTTTATGAGATCGCTTATTGTTATGATGTGATGGATAAACCTGCCGAAAGCATTCGCTTTTACATGCAGTATATCGATCAACAACCTTATTCATTCGCAGCATGGTATAACCTCGGTGTAATGTACAATCGAGTGGGTGAGTATGATCAGGCTATTTGGGCCTATGATTATGCTATCCTCATCAATGAAAATTTTGGATCTGCTTGGTTCAATAAAGGAAATACCTTGGTGGAGATGGAAGAGTATACCAAAGCCATTGAATGCTTTAAGAAAACCTTAGAGCTCGAAGGCCAGGATGCCATCATCTTCTGCAATATGGGTAACTGCTATGAAAAGCTCGGGCTTATGCAGGAAGCAAGAAACTTCTATAAAAAGTCTACCAAGCTCAATCCCAATTTGGCGGAAGCCTGGTTTGGTATGGGTGTGAGCTTCGATCACGAAGAACGCTATAATGAGGCCATCGCCTTTATCAAAAAAGCCATCAAGCTCGAGGAAGAAGATGCAGACTATTGGTATAGCCTAGCAGATGTTTATGCTAAAATAAACGATAGCATTGAAGCCGATCGCGCGTATGCCAAAGCCGTTCAATACGATCCGATGCTCTGGGAAGCCTGGCTAGATTGGTCGCTTTTGAAGCTTAATCTGGATGAACGCCAAGAAGCAATTGACTTATTGGATGATGCCCTTTTGATGAATCCTGAGGTTCATCAGGTTTATTACCGACAAGCAGCGTATCATTATATGTTCTCCTCTCACGCATTGTCCTATGAATACTTGAAAAAAGGACTTTCCCTAAATTATAATGAGCATTTCCTCTTTCTCGACTCAGCACCACTGGCTTCTAGCGATGCATTGGTCCAAGATCTCTTGGATGAATACAGACGTTAATACTTTCATCGAATAATTTACCTTTGCCACCCATGAATTTTGAAATAAGCAATCTTCCATACCGCACGCAAAAGCCACGTGAATCAGGACTAACCATGGTTATGGATAAAGGACTTAGCCTTCGTGAGGCCGAAGACTTTATCGAAGTAGCCAGTGAATTCACAGATATCCTTAAACTAGGCTTTGGTACGTCAATTATTACTCCGCGTCTAGCTGAAAAGATTAAACTCTATCAGGAAGCTGGTATTCCTGTATATTTCGGAGGAACCCTTTTCGAAGCCTTTGTGATTCGTAATCAGTTCGACGACTACCTGCGATTATTGGAAAAATACAAATTGACCCATGCAGAAATTTCGGACGGATCGATTGAGATTTCAGAAGATGAAAAGTGTGAGTATATCCGTAAAACCGCACAACACGTAACCGTTTTGAGCGAAGTGGGTAGCAAGGATGCCGAGAAAATTATCCCTCCATACAAATGGATTAAGATGATGGAGCAAGAAATTCAAGCAGGTGTTTGGAAAGTAATTGCCGAAGCACGTGAAGGAGGAAATGTCGGAATCTTCCGTGGAACAGGCGAAGTTCGCTCTGGTCTGGTAGAAGAAATTTTGACGCAAATTCCTCAGGAGAAAATCCTTTGGGAAGCCCCACAGAAATCACAGCAAGTATGGTTTATGAAACTCTATGGAGCGAATGTGAGCCTTGGAAATATTGCTCCAAATGAAGTGATTCCTTTGGAGACCTTGCGTATGGGACTGCGTGGCGATAGCTTCGATTTCTGGCTGAAATAGACCATAGTCCATGGACCATGGCTTGTTATTTGAAGCCCAACTCTGTCCGCCATAGCTTTTTCAGCGACGGCGGAAACCTCATCCTCAACCTTACCCTCAATGTCCCTCTACGAAACCATCAGCAAAGACCTCATAGGCGCTATCAAATCTAGAAACCAAAGCGAGCTTCGTGCGCTTCAAGGAATCAAGGCGCAACTTCAATTATTGCGCTCTGAAAAAGGAAGCGGAACCGCAATTACAGAAGACGATGAGCTCAAGGTATTGATGCGCATGGCCAAACAGCGCCGCGACTCAAGCGATATTTTTGCAAAAGAGGGTCGTACTGATTTGGTGGAAAAGGAGCAAGAAGAACTTGTTGTTATTGAACGCTACCTCCCAGCTCAAATGAGCGATTCAGACCTAGAAACCGCCATCCAGGCTATTGTAACCCAAACAGGTGCCAGCAGCATGGCGCAAATGGGTATGGTGATGGGTATGGCGAGTAAACAACTAGCAGGACAAGCTGATGGAAAGCGTATTTCCGAAGTTGTGAAACGCTTGCTTGGCTAAAAATAGGTCTTGAAAAATATGGCGAAATCCCAGTCGTCACCAAAGAAACAGCCTTCAAATTGGGAATAGATATGCGTGGTATACAACAGGCTTGCAATAATAAATAGGCACAGAATCAGGGCAATCCACCGTTTAGAACTGCGGAGTTTGTCGATTATAAAAGCCATAGCCGGGCTCCATATCACCAGAAATTCCACAAAAGAACGGTAGCCAAAATTACAGTCGCCAAAACCTTTTGCCCACCAAGAACCAAAAAGATAGACACAAACGACAAAAGAGATTGCTAGGACACTGTACTTTCTGAGATTTTGTTTCAATAAGCCGACAAGGCCAATTGGAAACAATATCATGGCTGGAGTATAGAAAAAGGTTCCCGACTGTGCCGCAAACCATTGTTTGGCAATAGCAGGAGCCTTCCAGCGATCAAAGCCTTCCTTTCCATAAGAATAGAGCAACCAATTGCCCGTAGTTTCATGCCAAAACATAAATTGAGGAATCCATACTAAAAAGGCGATTGGGATCATAAATAACAATGACTGCATCAGAAACTTGAGCTCCTCCTTCCAATTCCGCGAATGCATGGAGTACACCAATAGCGCCATGATTCCAATTATATTGGTAGGACGAATTAGCACACAGAGCGAGCCACATAGGGCCAACCCAACCAGGGCAAGCCGATTGCGTTTTTCAAGGGCGATGGTAATCAAGTACCATGAATAGGCGAAGAGACAAAACGAATAGGCATGGCTCATTAAACTCTCGTCTTCTACATAATAGCGTAAGGAAGTACATAAATAAATGACCAAAAGCGTGACCAGAGTTGTAAGCCAATCGTAATTTCTTCGAATCAGGACAAAAAGCGCCAAGAAGGCCAAAGCCATATAAAAGGCAAGGCCAAAATTGGTGAAGGCTAAATATTCAGAGGAAACTGGCAGTGGTGTTTTGTTAGAGAAATGCTTATACCAAGTATCGCCAACAAAATAGAACGGACTTAGCATCAGAGCGATTCCATTGGTGAATTTTGTGAAACTCTTTCCCGGAGCGACGCCTTCATAGGTAAAGTTCTGTAAGGTTTTGGCCCGCACTGCATGACTCATATCGGCCGTGTCGGTTCCATAATTAAACCAGATGGGTAAGTAAATATAATACCCTGATTTATCCGCGCAGATTTCACAATCCCAATTGGTCATGCGTCTCTGCCGATTCTGAATGGCATTGTAGAGCAAAACGCAAAGTAGCAACAGCAGGGCAACGCGCACCTGTTGAGCTTCCATTTTCCAAAAACGCATAAGCGAATTAACTAGTTAATCTGCGACTTAGCAATTTTTCAACCACATCATATAAAGCTTGAGGTTGCAGTTTCCGCCAATAAAGCGCATCAAAATCGCCACCGAAATTGATATAGTAGTCGAGGTTGGCGTCGCGGAATTCCTTTAAAACATGTTCGCGAAAGTTGATAAATACAATCCATCCATCATCTTCAATATCGGTATAGAGTTCTTCGTAATAGCTATCGTCTGAAGCATGAAAGTTCAATACGTTTTCGCCAATCATAATGAATTTGGTGATGCCAAAATCAATCAAGTGCTCCATGATATCACGCTTTAAAAACATGATATCATTGTCCACGGCATCATTCCATTCGCCAATCATTTCAATGATACAGAAGCCCTCATCATAATCCGCATAGAGGATTTTTATATAGAGGGTATTGGAACCAAAATTGTCCCATTGCGGATGAATAAGATGGTTATAGATCTGGTGGGTGAACTCAAACTCACTATACTCCCGTTCATAGAAGGGAGAATTCTCGTCTTCGCTTGCCACATAAAGATCTCGCCAAATATAGTAAGGCTCCAAATCGTGCATGGCGCAAAGATACGAAGGGGATTGAAGGCGCAAACGTAATCATTCAGGAATTACACTTTGAATTTTAAGCAATGCAAGTATCCATCGAAAAGAGAAAACATACATAAACGACGATGATTTTACTATGTCATACAAATCCGACGATAAAAACGCATCTTTGGTTAGATAGGACTCTGTATAATTTGAAGCCGAGCTATAAGGGTATTGATTCTAGAAGTGAGCTCTAACCAATTAATTAAAGGACTAGTTCGAGCAGGAGAGAAGAAGGAATTGCCATCCATGAGTGATGGGTGGATATTTAATTTACATGACTCACCGCAATTATACCACCATGCCTGAATTCTACCACCCGAGGATCTAAATCGTGAAAACTTAATCCCCAGTTTTCAATTTTAACTCAGTAGGGAGCGGTTATTTACTGACTCTTATTCTCAGAAGTGAAAATTCCGTTTCAGCTCGGTCGTTCTCCGTTCCTTTTTGGCTTGTTCAAATACGAAGTATTCAGCGAATACCTTAGGGATTATTTGGAAGTTGCGCCTCATAATAAGGAGAGCAATGGAAAATACAAACTCGTAGCGGCTTGTTTAATTGCATATGCCTGTGGTTTGAGCTTTCAAAAAGGAAAGGAGGTGGATAGGTGGATAGGGGAATATTAACCTTCCAAGCATTCAGTCCCGATGCAGAATCTAAGAAGCAGTTGGAAGAATTATAGCGAAATAAATATGGAGCAAAATCGAACCCATTCGGGTTTATGGAAATTTATCAAGAAGAAAGTAGGAGACTCATGCAGGAGTATCTAAAGGATAATGAATGGTATCGAGTTGCTTTGTATAAATATTCAATGACCAAGTGCGGGTATCCTTATTTAAACTGTACCCGGGATCGCGATGATTTTTTGTTCAGCTATTAAAGGTCAGAAAAAGTAATAAATGAGCGGAATCCAGCACATTAATTTTCTCTATCAGGAAATCGGGCATTCCACGCGTATAGTTTGAACCAAATTCTTCTGGAGTATATGCCGTGTCATTCGGATATTCCAAATCCGTTACGGTTTTCCAAAGAGAGTCTGGAAATGAAGCCAAAAGAATCGGTTTTGTAGAAGGATTTGTGTCGTTGAGTTGGCAGACTTCTCTATCGGTAACAAGGAAATATTGCCCATTCTGGATGCAGATTTGGGAGCGGATATCGGATACTTCCTCCAAAATTGCCCAGCGCAGGGTCTGTTCTGAAACATGAAAGTTTTGGTTCGGTTCGCAGCCCAATAGCAGCAGCAAAAGGCTGAGATAAGTAAAGATTCGGTTCATACTCAAATAGAACCGACTATAACTAATTGAAAGTATCTATCATCCATTCCTCCTCGAAATTCTGCATTTTTGCAGGGCATTATGATTATCAACTTAGAAAATAAAAATGCCCTCGTTTGTGGCAGTTCAGATGGAATTGGGCGCAGTATTGCCCTTGGATTAGCAGCAGCAGGGGCTAACGTAACCCTCTTCGCACGAAATGCAGAGAAATTGGGAAAGGTATTAAGTGAACTTGATACCAGCAAAGGACAAAAACATGCGGTACTTGTGGCTGATTTTTCCAATACCGATGCCGTAAAAACCGCGGTTGATTCTGCCTGCGTGACCAATGTGTATCATATCTTGGTGAACAATACAGGAGGCCCTCCAGGTGGTCCGATTGTCAATGCCACAGCCGATGCTTTTTACGCGGCTTTGAATGCGCATCTTATTAATAACCATCAAATTGCTCAAGCGGTATTGCCGGGAATGGGCAAATCAGGATATGGACGAATCATCAACGTGATTTCAACTTCCGTAAAGATTCCTTTGAAAGGGTTGGGTGTTTCCAATACCACCCGCGGAGCAGTGGGTGCTTGGTCGAAAACGCTTTCTTTGGAAGTGGCAGCACTAGGTATCACAGTGAATAATGTCTTACCGGGCGCAACCAGCACCGGTCGCTTATCCTCCATCATAGAAAACAAAGCAAGCAAAGGAGGACATGCCATTGACGCCGTTGAAGCAGAAATGTTGAGCGAAATTCCAATGGGCAGGTTTGGCTCTCCTAACGAAGTAGCCAATGCGGCGGTATTCCTAGCCTCGCCACAAGCAGCCTATATCACGGGAACAAATATCGTGATAGATGGTGGTAGAACTGGTTGTTTATGAGCCTAAATTCAAAAGCTTGGATTGGCGCCCTGCGCCTAAGAACCTTACCCTTGGCGGCAGGAGGAATTATACTTGGTAGCTTTTTGCCCGAGGTGAATATCGTATTCAGCTGGACCATTTTTGTTTTGGCCCTACTCACCGCTTTTGGCTTGCAAATACTCTCCAACCTGGCCAATGATTATGGCGATTTTGTGAAAGGCACCGATAATGACAAACGCATTGGTCCGCAGCGGGCCCTTCAATCGGGGGTGATTACTCAGCCTGAAATGAAGAAGGCTTTGATCCTTTGTGGCAGCCTCACTTTTATTTTAGGAATTTCCTTGATTCTCATGGCCTTTGGTCCGGAGCAGATGATGCAGGCTTTGGGTATGTTGGCCTTGGGATTAGGCGCTATTTGGGCGGCCATTCGGTATACGGTAGGAAAGCGTCCTTATGGATATGCTGGCTTAGGTGATGTGTTTGTCGTAGCCTTCTTCGGATTGGTTTCCGTGATGGGCGTTTCATACCTCTATCTCAATGAGTTGAATTTCGCCTTGGTTTTCCCTGCCTTGAGCTATGGCTTTTTAGCAGCTGGTGTATTAAATATCAATAATATGCGGGATATCGATAATGACCGCGACTCCAACAAAAGAACTTTAGTGGTGATGATAGGCGGCCAAAAAGCGCGTATTTATCATGCCTTATTAATCTTGATGGCATTGGCTTGTCAGTTTTATTACCTCTGGAACTTGAACTTAGGCGCCTGTTTTTCACCAATGGCCGATATGCCCGATTTAAACCTGCGTTTTCTGGCTTTAGTGGGCTTTCTCCCTGTTTTGCTGAATTCCCTGCAGGTGCTCAAGCCGAAACAAAATCCTGCTGATTACAATCCATTCCTAAAGGGTTTGAGCCTCACTTCTTTGGGACAGGTTTTTATCTTTGTTTGGGTACTCCAATTTTTGATTCCTTAGTATGATTGCTTCCTACGCCATACACGACCTACAGTTTAAGAAGCCGGCTAAGACTTCCCGAAATACCCTTGAAACAAAACGCCTGTACCTGCTTCAAGTGCAGAACAAAGACGGGCAAATAGGGTATGGAGAGATTAGTCCTTTTGAAGGCTTAAGCATGGATGATCGTCCAAATTTTGATTCCAAACTCAACGAAACAATTGCTTTAATCAATGATGGAGCGGACTTAGAATCCCTCGATTTAGAAACCTGGCCAAGCATTGCTTTTGGGTATGATACCGCTATTCGCGACTTAGCAAATGGAGGCAAACGCATGTTTTTTGACGGTCCTTTTGCGGAAGGGAAATCATCCATAGAAATAAATGGATTGGTATGGATGGCCAGCAAGGAGGAGATGCTTAAGCAGGTGGAGGAGAAGATTACCCAAGGTTTTCGCTGTATTAAGATGAAGATTGGCGCCCTCGACTTCGACGAAGAATGCCGCATGCTAGAGGCCATTCGAAAGACCTATTCTGCATTTCAAATTGAGCTTCGTGTAGATGCCAATGGTGCCTTTCCTGTTTCTGATGCATTCTCCATGCTCAAAGATTTAAACCGCTTTGATTTGCATAGCATCGAACAGCCAATTCGTCAGGGTCAATGGGAGGAGATGGCTGAATTATGTGCCAAGTCGCCCCTGGATATTGCCTTAGACGAGGAGCTTTTGGGTATCAATGCAAGTATGGATGGAGCACGTATGCTGAAAACAATTTCTCCGAAATACCTCATCATCAAACCCGGACTTTTGGGCGCTTTTAAGGTAAGTACCGAATGGATCAAGCAGGCCCATGCACAGAATACGGCCTGGTGGATTACTTCTGCCTTGGAGTCGAACCTTGGTTTGGCGGCGATTGCTCAATTTACTTCGAACTATAGAAACCCCTTGCCACAAGGATTGGGGACGGGACAACTCTATACAAATAATTTCCCCTCGCCCTTGCGAATTCAGCAAGGTAGATTGGATCAAAACGGATCAGATGCATGGAACTTTAATCTATACTTGCCAGAATAGTAAAAACCCCTATATTTGACTTGTATGCCCACGCAATTCATTACTTTCATGAACCGCACAGAATCAGGATTTCATCTCCTGGTTATCTTGTCTTTATCTGATGGAGGAACTTCGCATGAAGAACTCCAAGTGATCAGTGACTTCCTTGAGAATTCTTTCTCCGGAAAAATTGACCTTATCAAGGAGCAAGCTTTTTTGAAGGCCCTGCCTATGGAAGAAATGGAAAGTCATTTTAGCGAGGTAGCAGCCCGTTTTTATTCCATTAGCAGTCAAGAAGACCGCAACCGTGTTCTCGACTTCGGCATGAAAGTAGTAATGGCCGATAATGAGATGAGGCCTGAAGAAAACCGCTTCATCAACCTCCTCTACGACGCTTGGGGAATGGATTAAGTGCGGGGACCAAGGAGATAGGGCGTGGAAGAGAGCTAGAAATTATAGTAGTTCGCGGTCTGTATTGGTTAGAGCTTGAAGGTTAGAGGAAGAGTCTTCTGATAATGTGTTGCCCTTCCCGTATAGCTATCAAGACTGAAACCCCCTTTTAGCGTGGCATTAAGTCATCTATTCAAAATATTTTTCGTCGTATTCTATCTCGTTTTCCTTTAGCATTACGCGTAACTCCACTTTGGATGTTTTTGCCGCATGATGTGCCTCTTGGTTTTTAATATAGGCTACAACTCTTGGCAGTGCTCGATTTGAACAAGTGAAGGCGCCATAGCCATTTTGCCAGTGGTTGAAAGATGGGAAAAGTTTCTCCTCCTTTATAAAGGTCGTGCCTGCGTTTTTTATCTCTTTTACCAAGCTGGATAACGAAGTTGCTGGATTTAAATTGACAAGCAGATGGACATGATCTTCTACACCATTAATAATTATTGCCTTTGATTTTCGCTTGCTGATGATGCCCGACCAGTATTTGAAAAGTTTTTGTCTGTTTTCTGCATTCTTCAGCGTCCTTCTGCGCAATTGTGTTGAGAAAACGATGTGATACAAGATTTGAGTGTATGTTGTCATAAGGATGATTTTTGGTTACTCAAATTTCAGTTATAGCCTCCGGAAATGAAAGATTTAAGGCATTGATAGGCAGAATTTTACATTTCCATGACGGAGTGGTATGGCCCAAATATTTTGGGATTTCTTTAGCGTGTAGGGTAAGGATGGGATGTAAGGATGGGGAGTCCCTTCGGGACTGTTTTAGAATCTGAAATAGCCCCTTACTCAGCGGCACGACTGCCCCGAAGGGGCACCCCACCCTTCAATTTCAGATTAACCAAAATCCCCAGCAAATTCTCACTAAGCCCCTTACTCATCGGCACGACTGCCCCGAAGGGGCACCCCACCCTTCAAATTCAGATTAACCAAAATCCCCAGCAAATTCTCACTAAGCCCCTTACTCATCGGCACGACTGCCCCGAAGGGGCACCCCACCCTTCAATTTCAGATTAACCAAAATCCCCAGCAAATTCTCACTAAGCCCCTTACTCATCGGCACGACTGCCCCGAAGGGGCACCCCACCCTTCAATTTCAGATTAACCAAAATCCCCAGCAAATTCTCACTAAGC
>Ga0209390_10000410_pt1 | contig 83602 bp, 59 predicted proteins | sample BON01_FD_187212 | JGI IMG/M metagenome (GOLD analysis project Ga0209390, IMG submission 187212) | Freshwater microbial communities from Lake Bonney liftoff mats and glacier meltwater in Antarctica - BON-01 (SPAdes) (version 2) | ecosystem: Environmental > Aquatic > Freshwater > Ice > Glacier... | reverse complement strand
CTGGCATTCCTGTGTCTGGCATTCCTGTGTCTGGCATTCCTGTGTCTGGCATTCCTGTGTCTGGCATTCCTGTGTCTGGCATTCCTGTGTCTGGCATTCCTGTGTCTGGCATTCCTGTGTCTGGCATTCCTGTGTCTGGCATTCCTGTGTCTGGCATTCCTGTGTCTGGCATTCCTGTGTCTGGCATTCCTGTGTCTGGCATAAGGTAGCAACTCAGTTGCGGGACAGTGCCTGATAAAAAACAATCCGCTGAAAAAAATCAGACGGTACGGGAAATTGTCAGATTAACCTCAAATTAAAACTTAGCAACATTATCTAAAATTAGGAGCGAAACGTGGAATTGATTTCGGTTCGAGAGGCTCGTCAATCAACAGCGATTGGCAAACAAATAAAATTACAAGGTTGGGTTCGAACTCGACGGGATTCGAAGGCTGGTTTTAGCTTCATTGAACTGAACGATGGCTCTTGCTTGGGAAACATCCAAGTTATCGCTGATGGTAGCCTGGAAAATTACGAAGCGGGTGTCAAGACTTTGACCGTTGGATCAAGTCTGCAAGTCCTTGGCGAAGTGAAAGAATCAATGGGCAAAGGCCAGTCCACTGAAGTTCATGCCAGCCAAGTGATTCCCATTGGACCTGCCGATGGGGAAACTTATCCGCTGCAGAAAAAACACCATACGATGGAAAAACTTCGCGAGTGGGCCCACCTTCGCCCGCGAACCAATACTTTCGGTGCGATGGCACGAGTTCGCAACTGCGTTTGTAATTCAATCCATCAATTCTACCAAGAGAACGGATTTCTATACATTCACACGCCAATCATTACCGCCAGCGATTGCGAAGGTGCCGGCGAAATGTTCCAAGTCACGACATTGGATCTGAAAACACTAGCCAAACGCGAAATGGAAAGCGTCAATTACAAGTTTGACTTTTTTGATCGGCCCAGCTACCTGACGGTCAGTGGTCAGTTAGAGGCCGAAACGTATGCGTGTGCCTTGGGAAAAGTCTACACGTTTGGACCCACATTCCGAGCCGAAAATTCCAACACCAGTCGACACTTATCTGAATTTTGGATGATCGAGCCCGAGATGGCCTTCTTCGAATTGCCAGACAACATGGCTTTGGCTGAAGCGTTGCTCAAGCGGATTTTTCGCGATGTCTTGGAAAAGTGCGATGAAGACATGCAGTTTTTCAACGATCGGATCGATGAAAGTAAATCCCTGATTGAACGTCTGAAGAAGGTCGTTGAAAGTGACTTCGTGCGATTAAGTTACACCGATGCGATCGAAGTATTATCCAACTGTGGAGAAAAATTTGACTACCCGGTGAAATGGGGAATCGACCTACAAAGTGAACATGAACGCTACTTGACAGAAAAACACTTCGATGCACCGGTCATTCTCTACAATTACCCAAGAGTGATTAAGCCGTTTTACATGTATTGCAATGACGACGAAAAAACGGTCCGCGGCATGGACGTTTTGGTGCCAGGCATTGGTGAAATCATCGGCGGTTCCCAACGTGAACACCGACTGGATGTCTTGGAAGCTCGAATGAAAGAAATGGACCTGAACGTTGACGACTATTGGTGGTACGTTGACCTTCGCCGATTCGGTACAGTACCGCACAGCGGATTCGGATTGGGACTTGAACGAGTCATACAATTCGTTACATCGCTTGGGAATATCCGCGACGTCATTCCGTTTCCCAGAACCCCAGGTTCGTGCGATTTCTAAATCGAATATTGCGGTTTTCACATCTGGTAGATTGTCTTGCTTCGCTTTCCCCAATAGGAGACGCCCATGAATCGATTCCAACCTCTTTTCAAATCGCTGACACTTTGGGTCGCTGCTTCGATGTTTGTCCTAGCAATCCTTCCAACGGATGGACGATCCGCACTTCCGCAAATCCAACCCTCCCCAAGCGATCAAGATTCCTACACGTTTCAATTCGAATTGAAACAAACTGGGGTGACCGTCAGTCTTCGAGGACTTTGTGTTGTCGACCAAAACGTCGTTTGGTCCAGTGGATCCGAGGGCACGATCCTGCGCTCGGTCGATGCGGGTGAAACCTGGTCCGTGTTTTCGATTGACCACCGCAGCACTGTCGACTTTCGTGATATCCACGGATTTGATGCTGACCACGCGATTGTAATGACAGCAGGTCAACCTGCTGAATTCTGGGAAACCGTGGATGGGGGATTGAATTGGGCGATCGTTCTGGAGGACAAACGCCCCACTGCGTTTTTCGATGGAATGGTGATTTCATCCGGTGGGTTTGGACTTGGATTTGGTGACGTCATCGATGGACAATTTCCTGTAGTGCGACGGTCGACGACTGGAAAATGGTCGATGGTTGATGATCAAGAATCTCTTCGTTTACCCAGTTCCATTCATGGGTATGCTGCCAGTGGAACTTCGATCTGTCAGTTTGGGAAATCGGGTTACTTGATCGGTACCGGCGGAAAGGTGGATGGACACGAGAATCAATGTTTGGTTTTGCGGACCATTGATGAAGGCGCAAACTGGACCAAAACCTACTGCCCGATACCAGCAGGTGAATCAAGCGGTATTTTTTCAACCGCGGCCTTGGGGGACTGGGTTGTTGCCGTTGGCGGTGATTACCTGAAACCCGCTGAATCAGCCCAGGTCGCAGCGTTTTCGAAAGACGGAGGGATGACCTGGGAGAAAGCGACCACCAACCCTAGCGGCTTCAGAAGTGCGGTTGCCGGAGTCAGAGTTGAGTCAGTGGCTAACGAAAAGGGATCGTCTTTTTGGATGTGCATTGGCACCAATGGCGCCGACTATTCGATTGACGGCGGAAAAACCTGGCGCGTGTGCAGGAAACTGAATTCTCACACCTTAGAATTTGTGCGACCTGACATCAACGATGCCAGTTATGATCCGGACACGCTTTGGGCTTGGACTTCAGGTCCCAAAGGCGGAATCTATCGAATTCTGATTCAGAAAAAATAGCGGAAGGTGCTGGCCGTTACTTCTAAAAAAGTGGGAAGAAGCTAAGAGTAGCTTAAGAACTAAGTACAAATAAACTACCGTATCTAACCGAGTCGTGAAAGTTTTTCCCTTACGCGCACTCAGCCAGCAAAGAAGTACTTCTACTGGTTAAAATCGCGGGTCGGATCGAGTATCGCTGGGCTGAGTCCGAGTACCATTGAACCACGGAATAGCCCCACCTAATCCGCGCGATCAGGTAACTTATTTTCGCGCAACACCTTACTTTTTGTGTAACCCAATACTTTTTGTGTAACCCAATACTTTTTGTGTAACCCACTAGTTCTTGTGTGACCCGAAACTTCTTGTGTAGTCCAATCCTCTGATTTAATACCCTACGCAAACAACTACCCAAGGCCCCGTTCTTTGGCTGTGCAGCGTGCCAACACATGAATCTACCTGTTGCCAACACATAAACCTACTTGGTGGCAAACGGTAACAGGCATACTGGATTGGGAACCGCCGCTTGAAACTGACTTGTTCCTAAAATTCCCGTCTTCGAATCAATTGGGAACACAACAATGCTCCCCGATCCCTGATTGGCGGCCAAAAGGAACTTGCCAGAGGGTTCGACCAAGAAGTGGCGTGGGGTGCTGCCGCCTGTCAGGCAATGTCCCATCGCGTTCAAATTACCAGTCGTAGAATCAATCGCAAACATTGCAATACTATCGTGCCCTCGGTTACTTCCATAGACAAAATTACCACTGGGATGAACTTGTAAATGAGCCGTTGAACTGTTTCCTTTAAATTCACTTGGCAATGTGCTTACCGTCTGCAACAACTCGATCTCGCCGCTTTGGGTCGGCATGGTCAAATGGGACATCGTGCTGTCCAGTTCATTAATGACGTATAGCCACTTTCCATTTGGATGAAAATCAATTTGTCGAGGTCCACACCCCGCAGGCATCTTGAATTGCCCAACCTTTTGCAACTGAGTCTGACCATCTACAACTTTCAGTTGCAACAGTAACAGTTGATCGGTCCCCAAATCTGCAGCGATCAATCGATCGGTCGATCCTGGCAGAAACCGAACGCAATGCCCGTGTGGCCCTTCCTGCCGCGACTGATTAACGCTGGATCCAGCATTTTGAAAACAAAAACCTGCACCTAGACTCAAAGGTGATTCGGTGTTCAATTCCGCTGACGTTACATTATCAAAAACAGTGAAACTACCGCCCGAATAGTTCGCAACGGCAGTGAATTTCCCATCGCTACTGCAAATCACATGACAAGGTGCCGCACCTAGGGTGGCTTGCTGACTGATAAGCGACGCGGTTCCGGTTTCTGGCTGGTACTTCAACAAACTGAGGCTGCCACCTGCCTTGGTTTCAAACTGCTCCGTTTCACCGACCACATAAAAGTACCCCGGCAGTTTGGGCGAACTGGCAAGGAAAGACGGCTGGTCCAATTGTGCAACCAAACCCCGCTGTTGCAACTGCCCAGTTTCCAGATTCAACTCCAGTCGATAAACACCTTTGCTTCCGCCGCCGGTGTAAGTGCCCACCAAGATCGTCTGAGGATCGCCAGCCCAGACCAAAGATTCATCCAAGGAAACTGGGTTAAAAAACAAGGACAGGCAAAACGGGAATACAAAGCATTTAAGCAGCCCAGACATTGTCGTTGGTTTCATGATCTTTTCCACGGTTAGACGCTTGTTTCGATGAAGGTTTACAACCGCGGCGATGCTGCTGCAGGTTTGTATAAGTTTAGTTCAACGACTTCCACGGTGACACCGTTGGCAGAAAAAATGTTGGGGCTTGAGCATTTGAAAATCTGGTGGCAAGATTGCCTAAAAATCATCTTCGACCTACAAAGTTGACACTGGACTAGTCGTTCGGATCGAACGACCCTATTTTCGATCATTCACCCACGGGCTTTGGCAAACGTCGATGGAACAAACGCAAACATGTACCCTGGAATCTTCGTGGTTGGGCTGGCACAACTTGGGAATTGGTACTATTTTTTAGCGTAACTTGGAATTCTTTCGAATCGCGTAGACGCTCAAAGTAACCCACTAACGACGGTGCTTGCAATCTGCCCGATCAAGATCGCGACGATTGAAACGGTACCCACTAGACGGCCATCTGTCACTTGATTGTTAAATGAACGTTGTAAAAAATCTTCAAAATTCGACCACAAGAATCCCGCTGCGACATTGGTTTGCGTTCGTTTTTCTAGTCGCCATGGCTGCGATTTTGAGTTTTGAAGACGTTAGCATTTCCCAGTGGATGACTGCCAAGCACTTACCCTCGGACATAAAGAAGGCCATCCAATTAAGTGAGGCCTTTGCCCATGGCGCCGGAGTCGGTGTCATTCTATTGGCGGTAGCGATTCTTGCAGTCCAGCGGCGTGAAAGAATTGGGCGATTGATCCTCTGTCCAATCACTGCAGGTTTGATGGCTAACTTAATCAAGATGACCATCGCCAGATACCGTCCACTTCGCTACTACCAAATCGCGGCGCAAGCGGACCCCGACGCTGGATTGAACGTGCCCAATACATTCGCCGATTGGCTGCCATTTTTGAATGCTGATATCGCAGGAAAGCACGTTAGCCAATCCTTCCCCTCGGGGCATACCGCCACTGCTTTTGCCTTGGCAGTCGGCCTTAGCTGGATGTTTCCCAAAGGGCGGTTCCTGTTCTACGGACTTGCTTGCATGGCGGGCCTGCAAAGAATTGTAAGCCAATCGCATTGGCCAAGCGACGTTTTAGTCGGCGCCGCAGTTGGAGTGTTTTGTGGCACAGTAATCTGTCATTCACGATTGGCACATCGAGTATTTAGTCGGATCGAACGGCGAAAAGAAGTTGAAGTTCCGTCGTAACGGGTGTACAGTCATACAACCAGGGCTTGCCATTTGGGAAACATAACCATGCGATCTGACTCTGCTGGGAACCGATCAACCAATTGTCCTCTCGCTATTAGCACGAACCCTTGGTTCTGCCGTTCCGTCCTGCGACACTGGCCCGCGAAATCCAAAACGTGGACTCAGTCACCACCTCAGTCACCACCTCAGTCGCCACTTTGGACGGCAAAGCTCTTGACTATTTTTGCAATCGCTTGGTTGACCCCAAGTCTCTTTTTGGGAAGCACTCATTCCATTGCAATCGGCCAAGATTCCAATCGCTCACAACCCGCACCTAAGCCCAATGCGGATTCCATTCCCGATCTTCAACATCTAATTAGCGACCCTCCGGCTAAACAAACCGGCGGAACATCTTTTAGTCCAAAGTCACAAGATCCTATTCCCATGGGACCTCGGGTCTTGTTCATTACCAATCCATTTGAACCCACGCTAGCAGTCAAAGGCTATGCTAAAGACGTCGACGCGACCGTTCGAAAACTGTCATATCAATTGACAGAAGACTTATGGAACCGCGCGGTTGTGGATGGCTGCGAACTCTATTTTCGAATGGCGACCGATCCGCTCGTTTCAGGTTCTGAACTCGCGTTAGGAAAACAACGCAAGCTTCGTGCAGTCTTAAAGTCTGCCGAAGCAAAATTGCGAAAGCTCCAAACCAACCAATCGTCGCCGCTGTTAAACGACACCAAGCAAACGGTCCAACAAGAAGTTCACGACCTGGACCCACTTGGTAACCCGATCGCAGCCGTGCCAAAAATCAACGATCTCCCACCCAGCCTAGCTGTCGAATCACAGCGTTCTCCGCCTGACTTTTCGGACGACTGGGCTTTAGCCTATCAACTATCGCCGGGCCCTGGACAAATCTTATGGCAAAGTGGGGGCAGCCTATCAGGCAATGCGGGTGGCAGCGCCCGAGGCGAAGCTTCGAACTTGATCGCGCTGATTCAATCGACTGTGACGCCCAGTGTTTGGGACGTCAACGGTGGCTCGGCCACAATTCAATATTACCAACGGGTCCACGCATTGGTGATTCGTGCCCCTTGGACTACTCACGGCCAGACTGGCCAACTAATCAACGGCTTGCGTTGAGTTGTGAGGGGACGGATTTCTCCTCTCCAATGCCCTCACTTTCTTAGATCTGAAACTAAATTTACCCATTTGCAAGTTTTCTAGACGACAGCAGAAAACAGCTAAAGTTTCGGATTTTGATGCCAATTTTCAAGAAACTATCCCATTTGGATTTTTGCGCGCCAGAGGGGCTGCCGATAACACGAGAGACGGTCAACTCCCTCTTTTGGCAGTCGATCGTGTTTCGCAGCCGACTACTAACACTCGCAAGTGGTTGAATCCAGATGAAGAAATTGAATTTGCTTCTGTTACTAGCCTTGTTTAGCGGCGTTTATGCGCCCGCTTTAGCAAACGACCCAGCCGGTCGTTTGATTTGGCCTAGCGAAATTTTGCAGCATCAGCGTCCAGGAGAGCTAGCTCCCGCAGTGGTCACCAAGGTCGCCATCCGCCCCGGCGCCAATCAGGCCGCGATTGTCGGCGACGACCATGTAGTCAGCTTGGTAAATCTGGATAGCGGTTTGCTGATCAAAACGCTAAAAGGACACTCCGATTGGGTCCGAACCGCAGTCTTTACCTCGGATGGCAGTCAATTGTTGACCGCAGGCGCCGACCGCAAGATCTTGCGTTGGGATTTGGAGACAGGACGTTGGTCCCTGTTTGCCAAACAGCCGGCTTCCATCGAAGCGATGACGTTTTCACCTGATGGAAAATCATTGGCCGTCGTGGGCTTTGACTCGACGATCCGAGTTTACGATTTCGTCAGTGGCAAGATTCAGTTCGAAGATGAATGTCCATGCAACGATATGCGATGTGTTAGTTTTTCACCAAGCGGTAGTACGATGGTTGCCGGTGGACGTTGTGGCAGCATTCAAACTTGGGGAAAACAAAATTCCACCTGGAGCAAGAATGCAGGCGCAACCAAAATTCACCAACAACGGATTCGTTCGATTCAATTTATGGATGAAGCAACGATTGTCAGTTGCAGTGACGATCGCCACATCAACCTGACCAACCTGGGACGTCCAACCCAGTTTGAGAAGATTGCGAAAATGAGTGGTCGAATTTTCGACCTGCGATTGGTCGACCTGCACACAGTGGCCTGCTGTGGAAGTAATAATCGAATTGAATTGGTCGACTTAAACAAACGTCAAATCATTGGCTACCTAGAAGGTCACGAGGGAACCGTGACTTGTCTGGATTACGCCAACGGTTCCTTAGTTTCGGGAAGCTATGATACTCAGGCTAGAGTCTGGAAATCACAGGCAAAAACCACCGTTGCTGGTCTAAACAACGGTAAATCCGCGTCGTTTGATTTGCCCGCCATGGAACGGTCCGCATCTTTGCCAAGCCAAGATGCGTTGCAACCCATTGGATCGTTCAAATAAGTAGTAAAAGACTGTTCGATCGTGTTTCATGCTTGGCTTGAAATCACCCAACACTAATCCATTGCGAAAATTAAAACGATCGCCCAAACCACTGTTCAAGGAGGACGTGGCATGAGCTTATTCCAAAAGCTTTCATTCTTTAAGACCAACGGCAAATCATCAAACAAGAATCAAAAAACGCCGGCACCTCATTTCCGGACTTGCCGGATCGAACAACTGGAAGATCGTCGAGTCCTGTCAGCCGATCCGGTCGTCGCAGGTATTACTTACCTAGAGGGCGATAGTGGTTCGGACTTGGAACCCGATCATTTCGAGATCACATTCCAAGGTGGATCCGACACAACGTCGATGACCAGCTTCGTGATCAATGGCGACCAAGACAACTCTGGTACCCGTACCGTCGGTGATATGATCTTCCATGCAAATTCAAGCATAGCTGGTGCTGGAGACGCATTTGATTTCAGTTTCAATACGGCAAACAGTATCGGCATCAACGCCGACGATATCCTGTCGTACAATGTCTCGAAAGATGGCCTGCGTCTAGAAGTTTTCGTCAAGAACTTCGAAGCTGGCGACAAGTTAGCTTTTGATATCGATGTCGACGAAATTGAGAACCGTCGTCCCGACTTGATCGCTTCAGGCATCGAATTCGAAACCACTCAATTCAACGCAACGTTTGATGACGCTCACTATGATTTCATCACTCGTAATGTCTCAGGTCCTGGTGGTATTTCCACAGGATTGTTTTGGGATGAATACGATGCTTGGTTCCAAACGGCAACCGGCATCACCGGCACCGCACTGGACTTGCCAGCAGACGACGCCACTGGGCATGCTGACCGCACCGACGGAGCATGGTTGGCTTACGACTTGGAAGAGAAGCCGGTAAGTATTTCTGGTCGAGTTTACCACGACCAAGACACCGATTGCCAGCAAGATTCCAACGAAGACGGAATCGAGGGCGTTTCACTGACGCTTGAAAAATTGAACGCTTCGACCCATCAGTACGAAAGTGTCGCAGCCACCAAGACCAACGAATTCGGCGATTATTCCTTCGGCATAGATCTAAACCTGAAACCAGGAACCTACCGGGTTATCCAAACCCAGCCCGCTGACTACATCAGTGTTGGTGCCATGGCGGGGACCGTTGACGGAACCAATGTTGGTTCAACGATTTCCGATTCCAGTGGTCAACCCAATGTCTTGTCCGATATCATCATCCCGATGGGTGGCCAAAAAGCGATCAACTATAACTTCTGCGAAGTGAAACCCGTAAGTCTATCCGGTCACGTCTATCATGACCGAAATGATAACGGAATCATGGAATCTGGCGAAGAAGGAATTGCGAACGTTGAAATCCAAGTACGCCGTACCGGTGGGGTTCTGGGTACAAACGATCCTTTCGCCGCCCAAAATCTGATCACCTTGATCACCGATTCTAACGGTCATTACAGCATCACCGGTTTACCGCCTGGAACCTATGAACTATTGGAAGTAAATCAATACACTGGGGTAACCAACCCACTTGCGAACTACATCGATGGCAAAGACCAAGTTGGGAATGTAGATGGTTTCATCCGCGGGGTTGGCGGAAACGATAAATTCAGTTTAATCGCATTGACTGCCGGCGAAAATAGCATGCGAAACGACTTCGGTGAATTGAAGCCTGTTTCCCTTAAAGGCTTCGTTTCTGAAGCCGACCCGAATGGCAATTGCACCAAACCCGGTGACACGAACTACAAAGGAATTGCGGGGGTCACGATTCAGATCCTGAACTCCGATGGCCGTTTGGTCACGCAAACTGTCACAAACACCGATGGCCTATTCGTAGTCAAAAGGCTTGCTCCAGGCAATTACACAATTGTGGAAGTGCAACCTGACAACTACCTAGACGGTAGCGAACACGTGGGCATGGTGGGCACCACATCGGTTGGCGAATTGGACGGCAACGACCGCATTGCCAACATCAGCTTAACATCCGGTCAAAATGGCGAGATGTACGGTTTCTGTGAACATCTACCTGCTAAAATCGCAGGCACCGTTTTTCACGACCGCAATAACAATGGCATTCAAGACAGCGGCGAAGAAGGCATCGCGGGCGTCACCCTTGAACTACTAAACGCTAACGGCGATCCGATTTTGTTCACGGGACCCAGCGGTAACCAAATCGCGTTAACTCTGGAAACCGATCAAGACGGCAACTATTGCTTCGAAGATCTGTACGCAGGAACGTACAGCATCCGTGAAGTCCAACCTGTCGACTACAACGACGGCATCGATTCAATTGGCACCCTGGGCGGGACACTCTCCAATGACTTGGTGCGTGAAATTGTCGTTCAAAGCGGCCAAACGGGTATGAATTATAACTTCGGCGAACTGAAACCGATTTCGATCAAAGGTTATGTTTCGCAGGCTGACGAAAATGGCAATTGCACGATGCCAGGCGATTCCGCTTATCAAGGCGTTGAAGGCGTCACCATCCAGTTGCTTGACTCCAGGGGTGTGTTAATTTCATCGACGCAAACCCTAGCCGATGGAACCTTCAAGTTCACGGACTTGTTGCCTGGCGAGTACACCATTAGAGAAATCCAGCCGACCAACTTGTTGGATGGCAACGAAATGATTGGCTCTGTCCTAGGGTCGACTGTAGGTCAATTCAGCGGTAATGATTCGATTTCAAAGATCATTCTGCAGTCGGGCGACCAGGCCGTCAAATATGGATTCTGCGAACATTTACCGGCTGAACTTGGCGGCACCGTTTACCATGATCGAAATGACAATGGCGTTCAAGATCGTGGCGAAGAGGGTATTGCTGGCGTCACGATTCGTTTACTGAATGCTGACGGATCACCCGTCACCACGACGGTAGGTTCAACAACCACGGTGCTTACAGCGGTTACCGATCTTGACGGCAATTACTCATTTGCCAACTTGAAGGCCGGTGAATATCGCGTTCAGGAAATTCAGCCGGGTTCCTTTAACGACGGCAAAGACACCGTCGGGTCCAACGGCGGACAAGTCTCCAATGACCTGTTTACCAAAGTCATCATTCGTGAAGGCGATTCGGCAGTCAATTACGACTTCGGCGAATTGCTATTAGGTTCGATTGCCGGTTACGTCCATGTCGATTCTGATGGAAATTGCATACCCGACTCACCCAGCGACACACCTATCTCGGGCGTGACGATGGAATTGCTGGACACGAACGGAAGTGTACTGCAACGCACAACGACCAATGCGGACGGATTCTACAAGTTCACCGGACTGCTGCCTGGCACTTACTCGGTTCGCCAAATCCAGCCTGACAATTTTTTCAGTACGGGTGAAATGGTTGGCCACCTATCAGGTCACACCGATGTAAAATCGGGTACCGTCTCGCCAAACATGATTTCGAACATTAGTCTGCGTTCGAACTTCAATATGATCCAGTATAATTTCTGCGAATCCGTTGCTGCTTCGATTGCTGGCCGAGTATTCCAAGACGGTGCTGCGTTTGAATCTGACAATGGTCTGGCTCCATCAAATTATCGCGAACTGCGTGACGGTCGATACACTACCGACGACACGAACATCGGTGGCACGAAGATGCTGCTGTACTGGTACATCGATCCAGTGGCGGAAGAAATTGCTCCTCGGCCGGTGACACTTAGCGAAGTTATGAGAGATCATTACTCGCACATTACCGGCGGACCCGACGCGGCCGTCTACGTCTATACCGACGCCAACGGACAGTATCGATTTGACGGACTGGTAGCTGGTTCTTACATCGTGCTGCAAGAGCAGCCTGAAAATTACATCGATTCCAATGATACCCCGGGTACGACCACGGGTACCAGTTTCAACAATGTCGATGTCGCGGCAGCAGCTCCAGCGGCTGTGCTTTCGACTTTCAGTCAAAGCCAAGTCATGGATGCGGTAGTCAACATTCAAGTCACGTCCGGTGGAGTGTCGTTAGCGAACAACTTCTCTGAAATTCGAGTCCAAACGACGCCAGACAATCCAGATTTACCCAACGTCCCATTGCATCCACCAACGATTCCAACTCCAGCACCACCATCAGTGCCTGGTACTGGATTTCCGGGACTGTACGGTCATCAATCTATCAATTCGACAACTTATGTTGGATCGGGATTTGGTGGCGTGATGGGCGAAGCGACCACGGATTACTCTTGGCACTTAAGTGTCATCAATGGCGGTTCGCCTCGAGATGGCGTTGAAGGCAAAGGAGGACCTTGGCACGAAGTAGGCTACCTGTCTGAAATGGACTGGAGTCGCTACCCGATGGATCAAGGTGACTGGACATTCACGACCGTTGATGAGCAAGGAAACTATTCGATCAACGATCGTACGTCAAACTTTGGAACCGAAGGCGGACGCCCGATTGCTGGTGATTTCAACGGCGATGGTTTCGATGAAATTGGAATCTTCAAAGATGGATTCTGGTTCATGGACGCCAACGGCAACGGCATCTGGGATTCCAAGGACCTAATGGCTCGACTTGGAAACGGGGACGATCAAGCGGTGGTAGGTGATTGGGACGGTGACGGAAAAGATGATATCGGCATCTATGGCCCGGCCTGGTCAGGCGACGAAGAAGCGATCCTGAATGAACCTGGCTTACCCGATCGCGATAACTTTCAGTACACTCGCCCCAAGAATATTCCACCTCAAACTGCAGAAGCCACCCAGGGTAGTCGGATCTTGAAAGATGGGATCACCGGACGTAACCGGGCTGATGTCATCGATCACGTCTTCGGCTACGGAAAACAAGACGACGTGGCGATAGTGGGCGACTTCAACGGAGACGGAATCCATACGATCGGCCTGTTCAAAGCTGGAAAATGGACCATCGATACCAACGGTGACGGCAAACTGAATTCTGCCGACGGAAAATTCCAATTCGGCCAGGCCGGTGATTATCCAGTGGTTGGAGATTTCGATGGTGACGGCGTTGATGAGGTTGCCATTTTCCGAAACGGCAAGTGGTACATCGACAGCAATGGGGATCGCGAACTGGACGCAACCGACCGAGTCTTCGAAATGAACGGGCTTGGCATTCCATTGGCCGCTGACTTCGATGGTGACGGTAAAGACGAGCCGATCCTGTATCGAGTCGAAAGCGACCCGTATCGTAAGGCAAATTAGGGTCAAACCCCTTGGATTCCACTCGAAAAACCAACGAAACTTAAACGGTTGATCATCAATGCTGATCAACCGTTTTTTCGCGCCTGCAGCCTAATTGTCCACGAATATCGATGTTTCGAGTGGACCTTTTCAAACAACTGAAGTTAGTGAACGGTCAAACCTATTAGTTGTATTATCCGCTTAAAACAGAGAGGTTTGCCAAAGCAAGGTAATTTTTGATCGTAAAAAAATGTCTTATATTTAAGGCTTAAAATGCTTTACTTTTGCCCCAGTTGCTGCCATGCTAAACCTACAGAACTCTCGTGATTGCTGGCAGGACAGCAATTTCTCTTCTCGTTCGGGTGAGTACTAGATTACGTGAGCGTTGGTCGAAAGCCATTAGAATGGTTTGGATCAACTGCTCTTTTTAACTCATGGCGCGCACTAATCAAACGTTATAATTATCAGAGTGTTATTCCCCACAGTGCGCTTAATCGAGAAATTTTCGACCGAGAACATTGTTAGAAAACACATTTCTGGAAAACACATTTCTGGAAAACACATTTCTGGAAAACACATTTCTGGAAAACACATTTCTGGAAAACACATTGTTCTAAGATTTAACCACACGGTGAGACCGTCGACGGGGTGAGACCGTGGCAGGCTACATAAGTGGCTTGGTTGTCGGCAACATCGGCGAATAGCTATCAACGGGAACGTGCCCAACAATCACGTATTGGAGGATCAGGATGAAAATTAGTCGACGTTCAGGCTTCACACTTGTTGAACTACTTGTGGTGATTGCCATTATCGGCATTTTGATGGGTTTATTGCTGCCTGCGGTTCAGATGGCACGTGAAGCCGCTCGGCGAATGTCCTGCGGAAACAACCTTCGTCAGTTGGGACTGGCCTGTTTCAATTACGAAACGGGACGTGGCTCCTTTCCTCCGCTGTACAATGACAACGGCGTGATGTGGTCGGGATTCCTACTCCCCTACATAGAACAAGGCAACGTTTACGACTTGCTGGTGATTCAAGATTCGGGCGAAACTGTGTCGAATTTGCAAGGCAACGTCGTTTGGAATGATAGCAATTTTGGAGTCGCGATCTCGCCACGTCAAAAGGGTTTCCAGTGCCCTTCCTCGGACGACCAGCAGATTATTGGCGACACCAGTCAAAGCGGCCAAACGTTTGCAATTCGCTCCACGTCCAATTACATCGCCGTGGGTGCGGCAACGGTTTACAATTCCAATGGATCGATTCGTTCGACCTATTTATCTGATGCTGATCCCCTAAATCTGATCGTCTCGCAGGGAACGGCTTTCGATTACGGTTCGGCGTGGACACGAAATCCAGCCGGTTCCAAGGGTGCACGAATCGCAGAATTCTTGGACGGAACCTCTCAAACTGTTTTGATTGGCGAAGCAACTCCTGATCAATTACTGGGTGGAACACAAGAAACTTTGGGTGGTTCAACTCGGCAGAAAGATCACTGGGTAATTGCATCAGATGACGCCGATCAATTCCAAGACTTTTCGGAATTCATGGGTTCGATGGCAATTCCATTAAGCCTATCCAACCAGTTGCGAACGTCTGTAGGATTTGACGCCAGTCATTCGCAGTACGATCAGTATGAATTGTGCTTCCGCAGCAATCACCCACAACTGGTTCAGTTCGTTTACGCTGACGGTTCCACTTCGAACTTAAGCACAGAAATGGATCCTGGCGTTCAGAACGCTATCGGCACCCGTAAGAGCAAGGAAATTATTAACGCGGACGAACTGTAAGCTTTTCACCGCTGCCACAGTGCCGAATTCCTGTTTGATTTAAGAGCACCCGTCCTAAGACGTGTGCTCTTTTTTATTTCTTGCCCGGCAAAGATCCATCCGCGATCTTGTTTCCTAGTGCGTAAAATCACTGAGACGGGGATGCAATGCCTGAAAAGATCCAAACAATACTTGCGACATCCGGGTCAATTTTCATAGACAAGGCCATTGTTCTCGGCTAGTTTTAAGTACCAGGCAGAAATGCGTTCTCGCTCCTGTCTGCCTAAAGTCGCAAGATGCCAGGGCATTAATGATGGTGCCAGGGTGTTTGCAAACCGCGTCACCCCTTCATGTCGTTGTCTAACAGGAACGTTCACCAATGAAACCAAAACCATCTCGATCTGATATCAACCGTCGTCGGTTCATGCAATCCACAGCGGTCGCAAGTTCCATGATTCCTTATTTCGCATGGAGTGAAAAATCTCTTGCTTCGCCGCTGAAGAATGATCGACTGCAGATCGGCTGCATTGGGTTGGGCGGTATGGGAACGGGGGACGCTATCGATTCGGTTAACCAAGGCGTGGATGTGGTTGCCGTCTGTGATGTCGACTTAGGACACGCTGAATCCGCCAAGAACAACGACAAAATCGGCAAAGGAAAAGCCGATATCTACTCGGATTATCGCAAACTCTTAGAACGTAAAGATATCGATGCCGTCAACGTGGTGACTCCAGATCACTGGCACGTCAAAATTGCAATCGAAGCATTGGAAGCCGGCAAGCACGTCTTTTGTCAGAAACCTTTGACCTTAACCTTAGAAGAAAACAAACTGATTCGCGCTGCCTGTCAGAAACATCCTAACCTGGTTTTCGGGGTGGGAACTCAACAGCGAAGCGAAGGCAATTTGTTTATGCGTGCGGTGAATATGGTGCGCAAAGGATTGTTAGGTGACATCACACATATTCAAATCGGAATCGACGGTGGGGCGACAGGTGGCCCATTCCCGATTGCTGAAGTTCCCAGCAATCTAGACTGGGATATGTGGCTTGGCCAAGCACCCAAGGTCGACTATCGTCAGAAGCGCTGCCACGGTGATTTTCGCTGGTGGTACGAATACTCGGGCGGAAAGTTCACGGATTGGGGTGCTCACCATGTCGACATCGCAAATTGGGCCACAGGCAACGATACATTGGGAACCGGTCCAATCCAAATCGATGGATCGGACTCAAAGCATCCTGTCGCATTCAAAGATGGGTTCCCGTTAGTTAATGATTGCTTTAACACAGCCAATGACTTCGCGGTTAATTGCAAATTTGCAAATGGTATGATTATGGAGATCTCCAGTCGCAGTAGTAACGGAGTCTTATTCACGGGGACCAAAGGACGGATCTTTGTGAACAGAAGTCGCATCACAGGTAAACCCATCGAAGAGAAATGGGACGACGGAAAATATGGTGACGAAGATCGGGTTGCATTGTTCAACGGCAAGCCACATGAATGGCATAAATCCAATTTTTTCCGCTGTGTTCGCGAAGGTGGCATGCCTGTTTCAGACGTGTTTAGCCACGTCCAGACGATGAACACTTGCCACCTTGCCGCAATCGCAGCAAGGTTAGGGCGAAGTATCCAATGGGATCCCACACAGGAAACGATTGTTGGCGATCCGATCGCCCAATCAATGATGGCTCGTAAGCAACGCGAGGGCTTCGAAATTCCGAACCTAGGCTAAGCACCCAATCGCACGGGCCAGTGTTTGATTAGCGAACACTGGCCTTTTTTTTGGATTGGACTCTTTGTTTTTCGGCTAATTGCGTCATGGCAAATTGGCTTTTGCTGACGTCAGCGAGACATCTTATCGCACCGCCGTGCAGTCTGTCGAAGTCCCACGTTAAGCCCGTCCCACGTTAAGCCCGTCCCACGTTAAGCCCGACGCACGTTAAGCCCGACGCACTTTAAGGCGAGTCACTGCATTGAACAGCGGTTGTACGCAAGAACGATTTCCCGGCGCATTGGCAACGTTTTTTCCGGACGTTTCCACCAAATGTTGAACAACAACGTTATTGAGAGAACACCTTGTGAATCAAGTGCGTGAATCAGGTCTACGATTCGATCGGTTCTATGGTCGACGACATCGCACCGGCGCAAGCGGCGATCAATTGATCTTTACCAAACGCGTGTACCTGTTCGCGTTTCAATTCCGCGTGTTCCATAGTGGTTGTAAGGCAGACAGCGACACCTTCTGCGTCAACTCGAGAGGCGATTTCGAAACTTCGCTCCAAAGTGTGTCCGAATAGAATCTGCATCATTTCCATGACATAGTTGTAGGAGTGATCATCGTCGTCCCACAGTAAAACATTATAACGCGGTTGCCGCTTTCGCTTTTCTTCTTTCTTCGGTGCCGATTTCAATTCCAGATTCGGCTCTGCGGTCATCAATTGATCTTTTTGATCCATCACAAATCTCCAACAGATGATGCTTACGGTACCTACATCATTTCCCAAACCACCAGCGATCCTCAATTGCCGCTGACACCCGCATTCACTCGCTGCGACTACTTCGCAACCTGCACGTTCCTAAAAAACCAGGTAAGTCACGAATTGTGCTGGCAAATCCGTTACAGGTCCCGACTTCTGGCTCAAAGCGAACGCTTTTGCATACCTGATTATTTTAGCGATCAATCTGCCATTTGAAAGTTTTTTTTGCTTAACTTTTACAGAAGCTCAATTTTTTCGATTTACTGTCGTTGCCAATCGCCCGAATTATCTAGTCGTCTACAAAGTCGGGCTTTCTGCCGTTACACTGTCACTCTGGTACCGTAAGATCTTGAATATGGATCCTAACCCCAGAAATCTATAAAATGTCGGATATGCAGTCGCTGGTAGATAGTATTACCCAGCAACAAGACCAATACCTCAACCGCCTTTTCAAACTGCTGCGAATCCCCAGCGTCAGTACCGACCCCGCGTTCTCGCAAGATGTCTACAAGGCAGGCAAATGGGTGGCAGACCAATTCCAAGAGATGGGGTTATCGGTCCAGATGGTGAAGACCAAGTCTCACCCGATCGTGCTGGCCCAAACCCCTACCGTCGAAGGTGCTCCCACCGTTTTGGTTTACGGGCACTACGACGTTCAGCCGGCTGATCCTTTGGAACAGTGGATCTCGCCTCCCTTCGAACCAACGGTCCGTGATGGCAATATTTACGCCCGTGGCGCCACCGACGACAAAGGCCAAATGCTGACACATGTCTTCAGCACCGAAGCTTGGATGAAACATCGTGGAGGCGTTCCTATCAATATCAAGTTTCTGATTGAAGGCGAAGAGGAATGCGGCTCAACTGCTTTGTCCCAGTTCTTAAAAGGTGACTACAACGATCAAATCGGCTGCACCTCAGAAGAGAAACTGGCTTGCGATGTGGTTGTGATTAGCGATAGTTCGCAATTCGGTGCGGGCATTCCAGCGATTACTTATGGACTGCGCGGGATCGTTGCCTTTGAATTGACCGTAGTTGGTCCTAAACAAGATTTACACTCAGGGACTTTCGGCGGCGCGGTTGCAAATCCGGTCAATGCGCTGATGCGAGTTATGGCTTCGTTCCAAGACGATGTTGGCAAGATTACCATCGATGGCTTCTATGATGACGTGCAAGAGATGGAACCGGTCGAGCGGGAGCAATGGAAGCAATTGCCATTCTCCGAAGCGGAATTCATGGACAAAATCGGCATCACTGAAACGTTTGGCGAACCCGGTTACTCGACGATTGAACGGCGTTGGAGCCGCCCGACCTTGGACATTAATGGCATCAGCGGCGGCTACCAAGGTGAGGGGGGAAAGACAATCGTTCCTTCCAAAGCCGTGGCCAAATTCACTTGCCGCCTAGTCCCTAATCAGGATCCAGCGAAAATTGCAAAATCAATTCAAGCTCACGTTGCAGCTAGAATCTCGACCGCTTTTAAGTGGAACCTACACATTGGTCACGGGGCGCCTGGCGTCGTTGTTCCATTGGACAGCCCGTTCATGTCCGCCGCATCCACCGCGATTGAACAGGCCTTCGGAAAAACACCCGTACTGATTCGAGCCGGCGGATCGATTCCAATTGTGTCTAACTTCAAACAAAAATTGGGGGTGGACACCCTATTATTGGGCTGGGGGCAAAATGACGACAACACGCATAGCCCGAACGAGAAGTTTTCGGTTGACGATTTTCAAAAAGGTATCATTGCCAGTGCTTATCTTTGGCAAGCGATTTCAGAAATCAACAAGTAGGTGTTCCTGATTGCGAACCCTTCGTAATTTACGGTAGCTTAATTTTATCACTTTAAAGAGACAGTCTGACGCACGATGTTAGATCGAAAATTCATCCTAGCCCACGTTGAACAAGTTAAGCAAAACTGCGTCGATCGCGGTGTCAAATGTGAAGTTGATAAGCTTGTCGAATTGGAAGTCCGGCGAAAATCTGCCGATACCGAAGTTCAAGAGCTGAACCGGCAAGCCAACGCTGTAGCAGGCACGATCGGTAAGATTAAGGATCCGCAAGAGCGTCAGGATGCCATTGCCAAGGGCCGCTCACTTCGCGATGAAAAAGATTCCGCTCAAAAGAAAGTGGATGCCCTGGAAGCCGAGATCTTTGAAATCCAGAGAACGATACCCAACATGGCGCATCCGGACGCACCTCGAGGCGCGGACGATCAAGCCAACTTGGAAATTGCTCGCGGAAAATTTCAACCGCGCACTTTTGATTTTCCAGTCAAAGACCATCTTGACCTTGGAACCGAAAATGGCTGGATCGATTTTGAAGGCGGAGCAAGGACGACAGGGCAGGGCTTCTATTTCTTAGTTGGCGACCTGGTCATGCTGGACTTAGCAATTCAGCAATTGGCGGTCAACACGTTAGTCAAACTTGGCTTCACCCCAGCGATTACTCCAGATCTTGCAAAAGTCGAGATCCTGGAAGGCATCGGGTTTATGCCAAGAGGCCCCGAGACCCAAGTTTATAGCGTCGAGAATACCGATCTGTGCTTGATTGGCACCGCCGAAATTACACTCGGTGGTTGGCATTCAGGGCAGGTTCTCAATGCAGAAGATCTTCCGCTGAAACTGTGCGGGATTAGCCATTGCTACCGTACCGAAGCAGGGGCCGCAGGTCGCGCCTCGCGGGGATTGTATCGGGTTCACCAATTCACAAAAGTTGAAATGTTCGCCTTCTGCCTGCCAAGTCAAAGCGATTCGCTGCATGAAGAATTGCGGCAAATCGAGTGCGATTTATTTGACATGTTAGAGGTGCCCTACCGGATCGTGGATACCGCAACCGGCGACCTAGGAGGCCCTGCTTATCGAAAGTATGACCTGGAAGCTTGGATGCCCGGTCGTGGCGAAACTGGAGAATGGGGCGAGGTGACCAGCACCTCAAACTGCACCGATTATCAAGCCAGACGTTTGAATGTTAGATACAAACAAAAGGATGTGAAGGGAACCCACTTCGTTCACACGCTCAATGGAACGGCTTTTGCACTGAGTCGCGCCCTCATCGCGGTCCTAGAAAATCACCAACAAGCCGATGGATCAGTTTTGATTCCAGCCGCACTTCAGCCGTACATGGGAAAAGAGAAAATGGCGTAACGGCAACTACCACACGGTTGATCTTAGTAAAAGGCTGCAGACAATTTCAGGGGACTTTACGGGCCCCGTGACACCGAGTGGCCAGAGCCGAACTGGCCATTGCTTAACTGGTTGGCTAGGCGTTACCGGCTCCGAAACCCTTGGGTAGATTTTAGCGGTCTTCCCAAGGTTCGTCCCGTCCGTCGTCCGAATCGTCACCGAAAAGAAAGCTGTTGGTCACCATCAATTCCAACAGTTCGTCAATCTTGTGCTCGTCCGGTCGATAATGAAACCTGCGTTCGTTGTCCGCGTTTAGAACCCAATCCTCTGTCACTCGGTGCAATTGGCGGTTCACATTTTGTAATGTCGAATTGATTTTGGAGACGTCCACCATCGCTAGTTTTCCTGGATAAATTGAGACAGTGCACGAACCTGTTGGCCCGTTGGAAGCGAACTTTCAGCGATTTCCACCAAACGGATCCCGGGAAAGCTTTAGCTTACGGCTAATTTTCTTTCAAAGTGTCGGTAAAGTCCTTCACCAAATTGGACGATATCACTTTCCAGTGGGAACGATTGTGTTAGCTTTAAGGCTGCCCGCCCTAAGACAATTCAATCCGAACTTCAACCAATTTTTCCGGCCACGTGGTTTAGGGTACCTTTTCAAATCAGGATGGTCTGGTAAGATTTGGGACTTGAATCTTGAGTTGAAAGAGCGGTCTAGACAGGAAACACTGTCTACCAACCTTGGTTGGAAAGTGATTAGATTTCAAGTCAAGGCTTTCACTTACCAATGCCCGAGGGCAAGTGTTTAAGGCGTCGTGGCCGAATGGCTAGGCACCGGATTGCAAATCCGTTTATCCCAGTTCGATTCTGGGCGGCGCCTCTTCTTCCGATTTCGCTTCGGACTCTCTTTAGAAACCAATCGGTTTCTCCGCGATAGCTACTTAGTTTTCTTCAGGGCAACTGTGTCGATCATCGGGGCCAGCAGCTTGCGCCTGGTACTTTTCAAGGTACCAGTAATTTTCAGGGTACCAGTGATTTTCAGGGTACCAGTGATTTTCAGGGTACCAGTGATTTTCAGGGTACCAGTGATTTTCAGGGTACCAGTGATTTTCAGGGTACGGGCCCCCTCAAAGCCCGCTTGTTTATTCACTGAACCTGCCGCGCCCAGGCCTCTTAAGCGTATAGAATTCTTACACCATTTTTGAGCGCATCCTATGAAATCAGATTCTTCTACCTTGGTTTCCGTCGTTACTACAACCTCCAACGAAATAGAAATCCTGAATCAAATCTCCAGTACTCTATTGGAAGCGAAACTTGCGGCATGCATCCAAATAAGCGGCCCGATTACCAGCCACTATGTGTGGGAAGGACAGTCGCAGACAGGAACAGAATGGCAAGCCAACATCAAGACCATCAGCCTATTAACACCGCAGGTTGTTCGCACAATCAAGAGGCTTCACAATTATGACTTGCCTGAAATAATAACGACAGAGGTCCAAGCGTCCCACGAATACTCACAGTGGGTCGAACACCAAGTCAATTCGTAACCTAGTCCAACTACAAAGACCTGGTTCAGTCGGCCTTTAATTCCGCCAACTTTGTTTGACCATCGAAATAGATTGCACCTAACGGCGTTTGATCTAGGTAACGACGCATCAGTAAATAGCTGGCCGTTGCCAGGCCCCAAAACACAGACACATTTGCACAATAGACTGCAAAGTAGATCATGCGACTAAAGAATGCGAAAAGCAATCCGGGAAAAGTGTTACCCGTGAACGCAGCTCCTGCTTGACCAGTCCCGTTCCCCAAACCCGCGCCATTGAGTTCGGCCCATCGTTGAGCATCAAAAATATTCACACCCCAACTAATCGACCACTGAAAACAGTTTTCAATATTCGCTGCCACCGCAAGCAAAATCCAATTAATAACCGTCCCCACAAAAAGTGCAACCGCTGTCACAAACAGCAACTCGAAGGGACGCTGCATCACGTAAGCATAGCCGCGACTGATTGATTCAAACGAATCTCGACCTTCAAAAGCAATCGCAGGGAACATCAACGGCCAAGACACCAACAGTCCAAGTAGAACAATCGCCATCGGGATCGCAAACAACCCTGCAACCAACGCCAGCCCGCTGCCCACCGAGGCTGCGAAATCAAAGGCACACAAAGCACCAACCAAAGCGATAGGCAACGCTAGCGCGGCGGATGTCAGAATCGGAATTGCCACACTAAAAAAAGCATCGCCGAAACGTCGATTGATATACAGACGATGATCACCAAAACGGGCATTCGCGTTAACGATCTTTACGCCAACGACCCGGCAAATAAATGTCGCGATCCAACTCCATATCAAAAGCGTCGCAAAACAAGCGGACGCAACGACAAACAAACTCCATCCCTTGGATGCCACCATCAGTCGCCATGGCGCAAGGTAATAATTTGCAACCGACCACGGCCCACCAGTCTGTGGAAATAACGTCAATGGCAAAGCAATCTTCACCGGCGAAGCGACGCTGGACTGAGCACCCACCCAAGCACTCGTTTCGCCACCCATATTCGGATTCCACTCAAAGCCGTTTTGTTTTACCAAATCAGTTTCGACCCACATGCCAACCGCCGACCAGAGGAACGAACTAATCAGCACACCCAAGCCAGCGGCAGCCACCGTTGAAGGACTTAACGCCGCATAACAAGCGCTAATCATCCTTGAAAAAATGATATTGATTTCGAACAACAAATCCGCGGGTCGCGAATACGCTTTGCCAGAAGGTTTCTTGTCCCCAGAAGACTTTATATCCAAAGCGTCACCCGCATTTGCCGAAACGGAACTGTCGATCGATTCACCGTCTAAGTTCATTGAGACATCTTTAATTCAAGGCATGAAAACCAGCACGCTTGGAAACATTTTCAGCGACTAAGGTCATCCCAATTCACCACCGATTGGAATTGAGCAAATGAATAAATCCGCGAAGAACTCGACTTGCCACTGGGCAGAATGATTGCCTGTCCAAGAGATCTGAACTAATCGTCGTCTTGAAAAAATTTATGCCTGGCAGCATCTTCTTCAGTCGGATCCCCTTCAAATGGCAAACCATAGTTTTCGGTCAGCCAATTCGACAAATCTACTTCCTTGCAGCGTCGGGAACAAAAAGGCATCCAATTAAGATTTGTCACCGTGAAAACGGTTCGGCAATACGAGCACGTTGCCTTGGCTGGGATTTCCGGAGTCGGTTTGTTCATGTTCATTGCCTGTTTCAGAAATTGCCTGTTTCAGAAATTGCCTGTTTCAGAAAAGGAAAGAGGTTCACCACAGTGGCGAAAATGGCAGTGCCTTCTTACTGAATTTACCATCCAAAATCGACGCCCTCGTATTCCCTAGTGTAATAATTTGATCACCCGACGCCAACCAAGCTAGACTTCCGAAACCAAGATTCAAAGTCGGCCCAAATGCCAACTCAGAAAGCAATTTGCTTTATAAGAAGGTCCACTTCTGGGTGCAAACTAAGTTAATCGCCCTTGGACGGATTTTTCTTTGGCCCCGACTTGGGCTTACTTTCAGAACTGGACGCCTTGGAATCACTGGATTTCGATTCTCCGGATTTCGATTCACTGGATTTCGATTCTCCGGATTTGGATTCTGTCGACTTGGATTCGCCAGCCTTCGAGTCCTTTGCTGCTGCCGATTTATAACTGTCACTTCGATAGTCCGTTTGATAGAAACCAGAGCCCTTGAACATTACGGCGGCACCGATCCCAAACAATCGTCGCAATTTCTTCTTCTTACAGGCAGGGCATTTCGTAAGAACCTCGGCGGTGATGTTTTGAAATTCTTCGAACTTATGACCACACGCTTCACATAGGTAGTCGTAGGTTGGCATGCTTCAGTCTTTCTCTTACAAACCCAATGGACAGTAAAACCCAGTCAATCAAAACAACAAAAACCTGGAACCGCGTCCCCAATACAGGGTCAGTGCCCAAGCAGTTGGTTCAAGCGCCGATCTCGCAAACTAATTCGCTTTTCCGGCCGACACGATTACTTGAGCTGGACGAAGCACTCGGTCGTGCATTTTATATCCGCTACGTACTTCTTGGACGATCCGACCCGACGCTAAATCACTTGGAACCATCTGAATCGCTTCATGAAAGTTCGGATCAAACTCTTGATCATCGGTCTGCAAGCGATGACAACCGTGCCGTTTCAGCACGTCTTCGAATTGCTGAACTACCATCTTAACACCAATGATCAAGCCTGTTGGATCCTCAGCGGAATCAACTGCTCCCGTCGCTCGATTCAAATTATCCACAACTTCTAACAAGTCATTGATCACAATCTGAGCTGCAAATTTCGCTTGCTCTTCCATGTCGCGACGAGTCCGGCGGCGAACATTTTCAATTTCGGCTTGCGATCTCACCCATCGGTCGGTTGATTCAGCCAGTTCGCGTTGCAGTCGTTGTTCTACCGATTCGGTTGCACCCACCTGATCTTGGAAACCCTCAAAATCGATCGGCTGATCCAATCCGTTTTCGATTTGGCTATCGCCTTCATTTATATCCATTGCTTCGTTTGCCTCGATTTGTTGTTCATCAATCTGTTCGGTTGTTTTCTCATCCATTTGCAATCTCGACTACTTCAATAACCATGCTTTGGATCGAATGCAAAACCGCATCAATCTAGGGAAACCCATTTGAGTGCACCACGATCACACTCGAATAAGTTCGCGAAACATTTAACCAAAACAAATTGGTATCTGACTCTCTAAAACTTTCGAATTTCAAAGGACGCCATTATTTTTTCAGGTCGAAGTTCTTTGAAAAACCGTTATCAATTCCAGGCCGACTAATCTTGACTGCCGCTTGGGAAATAGGACTTCAATTTATCCAAGAAACTTTTTCGTTGGGGCGAAACATCCGCATGTTCCAACTCGGCCAAAGTCCTTAACACCTCTTCTTGTTTAGCACTGATCTTCTTCGGTGTTTCGATAAATGTCTGAACCAGCAAATCGCCGCGTGATCCACCTTGGGGATCCGGCATGCCTTTGCCTTTTAGCGTGAACACGTCGCCCGATTGTGTGCCACGTTTGATGTGTAATACGTCATGGCCGCCTAAAATCGGAACCTTTACGTCTGCGCCCAATACAGCCTGGGTATAGGCAATGGGTAACTGCAAAATCAAGTTTCGCCCGTCGCGATGGAACAGTTCATGACGTTTCACTTTGATAAAGCAGTAACAATCACCGCTAGGCCCGCCATCAGGACTGGCTTCGCCCTCGCCCGACAACCGAACTCGCATTCCGTCATCGACACCCGCTGGGATGGAAACTTCCAGCTCAATCGGCTTACTGTCTACGCCTCGCCCTCGGCAGTCATGACACGGGTCGCTGATAACAACACCCGCCCCACGACATTGCGGGCAAGTTGTCTGGACACGTAAAATTCCGGCAGACTGCAATACCTGCCCGCGTCCACCGCAAACTTTACATTGATCGGGGGATGTCCCCTCCTTCGCACCAGAACCACTACAAGTTCCGCAACGTTCATTTCTAGTAAACTTAAGAACCTTATCAACACCCGCCGCAGATTCCTCCAAGGTCAAGGTGACATCTGCGCGTACGTCGTTGCCTTTTCGGGTACGTTTTCCACCCCCTCTACGTCCACCGAAGAAGTCACCAAACATCCCACCCCCAAAGATCTCTCCAAATGCTTCGAAGATATCCTCGGTTGAATTGAATCCTTGACCCGCGCCCTGAACTCCAGCATGCCCGTATTGGTCGTACCTGGCACGCTTACCATCGTCACTTAAAACTTCATAAGCTTCAGTCGCCTGATGAAACAGTTCGGTGGCGCGTTCATCATCAGGGTTAGAATCCGGATGGTATCTAATCGCTAACTTTCGATAAGCTTTTGCGATGTCACGTTTCGCCGAAGCACGAGTCACCTCGAGCACTTCGTAGTAACACTTTTGCGTTGCCATCCTGTCCTTCCATCACAATCAAGCGTTCTGCGATATCCAAGCGATTAGTGACACCGACCGCTTCCTATTCCAATCAAATCACAAGCCATCAAATCGAAAGACCTGCGACCTATAGATCTACAGAAGCGTGAGCCTGCGTCAGCCAAAGCAGAACAAGATCGATTCGAATTCGATTCCCGTGCCCCAAACCTGCCTCTGGAACCTGCCACTGCCTAACCATGCCACCATTAGCTAAAAAAGGGCCACGTGCCTTTGGCAAATGGCCCTTCGTTTCATCATCAATTTAGGTTCGCTGTAACACTTCAGTTCAGCTGTCAAATTCAAGTTTCAAATTCAACCAAAATCGGAACCGCCATCCTCATCCCCCTCGGAAAACGGTTCCAATCTGTCCTTCAAACCCGTTCAAACTTGACTAGGCAATGGCACCTTCGACTCGTGCACGACCCTTGTCTTCTTCATCAAAATTCGAAATCATTGCGTCAGTTGTCAAAAGCAAACCAGCGATACTGGCCGCGTTCATCAACGCTGTTTTCACAACCTTCTTAGGGTCGATCACACCCGCCTTGAACATGTCGACATACTTGCCAGCGTTGGTGTCATAGCCAAAATTGACATCCTTCTGCAACAATTCGTCGGCAACCACCGAACCGTCGATTCCAGCGTTAGCAGTGATTTGGCGAATCGGAGCATCAAGCGCTCCTAAGACAATGTCCACGCCAATTTTTTCATCGCCACGAGCCGCCGAGCGAGCCTTTTCGACCGCTTCGCGACAACGCAACAATGCAACGCCACCACCAGGTAGAATACCTTCTTCAACCGCAGCGCGAGTCGCGTGAAGAGCGTCTTCAACACGAGCCTTCTTCTGCTTCATCTCGATTTCAGTGTCGGCTCCGACCGAAATAATCGCAACGCCACCAGCCAACTTGGCCAAACGCTCTTGCAATTTTTCACGATCGTATTCGCTGTCGCTCTGTTCAATCTGAGAACGAATTTGACTAATTCGGCCATCCACATCCTTGCGATCTCCACCGCCTTCAACAATCGTCGTGCCGTTCTTGTCCACTACAATCTTCTTCGCAGTGCCCAAGTGACTTAGATCAAGGTTTTCCAGCTGAATACCTAGATCGTCGCTGACGAACGTACCACCGGTCAAAGTGGCGATATCACCCAGCATTGCCTTGCGACGATCACCAAATCCAGGAGCCTTCACCGCACACACATTCAAGGTGCCACGCAACTTATTGATTACCAAAAGGGTCAACGCTTCAGCGTCAACATCTTCGGCAATAATCAACAAGGGTTGACCGGTTTGGCTGGTCTTTTCTAGCAACGGAACCAAATCGCGGATGTTGCTGATTTTCTTCTCGAAAATCAAAATCGATGCATTCTCTAGAACACATTCCATCGAATTGGGATCAGTAATGAAGTAAGGCGAAACATAGCCTTTGTCAAACTGCATACCATCGACATACGACACAGTTGTATCGGCTGACTTGCCTTCTTCAACAGTGATCACGCCATCTTGGCCGACATGATGTAAAGCATCCGCCAACAAATCACCGATTGCCTTGTCATTGTTAGCGCTGATGGCGCCAACATTCGCAACTTCGGATTTTTCACTGACAGGCTTGGCCATGTCTTCCAAACGATCCACTGCTGCCCGAACCGCTCGATCGATTCCGCGACGGATCGCAGTTGGATTGCAACCAGCAACAATCGACTTCAATCCTTCTTTAAAAATCGCTCGCGCCAAGACGGTTGCCGTCGTGGTTCCATCACCGGCCAAGTCCGAAGTCTTCTGAGCGACTTCAACGACCAATTTGGCACCCATGTTCTCGAAGCGATCTTCCAAATCAATTTCTTTCGCAACCGAAACGCCGTCTTTGGTAACCGTTGGGCCACCGTAAGACTTTTGAATGATCACGTTGCGTCCGGTCGGGCCCATGGTTACAGCAACCGCATCGGCCAATTTATCAATCCCACGCAGCATTCGCTGGCGAGCCTTATCATCAAACAGCAATTGTTTTGCCACTGTTAGATTCCCTTATCCAAATTTCAAACTAAGCGGGTAACATGCCAACGCGGCGACGTACTACGAAATCTTGGCCAAAATGTCGCTCTCGCGCAAAATCTTGATCTCTTCACCATTGACTTCGATTTCAGTTCCGCCGTACTTGCCGAAGATTACTTCGTCACCCACAGCGACACTCAAAGGCCCACGTTCGCCCGACTCCAACAACTTACCAGGACCTACTGCGACGACTTTGCCACGTTGTGGCTTTTCCTTCGCATTATCCGGCAACAAAATACCGCCAGCGGTCGTTTCTTCAGCCGGAGAAACTTCAACGATTACTCGATCGTCCAAAGGACGAATATTGGTCTTTGCCATGTCAGATATTCCTTCAACTTCTATTTTTCGTGTCTTAAATTATTGATATCAGAACTCGACGAACCGTAATTTAACTGCAGGAATTAGCGAACTTGGTTTGAACAGCGGATCCGGCAAAGCCAAATTCCAGAAGCCTCATCCCGAAGCACTCAACCAAATCCTGAAGCCTGAAATTACATCATGCCAGGCATGCCACCCATGCCACCCATGCCACCCATGCCGCCCATGCCAGGCATTCCGCCCATGCCGTGATCATGATGGTCGTGACCCTCTTCTTCGCCTTTGCTTGGAATTTCAGTGATCAAGCTCTCGGTCGTCAACAACAAAGCTGAAACGCTGCATGCATTTTGCAAAGCCGTAGTGACCACCAAGGCGGGATCAATCACGCCTACGGCAATCAAATCACAATACTCGGCAGTATCTGCGTTGTACCCTTCACTGTCTTTTTTCATGTGCCGAACTCGGTTCACTACAACCGCGCCGTCAACACCTGCATTGTTCGCAATCGCTCGCATTGGGTACTCTAGAACCTTGCGAATAATGTTCACGCCAGCCAATTCGTCGCCGGTAACGTCCAAACTGTCCAGCGCCTTTTCGGCTCGCAACAGGGCAACGCCACCGCCAGGAACAATACCGCCCTTTAACGCAGCGGCAGTCGCACTCTTGGCATCGTCCAATAGATCCTTACGCTCTTTCATCTCAGTCTCAGTCGCAGCACCGACACTGATCTTGGCAACTCCACCGGCCAATTTAGCCAATCGTTCCTGCAACTTTTCACGATCGTAGTCGCTGTCAGTATTCTCTAATTCGCGACGAATCTGAGTCACGCGGGCTTCGATGTCGGCCTTCTTGCCGCCACCTTCTACAATCACGGTTTCATCCGAGGAGATACGAAGCGACTTGATCGTTCCTAAATCCTTCAGCTGAACACTCTCCAAATCGATTCCACGATCTTTGAAGATGGGCTGAGCACCCGTCAATGCAGCCAAATCGCCCAGAATTGCCTTACGGCGATCGCCGTAACCAGGAGCCTTCACGGCACATACCTGAAGGATGCCACGCATCTTGTTGACAACTAAAGTCGCCAACGCTTCGCCATCAACGTCTTCAGCGATAATTAGAAGCGGCTTCTTCGCTTGGCTGATCGCTTCTAGCAATGGAATCAACGGCTTGTTGGACGAGATCTTCTCTTCAAAAATCAAAACATAACAATTGTTGAACTCAACGATGACCTTATCCTGATTGGTCACGAAGTGAGGCGACAAAAAGCCGCGATCAAACTGCATGCCTTCGACAACTTCAACGGTTGTCTCGCTGCCGCGACCTTCTTCGATCGAAATCACGCCGTCTTTACCCACTTGCAAGAACGCTTCAGCCAAAACGTTGCCAATCGATGGGTCGTTATTCCCTGCGATCGTCGCAACTTGCTGAATCTCTTTCTTACTCTTGACGTCGATTGGCTTGGCCATCTTATTGATCTTGGCAACAATCGCATCGACAGCCTTGGCCATTCCACGAGTCAACGACATTGGGTCGTAACCAGCGGCAACCATCTTCAAGCCTTCGCGAAAAATCGCTTCCGTCAAAACGGTGGCCGTCGTGGTGCCATCACCCGCAACATCGTTCGTCTTGCTGGCGGCTTCTTTAACCAATTGAACGGCTAGATTTTCGAATGGATCATCCAATTCGATATCTTCAGCCACAGTCACACCGTCTTTGGTAATTTTGGGCGAACCCCAACCTTTGTCCAAAACCGCGTTTCTTCCACGAGGGCCCAATGTACTTCGGACAGCTCTTGCCAGCTTGGTCACACCGGCCAACAACGTCGCTCGTGCGTCGTCGTCAAATAACATTTGCTTTGCCACGTTCGAAATCCTCCTCAAAACGTCTTGAGTCGTCAAAATGTTTCAAATATCGATCAAATCTTTGGAATACCGAACCTTAGGCCCAATCACCCCGCGGCAGTCTGGCATATCAATGCAAACTGCCACGCTTGGCAAAATCAGCCTAGCTTCTTGATTTCAAGACATGAATTATCGGCTCAACGGCACGATTTTGGCCCAGTTCCCCACGGTTTTCAACGAAACACCGCCCGCCGACGCGGCGGGAACCTACCAGCATGACCGACTGCCATTAGCGGCAAAATTGTCAGTCCTTTTGCTTTGGACCTGAAAGAGCAATCAGCGTGCCAAAAAATGCTGGCATTCGCCGGAGAGACTCGGACTAAGAAGAGCATATTTTATCAAAAAGGCAACATGCCGGCTTAAATCAGCGTTTAACATCGGGAGTGGCGGCTGGAAATGGCACCCCGAATTTTCCCGACTACGCCTTCAATCACCTATTTCTTCAACCAGTGCCAGGCCCAAGATTCTGGGCGGGCACCCTGATGCCCCAAATTGTCAGGGGAAAGCACGCTGGGTTGATTCATTGCCAGGCCAGGCTCCCTGTTTTCACCAGCCCAAGGTCCATTGAGTTCCAAGTGAAGACGATTGACCTGAAGTTATCGAGCGTCTAAGCGCCTTGAGCAACGGCTTTGATTCGATCGTTAGCTGACTGCGGCGCGAGCGGTGGCCAATATCATCAGACCGCACGTTGTTACGCCGATCATGGCAGGTTTAGAGCGCAAGCGGGCGAACGAATTCTTGGCTGACTTGCCGCCGCCAGTCGCATCGTTGATTCTGTCTCACTCGGATGAGAATTTCCGCGAGGCGCTGCTTGCTACAATGCCAGGGAACGCTTCTTTCCAATTACGTGCTCTTGCCAAATATCTAGGTGATACCGCGGGCGGCATGATGGAACCACGTGTCGCTTCTCTTTCGCGAGACTTCACGGTCCTGCAAGCAACGACAGCGATCCGGAAAGCGCCTCGTGAAGCGTTGCATTATCTTTATGTAACCGAACGAGATGGTCTGTTGGCGGGTGTCATCAACATGCGTGATTTGCTGTTGGCAAGTCTTGGTGAGCCGATCGCACCTTTGATCAAAACTGGGCGGCTATCCATTCCTGATACGCTGCCCAGCAAACACGTTGTACTCAAGCTGCGCGAAAGACGATTTCTGGCTTTGCCCGTGGTAGACTTCCAGGGCATCATTGCTCAAGTCGCAACTCTTGCCGTGTTGCTTTCGGTGGTCGCTGGCCCGGGCGGAAATACCGGTTCCCAGTTACTGGCGGTTGTGATGCGGGGCTTGGCACTGCGTGAGATTGTTCCTGGTACCAAACGTCAACGCATTCAGAAAGAATTGGCCTGCGGCATCATCATTGGTGTAGCAGTAGCAAGCGTTACGTCGATCGCGGTGTTTGCTTGGCGAGCGTTGGCCGGTGATACGATGACCGCAGGAGTCGGTCTGGCGCTGGTGATTGGGATGGCGATGATCATCAACACGGCAGTCGCTGCGATTGCGGGTGCTGTGATCCCTCTTATTCTCGAAGCGTGCGGGCGCGACCTGGCCCAGTCAGCAGCGATCTTTTTGACCACGGTAACCGAAATCGTCGGCTTCGCTAAGTTCCTGGGTTTTGCGTCGCGGTTCATGCCCATGATCGCATAAGCGTGCGACACTCGTTCCAAGCCCTTGCCCGTCGTTTGCGGGGCGATCTTTTCGGCTCTGTTTTCACATCATGGATTGAAGTTAATTTCGCTTAAACTGGGTGCCTATCGTTATTGATGGTATCATTTTTACGCGTCTATTGGATCTCAGCTTGCGAAAACTTAAGTCTGACCACATAGATCTTTTCCAGACAGACATTGGGGATCATGACGGGTCTGCTGTTTGATGAGGCACACGCGCAACAGGTGTCTCGTCATGGTTTGCAATTTCGGTTTCCTTGGCAAATCAGCATTCTTACACGTCAGGTGTCGCCGTTGATTTGTACGAATCGACGTTCTCAAGTGCAGCCAGCCAGTGACAGGAGCTGATGATCTGGATGACTTTTGATGCTGAATTGTCGGATCGATTTTCGATCGGCGTGACAATCCAGACGATTGAGTTGGATTCGGGAAAATGGTTTCCTGCAAGTTGATCGTCGAATAAGCGATGCAGAACGGCGCTGTCCTTCATGCCGTCCGCCAAAATGCGAACCAATAGCGATTCATGCAGCGGAGTGGCCAAAATCTCGCTCGCCGCCGGGTTGGTCGCCTTGATTTCAAGCGTGATCTGAACGGCGTTGGGCGTGTAAAACTTTTGAGGGAAAGCGGCGTAAAGCAAGCTGCCGACGCTGAACAAGGATTCATGCAGAGAGATATCGGCGTACTCTTCCCACAGCTTCTCTTCCGAAAACTCCTGTGCTGCATTCTGGATCTGGCCAGCGTTCATTTTGTCGCTCAGTCGATATTTCAAAACGGTCGCAGCAGCTTCGTCGGGTTCGCAATCCGCAAGTGACATAAGGCAAAGTTCACGCAGATCTTCATCGGAAACTCCGACATCGGCAGAAAATTCCATTTCTTTGAGCAGTTTGCGAAAGTCGTCGGCAGTCCATGCCCCTTCAATCTCGCTGATTTGTTTGTATTCGGAAATCTCGATATCAAAACTTGGCTTGTTCAATTTGTTCTCGTGTTTGTGAGTTTGCATCGTGCGATAAATTAAAGTCATAGTGGATCTTGTTAATGATCCTGCCACTCGTGATCTTTAACAAGATCCACTACACGTTCAGGCAGTCAATTCCAATAACAATCGAATCTGCGTAGGTGCGATTGTCAATCGAACCCTCTCCAAAATTTCCAAGTAGTCTTTTTCAATCGACTTGAGATTCCATTGTCGCAAGAACCCTGAGTCGCACATCCACGCAGTTAGTCCGTGGAGGGCGGCGATTTGAGGAGGAAGCATGGTGGGTGGTGCGATGATCCCTTCTTTGATTAGGTTAGCCAGCGTCTTGAAGTCAGCTAGTGTTGGCTGTGCCGCAGAACAACAAGGGAATACGATCAAGCATTCCGAGTTTGACGGCGTGCTGAAGGAAGTGGTCGATCAATACCAAGCCCTCAATCTAACTGGTGTCTTTGGGTGAATGGTTGACCGTCGGGTATACTGCCGCCAAAGACGCGAACTTTTTTTCGAAGGCATCGTGGCTCGGCGGTTCCCTGTTCGAGACAGAACTTGTACCCGTGGATGAAGTTCGCGCGGTCTTCTGGGGTCGCAATTCACGTAATAGTCACGATCCACTTAGTGGCTTGCTGATTACCCGCTAAACCCCAAACGCGAATTGCGACGCTTACATCAGACATTTTGGGCGAGTCTTCGCGATGCGTGAAAGCTCGGTGTTGTTTTGCTCATAGACAACCGCCACGTGCTACGGGGATGTCCAACGACGTTGAATTTTGGAACAGCATTGGCAGTGCATCCCAGGTCGGCCCGGGAAGAATTAGCCCAGCTTGCAAATCTCCTCAAACGCTTTGGGCGACAGAAGCCACTCGATCCAAGCGAACCTTTTTTCGTCTTCGATCGGCTGATTCAGCTGTTTGATTGAGCTGAAAATCAACGTACAATCTAAAATGTTCAACGATTTGCATGGCCCGTGCCAGTCGTTGCGGCCATGGATTGCATTTAACGGGTTCCTTCTTTCTTATCTGGAAGCGAAATCATGAAACAGTTCGCAATCATCTTGTCTCTAAGTTTTGGGGTGATCTTCACGGGGCGAATCCTGGAGCGAACGATTAGCGCGCAAGACTTCCAGAAAGCGTCCTCTATTTCGATCGAACAACCTGCGAACACTTGCAGGTCATCCGATTCGGACTTGGAAAAAATGGACACTGCCGATCAGATCGTAAATTGGAAATCCACTTCGATTGATGGACAAACGGTACAACCATTTGATGATGCGAAAACTCGGGCACTGGTCCTGGCTTTCATAACAGACCGTTGCCCAATCGCCAATTTTCATCCTCCGTTGTTGAACGCACTTTATGAATCGTACGCGAAACAAGGGGGCACGTTTGTGTTACTGCACACTGCCCAAGATATCACTAATCAAAAAGCGATTGACCATCGCAACGACTTCCCGATAAAAGGCCAGGTGGTGCTGGAACAGCAACCACAAGTCGCAGCGGAAGTTGCTGCCAAAGTCACTCCCGCAGTACTTGTTTTCGTTCGCAATCAACAAACGCCGGCGTACCAAGGTCGAATCGATAATCTTTACCAAGGCTATGAAAAGAAAAGAACCAAAGCAACCACTGCCGACTTAAAAGAAGCGATCGAGTCGACGTTACCAGGCAAAACCGTCGCACCGGCGAAAACAAAAGCCGTTGGCTGCATTATCGATTTCAAAACACCAGAATCCACCACGGATAACCGGACTGGGACAACGCCCGCAGCGAATTCACCATCAGGCCTTACTTCAAACAGCTCAACGCCTTTTGAACAGACACCCGAGGCGTACGATCCGCAAAACGATATTTTTCCAAACATTTCCAAATTGGAAGTGACTGTCTTGGATTCGCCACGCAAACGGGACATTCCCATCTTGGTTTATTACCCGGAGTCGAAAACACCTCTGCCTGCGGTTCTACTAAGTCACGGTCTGGGCGGAACCAGAAATACCAGCGCCTACCTGGCGGAACATTGGGCCAAACGTGGCTATGTGGTGGTGGCTTTGCAGCATCCTGGAAGCGACGATTCCGTTTGGAAAAATACGCCGATACTGCGCAGAATGGCAGCAATGAAAAAGGCGGCCAGCAGCGAAAATATGGAACTTCGAACAGGCGATGTTTCGGCGGCCTTGGATCAATTAGAAAAGTGGAACCAGCAATCCGACCATAAACTATTCCAACGAATGGACCTTCAGCGAATTGGCATGTCGGGACATTCCTTTGGTGCGGTCACCACTCAGGCGGTTGCCGGACAACGCTATTGGGGCACCGCAAAGTATACCGACAAACGCATCAAAGCGGCGTTACCTATGAGCCCCAGCATTCCTGCAATTGGAAGTGCGACCCAAGCCTTTTCAGAAATCAAATTGCCCTGGATGTGCATGACTGGAACCGACGACAATTCGCCCATTGGAAAATCGTCAGCCGAAGATCGGAAATTAGTCTATACCAACCTTCCCAAAGATGACAAATATCAGCTGGTCATGTACGAAGCCTTACACTCGGCCTTCACTGAAAATCAACTGCCTGGCGATCGGCAGAAGAAAAATCCTAACCACCATAAAGTGATCAAGTCACTTTCCACGGCCTTCTGGGACACCTATCTAAAAGCAGACCCCCGGGCCAAAAAATGGCTGCAGGGTTCCGGCCCCAAAAAACTTCTTGAAAAAAACGATCTATGGGAAATCAAATAAACCACGACACCCAACTTGGACGTGTGCACCAATTGCATGTCTATCGTTTCGACTTACTTTTTCGCAAGCAAGATCCGTCAACAAAGATCTTAATGGCATCCAGCAGAAAAACACCCCGCAACAATTTTGTTGCGGGGTGTCTGTGATGCTTCAGTCAATAGAATACCGATCCCCAACCAACAGTCCAGTCAAGAACTAAGTCCCGATCGTCAAACTCCATGGGGCCCGCATGGTCGGAGCAAGCAGTGCGTTGGCTTGAGCGTCATCAATGACCACCTCTTTGACCGGGTCCCACTTCAAGTCGCGTCCCAACTTGATGGCGATATTGTTCAAATGGCAAATCGTTGCCGTTCGATGCCCAATCTCTGCCGTAGCGAACGGCTGCTTGCGACTTTTCACACTATCAACGAAGTCCCGATGATGACCTGGACTTCGCCCCAACTTCACTCGGTTTTGACGTTCATTCTTTGCTTCGTCCAACAATTCGGGATGGCTGGACTCTAAGTTGGCACCATGAATGTGCATCATCAACCACCCATCTTCGCCAATGAACTTCAACCCTCGGGGGCCTTCGCTTTTGCCGATCATCTTGACACCATTGGCGTAGGTATTGACGAAATCATACTCCCAATAAGCGTCATACAAACTACCTTCGGCTTTCGCACCTTTGGCTTGATAATGGACGGGTCCCGAATCATCCATGCCCAATCCCAATTGCGCCAAGTCGATGATATGGGCCCCCCGGTCAGTCATTTCCCCGCCACCGTACGCCAAATTGAATCGCCACCAAAAATGCACTCGACGGGGGATGTAAGGAACCGTCGCTGTGTGCCCTAGCCACGCGTCATAATCGAAACCCGCTGGCACTTCTTCCACTGGCGGAATGTTCGTTAGCTTCTTGGCTTCCAAATGGTGCGGATCGTCACAAGGCAAGTTAATTTCAACGGTGTGAATCTTGCCAAACCTTCCACTTCTAACCAATTCACAACCAAACCTGGCGCGGTTGTTCGATCGTTCGTGCGAACCACATTGAATGATCCGCCCTTTCTGATTGGCCACATCTCGCATTGCCATACTTTCGGCAACACTGTTTGCCAATGGTTTTTCGCAATAAACATCTTTGCCGCCTCGCAAGGCCGCGATGGTCGTTATCGCATGCCAATGATCCGGCGTGGAAACACAAATGGCATCGATGTCCGCCGCCGTCGCCATCTCGCGGAAATCAGCATAGGTTCGGCAATCCGAATTCCCGTTGTGCTGATCGGTCATTTCCTTGCCTACCTTCATGTGATTCTGATCGACATCGCCGACCGCGATCACTTGGCAATCTTTTTCCTTCAAGAATTGCTCGATGTTGTGACGGCCCTTGCCACCGGTACCTATCGCACCAATTGTGATTCGGTCGCTGGCGGCCACATGACCTGCCAACCCTAAAGCCGAGGGCGAAACAAAAAACGGAATGGCCAACGCAGCCGAACTAGACTTTAAGAATGAACGACGCGAAGGCGGCGAATCTGAATTCACTTTCGAAGTGCGGTCACTCACAACAGGGGGAATGCGCAACGGTTTAGACTGATCCATGAATGGCTCCCAAGGGTAGGAAAAAAGGAAGGATAGTTGATCAAAGGTAAGCAAAAGCAAAAGCAAAAACAAAAGCCAATGTTGGTGTAAAAACGAACGACATGGATTCGACCGCCCGAAACTTCAAGTCCCCGAAACTTCACACCTCCAAAATCGTTCAACCAAAAAAATCAACCGTGACTGGCGTCTATCAAATTTTGGATTTCAGCAAGGCGAGAATTTGCTCTCCAAAATCGAACCAACCAGCGGACAATGCGACTACCCTCCAATGGTTCGGGCAAGTTCCGGCAATAGCCTAACACTACGCAACAAAGAACCGTTTAGGGTAGCGATTGACACATCATCCTAAGTTCCGGCAGCGATTGCAACAAGATTTCGAAAAAGTTTTCCAGACCGTCCCAGGCTACCCGTTTGTGCTTGGCCTTCACTGCCAACCGCGACCACCGCCGGAATTGACGGCGTTTCGCGGTTTGTAGACTGATCCGCCCACAACTCTGGGCGTCGAAAAGCGGACCTTTGAAATTAACGTATTAGGCTTCAAGGGCAGGGTGCGGTAACAGTAATACCTCATTACATTGCTGGCCACATGCCAGGCAGCGGCACGCCATGGGCCCGCACGAATTTTAAGGAAGACACCTTATTGAGAATTCAATTTCTGTTTCACTGGTCGATTTCTGTTTCTTTGTGCTTTAAACTTGCAAACACTGTTAGTGGCCAACTACCGAACTCAACCCAGGATTACACGATGTTGCGTTTCCTCCTTCCAAGTACTTGCTGCATCTGGATCGCTTTGATTGCTAACATTGCTTTGGCCTTTCAAGCGAGGGGGACTGCCCAGTTTCTGTTCCAGGACGCACCGTTTGCTCAGTGCCACGCATCGACCATCGTGGAAGGCACCGATGGCTTAGTCGCCGCTTGGTTTGGTGGCGAACATGAAAAACACCCTTCGGTCGGAATTTGGTTGGCAAGGTTGTCTGATTCAAAGTGGTCTGCTCCCATCGAAGTCGCCAACGGTGATCAAATCGACGGACCTGTAGAACGATTCCCTTGTTGGAACCCAGTCCTCTTTCAACCCAAGAATGGCCCGCTATTGCTATTCTATAAAGTGGGTCCCGATCCACAGCAATGGTGGGGAATGTTAAAGACGTCCCAAGACGGAGGTAAGACCTGGTCGATCGCGGCACGACTTCCCGAAGGTATTGCGGGTCCGATCAAAAACAAGCCCCTTGAACTGGAATCCGCCATGATTCTGTGTGGCGCCAGCACGGAAGACCAGGGATGGCGAGTCCATTTCGAAGCCACTCCTGATAACGGAAAACATTGGTGGCGTACGCCGCCGGTCAACCGCAGCAAAGATTTTTCCATCATTCAGCCCGCGTTCATTCACAACGGGAAAAACATCCAAGCATTGTGTCGCAGTCAGAAAAAGGGAATCGTGACCATCCATTCGGACGACGGAGGCATGACTTGGTCAAATCCCAAGCAAACCAACCTGCCCAATCCTAACTCGGGCTTCGACGCAACCACGTTATCCGATGGGCGCCACCTACTCGTCTACAACCACGCAAAATCGGGCCGCAGTCCGTTGAATCTGGCTATTTCCCTCGATGGCGAAAATTGGCAGCAAGTCGAGGTGTTGGAAAATGAACCGGGCGAATTTTCTTATCCTGCGATCATCCAATCCAAAGATGGCAACGTTCACATCACCTACACTTGGAATCGCAAACGCATCAAGTACGTCGTATTTGACTCGACCCAACTGCCCCAGCAATGACCTTCTTCCGCCAGAATCTCCCTTAAACTCAACCAACCCCCGAAGCCATAATTACAATCCATTACACACAAACTAATTCGTCAGGAACGACGCCTTTGATCGTTAAAATACCAGCCGTTTGGACACCAGTCCTGTTGAATGTTACCAAGTGCTTTCGGGAATGGAGTCGCTCTTGAAGTCTGACAAGATTATTGGCTGCTTACTGGGAACGGCGGTTGGCGACGCAATCGGGCTTCCTTATGAAGGACTTACCCGGTTGCGCGGCCGTAAGATCTTTGGCACTCCGGATCGGCACCGATTCTTTTTCGGGCGAGGCATGGTGTCCGACGATACCGAACATACGTGCATGGTGGCCCAAGCACTGATTATCGCCAACGGTGATGTCGAGGTGTTTCGCAGATCACTAGCTTGGTCTTTTCGAATTTGGCTTCTGGCAGTTCCTGCTGGGGTTGGACTTGCAACTTTGCGGTCGATTGTTCGGCTTTGGATTGGGTATTCGCCCCAACATAGCGGTGCGTTCTCCGCTGGAAACGGATCTGCCATGCGGGCCGCAATTTTGGGCGTTTCGATCAATGATCCCGCAAAACTTCGTGAATTCGTTCAGGCCTCTTCACGCATCACTCATACCGATCCCAAGGCAGAATACGGAGCAATGGCCATCGCGATTGCGCCTGGCTATGCTGCCAACACGAATCCAATTGATGGCAACGATTTTCTAAAACAATTGGCGGCCCAATGGGATGATCAAGGTGACGAACTGTTTTCGATCATTACCAAAGCGGTTGCATCGGTGCAGGCGGGCGAAACGACCGAAGCATTTGCTGCTGCCACGGGCATGCCACAAAGAGTTTCCGGCTATACCTATCACACCGTCCCGATCGCTTTACACGCTTGGCTATCGCACCCGGCCGACTGCCGCAACGCAATTGAGGCAGTGATTCGCTGTGGCGGTGACACCGATTCGGTCGCTGCGATTGTTGGTGGCATCGTCGGTGCATCTGTTGGGTCAGAGGGTATCCCAGAAGCTTGGACTGCCAACTTAATCGAATGGCCCCGAACAACTTCCTGGATCCGTCAGCTAGGAACCCAGCTTTCAGAATGCTTAGCCTCCAACAAAAGTCAAAAAACGATTCGCCTATCGATCTTGGGAACGTTTCTGCGAAATGCATTCTTCCTGGCCATCGTCCTGATTTATGGCCTACGGCGCCTGGTGCCACCCTATTAGTGCTGTAAAAACAACCAAGATTTGCGATTCAAAACGCCGCGTCCATTTTGTATCTCATCAGAAAAGTTGCGACAACGACGCCCTGTTCTTCCTCCTGAGATTGGTTGGCTCAGTCAATGTGCCATGACCGAGGCGCGTCAAGAATTTTGCGAGTCAAAAAGATCAGCGATTCAAGAGATTGGCGTGCCAAGAGATTGTTGTCAATCGCAAGCCGGCGGCACGACTAAGTGTGCACGCGACCTTTACCTGTCCAGGATTAACGGAGTGGCAACGGTTGCAATAGTGGTTCTAGATTCCAATGGCTTGCGCTAAGGTTCAATAAACATCCGAGCGGATTACGGTTCGTCCGATGAAGTTTCTTGGGGCTGAATAAAAAGAGCGCGTTTCTGACCTGGAAGAGAATAATCAAAGCCGCAATCCATCAAAAAATATTCACTTGCCGAAATTGCCATCAATTCCAAAATACCTTCTTCGCGGGTAACTTCGACACAAAATCGCACCAATCGCTTGCCGATCCCCTGTCGTTGAAAATTGGAATCGACACACAAACATTGAATTTCAGCCAACTTGTGTGAATAGATCTCGACTGCCACAAAGCCGATCACGTGCCCTTGGTGGTACGCTAGTTGACTGTAGGGCAAGAGCGCTGCAACCTGTTCGGGACTGCGTGGCAGGATTTGTTGCAGTTGCATGAACCCTTCCAGGAAACGAAACACTTCTGGAATATCATCCACCGTAGACCGACGAAAGATGATTTCCACAGGTTGGTCAAATTCAATTTTCGTAGGTTCTGAACTCATAACAGGGCCCTAAACGCTTTCTGCACGCTTGGTAAATTCTTGAATCAGCACAAATTTCGTTCCAATCGATCGCAAATTCTAGCCCGTGACAATCACTTGCCTAGCGATCTTAGAAAATTCTTTGCCAATCCAACGATCCGACATTGAACATCGGCTTGTTTGGTTTGCACGATTAGACCGAAATTGGCTTGATGGGTTCACCCCCGCAATAGTGCAGAATCAATTGAGTGTACGCCTGAACGGCCTTCTGCATCTGATCAAAAGAAATGAACTCTTGATTCGTATGAGCCTGGGCGATGCTGCCAGGGCCAAAAATTATCTTCTGTTCGATCTCCGAAAGGACTCCGGCGTCGGTCGCATAGCCGGCCGTTTTCACCTCGGATGCCCCCATCAAGGTCAACGCTTGCTTGACCAAATCAGAATCTGGATCACTCCACATCGGTTCACAGTTCCGTTTAAAATCAACTTGAACCTCGTGCTTCTTAGCCGCCTGCAGAATCATCTGGACCAGTGGCACGCAATCAACTTGAGGCATCGGGCGGAGATAAAGTTGAGCGGTACAGCGGGCACTGGTAACGTTCACCGCTTGATTAGAATCTGACATGATTAGATTCATTGAAACCGTTGGCGGCGAAAAATTTTCATCAAACCAATCCACAATCGTCTCGGTTTCCTCGCGAATCCGCCACAGATCATTCAGAAACGGAATCATTTGCCAATTCGCATTCTTGCCTTCTCGGGTGCCTGAATGGGCCGCTTTTCCAGTGGTTCGAAACCGCATCAAGTAGGAACCCTTATGAGCGTGAACAACGTCCAGCATGGTGGGTTCACCGATTACCGCGACCGATCCTCCTTGAACGATTTCACGATACAGTTTGGATTCTTCCACCACTTGCTTTGCACCGCCGAAACCCACTTCTTCGTCTGCCGTGAATACTAAATAGAGAGGCTTATTCATTGTTTCAAAATTTACACTTTGGGCTGCTTCAAGCATGCAAGCCAACGAACCCTTCATGTCACAAGCACCGCGACCGTACAATCGATCGCCCGCAACCACCGGTTCAAACGGTGTGGCCTTGCGAGTGAACCAAGTGGGGGCGGGAACCACATCGGTGTGCCCGAAGTAAGCCATCCCGCCGGTCCCCATGCCTTTTTTTGCGATCAAGTTGATCTTGCGCACTTTCCGAGCATCCCGATACATTAGCTTTTCAACGACGAAACCATGTTTCTTCAGCTTGATTTCCAAGTACTTGGCGACGTAGCGATTGGATTGCTCGCTGGTAGATTCAAAACGAATCAACCGTTTTGCATAGCGTAACGCCTTACTGTTTTGCATTGTTAAAACCTTTTCTGCTCAAACCAAAACTGTTCTGCAAGCCCAATACGATTCTGCTTCGGGAAGCCACAAGATCTAAATCCAAACTGCAAATCCAAACTGCAAATCCACGGTGCAAACACACGGTGCAAACACACGGTGCAAACACACGGTGCAAACACACGGTGCAAACACATCGGAAAACTTAAAGAACCACCGCCACGAATCTCAATTCCATGGATCCGTTACACTCCCCCTGACCAAGACCGTGTTACCACCCTATCTTAGTCAAGAAACATTGATTCTGCTGATCTTCAATCGCTGGCGGAGTCAGCATGTTACCACTGTGCTAAATTCCTGGCTGGCAAAAATCGGACTTCCCCGGTCAGAAACATTAGTTTCAAATCGACCAGGAACCTCCCCTGAAAAAATGAAATATCGATCGGCAAGCGGTTATACTTTTGCGCTCGATTGCCATCGCCAGCTGCAATTCTCAGTTAAAATCAAAACAACACGAAGGAAATCCCCCAATTGCGATGCTGGGGCAGAAAGTTGCGAATCCTGGCATATGGATTGGCTTTTGTTCGTGAACTCATCGCCATTTCGACCGACCGACCCATGCTTAAACACCCGCGAAAATACAAAAAAATTCACTTTGTAACAGGCCGTTTGGCCGAACACGCGATCCGGCGAGAGGTGGAACGAGTGGCAGGAGAACTTGGCTTCGAATACTCGATTCAAGTCATGCCCATCACCGTTGCCGCCTTGCTAAGTTCGCCGTGGGTGGCCGCTCGCCTGCAAGTGCCGCCGCAGACAGAATTGGTGGTCCTTCCCGGCTATTGCCAAGGGGAATTAGAGGCGATCCAAAGTCTAGGACAATTCGACATTATGCGAGGGCCTCGGGACCTGCGTGGCCTGGGCGAGTGGTTCGGGACTGGCGTCGACATTCCCAAACTGGATCAATGGGATATCCAAATCATTGCAGAAATCAATCACGCGCCCCAATTGTCGCTGCAGCAGATTGTCGATGCAGCCAAAAGACTTCAAGCCGATGGGGCAGACTACATTGATATCGGCTGTGACCCAGGAGGTCGATGGCTGGGAGTGGGACAAGCCGTCAAGGCGGTGTCGGACTTGGGGATTCGCGTCAGCATCGATTCCATGAATGTCAATGAAATCGCAGACGCAACCAAAGCTGGGGCGTCGTTAGTCCTAAGTGTCAACAGTTCCAATCGCTCGGCCGCCTGCGACTGGGGGGCTGAAGTCATCGTCATTCCCGATCAGCCTAGCGATTGGGAATCTTTGGAGCAGTCGGTCAACTTCCTTCAAAAAAATCAGGTGCCTTTTCGAATTGACCCGATCCTGGAACCGATCGGCTTCGGTTTTGCCAACTCGCTGGTTCGTTACCACAAGGCTAGGCAGCAATGGCCCGACGCAGAAATGATGATGGGCATCGGCAATTTAACGGAATTGACGGACGTCGATTCGGCGGGCGTTAACCTGCTACTGCTTGGGGTTTGCCAAGAGTTGCAAATCAAAGGAATCTTAACCACTCAAGTAATTAATTGGGCCAGAACTAGCGTTCGCGAAATTGACATCGCCCGGCGGATCACTCATTACAGTATTAAACACCAAGTCCCGCCCAAACGACTATCCGGTGACCTGGTCATGTTGCGAGACCCTAAACTATTGCAAGCCGACATCCGTACTTTGAAAGAATTGGCTTCCGGGATCAAAGACAACAATTACCGCATCTTCAACATCGGAAATCAGGTCATCTGTTTGGGCGATGGCAAGTTTTGGCAAGCGGCAGATCCATTCGACCTGTTTGATCAAATGATTACCTCAGGGCAAAGCAACCTGGATGCTTCCCATTCGTTTTATTTAGGATACGAAATGTGCAAGGCAATGATTGCTGGGCAACTTGGGAAGCAATACGAACAGGATCAGGCGCTGAACTGGGGTCACTTAAGTGTTGACGAAATCGATCGCCATCGACTAAAGCAACGCTCGAAAAAGAAACCTTCGCACCGGCAAGACGAGGATAAGACCCGATGATGCCCCCTGCTTTTAGCGTGTCAAAAGTTCAGGAAGTCCAGGGCTTTAAATAGCTGGCCATTTTGGGGTCATGCGTCATCACATGCGCAATCCGTTCGCTTAAGGCACAAATCGTCATGTAGGGATTTACGCCAATACTTCTGGGCAGTGTCGATCCATCGGCAATGTACAAACCCTGGTGGATTGGATTGCCTTGATCATCCAAATCGACTCCTTCGCCGCCTTGGATCGAATACACTTGGCCGGCGTCATTGACAACGCCACAGTCGGCCGAATCTGCCATCGCACATCCGCCCAAAGGATGAACCGTTGCCAATCGATCGCCAAAGGCCTTGACCACTCGGTAGTCGGCACCGTGAGCCTTTGCGAATCGCGAAATGGTGTCCTGGATGTATCTGCGATGATCGCTGTCCTTCAATCCTGGCCAACGCACACTCGCTCGATTGCCCTCCAAACGAATCGAACCTGAAGAATCGTCGTGTCCGACGGCTAACATCACCATTGTGTTATCTAGGTCTGCGTTCCCAAACAAAAGCCCAAAGAAATTCGCCATCGCCCGAGGTACAGCACCGTCCTGAATCAACAAACGACGATCAAGTGGACCGAATTCGTTGACAAACGAAGTGGTTTCTACCGTAGGCCCGACCGGTGCTTGGTCTGTGCAGTAAGCGCCATATCCGACGGAATTCGGGCTGGTTTTGGCTTTCTTCAAGAACCCCAGTCCGTCACCGTTGGTTGACCACTTGCGTCCCAATTGGCAGCTTACCGAAAGGCCTTGCTGACGTGAGCGGAGCAATATTTCAGTGGTACCCATGCTACCGGCACCAAGGATCACGTTGGCGGCAGTGACGCAACCATTGACCGGTTGGATCTTCGTTCCCGTGTCATTCCAATACGTAAAGTGCACGCGCCAACCCATTTGAAATCGCTCCAAGTAGCGAACTTCCATCTGGGTGTACATCTGAGTCCCATTTTGCTTCGCCCGAGGCAGATAACTGGTGGCCAGCGTCCCCTTGGCACCCACATTGCAGCCCGTAATGCAGTCGCCACACAGTGTGCACGGTCGCTGCAGCAAACCGTGTCGATTTCTGAAGTTTGCATCCAACATCGATCGCTTTAAGACAACCGACAATGGAGTCGCTTCGTTCCGTGTACACAAGCGAGCCGCGATTTGCTGTTGCGCGATCGCCTTATTGGTAGAAAGATCGGGGTCAGAACAGATCCCCAAAGACAGGTCCGCTAAATCATAGTACGGCATCAATCCTTCGAAAGATCGAAGGCGTTGCGGCCATTGCGGCTGCTGAAATAATTCTGCCTGCGGCCGCAACGCAATGTTAGCATTAATCAACGAGGTTCCACCAAGTCCGCTGCCAACCAGCACGTCCACCTCATCGTTGGTTCGAACGTCATACAAGCCTAAAGGATTTTGCAACTGCTGTTTCTTGGGGCCAAACAAGACTTCACGGGTTTGTCTGGAACAATCGCGAAACCGGTCGGGAAACGTTCCAGTCACCCATTCGCGGCCACGTTCAAAGATGGCAACACTGGTGTTTTCGCGAGCCTGAGCGGACAGACGAGTCGCCAAGATCGACGCACCATAGCCAGAACCAATCACCAAGAAGTCGAAGGTCGGTGTCGTGGCCTTCTTGATCTGACAAAACAATTCGTTGATGGGATTGGACAATCGCCCACCCCACTGTTGAAAATTTTGCTCGTAATCTTGCCGGGCTTGTCGCTTAATCGGAGTATCGAATGATTTTTGCTTGTCGCGGAATACTCCGCATCCCGTCTCTTCTTGAGTCGCTGCGGCCAGGGCATTAGAAACGCCAGCCAGTCCAGCGCTAACCGAAGTAGCGGCAACGCTTGCCTTGAGGAAATGACGGCGATTGACTGTGGACTGCAGCACAGGCAGCGATTTTCCGCGAACTGACCCGCTTGCCGCGCGCGACAAATTCGGTCTAGGCTCAGAATCGGTTGGACTTGGCAGCATGACAGGAGTACTCGATTCAGAATTTGACAATGGTAAAATCCTTCCAATGCAAGAGTGAATTACCTTGTCTTAACTATCGATTCGCACAACTGGAATCACCACCCGATCCGGAGTAACGGTCAAAATTGACCCGATCATTCATGTCGCCCCCCCTGCATTTGCTAGACTCTGCCTAAACCACCACAACCGACCGCTTGCTTGGCAGCATGGGAATCTGTTGGTATCCGCCGTGTAGCGGTTGTCCAAAGTTCGCAGCGGTATCCAACCGCCAGCGTTTACAAACGAAATCAAATTGGGGAAATTTTCGGATCAGACAGAATAGAGAACTTATAGAACGACGAGATTGACCTGCGGAGTCATGCGTTTTTGTTAGGTTAATTTGGCTTCGCTTCGGATGAGATTGGCGTTTCCGCCTCAGTATTTTTTGGAATTGAACTTTGAACAAAACCCAGCGAGTTGCCTACATTGACCAACGGCTAAATCAACTGTTTCCCGACCCGGCGGTTCCCTTGGATCACCACAATCCGTTTACGTTATTGGTCGCCGTCTTGCTCAGTGCCCAATGCACTGATGAACGAGTCAACAAGGTGACACCCGCTTTGTTCAAACTGGCCAAGACCGCAAAAGCCATGTCGAAACTTGAATTACAGACCATCGATTCAATAGTTCGGCCATGCGGCTTGGCTCCGCGAAAGGCGACGGCAATCTTGGGTTTGTCGAAAATCTTGGTCGAATCCCACGGGGGACAAGTACCCCCAGACATCGTCGCGTTAGAGGCGTTACCAGGCGTGGGACACAAGACCGCCAGCGTTGTGATGGCTCAAGCTTTTGGGGAATCGGCTTTTCCTGTGGACACTCATATTCACCGATTGGCTCAGCGTTGGAAACTGACCAATGGAAAGAACGTGGTTCAAACTGAAAACGACTTGAAACGATTGTTTGCCGAAGATCGTTGGAATCAATTGCATCTGCAGATTATTTTTTATGGTCGGACCTACTGTACTGCTCGCGGTTGCGACGGAACAAAATGCGAGATCTGCACCAGTTGCTTCCCCGAACGCAAACGCCCGCCCAAAGTCCACAAGCCGTAGAGTGAACGACCAAGGCACCGCGTGAACGACCAAGGCACCGCGTGAACGACCAAGATACCGCGTGAACGACCAAGACACCGTGTGAACGACCAAGGCACCGTGTGAACTGCGTAGGGTGTGACCAGGCAATGGTGAGCACACCGTTCGGATTAAAAACACCGCCTAAAGCATACACGGTGGCCCAAACTGAAGCCCAGCACCACTTGGATTCGTCCATTTTAGGTAAGGGAATCGCTCTTGATTTAGCAACAACGGCTTGGCAACCCAAAAACTCAACATTGCCGAGGGGAACACTCTGTTTCAACGAGAGCCCTGCCACTACAAAATCGGATTGCCCAAACATACGGATTGCCCAAACATATCGAACAAGGCAAAAGAGCCCGACCATAGATTACAAAGGCCTGTTCGGGGCTGTTCCGTTTGGGGTGGGGCGAGAAAATAAGGAGGTAAAGATTCCCATGCTCTGCAAACCTCAACTGGGATTTCTTTGTTACACTATGCTGCTTGATGACACTCCAGATTGACATTCGCGGTCCTGCTAGGGCAAACGACACCCCCTTGGCGACCGCATCAAAATTTCGACTTCAGGCCTTCTGGCATTTTAACTTCTTATTCCTAAGTCTTCGAAACACACCATGGCTTCCGCTGACAATCACTTACCCCATCAAGCCAAATCTGTTTCGACTTCGGATTCGGCTAACCTCATCGGCGGCTCTCAGAATGGCCAGGGCAAGCCGCATGGTCCATGGACCGTGCTTCAATCGTCTACCAAGTATCAGGACCCTTGGTTGCTTGTTGTGCGCGACGAAGTTGTACGCCCTGATGGACTGCCTGGCTCCTATTGCGTCGTCCATCTGAAGCATGGCGTTTGCGTGATCGCCTTGGATGAATCAGGCACCATACACTTAACTAAAGAATTTCATTACGGCGTTGGCCGAACCACAATCGAGGGCGCAAGTGGAGGCCGTGAAGCGGAAGAACCCGCACTTGAAACGGCCCAACGGGAACTGAAAGAGGAACTGGGTATCTCCGCTGAAATTTGGATCGACCTGGGCGTGACAGACCCATTCACGGCGAATGTGGTTTCACCAACGCAGATGTATTTGGCGATGAATTTGACCTTTGGGGAAACGGAACTAGAAGGAACCGAACAAATCGAACGATATTCGATCCCTTTCCACGAGGCCGTGCGAATGGTCTTGGAAAGCGAAATCACTCATTCCCCCAGCTGCTTGGCAATCCTAAAGGCTCAGCACCACCTAAGTCAGCAGGCGGCGGGAAATCCGTAGAATGGTTTTTGGCATTAAGATTTTTTTTCAGACTTGGTTCGTTGTTGTCCGCGCAGCAGCGTCGTGAACAAAGACGTTTTTTGGTTGGGTTGAACGATTGGCAGATCACTGCTTTCGTTGACATCACCCAGGCGTGCCTCTAAAATCGGCCCTTCCTTGGCAAGGGCTACGTTGAATAATCAAGCAAGCGATTCAAAAATAACTGGGAGTGGAAAACCATGAGCGGCGTTAGTCACAACATTGACAACATGATGCACGAGAATCGCAAGTTTCCCCCAACCGCTGAATTCATCGGCAAAGCCGAGATCGATTCGTTTGAAGCGTACCAAGCGATGTACAAGGAATCGACCGATGATTTTCAACAATTTTGGCAGAAGCAAGCCTTAGAAAATCTTCATTGGTTCGATCCATTTCAAACGGTTTATCAGAAGACTGAATCGTCCGTTAGTTGGTTCGATGGTGGGTCGACCAACGCGTCCTACAATTGCTTGGATGCCAATATCGCGGCTGGAAATGGAGATCGTGTCGCAATTCTTTGGGAAGGCGAACCGGGCGATATCGTTAGCTTTACCTACCACCAATTGCATCAGCAGGTCTGTAAATTTGCAAATGTGTTGAAGTCAAAAGGTGTCGCCAAGGGCGATGTCGTTTCGATCTACATGCCGATGACTCCCGAGTTGGCGATTGCGATGCTGGCGTGTGCCCGAATTGGGGCGATACACTCGGTCATTTTTGCGGGATTCTCTGCAGAAGCGATTGCCGATCGGAACAATGATGCCCTGGCAAAAGTTCAATTGACTTCCGACGGTGCATGGCGACGCGGGAAGATCTTGGAATTGAAATCAACAGTCGATCAGGCGTTAGCGAAATCACCCTCGGTCCAGACGTGTATCGTACTCAAGCGAACTGAAAACAAAGTTTCGATGCAAGAGGGACGCGACGTTTGGTGGCACGAAGAAATGCAACGGGCTTCGGATGAGTTTCCAGCACCACCGATGGAAAGCGAAACGCCACTCTTCATTTTGTACACCAGCGGTTCGACGGGAAAACCCAAAGGCATCTTGCACACAACCGCCGGATACAATCTTTGGGCCAAGGTAACTTTTCGTTGGGTGTTTGACTGGCGCGCCGAAGATATTTATTGGTGTACCGCAGACTGTGGCTGGATCACTGGACATAGCTACATCGTGTATGGCCCTTTGTCCAACGGGGCGACGGTCTTGATGTATGAGGGAGCACCCAACCATCCGGCAGAGAATAGGTTTTGGGATATTGTCCAACGGCATAAAGTTTCGATTCTGTACACCGCACCCACAGCGATTCGCGCGATCATCAAATGGGGTGACCACCACGTTGAAAAGCACGACCTGAGCAGTTTACGACTGTTAGGAACGGTTGGCGAAGGCATCAATCCAGAAACTTGGATGTGGTACCATACGAAAATCGGCAATCAACAGTGCCCGATTGTGGATACTTGGTGGCAGACGGAGACAGGGGGAATCATGATGAGCCCGCTGCCGGGAGCGATTGCTACCAAACCTGGCAGTTGCACCATCCCGCTACCGGGTATCGTCCCGAAAATCATAGATGAGAGCGGCAACGAAGTGAAGCAGGCCAACCAGGGCGGCTGGTTATGTCTATCTCAACCTTGGCCAGGAATGTTACGCGGTATTTGGGGCGATCCACTACGTCACTTTGAACAATACTGGAAACAAGTACCAGGCATGTATCTAACGGGCGATAATGCTCGGTTTGACGATGATGGTTATTATTGGATCATGGGTCGAATCGATGATGTGATCAATGTCTCGGGACATCGCTTAAGCACAATCGAAGTTGAAAGCGCGTTGGTTTCACACCCTCGAGTTGCCGAGGCAGCGGCGGTCGGACGGCCTGACGAAATCAAAGGGCAGGCGATCTGCGTTTTTGTTTCAGTCAAAGGCGAAGAACCGGATGATGATTTGCGAAAAGAATTAAAACTACATGTCCGAACCGAAATCGGCGCGTTGGCCGTTCCCGACGATATTCGCTTTACCCCATCATTACCTAAGACGCGCAGCGGAAAAATCATGCGTCGCTTGCTACGTGACATTGCAGCAGGTAAGACCGAGGTCTCACAAGATACGTCTACCCTAGAAGATCTTAGCGTGTTGGCCAAATTGCACGAGAACGAAGAGAGCTAATACTTTGAAGCGTTTCCCGAAGGTAACCTCTGCAACACCGAACATGCGAAAACAGAAGTAGCCCCTGGCGGATTGCGTGCGCTAGGGCGCTGCCTGTAAGAAAGCTACTGCGCGCGAAGGCTTAGGCTATGAAAGTTGATTTTGGTGCTGAAAGCTAAACTCTGAAAGCCAGCCAAGAATGGCCAGGAGAGCCAAATTTCGACATTTGAATTTCGAGATTAATCTGTGGCGCTGCTAATTCGACCGTCGTCGTGATTTAATTAGGCGCCATTGAGTTAATTATCATTGCCTTGGATTTGATCGATACGAGGCTTTGCGTTCTGACTTTGCTTCCGATGGGGGCCCGAACCGCCGGGACGCTTCGATCGCACAGGTGAAAAATCCTCATCCGATTTAGGCACGTAGCCTGGTTGCCGGGATCTGTCCAATTCAAGCTGGAATTCGACCAAAATACTGCGTTGTATCAACTCTCGGCATTCAGCATTGATCGGATGCGCGATATCCGCGTACAAGCGAGATTGCTGCGATTCGCCCGCCGACTTATGTTCGGGAAGTCGCCTGCCGCATTCGCTGCAGTAATTTGACTTCAGGTGATTCTTGTTTTTGCAGGAAGGGCAGTGTGACATCAATCGCCTGCTGGGCATCGCAACAAACGGACCAGTCGGACCGTCGATGATCTTAATGTCGCGGACCACGAACATGTCATCGAAAGTAATACTGCAAAACGCCATTAAGCGATCGCTATTTTCGTCCGTCAGGTTGACTCGAACTTCGGTAACGTCCATCGGCCCCACTCCTTTATGTATTTCGTCTAAGCTAGTGGATGTAGCTGAATAACGTGGCTTGGTGCATTCGAACCATAAGTCCGAACCTCCACGGAATCTACACTGACTAATTTTCAAAAATATTGGCGGCTGAATTCAACCTTCCAATAAGCCCCTTCCAATCAGCCAAATTGATAAATACCTGTGAAATAAACCGAATCGGTCTATCTAAACACCCGTCGAAATTACTCGGCTCCGGGTACGTACTTAGCCGGTTCACCTGCAATGGGTTACCACAGCATACAGGCTAGACCACCTACGATTCAAGTGAAAAATTACATTTCCCCAATTTTCTATCTCCCCCATGACAAGCGAGCCACTTGCAAATTTCCATCACTAATGGCAAGTCATAACAAATGGTCGTGCCAAATCGACGCGACCTACCCCAAGAGATTTGATTCGCTGCGATGCTTGAACAGCCTGTCTCTGATTCCGGAAGATGCCAAAATAGCAACTACCGCTACCACTCATTTGCATCCCCAACGCACCCGAACTTCGGAAGGCTGTTTGAATGTTCTGGAATTCTGGACGCAATTGCGTGGCCGGCAATTCCAAGTCATTCACAACATCTTTAGCAACATGAACCCAGTCACCGCTGTTTAGTTTCGCAACCATCGATTCCAACGAAGCGATCGCTTGCGAATCTTTCATGAAACCGGTTTCGTGATGCCTGTTTCCAAGGGGCTCTGACTGCTTAACGTATTCCCGTCCCGTTTCGGTAAGAGAAATTTGGAAGAATTTATTCCGCATCTGCGAAAACACGGCGGGGGTAGACAATCCAAACGGGGGTCGCAAAATCAGGAACCAGCACGACGCGTAGCAGGATGTTGCGGTCACATGCTCTCCACGACCCCGACAGATTGCCGCCGATTGCGCGAAGAAGAAAGGAATATCGCTGCCAAATGTCTCGCTAAATTTTGCCAGCCTTTCCTGCTCCCAATGAACGTTCCACAATTGGTTTAGCAATTGCAGCGCTGTCGCGGCGTTGGACGAAGCCCCACCCAACCCACCACCGGCCGGCAAATTCTTGTGCAGGCAAAATGCTGCACCGCGATTTTCGCCAATCGCTCGCCTAAATTCTTTCGCGACACGAATAATCAAATTTTTATCATCGGTGGGGATCTGGCTCACCGAATCCAAATTTCCAGCAAACGAATATCGGGAAGTCAAACGCAAGTTAATGTCTGAATCGGCCATATCCACCGTCAAACGGTCGCCAAAGGAGACAGGCACCATCAAAGTTTCAAGCTCGTGAAAACCATCCGCCCGCTTGCCCAGCACCTTCAGGTACAAGTTGACTTTTGCGGGGCAAAATTTCGTCAGGCAGTTCATCGCTTCATCATTTTCATAAACCTATAACATTGTCTCAAAACAGCTCTCTTGTGTGTCGTCAACTAACGGTCGGCACTCTCGGATCGACCTACACCAACCGATCAAACCGCCGATTGGGAAATCAATATCCGTCTACCATGGGTCCGTTTTTTTCAAGTATTACCTTTGGATTCACGCTCGCGATAATCGATTGACGTCTATCCTGAACTTTGAAATCGTTCCCGCCCCCAGCAGTGAACGCATGAACACTCCCTGATAAAACTCCCTGATAAAACTCATTGTGGCTACTTAAATTGTTGGCATTTCGGAATTGATATCGCCAACATCTTAGCGATGGATTAGCCATTTGATGCATTTATGCGGTTTAGCGCAATCAACCCATTCAACGGGATATTGACGGGCCGATCGATCCTTAGTCGACGTGATTGCTATTCCAAAGTACTCAGAAGTTATACAAGATCAAGTCTTGACCTCATTGGGAATTTGTCGCCAAGACGCCATAATGTAGGGATTCCCCCCATACTCCGCACGTTGATTCTCTTGTTTGGCGTAACTCAAGGTCACTGCGATCCCCCCAAATTAGGTACGGCTAAATTGGCTAGTTTTCGACAAGACCTTTCGATCTGTTGGCGTGGTGCTCTGATGGGCATTGCCGACGTGATTCCTGGCGTTTCCGGTGGTACGGTTGCATTGCTGGTCGGAATCTACCCCCGTTTGGTTTCCGCGATAGCGTCGGTGGACAAAGAAGCGTTCGGTCTTTTGGTAGGCCGTCGTTGGGGAGATCTTGCCAAGAAGATTGACCTCAGGTTCCTGTTAGCCTTAGGGGGCGGCATCGGCAGCGGGCTGATTGTGACTTTGCTAACCGTCGTGAAGTTGCTTAGCTTTGATTTCTCTCGCCAATTAGTGTTGGCCTCTTTCTTGGGGATGTTGCTGGCCGCTGCGGTAATTCTTTGGCGTCGTATTGAAGAAGAATTTCCGACCACAACATCGGCGGGATGGGCCTGTGCGATCATAGGCTTGGCTTTGGCGCTTAGCATTAGCCTAGGTCAACAGTTAAGTCCGCAGCATTCGCCAACGCACGTCTATATCTTTGTCTGCGGCGCATTGGGAATTTGCGCGATGATCTTGCCGGGCATTAGCGGAGCAATGGTCTTGCTGTTGTTAGGGGTTTATCCATTTCTGTTGCACCTGGCCGATGAATTGAAGAGTGGCCAACACGTGGTGCCAAACCTTATCTATCTTTTTGTTTTCGCGTTGGGCTGCCTAACGGGCGTGCTAACCGTTGCCAGAGGATTGAAGTGGTTGCTGGTCTGGTCGCCACATAACGTTATGCTTCTCCTGTGGGGGTTGATGATTGGTGCACTGCCAACTCTGTGGCCGTATCAAACCAATTTGGCTCCTGACCAACCAAAATTGAACCTGCGGCAATATCAAATGCGGATGCCCGACTTTTCCAATCTAAGTGACTATTGGCCAATTGGGCTGGTGATCGTTTCGTTGATTTTGATCCTGGGCTTGGAGCGGTTGGCCCAGAGAGGTTCCTCTCAAGAGAAGATGTTGTCGGGATTCAAACGTTAGCCGTGGGGGCTTTAGTTGCGGGTTTGATTGAGAAAATGAACCATTCGATAGGCACACCGCTTCGGAATTTTGTTTAGAATTCAACTCCACGACACTCGCCCACCCCTACCTTGGTGCCCAACCAGTCGCGAACGATTGTGCGGCCGACCAACGGCCATTGGTAGTCAACTGCCTTGACGATCTTCACTTTGACAATTCCAACCTAGAGTCCAGGGCAGGTCCCTTGAATACTGGTGTCACACAGTTGTTGTCAGCCACACTCGCTGGTTGATTTGTGTTTCGATTTCCGTTTTCCTCATTACGAATGAATACTCCAATGATTCGATCGCTTTTTGGTAGTGGACTTGCATTTGCATCTTTGTTCGCAATGACAACCGCGTCCGACGGCTTGCTGCCTTTAGTCAATGCTCAAGCACCAGCCAGCCGGGACCAAGTGGATCTATGGCCTCAATGGCGAGGTCCAAATGGGACGGGCATTTTGGCTTCTGACTCGGTTCCGCTGGAATGGTCGAAAGATAAGAACGTCATTTTCCGAACTCCACTGCCTGGCCCTGCAGGGTCTACCCCCATCGTTGTGGGTGACCAGATTTTCTTGACCTCAGCCGACCAAGACGATTTGGTGCTGATGTGTATCGGGAATGATGGCAATATCCAATGGAAGGAAAAAATTACTTCTGGAAATAAGATCGTACGAGCAGGCGAAGGCAATTCCGCCTCGGCGTCACCCATGACCGATGGGAAACATGTCTGGGCGACGTTTGGCGAGGGCACGTTGGTGTGCTATTCGCTGGACGGCAAGTTGGTTTGGAAGAAAGACCTGCAGGAAGAGTATGGTGAATTCAAGATACAATTTGGGATGACTTCCACGCCCGTCCTACACCAAGGCATCATTTATTTACAGTTGATTCACGGCGATTGGAACAACGAACCAAGTGTCGGCACCCTGGCAGCATTGGACGCCCAAACCGGCAATGAAAAATGGCGGCACCTGCGAAAGACGCCTGCGGTTGAAGAAAACAAGCATTCCTATGCGTCGCCAGTGATCTTCGACAATGGCCAGTATCGATACCTAGTTAGCCACGGTGCCGACTTTGTCATTGCTAATGATCTGGAATCAGGCGAGGAGATCTGGCGCTGCGGCAATTTGAATCCCAGCGAAAACTACAACCAATTTCTAAGATTCGTCGCCTCACCTGCGGTGGGAAAAAACTTAATTGTGGTGCCAACAGCCAAAGGCGGCCCAGTGGTTGCTATCAGGCCCGGTGGCAAAGGCGATATTACCGATTCTTCATTTGTGGCGTGGCGGATTGAAAAGGGCACCCCAGACGTGCCATCACCCTTGGTGACAGACGACCTAGTTTATCTTTGTCGCGAGAACGGCGTCGTTAGTTGCCTTGATGCCCAGACAGGGGAAGAGTTCTACGCCGAACGTACCGACGGTCACCTGCACCGATCGTCACCCATTTTGATCGGCGACAAATTAATGGTCACCAGTCGTCGCGGAGTGACTACAGTATTACAGGCTGGGAAATCGTTCAAGCAACTGGCGTCCAACGATTTGGGCGAGCCCATTTCAGCATCACTGGCTGTTGCTGGCGACCGAATCTACATTCGCACCTTTGACGCCCTCTATGCTATTGGTCTGAAATAAAAGAACATAACAAGTTTCTGAAATAGAAAATTTGGTATGGTCTAGGTGGCTTCGATATGATCGACTGGTCATTCGACCGACCAATTATCCAATCAACTAGGGCTGGTTTCGCTGACGAAACTGGCCTTTGTTTTTATCCTGAAATATACAGAAACTCCATGGCTGCGGTACCTATTCGTAACATTGTTATTATTGCTCACGTTGACCATGGTAAGACCACACTGGTCGATTGCCTCTTGCGTCAAAGCGGACAATTCCGGGAGTCACAACTGATGGGTGAACGCATTCTGGATTCCAATGACTTGGAAAAAGAACGCGGGATCACAATTCTGGCTAAGAATATCTCGATTCCTTACAAAGGAACCAAGATTAACATTATCGACACACCCGGCCACGCGGATTTTGGTGGTGAAGTGGAGCGCGTGCTTCAAATGGCTGACGGTGCCTTGGTTTTGGTCGATGCTGCCGAGGGCCCGATGCCGCAAACTCGCTTTGTGCTTAGCAAGGCGTTGGAACATGGCTTGCGCCCGATTGTCGTAATCAACAAAATTGACCGCCCGGACGCCCGCACCATGGAAGTGGTTGACGAATCGCTAGAACTGATCGTCGAACTGGGTGGAGATTCGCATTGGGAAAATTTCCGACATGTTTTTGCATCGGCTAAAGTTGGTTACGCAATCAACAAATTGACCGACCAACATGATGGCACCATGATTCCTTTGCTGGATATGGTTTTGAAAGAAATTCCGCCTCCAAAGATTGAAGATCGACCCCAGTTTCGAATGCGAGTCACCACGTTGGATTGGTCCGAATTTATTGGACGGATTATGATTGGGCGAATCGAATCAGGTACCATTAGTAAGAATGATACCGTTGCGGTGATCGTTGAAGATGGCACTGTGCACACCGAAAAAGTTTCCAAAGTGTTTGTGTTCGACAATTTGGGTCGAACCGAAGTCCCTTCCGCAAGTGCGGGTGACATCGTGGCTGTGATTGGCCTACAAAAAGCAGACATTGGTGACACGCTTACCGATCCAAATTTCCCGCAACCATTGCCTCGCATCGAAGTAGATCAACCAACGCTTCAGATGATGTTCACGATCAATTCTTCACCGCTAGTTGGCAAGGACGGCAAGTACGTCACCAGTCGCCAATTGCGTCAACGTTTGTTCAAGGAATTGGAACGAAACGTAGCCCTTCGCGTGGAAGAAACCGAAACCGGTGACAGGTTTGCGGTGGCTGGCCGAGGCGTTTTGCACTTGTCCGTTCTGATCGAAACCATGCGGCGTGAAGGCTTTGAACTAAGTGTGGGTAAGCCTCAAGTGCTGTCCAAGGTTGTGGACGGCGTCAAAATGGAACCTTACGAACACTTGGTGGTCCACGTTCCTACCGACCACTTTGGGCCAGTGATGGAAGCGATCGGTCATCGCCGCGGTGATCTTCTGGAAATGATCAATCGCAGCGAACAGACGATCGCCCACTTTGAAATCCCATCTCGAGGCCTGATTGGATTGCGAGCAAGATTGCTAAATGCCACCAAGGGCACGATTGTGATGAACCATCGGTTCAAAGAATATCGTCAAGCCGAAGGCAAATTGCCAGGTCGCAGCAACGGTGTTTTGATTTCGAATGTTAGCGGAAAAGCTGTTGGCTATTCGCTGTTCAATTTGCAACCGCGTGGCGACATGTTCGTTTCACCTGGCGATGAAGTCTACGAGGGTATGATCATTGGTGAACATTGCCGTAGTAACGACCTGCCTGTAAACCCTTCCAAAGAGAAGCAATTGACTAACGTTCGAGCCGCCGGAAGTGACGAAAACATCGTCCTGAAGCCGCCGCGTCGAATGTCGATGGAAGAAGCCTTGGAGTACATTGAAGACGACGAATGGGTCGAAATCACTCCCAAGACGGTAAGACTGCGGAAGGCGATCTTGTCTGAATCCGAGCGTAAACGACACACCCGTTCCGCAAAAGCTTAACGCCAGAACCTGAAGGCGTCGCGGTTAGTGTTGGTTACCTTCGGCAGCCAAGCTGAAACGAGGTCCCGTTCAAAATAAGGCCCGTTCTGAATAACTCAGAACGGGCCTTTTCGTTTTCTTGCACTCTTGACCGATCACCAAGATTAAGAAACCTAGATACTGAACAGGGATCAATCAGAAGAACTTCGTCTTGATCGATCGGCGGTGAACACGGCACATGCCTCAACTAATTCAACTTATTCGCCCAGTCCAATCGGTTTGTCTTCTTTGGCGTTTGGATCCCAGACGACCTTTCGTTCTCCATTGGCATTGCGGTAAGCATGTGCCATCGCAGCGGTGTTCCATTTGGCAACAACATTGCCCTTATGGTCGATTCCAATCAGCCCACCGTCACCTTTATTAAGTTCATTCAACACGTTATCGACGGCAGAATCTAGCGATTCATCTGCAAATCGCATCCGGGCAACCACTTGATAAGCAATGGCATTGCGAATGTACTGTTCGCCCGTTCCGGTACATGAAATACCGCAATATCGATCATCTGCATAAGTGCCTGCCCCCACAATTGGCGAATCTCCGACTCGCCCGTACCTTTTACCAAGCATACCGCCGGTACTAGTCCCAGCGCAAATATTTCCATTTTGGTCCAGTGCCACGCACCCTACGGTTCCGCGATAGGAGGCACCGAAATCAGGGCCAGAAAAGATATCGACCCATTTCCCATTGGACGCTAGCCGAGTCTCCAGCGGGGGCTCGACCACTTCACCTGAATCTCCTGGCTGAACTTGCCCAACCCGCCCTTGTCGCTCCTTCCATCGCTGCCATAGCTTCTTCTTTTCAGGCGTCCAAAAGTAATCGTTTTCGACGATTTCCAAGTCTTGCAATTTCGCAAACTCTTGGGCACCCTCGCTAACCAGTAAGACGTGTTTGGTTTTCTCCATTACCGCTCGCGCCAAAGAAATCGGATGCTGTACCGTAGTGACCGACGCCACAGCTCCACACGCCAAGTGGTCGCCCAACATGATAGACGCGTCTAATTCAAAACGCCCTTGATCTGTAAATACGGCTCCCCGGCCGGCATTAAACTGCGGGTGGTCTTCCAAGAATCGAATCACTTTTTCGACCGCGTCAATGCTTTGCCCACCGTTGGCTAGCACTTTTTCTCCCAGGGTCAACGCTTCTTCCAACGCAGCGTGCCTTGTCGCATTGAATTTATCCTCAAAATTTCCCGGGTCACCGCCAGCACCACCATGAATCACGATTGCATAGGTTTGTTGCGAACTATTTTTGGCTTCCAATTTAGGATCTTCCCGATAGGAGGTAGGCGTTATACGTTTGGGAGTTTCAGTGCTTCGCCCCACGAGCGAAACGCCAGGTGGAGACGAATTGGACAGGCCCAGCACGCATGCCAGAGTCGCGATCAAGCCAATCCCAAGGCAAGCCCTGGATAAGTTGTGTTTGGCAATGAAGCCGTTTACCGGCAACGGATAAAGCGATTGCATATCAAATTTTCCAAAAGATAAAGTTTGTTGATGATTCCAGCGTTCGACCTATCATCTCCGGTGTTCTGCGCAAAATACAGAGACCAGGAAAGACAAGGCGTCCTGGATACAAAAGAAAGTTTTCGAAAACTGTTCCGACTAAAACAGTACTACTAATTTTTCCGACGCTTAGGGCCGATCCTGTTAGGTAAAGATTGTTGCCAGTTTGGGCTAATGCCTTGGAGGAACTGAACGTGAATAAAACACTGCTAGTGGTTGCCGCCCTATTTTCACTGGGAATGCAGAGCGTAGCTAACGCTCAATGGGGAAACCACAGCCATGATCCATGGCGAGTACAATTCGGAGTATCTATTTTGGACCGTCAAGGCGACTCGGGGAATACCCAAGCCGTTCTGTTGGACTCAACTTCTGGTGCTACGATCATGAACGGCGAACAGATATCGGATCCTGGAACCGGTGCTGGTCCCGACCTTAGTATCCAATATTTTCCTGGTGCTTCTAGCTACAGCTACGAATTTCGTGGCCGTTACTACGGCTGGGAAGACCTATCATCAGACACAGGCACCATCCAGTTAGCCACAGTGCCGACACTGGTTTTTGACGTCATGGATACGCGTTACGAATCGGACCTAATCAGCTTCGAATTCAACGTTCGACGAAATTTACGTCCCGGGCTTGAACTGTTGGGCGGCGTAAGATTTATCAGCTTGGAGGAGCGACTGTTGCTCTCGGGAGAAGGCATCGTGCCATTGTCGGCCCCGTTCTTCGACGTCCCATTCCAAAATGATGTGGATATCAAAACATCCAATCCCATGATCGGTATGCAAGTCGGTGCAGATTATGGGTTCGGGATTGGCAACCGTTTGTCGATCAACTCGTTCATCCGAGCCGGTGGCTATGTGAATTTCACATCGCAGAACACCCGTTTAGTGAACTCCTTCCTTGGTTCAGACGACTCGACCAAGGGTGAAGACGAGAACCTAGCGTTTGCTGGCGAAGTTGGAGTCCGGTTAAACTTTGAAATTTTCGAACGTCACTTGTTCGGTTATGTCGGCGGAGAAGCCCACTTCATGGACGGCTTAGCAACGGCACCCGGCCAATTGCAAAACGCGGGATTTTCCGGTGTTACCACCGATGCACCTCGCTTCCAAGGTATCACCTTCGGTCTTGACGCTCGATTCTAACATCGATTCGTCGAACGATGACGTTTGGGCTGGCAACAGCACAAAAGGACGAACTTCCAATGAAGTTCGTCCTTTTTTTGTGAAGTCGCATTTGAATTTACGAACAAGTCTGATGCCTGCCTAAAAGCAGTGACCGCTTTGGCATGGATTCCATCATGCACCTTTGACATGCACTCCGAAATCTGTGCGTCGATCGTCGCTGTACTTCGTCGCGAATCCAATCACGCCGTTTCGGTTACCCAAGCGGTCACAAAGCCATTGATTGCCGAAGCAATTCGGATCGTTTCGTGAATTTGACTTTCATTCATGCCTTCTTTTAGCAGACTGGCTTCATGAGACTTCAAGCAAGCCTCGCATCCGCCCAATGCCGCGCAGGCCATCGAACACAATTCAAAAATCAATTTACTGGACGCTGGTTTCACCATACGATTCATCCGCAAACTTGCCCGCAGGTGTTCGTAGGCTGGCTTCTCGATCATGTGCTTCGTGCGGTAATACACGGTATTCATCGCCATGATCGAAGCCGCAGCCTTTGCATCACCCACATGGTTGGCGTCCAATTTATCACCCGCATCTGCGATCAACGCCTTGGCTAATTCTTGATTTCGCAAGAAGTAAGCGCAACAAAGTGCAATGGTAACCCTTTGCAAATCGTCCAGCCCTTCCCCTGTCAAAACATTTGACAGATTCAAACGCATATCTTTGGTCGCGTCAGTCAACACCGCTCTTAATTCTTCTAACGTTTCCATACCAATACTCCCGTAAAAAAAGCGATCTCTCCAAACGGGGATTCCGCTTAGAAAAATCGCTTGTGTTTCTTAAAATTGATCTTATACGATTCGTAGCACGATCACGCCCTGGTCGCCTTCGGGCTGCAGTTACCAAGCGTTCACTGGCAAGATTTCGGTCCGAAAATTGACTGCCATTCCAGAATTGCAAAACCTGGCCTTATAAAGTGGCGTCGCCCTTTTTCCAGTTGCATGGACACAGTTCATCCGATTGCAACGCGTCTAAAACTCGCAATACTTCGGCCACGTTACGTCCGGTGCTCAAGGCATTGGCACATGACCACTGAATCACGCCGTGTGGATCGACGATAAAGGTTGCACGCAGACAAACGCTCTCGGTGGGTTCCAAAATCCCCAAGTCGCTGGCCAACTTCTGGGCCGCAATCAAAGGAAACTTCAAGCCTTTCAGATCGTCATGGCTTTGGCACCATGCCAAGTGCGAGTATTCATTGTCCGTGCTACCGCCAACAACTTCGCAATCTCGATCTTGAAATTCTCCCAACTGGCGGTTGAATTCAGCGATTTCGGTTGGACAAACGAACGTAAAGTCCTTCGGATAGAAGAAGTAAGTTACCCACTTCCCTTGGTAGCTTCCATTGTCAATCTTCGTCAAGCTTTTCGCGTCGGCGCCGATATTTGCATGGCTCGAAAATACCGGAAATTGCTGACCTACAGTTAACATCTCTGACCTCTTTCGCTGTCAAACTAACGTGAAACGAGTATTTTTATATGAATTGTCTGAAATTTCATCTAGGCAATTAGCGACCGGCTAAATGCACTTGGCCACGCTTTGTCTTAAAACAATCAGCTTTGGCTTTCAACAACCAAATCACGCTCCGCCAAAATCCGGTCTGCTGCAAAGCGATAGGTTGCCGGTTCGGCTAAGACAGACGGAAAGCCTTAAAACTTGAATTTTTACACGCCTGAATCAGCGTGAGTCTCCAAAATATAGCTTGTTCAATCTCAGTCAGTAAGTGTCATTAATGACATACCAACTATTCTCGCGGGTTATCAACCTTGGATTTTACGATCACGATCTGGGTTGATTCGTATTCCCCTTTCACACCATGTTCTGATTTTGGCACGCATCAGACCTGAAGAAATGTTCGCCAATCTGCTGAAAATCGGCATTAAACGGGAAAAAAGCCAAAGATCTGGCAACTCGCTATTGATCCCTTCGACCTCTTTTCGTAATTTCGCCCGACCTGCAGCCGTGCGTGATCAACCCATGGTCGCGCATCGAGACTAAAAAGTCTCCTATTTCGCTGCCGCTAGCCAATCGATATAGATTGGGTAGCCAGGCAAACCCGCCCCAATTCGCTGTCACAAGTTAACAACAAGGAAGTTGTTCTCGTGAACTTCTTGAAGCTTAATTTTAACGATTCAGTCGCCCGATTTTCTGGCGTTTCGATCGCTCGCAGATTCCAGCGATCGGTTTTGCGCTGGCTGTTTGTCGTGATCGCAACCCAACTTTTGGGTCTTGCTTTACCTGGCTTTGCGTTGAACTGCTTGCATGCAGCTTACCAGCAGAGCCAAACTGATGATCAATCGTTTTCTACGATTCAGCTACAGAACGTGGAGGCAGAACGAGTTGTGGGGCTATTGAACGATTTGTTTGGCAATCGCTCGGATACGTCGATCCTCTTGGATCGAAAGAAGAATCGAGTCGTCATTCAGGGTCCGCAGAGCGTTCAAGTGACCGCTCGAAATTTGGTCCAGGCGATCGAACAATCCGCTGCAAAGTCACCGCCAGCCAATCCGCCAGCCAATCCGCTTGGAAATCCGCTTGGAAATCCGCTACCATCGGCAAGTGCTTTCAATTCCAGCACCGAATCATTACCTTCCCAAATCCCACTCTCCTTCAGTGGTAATTCTATTAAGCCTAACGTTCAACTCAACTCCGCCACGATGCCACACCAAGCGTCGTTTAACAACGTGCCCAGCACCACCAGCTTGCTGTCGAATCCACAATCGCCACCTAACACCTCTGCGGCTCGTACCCGTTGGCTATACGTCAGCCCTGAACACCAGGTTCCTTTGCAACAGAAATTGCAAACCTTGTTGGGCCAACGTTTGCAGCGCGAACAGGTTGCAAATCAAGAGCGTTTCCTTTTCCGTTTGGAACAAAACCGTGCGGCTGCCATCCAATTTGACCGCAGCAAAGACATGTTGGCCATTTACGGTGACGAACAATTGGTTGAACAATTGGTCACTTTGGTAAACCTAGTCACCAAACCGCCATCAGTCCAAGGACAATCCTTGGCGTTTGTTCGAACAGAAAAGACGCCCGCTCAGAAACTGCACGATGCGATCAATGCATTCAATGATTCCAAAGGCCCGTCATCGGATTCCAACCAGAATCGATCCAATTCAATCGACGGTTCTGACAACTCAAACCGATCCCAGGATTCCTTTTCTGATCAACAATCAATGAAGCGAACGTTGACTCCGTTGCCTAGCGATTCCCGAATTAGACAAGCCAGTTTCTTGAGCCCGATCATCTCGCAAGATCTGCAAGAACTTCCTGATTCCAACAACAATGCGGCGGTAATTCCGAATACTCCAACTCGGCAAGACGGTAATTTGCCCGACTTTGGCGGCAATGTCGATGTGGAACTGCTGCCCGATCTAGACGTCATTATTTTGCGTGGTCGCGACCAAGACTTACAACAATTGGCAGACATCATTGAACAACTGGAAATGCTCAGCCAACAAACACAACCCGAGGTTGAAGTTTACGCCCTGCAACACACTTCGGCCGACGCGATGGCCCAAGTCATTCGAGATGTTTTGCCAGAATTAGTCGAAGGTCGACAAGGTCGCATCACGATTACTTCACTTAGCAAACCGAATTCACTATTACTAATCGGTTGGGGGGATGCCGTGGTCGCGGCAAAAACACTGATTACCCAATTGGATCAACCAGTCGATCCTGCGTCACAATTCAAGATCTATCGCTTCAAAAATGCGTCGGCTGTTCAAGCCCAGACTGCCCTGCAAACATTCCTGAACAGTCGCCCAGAGCTTGGCACACGAGCGAATTTTGTTGTTGACGAGCGAACCAATTCTGTAATCGTCAGCGCCTCGCCGCGCGATCTAAATGAGATCGATCGTCTGATGAATGGTCTAGATATCAATGGAAGCATGGCGATTAGTCGTGCCCAGTTGATCCAAGCCAAACACATGCTGGCCAGCGATCTTGCGGACACGCTACAAGTGGCAATCAACGCGATCCAACAAGGCGACTCGCGTTCTGCCATTCTGGAACTACTGACGATCGACCAATCGGGAGCCGAAGTCATTCGCTCGGGGGCGTTGAAGGATATTTCCGTCACCGCTCAAGTTCGCAACAATTCGATTTTGGTGACCGCGCCGCCAGAATCGATGGAATTAGTCATGTCGTTGATCCAGCAGTTGGACCATCCAGGTTCAACCGCTCAAATGAAAATTTTCAAGATCGTGCACAGTGATGCCGGAAGTGTGGTCCAAGTCCTTAGGTCGTTGCTACCATCAGAAACAACGACTGGGCAACCTTTTAAACTGCCCAACAGCAGCAATGCCACTTCGATTGTGCCGCTGCGATTTTCAATTGATAGTCGAACCAACAGTGTCTTAGTCATCGGAAATGAAGCCGATCTAAACGTGGTTGAAGCTTTAGTGCTTCGCTTGGATGAACAGGATGCGTTGGATCGAAAGACTGTCGTCTATCACTTGAAAAACGCACCCGCCCGAGATATTTCAGCAGCGATTAATCAGTTCTTGGTCAATCAACGACAACTGAATTTAGCATCTCCAGGTTCAGTAAATCCGTATCAACAGTTGGAACAGGAGGTCATCATTGTTCCCGAACCGGTGGGCAATCGCTTGATTTTAAGTGCGACCAGTCGCTACTTCGACGAAATTTCGCTCCTGATCCAGAAGCTGGACGAAGCGCCACCGCAGGTGATGATTCAGGTCTTGATCGCCGAAGTCACCCTAAATAATGCAGACGAATTCGGAGTAGAACTTGGACTTCAAGATACCGTCTTGTTTGATCGCGGTTTACTTGGTGACCTGTTAACAACAGTCAATACAACCGCTAGTTCGACGGCGTCTGGCGTGGTGACGATCACCGAAGAGGTGGTTCAGTCGGCGACCAATCAACCGGGATTCAACTTTAATTCCACTTCAAACCTGGGGAACAGTGGTTCGGATAAATCGCTTGCGACAAGTAAGAATGTTGGCGGACAAGGAATTTCTAACTTTAGCGTGGGTCGAGTCAATAGCGAACTTGGGTTCGGCGGACTCGTTCTTTCGGCAAGTGGCAGAAATGTAACCGCGTTGCTTCGTGCTCTACAAGAGTCTCGTCGGCTGGAAATCCTCTCCCGCCCACAGATTCGAAGTTTGGACAATCAACCGGCTTACATCCAAGTGGGCCAAAGAGTACCACGCATCATAGGTTCAACTGTCAATCAGAATGGGCAGACGAACACTGTTGCTCTTGAAAATGTTGGTTTGATCATGGGCGTGACCCCAAGAATCTCGCCCGATGGAACAGTCGTTATGGAAATCGACGCCGAAAAGAGTCAACTGGGACCAGAACTTGAAGGCATTCCAGTAAGTGTGTCAGCCGATGGTACCATTATTCGTTCACCAAGAATTGACACCACGACGGCGCAGGCAACCGTCAGCGCAGCCAGTGGCGAAACCATCGTGTTAGGTGGCTTGATTACCAAGTCATCCCAGCAAATCAATCGCAAAGTTCCCTGGTTGGGAGATTTACCATTGGTTCGCAATTTATTCCGATTCGATAGCAACATCGAGAAACGCACCGAACTGGTCATTATCTTAACACCCCACGTCATTCGCTCGTCGATGGACAGCGACCGGATCAAAGAAATGGAACTAGCTCGTATGAGTTGGTGTGCCGCAGATGTGTATCAACTGCATGGCGACATTGACCTTGGACAAGAATTTTACGATATCGAAGCGGAAACTCAGGTAATCTACCCTGATGGCTCGCCGCCAGAATTGCCCTTGCTTCCCGCTGCCCAAAAGTAGCGACAACCACCTGCAAACTTGGGGTTACAAATCGCTTCCTAGATCTTTCGCCTTGAAAAGAACGATGCCTGCTTTCAATCAAAAAACTCGGCTTTCAACTGGTATTGCGATGATAAGAAGTAACACCTTGCTTCGTTTGTTCATTATCACGTTCGTGTTCAATCTCCTGTTGGGGGCCAACGGTTGCAGTCAATTCAGCGGTGATTGGAAGACACCCGACTTTATGCCAAAAGACAAATCCAAGAAGACGGTGCTTCCGGCTAGGATATTGACCATTTGGACGGACACCGTTCTACACAAACAGAATGAAAAGGGCCAAAGAGGTTTCGGTGGACGGGTTCTGTTCTACGGTGAAAACGCCAACGACCCCATGCAAGTTGAAGGGACACTTACCATTTACGCGTTTGCTGACGAAATTCACCAGCAAAGTAAAGTGCCCGAAAAGAAGTTTGTCTTTGGTCCCGAGCAATTGAAGAAACATTTCAGTCGCTGCACGCTGGGTGATTCTTATAGCGTTTGGCTTCCTTGGGATGTGGTCGGTGGACCTTCACGACAAATTTCGCTGGTCACTCGGTTTGAAGGGATCAACGGCGGAACCGTAATTTCCGAACCTGCAAAGAAACTACTGCCGGGGACCAGTGATTTGGACTCGGATGTTGAAAACTCGGCAGGAGTGCAAACCCTGAAGGTGCAACCCAGCTTAGTAACTCCCTCCCTATTAACTCCCATGCCAAATCACCTGAATGCTTTTCCCGCGGTCCCCAAAAGCACGTTGCCAATCGGTTCTGGTGCCCAAAATCCGCTTTCGAAATCCCAACCGATCAGCAACACGGCAGGGGAGGGTGGCCAAATTTCTTTAGCTAGTTTTCTGGAAGGCGACGCTGGAATTCCAGCAGACCGGCCTGGCCAAAACCTTATCAAGTCTTCCCCGTCGGGCAAAGAACGAGCCAGCGTGGAAACCATCAACTTAAGTTCGCTGACCGGTCGAAAGATGAGTCACACGATATCTGTGCCAACCAACTTAGCCTTGGCCAATCACTTCCGCGTGAATGAGCCAAATTGGGACAATGGAATTACAAATAATGCCACCGCCAGTGCTGACCCTGCACAAATGGACGGTGTCATGACCAACGATCAACCGTTCTTGGGGTATCCACGACAGGTGGTTACTTCGATACCCGATCAGCAACGAATTGGTATTGGGTTGCCCAATGCAAGTTCACTAACCAACAGTCGCTTCCAGAACCAGAACAGGGAAACGTCTTCATTGCCAGAAGCCGAAGATCGAGAAAGTAGTGTACGCCAAGCCAATGCGACGATCTACTACGGCCGGCCTGGTGAGAAGTCTTACGGCAAAAAATCGTTCAATGAAGGGGCTTTCGCGCCAAACCCCGACACAAATATTCAACCCAATCCATCCTCTCCCGCCCTACACAACCAAGGCGGGCGAGAAAAAGGAACGTTTTCACCTGTTAGTCGACTGGTCAAACCGTTGGATGCCGCCCCCGAAGACTTTAACGGGGCCACGCGTCAAGTCGCACAACTACCAGCCTGGGCTACTAGCCCGCAATTCCCTATTGCGCGACGCGAATTTCGTTCACAACCGTGGAAATCCCCGGTTCGAACTGTAGCAACAGTTCAGCAATCTGACTTTGATGCAGGTCGCTAACCAAACCGCGTAGCGTCGCCGTGCGTCCGCTGACGAATACCTGCACTTGATCAACCCCAGATCGCGAAACCCTGGCCGTTAATGCCAGATTGGGGGCCGTGAAATCACTGAGTGCTTGATTTGCTTGCTCGGAAAATTGATTTTCGCGATTTCGCGTCAGACCACCATTATTACCATCGGTGCCCGGCCGTCTATTCTCAACCAGCATTTCAGATTGACCTGCAGCCGAAATTAGAATGGGCGATTTTGGTTGACGATCATCCCAAAACCGACTCATGTCCAACGAAGCAAATTCAATTTGCAAGTTCGGCGGGTAAGGCCTGCCAGGTGCTGAACCGGTCCATGGACGATTGATTTGAGTCGACAAATCCGGGGGATCTTGCAAACTTTCAACAGCAGCTTGAACACGCCCACCCTGCAAAACTTGACCAGCGCCTACAAACGTGTTGGCTTCGGATTGATCGGATCCTACAAAGTCGGTCGCTCGGCGATTCTTCCGCAAAAAGCGTTCGTTGCCTAACAGCGAACCCGCTTCCGCTAATCCTGAAGTGCCTGGACCATTGCCGCTTCCACCCACCTGTGCATTCGCCAATCCAATCGGTGCGGGCTGGCGCTGTAGCGGTTGCCCGATACTTCGATTTCCAAACAACTGGGCATTTGCCAAGTCATTTTGCACCGCACATAGAACGATCGACCCAAACAACATTACGATTCGCATACCGAAGGTTCGTGAACATTCTGTTTTCGAAGTTTCCATTGAACGATTCCATCAAGGTTCGAAAGTCAGTCCCCAGCGTTCCACACACGCCGGCTTAACTACTTGCCGCAATCACTTGCGGCCATGCAAATTTACCCCGGCGTCAAATCTTCAATTACCCAGGCTAAAAAACGCCTCATTTTCTGCCCATGGGTCCTTAACCGCATTCTGCTGCAGCGGAAGACAAGCATCGCGTGCAGAATAAGCGGGATAGGCATCCATTATTGCTCCCAAGATGCGAAACCACTTAAGGTTGCAAGTGATGAGAACTGTCGCGGTTCTCTTGGGAGATAATCGACGGTGCTGGCCAGGGATAGGCAGACGACACGGATAGGCAGACGACAGGGAGGTGAAGACGGTAGGGCGGCGTCTGCCTGCCTTTTTGTGCGTCCCGACTTCGGTCTTATCCAGTTTCGAACCGACGACCACCGACGCTGGATACTTATCTGATCACTTCCTAGACTTATCACAATGTACCAGCAGATACCGCCGCTTTGCGTAGGTCATCATCGCTACGACCGCTACCGCTTCACATGAAGCGGGCAAACGGACTGAATGTGCTCTGAGTGACAACGACACTTGATTCGGCGATTTACAGCGACGGCTTCTTGGGAATAAAGCAATCCTTAGCATCCAAACCTGCACAGAAATTGCCCAGCAATTCGGCAGCCGATTCCAAGTCCCGCAAGGAACACACTTCTACCGCACTGTGCATATAGCGATTGGGAATCGCAACCAGTCCCGTCGCCACACCAACTCCGCTAACTTGCATGGCGTTGGAATCATTGGGAGCCGCCCGCCCTAACGCAGTCACTTGATACTCGATCGCCGATTGATCACAAGTATTCATCAATCGTTCGACCACTTCGGTATTCATGTTCGGTCCACGGACGATCACCGGACCTTTCCCTAGACTGACATCTCCCTGTTGTCGTTTATCGATGGTCGGACAATCGGTTGCATGAGTGACATCCACTGCAATCCCAACATTGGGTCGTATCCGTTCGGCCGACGTGGTAGCGCCTCGAAGTCCAACTTCTTCGGCCACTGTCGAAACAGCGAACACTCCAACCGTAGCGCCAGCCTCTTTCGCTCGTCGCAACGCTTCGACCACCACCCAGACGCCTGTTCGGTTGTCCATCGCCGTGGCAGTCACCAATTGATTTTGTAATTCCTGCACACCCATTTGTAATGTGACTGAATCACCAACTCGAACCAGTTGCCTAGCTTCTTCTTGACTCGCGGCACCAATATCGATCCACATGTCTTGGACCTTCACGACACTCTTGCGTTCGGTTTCATCCAGTAGGTGAATCGGCTTTCGACTAATCAAACCAGGAACGGGGCCAGCCTTAGACCAAACGGTTAGTCGCTGACCAATTAATTGCTGGGGGTCCCATCCGCCCACAGTCTGCACGTACAGGAATCCAAGTTCGTCGATATACGAAACAATCAAACCAATCTGATCGCAATGCCCCGCCAACATGACCTTGAATTCCGATTGCGGATTGATCCCCAAGATCAGATTCCCGTGAAGATCAAATTCCACAACCTCACAGAAATCTGCCGCGTAGGTTTTAACAACGTCTTGCACCCGTTGTTCATCCCCAGAGATCCCTGGTGTCGACAACAACGCATCAAAAAATTCTCGACTCTTGGCTTTCATAGTTCACTTGATAAACAGAGAAATAAGGGAATAAAGCTTTCGGAAATGGAGTTCATCTTGGCGATCTTCATTCAAAACCGACAACGCCACTTCAATTAGTTCGGCCGGGTAAGTCAGACCGCAAACGGTTTTGAACCAATTCCAATCAAAAACAGTCAGGTAAGGACTTTGGCTCCTCCGGACACAACTGCGATTCGAATAGGAAGACACATCCCGACCGTAAAACGCTAAGCAGCAATCTTCTGGGGCACGGTTGGTTGGGACTGTTCACTGCCCTGATTAGCCGGCATCAACAGTTCGATGGCCCTGCGAATTTGGGGATCCCGTTGCTGAAACGGACCAGGATTATCCCAAAAAACTTGATCGACCACCGCATCTACGGCCTTCGCATTTGCATCGTCTTGGCTAACATCCGAATTTCCCATCAGCGGGTTGGCTCCATCATTCGCCACTGGCAGGTTGCCCGTCGTTCGCCCAATCCTATCAATAGCGGTCTTGATACTATCTTCCACATCGTCGGCACCGATCCCCAATTGTCGGTTGTCACGCATTAAAGACAACATTGTCGCGTCTCGGTTGGTTAACCGCACGCTACATCCGACGTCTGGCTTGACACCCCAATCCTCTTCACCTGAAACTGCCTGGCCCTTTAAATCGCGTGCCATACTTTCTTTTGAGCGCCACCGCATTCGATGAATATTCTTTCCACTGGGTCGCCAATAGCTTGCCGTCGTCAGATTCAGAAACGTACGAGGTCTGGACAACACAAATTGGGTTTGCACGGTTCCTTTTCCAAACGACTTTTCACCGACGACGGTCGCTACTTTATGATCCTGCAAACATGCGGCCAATATCTCACTGGCGCTGGCTGAATTTTGATTGACCAATACAACAATCTTCACGGGCGTCTTGAGTATCTTCCCCTGAGTCGAAACATACTCCTGTTGGACATTCCCTGCACGATTCTTGATACTGACGATCGTTTGTCCTGACTCTGACAAAAAGAAATCCGAAATTTCCACCGCTGATTCCAACAGCCCGCCCGGGTTCTCGCGAAGATCAAGTATCAACGAATCCACTTGGCCATCAATGGCCTCTAGAGCAACTTTCAACTCTTGCGTGGTCTTGGTCCCGAACTGTTTCACTCGGATGTACCCAACCTTTGGCTCATCTTCAAGATAAAAATACCAACCGCCTTTTTCATCCGGCAAGTCCCCGACCACGCTGGGTGTGGGAATGGAGCGACGCGGCACCGCGAACTGCTTAATTTCCGTCGTTCCATCTTGATCCGTCCGACTGACCGACAAATTCACTTCCGATCCCTCGGGGCCTCGCAATAGGCCTCGAATTTCGTCCATCGATTCAATCTTGCTGACTTCATGATCACCGATCGCCTGAATCAAATCACCCGTCTTCATTCCCACTTCGCTGGCTGGACTTCCGTAGACAGGTTTCACAACCAAAATATTTTTGGATACCGAATCACGACGAATATGAATCCCAAGCCCAGCATAGACTTGATTCATATACTCGTCTCTTACGTCCGCATCGGTACCATACAAGAATGCCGAATACGGATCCAAATTCTTCAGCATTCCGTCCATCGCTGAAACCAACAGTTGATCTTGCTCCACTTCGTAAAGACCTTGGTTGACCATCAGGTCCGAAGCCTGAGTTATCAAACCAGCAAGTCGATTTCGAGACGCAACTTGGTAGCAAGCCAAACTAATTAGGGCGGCCAAGAAAATTATGATCAAGTGACGTTGAGGCATCGGTTTGACTCTTGGCAGTGCGAACTGTGCGAAATGTGTGAAATGTGTGAAATGTGCGAAATGTGTGAAATGTGTGAAATGTGCGAAATGTGTGAAATGTGCGAAATGTGTGAAATGTGTGAAATGTGTGAAATGTGCGAAATGTGTGAAATGTGTGAAATGTGTGAAATGTGTCCAGACAAAGGCCAGCTCACGACAACGCAAACTGAGCCAAAACTCGCGAGGGAAACGGGGTCGAAAACGGGGTCGAAAAACCCAAACGCATTGGAACTCTCAACGATGGTACCAAAATTTAAGCGTCGCGTTCTGACATCCCAGTTTAACAGATTATCCGAAACACAAACAGCGACTCGGATTACACGAATTGCCGTGCCTTCGGTCGCCTGAACGCGGCTTTTGGAAACTTAGTTCAATCTTGATGGCACCAATTTTTGGAAAGGCGAAGCGTTTTATTCAGCGCCATGCTGGAAGGGCTAGGCGTTTATTCCAAAGGGTGTGGGAATGTGAAACATCGGATGCAACATAACATTGAACACGCCTTGCCAACACAAATAGATTGACAATAGGGTCAACCCAAGCTGCAGCAAAACCAAGGCCGAAAACAACAGGCGAAAAGGCCAAATCCAATACCAACGACATCGTCCAACCGGTAGGCATTGCGAAGCAATCGCCAGTTCCGATCCCAGTTCCGATCCCAAGTCCGCAGCACTCGCTTCAAGTACCAAAGATCGTTCAGCCGTGTTTTGCCCGTGATCGACCTTAGCAGCAGCGATCTGAGTAGCTTGGACGTTGCTTGCCCGATAGCCGCTGGCATGGTGCCAAGCCCATCCCCACAAAGTCCAAGTCGGCCAAAGCATCGCTACGTAAACCGCTGAAAGCACCCACCACAATTCGTAGGGAATCATCGCGATCCGAGTCAACCAAAGCGGCGAACTAAGCAATATCGAAAACAGCAACGCGACCGAGATTCGCAAAGGACTGTACTGAAAACGCCTGCCGGCGATCCGCCACTGATAGTAGGCTCGCCAATCCAATGTTTGACAATATCGAGAATGCACCAAGGGAAAATACGACAGTACCAAAAACAAATGCACCAAACCCAAGAAAAAACAAACCCCCTGAGCACCCGCTGCAGCAGACCTAGTCGCAATCAACAACCATAGGGTGGGCCCCGCAAACCAGACCACCATCCCCAAGAACGCCACCAACCCTTGCTTCAAATAGTGGCCAATTCTTAGCGAGAACACGAAATCCCAAAATCTTTCGCTGGCAACCGACAATAGGGTTCCTTTCCGCAAATGACTCAACAAAACCGCCGGAACAAACCACTCGGATAGCCGCTGCAAATGATAGTAATTCTCTACAGTCTTGGGAAATAACCGACCAATTGTTTGTTGTACAGCATACCGGAACCAAGACAAACGCAAGACTCGCTTGGCCAAACCACTGGCCAGATACCAAGGTAGCAGAATTGGCCAAACGAAGTGCCGAAGCTTTCCTCCACATAGTCCAGCCCCAAGCAAATGGAGAATCGTCGCCACGAACAAGATCGATTCGATCACTCGAAGATTCGCGTATTGGTCGCTGGTGGGCGAAATTAGCCAAGCGTCATAACGTATTGTCGAAGCAATGTTTAGCGGTACCAATGAAAGCGCAACCCCTGCCATCAACTTGGCGACCAACCAGCCTTTTTCACGGCCCACAATTCCATCGCGCAGCCGACCGCTAATCGAAACCCGCCGAGTCGCTTCCACCAAGAAACCGAGTGACGCAATCTGCAATAGCGGAATCGTTGACAGCCATGCAACCACAAACCCTACTCCAAACAAACCACCCAAAAACCGAGTGGCCGAATAGGAGAAACCGAAAAATGCAAAACACCAACGTTCGATCCAAGGCGATTCGATGCCCCCTGTGTGAGTCGACTGTAAATCCGCGGCGAACGAATCGGCAACACAAACTTCGCCGAGTGTAGCAACCTGATCTACTTTCTCTGATCCCCATCCAAAATACTGTCCCAGTCCGGCTAACCAACGCCCCGATTCTTCTCCGGGGTAATTAACCTGATTCAATTCACGTGATTCCAATCCTACGGCAATCGCATCGCAACCAAGGGCGGCAGTGATTTGGACGGTAAACGGATCAAGTTGTTTAGGTTCTTTTTTCATTTGCCAATACCAGTGACAGTTCGATTCAGCCCCAACAACGACGATTTTATTAAAAAATCAGTTCGCAATCGCCGCTAACAGCTTAACCCAACTGATGCGATGGGAACAATTTTATTCGTCCGACGAAGTTTCACCCTTGCTAGGAAACAGTCTAGCGGCCCAAGTTAAGCACTACCCATGTCATCCAGTTCTCACTCCAGTCGCTGGTTGGCTTTCCAACACGGACTGTACCGTCTTTCTTGCACGTAGTTACAAGAAAAGCTGGAACAACGGAGAAATCAGAGAGGGATGTGCCCTGATTGAAGCCCACTTGGGGACGAAATTTGCACGAATCCTGCAATTCCTTGTGAAATCTGAATCACCGAAACGATTCTGGTGGTTTGCACAAAGGTCTCGGATAATGTCTGCGGGAAGACTCTATCCTAAGGCTAAGAAGTGACTAACGCTAAGAAGTACATTCCACAGTCTGCCATGACGTGCATTCCAGGGGCAATTTCGCGTTGCCCACTTTCCAATCCGTTAAATTGCCACTTGGCAACCATTTCAAAATGGTAAATTGAATGAACACACATTCCGACGACAATCCTAAAGGAAGCAACGAATCTCTGCCCAACACCCAGGAATCTCTGCCCATCCCCCAGGGTGCGGAACCTGATAAGACCTTAGTGACTGACGCAACTCTCGAAACTGGGACAAGGCTTGAAACTGGCCCGGCGACCGGCATTGAGAAGATATCCGGGTTGGCAGATCGACGGGTAGAAAATGTCCCGCTGGCCCCGGTTGCGACTGCATCGCCCAACCAATCGGCGACGTTCACAATTTCGCCAACCAATACGCCAACCAATACTCCAACCCAAATCCGCAAACAAGGGCGTTCTGGATTCATCTACCAAGCGGGCTTCCTTATGGTGATGCTGGCAGGCATCTTTTATTTATTACAGGTGTCGACCTCTCGCAATGAAATTCGCAATGTCGATGCGACGGTATTAAAGACCAGTGCCCGCGCGACCATTGAGGATTCGTTACCCGAACTTGATCAACAATTTATTGAAAGCTGGGCCGAGGCAGGGATCGCCAAAACACCGCAAGCCGGTGAATCTTTACTGATGCGAAGAATGGCCTTGGCGTTAACCGGAACGCCTCCGTCTTTGGAACAACTCCGCTGGGTTCAGCAAATACCCGAAGAGAAGCGTCTGGACCAATTCTTAGCACACTTACTGCAAGATCGCTCATCCCACGAGTACTTGGCCGAACGGTTGTCTCGTAGTTGGATCGGAACCGAAAATGGACCGTTTGTGGTGTTTCGCAGGCGCCGTTTCGTCGATTGGCTGGCAGATGAACTGGGTAAAAACCGTCCGTATGATGAATTAGTTTCCAGTATGCTAACCGCTCGTGGGCTTTGGACTGACAACGGAGCGGTCAATTTCTATACCGCACAATGCGATCAAGAGAATGAAAATCAACTTGACACCATTCGCTTGACGGGGAAAATCAGCCGCTGCTTTCTTGGGATGCGACTGGACTGTTTACAGTGCCATGACGATTTCACAGGTACCACCGAGGTGGCTCCCGAGGGCGAACCGCGTGAAGGCAGACAGACCGACTTTCATGCAATTGCATCATTTTTCGGCCAAACCACTATCTCGCCAACCGGCGTTCATGATGACACTACGCGACCAACGTATTCGGTAGAATTGCTCGGCGATTCAGAACCTTCGGACGTTCCCGCTTCGGTTCCTTTTGGCAGTGCTTGGTCCCCGGGAACAATGCACGATCAGCGTCTATCCCAAGACGAAGTACTGCGCCAGCAATTTGCCAACTGGTTAACCCGGAAAGAAAATCGACCGTTCGCTCGTTCGATGGTAAACCGCACCTGGGGCTTACTATTCGGAAAGCCCATGACCCAACCGATCGATGACATCCCGCTTAACGGTCCATTTCCGCCTGGTCTTGAAGTCTTGACCGATGATTTCATTCAGCATGACTACAACATTCAGCGATTGATTAGCCTCATTGTTAACAGTGAAGCGTTTCGTCGCGACAGTCGCTCGCAATCGCCTCTGTCGCCCCAGCACGAACACTTGTGGGCATCGTTTCCGTTGACAAAAATTCGGCCAGAACAGATGGCTGGCACCATTTCACAAGCCGCTTCACTTTCCCGACTGGATGATAGCTCACACATTTTGGTGCAGCTGGTTCGCTTTGGCGAGCAGAACAATTTCCTGACTCGCTTTGGTGATTTGGGGGACGATGAATTCAAGAAAGTCAGCGAAACGGTTTCGCAACGGTTGCTTCTTTTCAACGGAGAGATGATCAATGAACGGCTAGGTAGTGGCGGACTACCGTTCAATAGTGTTTCGGAATTGAATCGCCTAAGCCCAGACAATCCAACACTGGTGACAACCTTGTACAACATCGTCTTAACACGCGACCCGACCGAAAACGAATTAGAGTACTTCCTTCCGAAATTCGACTTGGATCGACGATCGGCAATTGAAGACACGTTTTGGGTCTTGGTCAATTCGTCTGAATCCCTGTGGAATCATTAAGACGGGTTTCGATGTTGCTGCACGGATTGATCCAACCCATTCACGGCGAATCAGCAACTTGGGCAGTGGCTAGGATTGTACTTTAGGATCCTAGTTTATAACGTTCGCTTGAAAATATGCTCTTGATGAAAGTGACCCTACGATGAAACAACCAGCGAATGCTTCAGACCCATCTTGCCGCTCGCAATCTCACTTCTCGCGGCGCAGCTGGCTACATTCAATCGCTTGGGGCGGCGCGTGTTGGCTAACGCCATTGGCCGAAACTTTAGGTCGCATTCATCATCAAGATCTGCATCAGGATTCAGCCGCCAGCCGCTCGATCAAGCAAACCGTCACACCCGCCAAAAGCTTGATTGTGATCTGGTTGCAGGGGGCGCCCAGCCAGCTGGAAACATTTGATCCGCATCCAAACTCGAACATCGCCGCAGGGTCCAAGGCGATTGACACGAACGTCAAAGGCGTACAATTTTCAGACAACTTACCGTTGCTGGCTGAACGAATGGACAAACTTGCGATTCTTCGAACGTTGACCAGCGAAGAGGGCGATCATGAACGCGCTATCCACAACATCATGACCGGTTACCGCCCCGAACCGACTCTTATTCACCCGTCGCTGGGCAGTATCATTTGTCATCACACTGAAAACGAATTGGAAACATTCGACATTCCGCGACATGTTTCGATTTTAGCCAATGATACCTCCAGTCGCGGTGGATACCTTGGTGCCAAGTATGATGCGTTTCGAACCTACGACCCCATCCAGAAGGTGCCAGACATTCAATCCTACGTCGATCAACAACGGTTCGACCAGAGACTAGACTCGTTGACGAATGTTGTTGAAAAAGAATTTCTACGAGGCCGCCTTGCTAAGGAGGAGCTGCTGGCGACTCAGAATACCTTCAAGATGGCGACTAGGATGATGTCTTCCCAGCAATTGGCTGCGTTCGACGTGACCGGAGTGTCCCAAAACCGCCGCGACAAGTATGGCGATTCGGCATTTGGGCGGGGTTGCATCGCTGCCACCCAATTGATTCAAACTGGCGTTCGCTGTGTGGAAGTCGTTCTAAGCGGTTGGGATTCACACGCCAATAATCATGAAGTCCAATCGGCCAGATGTGCGACGATGGACCCTGCAATCGCAAGTCTATTGGACGATCTTCAGGAAATGGAACTGCTGGATTCGACGATGGTTCTGATCGCAGGTGAATTTGGTAGAACCCCCAAGATGAATGTAGCCGGCGGCCGAGATCACTGGCCCCATGGCTTTAGCGTTGCATTAGCCGGTGGCGGCATCAAAGGTGGACGAGTGATCGGCGAAACATCTCCGACACCCGCCTTAGAAAAAGCCGCCGCGAGAAAAGACTTGAAGAACCCGCACCCCGTCGAGGACCTACACTCGACCATTCTGCACCAAATGGGAATCGACTACCAAGCGACCATCCAGACGCCGATCGGTCGCCCGCTGCAAATCTCGGAAGGAAAGTTGATCACAGACCTGATCGGTTAGCGTTGCCATTAAATGCTGGCGTACAACCACCGCCTACGATGATTCTTGAGAGGACTTGGGTACCAAAGCGATGATTGTCTGCTTAGCTGACGGGACCTTGGCCCAATCGGTGGTGACGACCTGCAACCGCTTGTTGGCATCAATCACAAACAACAACCGACTGTTGACTCCATAGCGTTCCTTAAATTCATCGAAGGTAAATTCGTCCGAAAGTGTGGTGGCCTTTATTTCGTAACCTTCGGCGAGTATCTGTTCCATCGTGCGAAATGAAATCTTGCCATCAAACAAAATTCGCCCTGGCAAATGCACAAGATCTTTGGAGCGGTTCCCGATTGATTTCGGATTCAATGGTAATTGATAAACACTTGATCGCCCAAAATAATGAGTGTATTCTTGACAGGCCAATAGGTTAACCTCATCATTGGCAGTCATTGCCAACAGCTTACCTATGCCATTTAGATCCGCCTCTTCGTGCACGTTATCCGAAAGAACACTGGCACAGTGCGCTCTCAACCCACTCATCTTTGCCGCAGTTACATTCCGATAATTGGTGTCGACCAAAATCACTGGCACTCCATTCTTGTTCAGAACCAAAGCCAAGTCCCGCACCCAAACCTCGCCACCTGCAATCAAAAGGCCCTGAGGATCCGCATCGGACAACCCGAGATATCTAGCCAAAGGCGCCGCCGTCAAACCATAAAAACCGACGGTTCCAATAATTACCAAGAACGTGATCGGCACTAATTGCTCGGCTTGTTCAGCCAAGACGCTAAGGTTTGGATCGGTCGCACTACTGGTCAACACTTTCAAAGCAAACACACTGGTCACGGCGGCAGCAACAATTCCCCGCGGTGCCAGAAATCCCAGGAAAATTCGCTCTTTCAAAGTGGTTTCCGTCCACATCAAACTAATCAGCACACTTAGCGGGCGAATCACAAACAGCATCAATAGGATGAAGAAAAAGCCGTTCCACCCCAAAGCGTAGATCGATTGCAAATCCAGTCGAGAACCCAAGACCACGAACAAACAGGAAATCAAGAACACGCCCAAGTGCTCTTTAAATTCCACAATGTGACTAATGGCAACAGCCTTTTGATTGGCCAGGAATATACCCAGCAAGGTTACCGTAATCAGACCTGATTCATGTCGTATCGCATTGGAAATTGCAAACGTTGCCAACGCAGTCGAAAGTATCAATACTCCATGCAAGTAATCTGGGATCAAATAGTAATAAAGTAGTGCAGTAACGATCGCAGCGGTGATTAATCCAACGACGATCCCCACCGACATCGTAGTCACTAAAGTCGTTATGGCACTTAGAATTTGGTATTCTTGCCCAGTGGAGACCAGCACCTCCTCAAAAACCAGCACAGCTAGGACTGCACCAATTGGGTCAACAACAATCCCTTCCCATTTCAACATCGATGCAATTTTGGGAACAGGCCGAATGTTTCGCAGCAGAGGCGCCACAACCGTCGGGCCGGTAACCACCAAGATGGCACCCAGTAAGATCGCTAATCTCAAATCCATACCCAGTAGTTGCCAAACCACGAACGTAGTTAAGATCCAGCTGACAACGACCCCAAGTGTGACCAAGCGAAACACCGGTCGCCCAGCTTCCTGTAATTCCGAAAGCCGCAAGGACAGACCGCCCTCAAACAGAATCACCGCAACACTAAGCGATATCAACGGAAACAACAAATGAGCCGCCGCATTCTTACCATTCGATTCTGCGGTATGCTCCAAGATTGCGTCAATATTTACAAACTGCCCCAACAAGACGCCGCAGATCAGCAGCAAAAGAATGGACGGAACTTTCAATCGCCAGGCGATCAACTGGGAAATCACCCCCAAAAGCGGCACAAGGCCCAAATAATAAAACAGCGATTCTTCCAAAGGTCACTTCCCATTCAAACGGCAACAATAGCAAACAATTGATCTTCGTTGGAATTTTAGTGACTGCTCAAGATCAGTCCATGCCAACTGGGCCAATGAAAGGACATTCAAGCCACTAATGCCCAAACGCCACGGCGAACCACCCAATCATGTTTGGTAATTTATTGAGGAACCTGCACCTTCAAATTTACAACGCAAAAGGATCGCGATAAAAGAGCCAAATCCTACTTCGAAAACAATCGAAAAATACACCGCAAATTGCCTCGGTGCTCTACGATCCAATCGAATGCTTCCATCCCCCGGATTTTTCGGCCAAAACTGGGGTCAAGCACGCCATTTTTAGGCCCTCGGCATCACATGAATCCACCGGCTGGACAACACCGGGGACTTGTATTTGGGACCCTTTGGCGATAATCTCGGTGTCTGGAACCCCCGGTCGGAAAGGGGCTGTTTTAGCATTTCAATCGAATGACTTGTTGCTTGGATCGGATCTAAAAATGCGAAATGTGGTAGCGTTGGTACTGGGTGGTGGACGCGGCAGTCGACTTGCTCCGTTGACGGCAATTCGAGCCAAGCCTGCTGTGCCATTAGCCGGCAAGTACCGATTGATTGATATCCCGATTTCCAATTGTCTAAACAGCGATATCAATCGAATTTATGTTCTGACTCAATTCTTGTCGGTCAGTTTGCACAGCCACATACGCGGCACTTATTCGTTTGACCAATTCAGCGGTGGCTTTGTTGAATTGTTGGCCGCGCAAGAGACCAGCAGCCAGGAAACCGATTGGTACCAGGGCACAGCCGACGCAGTACGAAAGAATTTGACGTACATCGAAGAACACGGCGTCGATTATGTGGTGATCCTGAGCGGAGACCAATTGTACCGCATGGACTATCGCCAAATGCTGGACACACATATTAAGAACAACGCTCATGTGACGATTGCCGGCCGCCCTGTGACTCGGGAAGACGCAAAGGGTTTCGGAATCATGCGAATTGACGAAACTGGTCGCGTGGTCGGCTTCTTAGAAAAGCCACAAACCGAAGAAGATATTCAAATGGTCCGTATGGATCCTGAATGGCTTGATCAGCAAGGCATCCAATCACATGGTCGGGATTGCCTGGCAAGTATGGGCATTTACATCTTCAATCGCCAGACTTTGATGGACGTTCTGAACAAGACCGACTACGCCGATTTTGGAAAAGAAGTTTTCCCCGCTGCGATCCGCTCGCGAAAGGTCCAAGTTCACGTTTTTGACGACTATTGGGAAGACATCGGGACCATTCGATCGTTCTACCAAGCCAACTTAGATCTATGCTCGAAAAATGCAGAATTCGACTTGATGGCAGCCGACGCGCCGGTTTACTCGCGAGCCCGGTACTTGCCGCCGACCCGAGTCCAAGATGCGAAGATTTCGGGTAGCTTGATTGCGGACGGATGCCGAATCGGAGAAGGCTCCGTGATCGAAAACAGCATCATCGGTCTGCGTACCGTCATCGGTAAGAATGTCCACGTTAAAGACTCGATTATCATGGGTGCCGATTATTTTTCGGGTGGCGTTGAAGCGGGTCCAGACACCACGGGAGTTGAACTAGGAATCGGCGACGGTTCCAGAATTGTCGGGGCGATCGTAGATAAAAATTGCCGAATCGGTGCCAACGTGACCGTAGAAACCGGCAACGACGCTCCTGATACCGATGTGCTGCATCCTCAGTTCGTTGTGCGTGATGGGATCCCGATCATCGTAAAAGGGGCCGTGATCGTAGACAATTGGACTCTCCCTCGACCGTAGTTCGACAGACAGGTCGATGGCAGACAGATCAATGGCAGACAGGCCGATGGCAGACAGGCCGATGGCAGACAGGCCGATGGCAGACAGGCCGATGGCAGACAGGTCGATGGCAGACAGGTCGATGGCAGACAGGTCGATGGCAGACAGGTCGATGGCAGACAGGTCGATGGCAGACAGGTCGATGGCAGACAGGTCGA
>Ga0209390_10000409_pt1 | contig 83612 bp, 87 predicted proteins | sample BON01_FD_187212 | JGI IMG/M metagenome (GOLD analysis project Ga0209390, IMG submission 187212) | Freshwater microbial communities from Lake Bonney liftoff mats and glacier meltwater in Antarctica - BON-01 (SPAdes) (version 2) | ecosystem: Environmental > Aquatic > Freshwater > Ice > Glacier... | reverse complement strand
TTTTGCTGAAACGGTTGGAATTGTTACAGAAGCAAGAATTAGATCTTACATAAAAAATCAATAAAATATTTCGATTCCGAATTGGCGCCAAAGCCCCGGGTCTTTAGCCCGGGGTTAGCGCTTTACTATTTAAAGCTTTTTTTAAAACCCCAATAAGTGCTTCAAAAAATAAACCTATCGATTCTTGACCAATGCATAATGAATTTTCATTATCATTAAGAAAATATGCCTTCACCTCTCCACAAGAATAATTAATTTTTTTAAAATCAATATTATGATCTGTAACAACTTTAATAAACTCTAATTCTGATATTTTAAATATTAATTCATTCATTTTTTAAATAATAAATAGGTTTTGTACATCCTTTTTCATTTTCAGCAAAAATTTGCAACAATTTTTTTGCTTGTTTAAGCCATGAAGTGGCAATCTCTTGTGAAATAATACAGTATGCTAATGATTTATAATCTTTTATAAAATCTTCATAATAGACAAAATCAGATCGTTTGATATCGCTATCTTGTATATAAAACCATGAATAAGTTTTTGTCATTTCAAGGATAATATTTCCATCTTTATCATTATATAACCATGTTGTAATACGATTGTTTATATCAGTAGTTGATCCTGACCACATTTTATAATCATACATGACCCAATGTTTTTTAGACTTATCTTCAGAATAAACCATCATTGACTCTAACCTATTATCAAAATACTCATTATACATAAAACCTATGTTTTGAGTTAATGATTCATGTAATTGTAGTTTGTTATCAACAGCTTTTTCAAGATGTGAAATGAGTGATCTGAAAATTTCTCCAGCCTCATTTGTATCTATACATAATGTGCTTTGATTTTGAAAATATATTTTTAAATTAGTACATAATTTTACTTGTTGAAAGTTTATATTATAACAAGGAATAATTTTGAGAAACTCAAAATTTGAGATATTTAATATTAATTCATTCATTTTTTGACAACCTTTCCTGATTTCATAGTTCGAACTAGTCCATCAAATAAATCTTTTTATAGAGCTGTATTTTTTAATATTAATGACTGGGTAATTGTTTTACGTGTAAGGGTTTATGAAATAAAAAGATGAATAATTACTTTAATATTTATGCATGCACATCAAGTAGAAAATATTCCAATGAAGGTCTGGTACAATTAATAAGCATTTGAAATCTTAGCGATGTTATAAAAAATATTAAAAGTTTTTAATAATCAGAAATGTTTATTAATTATATGTAGCTGGTTGCATTCAATATGAATATTTTTAAATCAATTATTGAGATAGTTCTTTGCGATTTTTAATTGAAAGATAGATAATTCCAATTAAATTTGGAGCGGCTGCAAGCGGAAGAATGAATTCCATGACCATCCATAATGTTGGAGTATCAGCGATTGCTCCGAGCATAATAACTAGAGCAACAAAAGCATAATAAAGAGTCAAATAACGGTTGTCTGTGAAGAAACCAAAACTTTTACTTCCATTAAAGCTATTGCCAATTGCAGTACCAAGAACAAATAATGTGAGACTGAAGATTAAAATAGCTGGTCCAACAGTTGGTAAACCAATGTTAAATGCATCAAAAATAATAGTATTACTTGTAACACCTGAAGTCCAAGCTCCTGTAACTAAAACAACAAACCCAGAAATTAAACAAAAGAATGTGTCGATTCCGACTGAATACATTCCTAATACGCCTTGATCAGTTGCATTGTCAGTATCAGCCATTGAATGTGGATATGCAGCTGTACCAAGACCGGCTTCGGTAACATAAGCACCTTTAAAAACACCTTGACGCATTCCCATCATGGCTGTTGTTCCTAAAAAACCACCAGTAGCAGCAGTAGGAGTAAAAGCGCTGTTGATGACGAGCATAAACATTTCACTAAGTAAAGGAATGTCTTGCAGTAAGATCATAAGAGATGAGAGTAAATAAACTGCAGACATAAAAGGCACGAGTTTTTCAGAGAATCTACCAATTCTTTTTGCTCCACCAATGAGCATGTAAAATACAAATGTAGCAGTTATAAATCCTGTGAGCAATTCTGAAACACCAAGACGACCATAGGTTTCAGCTAATGTTTTTGCTTGCATGCCAGACCATCCAGCAAAAAGCATCGTAGCAAATGCTCCATACCAATAAGCTAACGCTGGGTGTATGTACCATAAATATGATGTTGGTCCACCAATAATTGATCGATCGTCAGCTCGAGATCGGTATTTTATTGAAAAAGTAACTTCGGCAAATTTTGTGACAGCACCAAAAAAAGCATAGATAAAAATCCAAAACAAAGCTCCGGGACCACCAATTGCTATAGCTAAAGGCGGACTGACTATATTACCAGCTCCAAGGCTCGTTGACATTGCAGTCAATAAAGCTTGTAAGGGAGTTATAGTGTTTTTTGTTGATTCACTCACTTGCTTAGAAGATAGAATAGAAAAAAAACGACCTAAGTTCCGTAATTGTGGAAATTGCATTAAGCATGACAAAAAAACACCTGTTGATAGCAAAATTACGGTCATTAATATGTGAATGTTTTCAACAATCGTGGTTAAATTTGTCATAGATTATTTCCTTGTTACAATACGGCAAAATTCATACATTAAAATATAAGTATAGCACTATTTGAATCATTTTTCAATGAAGCCACCTATTTGGAGGCTAAAAAGGCTAGTGATTTACGTAATAGTTGGCTGAGCGGGGTGCTTGCATTTAAATTATTTTCTTTCAAAAAATTCATAGCATTTTTGATTTCTGATGAAGAATAACCGAGTGATGTCAGCGTGTCCATAAGGTCTTTCCATGCTCCTAGGGACGCAGACGATTCTGTAAGACTAGGTTGATCTTTAAGTAGTTTTGCAACTTTGTGTTTGAGTGCTACACAAATTTGTTCAGCTTTTTTAGCACCAATACCAGAAATAGAGCTTAATGTTTGAATGTTTTCTTCTATAATTGCCTGTAAGAAAATAGCGGGGTCTAATTGATTTAAAATAGTGAGTCCTATCTTTGGGCCAATTCCAGAGCAACTAATAATGAGTAAGAATGTTGTTTTTTCTAGTTGTGAGCTAAATCCGTACAAAGTTGGTCCATTGTCTTGATGCCAGTGAAAATAGGTTGTGAGCTTGATTTCTTGTTGTAAGGTGTATATGCCAGCAGTTGCAACGTACAGTTCAAATCCAATTCCAGCCTGTTCGACAATAACAGCTTGTTCTCCGATATGGGTTATAAGTCCAGAAAGTGTAGCGATCATGTGAAAATCCTTTTTGTGATACATTATTGATAACTGATTGATTGTTGCTCAGTGTTCCATATGATTGAAAAAAAGGCAAAAAACAAAGTTGTTTACAACTAAAGCATGATTTCTGCTAAACAATTGATTTCAGTTTGAGCTTGATACTACAATGTAATTGTTATGGATGTTTCAAAATATTATGTAAGATTGGATACATTATCAAAAAAATAATTAAAATGAGCTTATGTATGCTGTTGCAGGCATTTTGTTTGACTGCTTCAAGTTCATTGTTACAATAATTAGAGCTTAATAATCTTGTGGATAATCCTGTTGCTTTGGAGTCTTATGTTGCTTCAGGACAAGATGTTGATGCTTTTTTTAATGGAGATTCTTTGCTGAGGTATATAGCAGGATCAGGAAATGATCGTGGTGTAGAGTTGTTGCTAGCAGCTGGAGCTCATCCGAATCAGGTGAATAGATTAAACAGTACAGCATTACATGCAGCTGTTTATAGTGGTTCATTATCAGTGGTAAGGTCTTTAATAGAGCATGGCGCTGATATATCAATACAAAATAAAGATGGTGAAACACCGTATCAATGTTTGTTAAAAAGGATGAGTATACATAAAAATCATCCAATTCAGGGACCTCGTTTACAGGCAATGAAAGATTATTTTGATGCTTTTGATTTACCTGTTGCGCAAGCATCGATAGCCAGGGTTCCAGTTGTAGATGTTGCTATATCTACAGAAAACAATCAAAATGCATGATAAATGTTCAATGATTTTACATGATGAGCTGTTATATAATTTTTTAAATTAAAATAGTTTTCGTAATGGTCATTGGTACCTACTTTTCTTGTTATCAATAATTGACATTATTTCCATAGATGATATATTTATTGTAATAATAAGTAATTCATATTGTGGGAATAGCTCAGCTGGTAGAGCGTTGCCTTGCCAAGGCAAAGGTCGCGGGTTCGAATCCCGTTTCCCACTCCAATAAAACCACCGCCTTGATTTTGTCTTAATTTTACAGAGTTTAACATCATAAGCTTTTTCCATTGTAGTATTTTTAAACAGTCAGGCTTTCATAAGGACATGAGACAATGAAATCAGTTGTTGTAGAAGCATCTACAGTAGCAAAAGCTATTGAAATGGCATGGCAAAAAGCAGAAAAACCAGAAGAATTTTTTATTCGAGTATTGCAAGAGCATAATTCTGGATTTTTGGGTTTTGGTGCACAAAAAGCAAAAATTGCTTTTTTCTTTAAAAATGTAAAAAAAGCAGATACTTTATTTCCTACTGTGTTAAAACAAAAAGAATATGTTAGTTTTTTTGATAACGAAAAAATTAAAACTCCTTCACAGTCTAATATTATTGACAATGAAACTAATAGAAATGTTTCGTTAGGTGTTCACAATAAACCTGGTCATGGTAAGCAAAAGAGTAATCATCCTCAGCCTCGTAAAGCAACTCCAGATGCAAAACATCAACCAAAAGCAGCTGCACCTGTACAAATAAAACAACCTCATCAACAATTACATACTAAAAAAACTCAGGTTGTATTAGATATTCCTGCAAAATCTTTACCTGTAAAGCAAGATTTACATATCCAAAAAGATGTTGCTGTGAAAAAAAATATTGTTACACAGCAAGAGCAACAAAAAAAAATTAAAGCAAATAAGGCTCCAGTTAAAAAAACGCCTCAAATTATAGAGCATCGTGTGGCAGCACCTAAGACATCTGTTTTGCAACAAATTGAAGAGATTATAAAGCCTCAGGCTATATCATCAGCTTCAACGACAACTCCTCGAGTTATGCCAAAATTTAAGCGTCGTCCTTTGCTTGGAGCAGATCAAAGTATCTCTGGAATAACGAAATCTACACCGAAATCTCCTGTTGTAGCAACTACTGCAGAAGATAAAGCGTCAGATGAAAAAGGTAAAAAAGAGTAGTTTGTTCTATTTTCGAAACAATCAAAGATGATTTATCTTAAAGATGATGAAGCAATCGTTGCACAATCAACCGCAGTTGGTGCTGGTGCAATAGCATTGATTCGGATATCGGGTCTGAATGCAGTGAGTCTTGTAGATTCTATTTCAGATTTACCTGGTCATAAAAAACTTGTATCACAAGATTCGCATACTATTCATTATGGATGGGTAATAGATAAAACTGGTCAGCATGTTGATCAAGTACTCTTTTTATTAATGCGGGGTCCTCGGACATTTACTGGTCAAGATGTTGTCGAAATTACGTGTCATAACAATCAGCTTTTGGTTGAGCAGATTATTGATATAATTATACAAGCTGGTGCTCGATTAGCTGAAAGTGGTGAATTTACACGAAGAGCCGTTTTGAATGACAAGGTTGATCTTGTTCAAGCCGAAGCAATTAATGAACTAATTCATGCACAAACATCGCAAGCATTGAAACAGTCGTTACGTCAACTTGAAGGTAGTTTTTCATCATGGATTGCTCAGATTGAAAAACAGTTGATTCATATCGTTGCATATTGCGAAGCAAGCTTTGAGTTTCTTGATGAAGAAATGACATTTGATCAGCAAATTCATAAAAGATTAGAAGCTGTCATGGCCGATATTACTCAAGTGTTGAAAACCTTTGATAAACGACAATATGTTACACAAGGTGTAAGAATTGCATTAGTTGGGTCGGTTAACGCTGGTAAGTCATCATTGTTTAACGCTTTAATTAATCGTAAGCGAGCCATTGTGACTGATATTGCAGGAACTACTCGAGATACGATTGAAGCCGGTATGTATCAAAAAGATGCATTTGTCACCTTTATTGATACGGCAGGGTTACGAGATTCAGATGATTTTGTAGAAAAAATTGGCATTGATAGATCATTTCAGGAAGTTACTTCATCTGATCTTGTTTTACTTGTTTTTGATGCAACGCAAAATTATGACACGCAAGAGTTGGGCTTGTATGAATCGATAGCTCAACAACATAAAGACAAAATAATATTTGTTCAAAATAAAATTGATCAAGGTGATTTTATTTTACCCTTTTTAACACGAGAAGAAACAGTTTCTGTTTCGGTGGTAGAAAATAAAAATATTGATGAATTACGAACAAAAATAGATGAAAAGATACATGATTTAATGGAAGTTGGTCAATCGCCTTGTCTATTAAATAAGCGCCAGTACAATTTGTTATTTGCTGTGCAGCAACAGTTAGGAGTTATAGAACAGGGATTGGGTAAAACCATTGAATATGAATTATTGGTAGTTCAGGTCACAGATGTGATCACAAAACTTTCAGAATTAACAGGTAAAACAGTAACAGAAGATGCGCTTAATGCTATCTTTCGTGAGTTTTGTGTTGGGAAATAATTAATTTCCTTGCAATGACGTGTGAATTTTTTATATGATGCTCTTCAAGATATAATTTGTGTAGTGTTTCTCTCTGAGAGTGGGGCTATGCGGTAACAAGGAAAAAGGATCATTATGATATATTCACAAGATATGAAAAAAAGATGTACATGCTGTAACGCTTCATCAACTTCAACCACTTTTTCTTTTGTCATTACCTATTATATTTTTCAAAAACAACTGAAACAACAGTTCGCCTCCCGTGGCTAAATAAATTTATATTAAAGCTTTACGTTTAAGCTGTCTGACTTGTATCAAAAGTCGGCAGACCGTATATTATTTCGATAGAAGAAAACAATGAAAATAAAAAAAATGGGAGCCTTGCTACTATTATTAGTAGCGACAGGCTTACAATTGTCTTGCTCGCAATATGCGATTAAGATAGTTAAAGTTATTACTGAGCGCGAAGAAGATCGCTTTGTGATAGCACAAAAAATTAAATGTATATAAATTAAATACAAAGAAGGCGGGTGTAACATCCGCCTTCTTTTTTTGAACAATAAAAATTATATTTTTATGAAATTGAACAAGAGTCTTTAGAGCCAGTTGTTGTAGACGCATCGGTTACTGGTACAAGTAAATCACGAATTTCTTCTGATTGTGCAATATCCCATGGCGTTTCACCCTTATTATTTACTGCATACAAATCAGTGTTTGGAGTCATTAATAATAAAATAGCTGGAATGTTTTCTTTTAAAACTGCAAGATGTAAAGGTGTTTGGCCTAATTTATCTTTGTCTTGTTGATGAGCTTGTGCTTCTAGCAATAGTGAAATGGATTTGAGGTCTTCACATATAACTGCAGTATGTAAAGGAGTTTGTTGTTGTTCATTTTTACAGTTTACGTTGGCACCAGCTGCAAGCAATGCAATTATTGATTTATATTTTCTTTCGCTGATTGCAGTATGTAATGGAATATCCGATGATAAACCTTCAAATTTATCAGGACTAGTGTTTGCAGTAATCAATAACGGAATGACCTGATCAGCTTCGTGTACAATCGCACAATAAAGGTGAGATATACGTGATATTCCTGCAGATTCATTTGTAGATCCACCTGTGAATTGATGTTTAAAATCAACCTTTTTATCAATAAGTAGTTGCATTACAGCTCCATTGTTTCTCTCAATAATAACTTGCATGAGTGATTTATCTAATGGAGATCTATATTTTGATGCGTAATGTTGAATAACTGGCTCCATAAATTCAACATTTTTACAATATTGAAAAAATGGATCAGTGGTATAGTAAGATAGATTGCAAGATGAATTTTTAAATAATTGATGAAGAGATGAAAGACCATATTCTTGTGGACGTTGATGCTGAGCATCCATTTTAAAATCATGATAAAGAATATTTTCTAATGCCAAACAAAACTTATCAGTAGATAATTTGTTTTTTATAAAGACATCAACTATTATTTTTTCAGCGCGTTTAATAACTTCATGCTGATGAACATTGTTTTTCATCATAGCATTTACTTTAACATTTTCAGCATCATTAAAATCGGTGTTATCATCAGACTCTTGCTTTGAAGATTCAGCATCACGTCGATTTTGTAGTGTTGTGTCAAAAAACTCTTGTAAATTATATCGCCCACATAAAGCAAATCCACATTCAATTGCTGGAAAGTCAGTTGCGTTTAAATTTAACAATAGTTCGTTTAATCCTTCTTCTTGATGTAATGATGCATTTTCTTCTTCTGCTGCACATACGAACATTGTTTGTAGATTGATGATCAACGTGAGTGTGAATATTGTTTGTTTAAATATATTCATGAAAGATCCTTATGTTTTATATTTTTATGAAATTGAACAACTATCTTTATCAAAATTTTTAATTTTAGCTGCTTTTAGCAAAGGGGTATTTTCAGTGGGCTTCGTAGGTGGTTTTAATAAAGAGCGCATTCCTGCTGATGCTGCTAAATCCCAAGGTATTTTACCACTACTGTTTTTTGCATGTAAATCAGCTCCATCAGCAACAAGTGATGACACTTTATCATGATCTCTATCCAGAACTGCAAGATGTAATGGAGTGTTACTATCGTATGATGTCATATCAAATTCATCGTCATGCATGACGTATCGCTCTTCATCAGTTATAAGCAATGCTTCTTGTTGAGCGGCGTGTAAAAATGGCATAATATCTTTATTATCATTCCAATGTGCATAATCTAGTACAGTATAATCTTTACCTTTCTTGAAGGTGGCAGATTTTTTACCATTGACGTCCACACCACATTTAATTAATTGTCGTACTGCATCATTTTGATGACTTGCAGCAGCGTCACATAAAGCATCAACGGATCCTGGAATTTTATTAGCAACTAAAATTGGTACGATATTCCAGGATTGATACTTAACAGCACATTCATAAAAATTATAGAAATTATAGTCTGTTGATTTTAGATCAACTTCATATTTCATTAATAGATTAAAAACGGAAATTTTATTATTTTTAATTATTCGTTTTGTTTCGTCGGATTTTTGAGAAAAATAATTGGTTACGTAGTCACGTGTAGTTGGTTGCATTAAATCAGCATTGAGGCAATATACAAACAAATGATTAGTTTCATGGTCAGAATTACTTGAAAGCCATGAAGAAGAATTAAGAGATTCTAAGTCAATATCAAGATTCTTGTCAATGACTTGAGTAAGTTTTTGAGCAAATATCGTTTGACACAGATGATCATTTTTAAATCGATCAACTATTAAATTTTCAGCAGCTGCGATCGCATAATTCATTTTATCCATCATGAGCATGCAAGCATTAAGTTCATTATCATCTTTATCTTGATCACTATGTTCAACAGATTTTAACTTTTGTATCTCATCAAATTCTTGTAATTTAGCATTTAATAATTCTGGTAAATTAAATAATCCACACAAAGCAAAACCTTCTTTGAGTGCTGCTGGACAATTAGTTCCATTTTCATCTTCAAAGAAATGCAATGGCGTATCTTCTTCATGTAATGATGTATTTTCTTCTGATGCACATACGTACATTGATTGTAGGTTGATGATCAATGTGAGTGTGAATATTGTTTTTTTAAATATATTCATGACAGATCCTTATGCTTTAGACTTTTATGAAATTGAACAATTGTTTTTATTAGTATTACCGATTTTAGCTGATTATAACAGAGGGGTATTTTCAGTGAGCTTCGTAGCTGGTTTTAAAAGGGCTTTCATTCCTGTTGATGTAGCTAAATCTTGTGGAATTTTTCCATCACTATTCTTTGCACTTAAATCTGCTCCAGCAGCAATGAGAGATAATGCTTTTGGAGTATCTCTGTGTATAATTGCAAGGTGTAGTGGAGTATTCATGTCATATAACGTTACATCATAGTCATCTCTATTCATGACATATTGCTCTTCATCAATTGCAGATTCTGCGAGACCACATACAACAAAAGTCTCTGTCTTTGTTGCAGCATTATTTGTATCTAAAGATAAATTTTCTTCTGCTGCACATACATACTTGGTTTCTAGGCTGATGATACAGATTATAAACAATGTCGTTTTATTCAAAATATTCATGAACAACATTTATGCTCTATGGTTTTATATATTATAGCGAATCGCCTCCAAGGCTTTTTAATAAATTTGATAATGGAGTAAAGCGAGGAATCATATCCATTGGAGTCTCGCTTTGATTGTTTTTTATAGTGAGCTTTGCCCCTAAAAATACTAATCGTTCAATCATAACAATATCTTGCTCATTAAGAGAACGGTCGAAAGGAGAACGGTCGTATGTTGCGCATATAAGTCTGTGCATGGGAGTTTCACCAGCATTGTTTTTAATATTCATAACATTATTGTTTTTATGAAACTTTTTTATCATTGAATAGTTACTGTTTGCAGCTGCAAGGTGCATGGGAGTATCACCATTGTCATCTTTTTTATTTATATCACCGCCATTTGCAATAAGTAATTTTACAATAGAGCTTTGTCTTGCAAGATGTTGAACTTGCATTGTGGGATTAGAAAATGTTTTCGGTATAGGCATTGCTGTAATATGTAGTAAGGTAGACCCTGTTGAAGTAATATAAGACTGTACAGACTTACTTCTTTGTAAAGAAAAATAATCATATAATTGAATCATCGTAAGGGCGTTGGTGAAATTTAAAAAGTTACTATTTTGACTAGCATCACGAGCTTTTTCGAATTCTTCATCAAGAGCATCTGCATCAAAAAGAAACTCTTGTATGCAATATTTCATGTCTGCTTGATTTGCAATGAATCTTGTTAATTGTTCTTTGGATTCTTCAGTTGATCCAAATTGTGCACATAACTCTTTTTGTTTTAAAACGAGGTCATCTGCGGACAAAAATTGTAAATTTTGTTCTTCAATGAGCACACGAGTATCATGATTTATTTTTCTTTTTTTCTGTGCAGATTCTTCTGACGCATTTATTATGGTAAATAAAGAAAAAACAATAAGAAATGAGAATTTTTTATATGTAGGCATTGACTGTTACTTTCTTTAACGAGGTGAGTTATTATTTTTTACCACCAAGGTTTCTTAATAGATCATGTAATGCGTGAGTGCCAGAAGCTATGCTGAATGGAGTGTCGCCCTTATTATTTTTTATATTGAGATTTGCTCCTAAAAATACTAATCTTTCAATCATAAGAGCATCTTGCTTATCAAGATTTTTCTTACGTATTGCTTGTATCAGTCCGTGCATGGGAGTATTGCCGCCATTATTTTGAATATTCATGGCATTACTTGTATGTATTTTATACATTGTTGTATCAACTGCTCGCATAGCTGCATAATGCATGGGAGTATTTCCATCGTTGTCTGGTGCGATTTTACTACAACCATTATCAATAAGTAATTTAATGATGAGATCTTGTCTTACTTTGTGTTGTTCTTGCATTTTTTCAGATGAGAATTTTTTTACGGTAGGCGTTACTGCAATATGTAATAGACTTATGCCTTGTGCACTTTTGAAATTCCCTATAGATCGATTTTTTTGTAAACCAAGATGAGCGTATAGTTGTGCCATTGTAAGAGATTCGGTGAACATTAAAAAGTTACTATCGCAAGTCGTGACGGCTAACTTTTCTACTTCAGCTTCGTGCATTTTTTTATCAAAAAGAAACTCTTGTATGCAATGTTTCATATCAGCTTGATTTGCAAGAAACGTTGTCAATTGTTCTTTGGATTCTTGAGTTGATCCAAATTGTTTACACAATTCTTTGTGTTTTAAAACGATATCTTCTTGTGATGAAAAATATGGATTTGGTGTTTCAGTGAAAACACGAGAGTGATTACTGGCATTAAATACAGAATCTTGTACTTTTTTTAATTTTGCGGCTAGAACTTCTTGCGACGCATTCATTGTAGCAAACAAAGAAAAAATGGTAAGAAATGAGAATGTTTTATATGTAAGCATTGATTGTTACTTTCTTCAATAGAATTGATTGTTTTTAATAATATACGAAAAAAAAGGCAGATACGAATATCTACCTTTTTTATTAATATAAACTAGTTTGAAACTATTTACTATCGATTGCAAAAACTTCAACGCGACGGTTAACTGCTTGCTGATGTCTGTTACCACCTTTTACAATAGGCATTTCTTGTCCACGAGCTGCTATCTTGATGTTATCTTTTTCAATTCCTGCATTCATAAATTGCGTTGCTATGAATTTAGCGCGTTGCTCAGATAATGTCATATTGTAGATTGCAGATCCTGCAGAATCACAAGCATGACCTTCGATAACTATAATTTTATCGATTTCAATCATTTTTTTAGCATGCGCAATGTCTGCCTCTAAAGAAGCTTGTTGGTTTTTATCTATGTTGTATTTGTCAAATCCAAAATAGATTGTTTTGAAATCTTGTTTACTTTGATCGACTGTAGCATTTTCCCATTCAAAAAGAACGTTTGAATTATGAGGATTTACCATGTCAGTTGAAGATGATTTTGTATCTTTGTCATGAGCAAAATTGTGTAAAGCATCGTCATCCAAAGCAAAAGCTTCTAAATTTTCATCAAAAGAACTTTTTTTATGATTACTTTTTTTAGTTGTAGTTGTTTTTATTGATGATGTTGAATTTTTTTTCTTGGTACAACCAGAAGTTATGATCATTAAACAGAAAAAAATATGGATATATTTTTTCATTTTATCCCTTAGTTTGGTATAATAGTAATATAAAATTTAAAAAAGGTGCAAAAGCTCATTCATAGACTAATATAAATTATTAAAGTGTCAAAATATTTATATGATTAATTAGTTTAATTGAACTAAATGAGCTCGAGTATGTATGATAATAAATTAAAAGTATATCAAGATTAATGTAACATAGGGATAGAATGAAAAAAATATTAGTTAATATTGAGCCATGGGAAAGCAGAGTTGCTGTTCTTCGTGATGATCAACTCGAAAATATTTATTTTAGCTCTGCAACTGATAATGTCATTGAAAAAGCTTTTTTCAAAGGTACAGTTATAAAAGTATTTCCAGGTATTCAAACAGCTTTTGTTGAAATAGGGCAAGAACGAGCAGGTTTTTTACATATTTCAGAAATTGATAGAGATCTTGCAGTTAATACTTCTGAGGGTTTAGACCAACTTGATGTTATTCATGATAAATCACTTGAATCTGATGAAAATGGTAAGCCTGCATCATTTAGAAGAGGTAGTAAGGCTAGCATTAGTGCTATTTTCAAAGAAGGCCAAGATGTTCTTGTACAAGTAAGCAAAGAACCTGTTGGAGAAAAAGGCGCGAAATTAACAACTTGTTTTACACTCCCAGGTCGTTTTCTTGTATTAATGCCAAATATTGGTCGTATTGGAATTTCTAAAAAAATAGCGAGCGCTCAAGAACGACAACGTCTTCGTGATATTTTGATTAAAAACTTACCAGCTGGAATGGGTGCTATTATTAGAACTTCAGCTGAAAATGCTGATGAAGATGAAGTTACAAAAGATATTCATTTCTTGTTGAAAGATTGGAATTCTATTGTAGAAAAATATAAAACAGCGCCAGTCAAAACTAAAATTCATGAAGAAGTTGATATTTCATTACGAGTGGTTCGTGATCATCTTGATCATACAGTAGAGTCAATTGTAACTGATAGCAAAATAAATCAAGATCGTATTTATACATATTTAAAAAATGTAGCTCCAGAATTTAAATACAAAGTTATGTTGCATGAAGGTTCTACAAATTTATTTGATCTTTATGATATTGATAAACAAGTCAATAATGCTTTGTGTAAAAAAGTTTATTTAAAATCTGGTGGATCTATTATTATTGAATCTACTGAGGCGATGACATCAATTGATGTTAACACCGGTCGATTTACAGGTAAAAATAATTTAGAAGATACAATTTTAAAAACTAATCTAGAAGCAGCTCGAGAAATTGTTCGTGAATTGCATTTACGTAATATTGGTGGTTTAATTGTTATCGATTTTATCGATATGAATGATTTAAAGAATCGTCAAAAATTGGTTGAACAGTTTGAAAAACATCTTAAAGAGTATGACAAGTTTCAATCAGTTGTTTTAGCAGTTTCAGAGTTTGGTCTTGTTCAAATGACAAGAAAACGTGCAGGAAAAACATTAACTCGACAATTAACTGAAACGTGTACTATGTGTCGTGGTGCAGGATCTGTAAAATCAACTCGAGCAGAAAGTTATGAAATTTTGAGAGAAATTGACAAGAAGCTTGCAACTATTGGTGCTAAGGGATCAATCGTTTTAAGTGTTAATCCAGAGCATTTTGATTTTATTTCTAGTATTGAATACAATTCAATTTTAGCTTTAGAAGGTAAGTTTGGAGTTCAAATTACATTTTTAAGTAAACCTGGATTATCAAGAACTCAATTTGAAATTAACAAACAGTTATAATACATAGCCGTTAAAGGATTATAGTGGAAAAATCAACTACTGTTTTAGATAGATATCCTGAGTATAGAATGGATATTGGTATTGAAGTACATGTTCAGTTACATACCAAAAGTAAAATATTTTGTTCTTGTTCAAACGCACAAGAACAAAGACCTAATATAAATATTTGTCCAATTTGTGCTGGATATCCAGGAGTTTTACCAGTATTAAATAAACAAGTAGTAGAATTTGCTATGATGGCAGGTTTTGGTACAAATTGTGATATATCTTTAGTGTCAGAATTTGATCGTAAACATTATTTTTATCCTGATCTTCCTAAAAATTATCAGATTACTCAAAACGATTTCCCAATTTGTCGTAATGGTTATGTTGAAATTCGATTAGAAGATGGTTCTACAAAAAAAATTAGAATCAATCGTATTCACATAGAAGAAGATGCAGGTAAAAATACACACTCTGAGCTTACAGGTGAAAGTTTTGTGGATCTTAACAGAACAGGTACGCCTTTAATTGAAATTGTAACTGAACCAGATATTGAAAATGCAGAAGAAGCTCGTGCTTATTTAAAAGCCTTGCGTACTATTATGCAATATCTTGATATAAGTAGTTGTAATATGGAAGAAGGTTCTTTCCGTGCAGACACGAATCTGTCTGTTCGTAAAAGAACTGCTTCTGAACTTGGAACTCGTAGTGAATTAAAAAACATTAATTCATTTAAGTTTATTGGTGATGCCATTGAATATGAAGCTGAACGTCAAATTTTAGCTGTGATGAATGGTGAAGAACTTGTACAAGAAACTCGGTTATGGGATTCTAAAAATAGAGTATCTATGTCTATGCGTAAAAAGGGAAGCATGGCAGATTATAGATTTTTTACTGATCCAGATTTAGCTTTAGTGGAAATCTCTCCAGAATTTTTAGAACAAGTAAGAAGCAATGTCCCTGAAATGCCTTATCCTAAGTATGATCGATATAAACAACAGTTTAATTTATCTGATTATGAAGCTGATATTATAACATCCGATTTCTCTTTAACTCGTTATTTTGATGAATTGATGAGTTTGTATCCAAGTAAATCATCTGTTAACTGGTTATTACGAGATGTATTAGGCTCTATCAAAGATTTAAAAACAACAATTCAAGAATGTAAGGTTACGCCAGCTAAATTAGCAGCACTTATTAAATTTGTTGAAGATGGTGTAATTAATAATAAAGTAGCAAAAGAAATTTTTGAGCTTATTGCTGAAAAAGGTGGAGATGCTGCTGATATTATTGAATCAAAGGGTTTAAAGCAGATTGGATCACCAGAAGAGCTTGAAGCTGTTGTGAAATCTGTTATCGATCAAAATCCTCAACTTGTTGCTGATTATAAAGCTGGTAAGCAAAATTTATTTGGATTCTTTGTTGGAGCTTGTATGAAAGCAACCAATGGAAATGGCGATCCTAAGCAGTTACAAGCATTAGTAAGAAAGCATCTTAGTTAAACAATCAAAGTAAATATATAAGATTTGAATTTATAGCTTTAATTCATAAAAAAAGGCCCCAATTATTCGGGGCCTTTTTTTATGAATTATCAACAATCCATTTACCTTTTTTACGTGTGATTTTAATTGGATCACTTTGAAAGGCTATTTTTAAGGTACTAAACTCAATGTCATCATCGCCAACTTTAATACTTTTGACTCCATTAAACATTGCATAATTAGAGCTATCTGCTGTAATATCAAAACTTATCATTGAACCTTTATCATAAATAGATTTTTTACCAGGCACATTAATTTTTAGGCCTTTTTTAACCAAAGGTTTTTTCTGATTAGCAATTACAATTGTAACCTTATGGAGTGTTGCATCTTTATCAGAAGTGTTATGTATATAAACAGATGTTAATACAGGGCTTGCTTGTGCAGCTTGTTTTGTTACTACTGGAGCAGTTTTAGCAGCAGGAGCAACTTTAGCACCTGCTTTTCCTACGGGGGCAGCTGCAGCTTGTATTGAAAGATTAATACATTGTAATAAAATGCAATAAATTCCAAATTTTATAAAATTTTGTATATTCATGAAAAATATCCTTTTTTAAGAGAGTTGTAGTTTTATAAATTTTTGATGGTATAAAATTAGCTTATTTTCAAGGAGTTCTAAAATAGTTTTAATATTATATGTGTAATTATTTTTTTGATAATCATGCATAAAGGAGTTCATAATATCAGTATCATGAGTCATGGCTTGTAAAACATCAAGTGTATTAATTTGATTCGATTTATAGTTGATGAGCATTTGGTCATCATGTTTTTTTGTATATTCTAAATAAAGAATCATCCAAGTATCATGAGATTTTTGTAAAAATAATTCTAATTGTTTTAGTTGTTTATCACTATCACTTATGGATGTAGCTGGTAACGTCATTGTTTGAAGTATTGAATTATACATTCCATGACCAATAACAATGAAATAAAAAATATTCTGCATTATATTTTCCATTTCAAGTTTGATAATTCTGTTTTTATAATTTTCTACTATATAATATCCACAGTGGTAAGTAAGGTAAGCTATGATCGCTGAAGTATAAGGATTATTTACAATATCAGAACCGATATGATTTTGTGTAACTGAATATAAAAAGTAAGTAGTTAATGGTATGGTTGCATATTTAATATGCGATATGATTTGTTCTATGGATAAAGTATCATGGGTTTTTGTTGTTAAAGGATGAAGAGTGAAAATGATTGCAGGTAGATCAGTATGGCAACTGTTATACGTGACAAAAAACAAACAAAAGAAAAAAATATAATATTTTACCTTATTCATAAGGCCGACTGTTGTGAAATAGAAGTTGTTTGAATATTTATAATATTTTGCTCTAATGCTAAAAAATTAAACATGATTTCTAAGGTTAAGTGCTCTAAAAGTGGTTCGAATTCTAGTTCGGAATTTTTTTCAAATGAAAGTATCATGCTATGCAATCTTTCATCATGTTCAGTAAGATACAACAGATCATCAATAGTAATTGATGGGGCATGGTGAAGGAATACAAATTCTTCAGATTCAACTGTGACTGAATGGTTTAGTTTATATAAATTCTTTTTAATGTTGTGATATGATTCCAGTACAATTGCTGTCATTTTATTACAAGAGTAAGGCCATTTTTTAGTTATAACATTAAAAATATATTCTTTTTTTGATATTGATTCGGCAGACTCGCGTTGTTGCGTAAGGCTATTTTTAATACCGTGGCTAATAGCAAGATAAAGAGCGATTCTCTTCAATAACACAACTAAATTGATCAATGATTCTTGTTGTTGATATTCTGAAATGCTATCACAAATATAGTTAATCAAAATGTAAAAATAGATTGAACTGATATATGGATGTTCAGAAATTTGTTTGAATAAATTTTGATTAAAATAAAAAACCATTGGGATTGTTGTAATAAATAAAGCATTTTTTTTAACAAAAGTTACAGATTCTGCTATAGATATTTGATCTAGGTTTATACCATTAAACTGGTTCTTAGGCTTATTTTCTTGTGAAAAAATATCTATGCTATAAAATAAATATAAACTGGTAAAAATAACGATTATTTTTTTCATGAAAAACACAATCAAATAAAATGTACTATTATATATAGGTACATGTTTACTGATTTTTTTTGATAAAGTCAAAGCAAATTAGTAAAATTTTCTATAAATAGATGATTAATATGAATGCAACAAAAACAAGATACTACATTGCTAATTGGAAAATGTATCAATCTTTAACATCTATTAAAAAGTTTTTATCATTGTGTAAAGCAGATGAAAATTTTAGAACACAATATTCTCATAAATATATTGGAGTTGCAGCATCGTATGAACATCTTTATTTTGTTCATAAAAAATTAAATAAAATGAATATACATTCTGGAGCGCAAGACTGTTCTGATTTTTTGCAAGGTGCCTATACAAGTCAATGCTCAGTGAGATCGTTACAAGAAATGAATATATCATTTACTATTATTGGTCATAGTGAAGTTCGGTTACATTGTGGACAATCGAACACAATGATAGCTTCAAAGTTTAAATTATTGCTTGCAGCTAATATTAATCCCATTTTGTGCATAGGCGAAACTCTTATTCAAAAAGAAGAAGGTTTAACCTTACAAGTACTGTATGATCAATTAGAAGAGGTTTTAACCTACCTGCAAACATATTCAGGTGATACAAAAATATTTATAGCCTATGAACCAATTTATGCTATTGGTACGGGAGTTATTCCAAATAAACAAGATTTAGAACAAGTTTTTTATTTTTTAAAAAAACTTGTTAAAGAACTGCCTATTGCTAAAAATGTGATGTTTTTATATGGTGGAAGTGTATCAAGTCAAACATTGCCACAATTAAATATAGATGAAATTTCAGGATTTTTAATTGGAAAAGCGAGTATTGATTTTCAAGAGTTAAAAAAAATAGTACAATCAGACGGTAAGTTGATTTAAAAAATTGTTTCTACATAAAAGACAAAGGTATTTGTTATGATTATTTTTTCATTATTAACATTTTTATATGGCTTCATGTGTTGTTTAATTATATTGCTTGTTTTAATCCAACGCGGTAAAGGCAGCATGGGAATTGGTAATATGGGTGGTGGCAATCAAATGTTATTTGGTAGTTCTTCAGGTCAAGATATTTTTCAAAAGATAACTTGGATTTTGTGTGGACTTCTTCTTGTTGGATCTTTAGCGTTATCAACTTTAAAATCTAAATATGGTACAAGTCATACAGAAGTATCTTATACAAGAAATGTGCCATCAACAAACAATCAAAATGTAGATGCAAATTCAGATGATCAAGTATTGTAACGATTGAAGTTTATACTTTAAGGTTATTGTATGGTACTTGAATTATTTGGGTTTATAGGAAGAGTTGTTTTAAATAGTTGTCGACCTTTTGGTAGGTATGCTCTTTTTGTTATAGAGTCAGGTAAAACATTGTTTACTATGAAACTAAAAACAAATAAGTTATTTGCTCAAATGGAACGGATCGGAATACAATCTCTTCCAATTAGTGTGTTAACAGGATTTTTTTCTGGGGCTGTTCTTGCATTGCAAACTTATTCTGGGTTTCGTCAATTTGGTTCAGAGTCTATGATTGGACCAGTTGTTGCTTTAACAATAACTCGTGAATTAGGACCTGTTTTGACAGGTCTTATGGTAGCAGGCCGATGTAGCTCTGGTATTGCAGCTGAAATTGGAACCATGCGAATTACAGAACAACTTGATGCTCTGGAAACATTGTGTATTAATAATTTTCAATATTTAATTGTTCCACGAATTTTAGCATCGGTCATTGTATTGCCATTTTTGGCTATATTCTCTATGGCATTTGGCATATTTGGTGGTTATCTTGTGTGTGTTTATGTTTTTAATCTTAATCCGATTAGTTATTTGGATGGAGTGAAAGAGTTCCTTGCTGCATTTGATATTATTGGAGGTTTAATTAAATCGAGTGTTTTTGGTTTTATACTTTCATCAGTTGGAGCTTTAAAAGGATTTTATACAAGTGGTGGTGCTAAGGGTGTTGGAAAATCCACAACAGAAAGCGTTGTGATTGCTTCAATTGCTATTTTGATATCAAATTATTTTCTTGCAATATTACTTTTTGAGACTCTTTAATGAATATTCCAAAAATACAACTTATTAATCTGTATAAGCAATTTAATGATGGTCGATTTATTACTGATGGATTAAGTTTAGATATTCCAGAGGGTAAAATGACTTGTATTATTGGTCGATCTGGAGAGGGCAAATCAGTTTTACTTAAACAAATAATTGGTCTTATTGAGCCAACATCTGGGTCAATTTTAATTGATGGTAAAGAAACTGTCGGATTAAAAGGTGTTGATAGATTAAATAATTTTAAAAAAATTGGTTATGTTTTTCAATCCGGAGCATTGCTGGATTCTCTTACTGTATTTGAAAATATAGGTATTGTTGAGTTAGAAAATAATATGGATCCAATTATCGTTCGACAAATAGTACAAGAAAAATTATCATTAGTTGACCTTGATCCTATGACTATTGATAAGTATCCTTCAGAGTTATCAGGTGGTATGAAAAAGCGTGTTGATTTAGCACGAACTTTAATGGGTAATCCAGAGATTATATTATATGATGAGCCTACAACGGGTCTTGATCCTATTACAGTTAAAGTTGTTCATGAATTAATGTCGAGCATGCAAAAAAAACTTCATATTACTTCAGTAATTATATCTCATGATGTTGATCTTTTTAACTATGCTGATAAAGTTGCACTGTTGTATGAGGGGAAAATTAAGAGTGAGTTGAGCGCAAAGGGTATATGGGAAAGTAAAGATCCTTATATTTATCAATTTATTCGAGGTTTATCAGATGGACCAATTCAAATTGAACAACTGAGTAATAAAAAATAAAGATTAAAGATTTTTGATATTTAGAATTTTTTTAATTACTATAGGTAACATAAAAACGAGCAGAAGAAGGTATAAGGAGTTTTTAAGATGAAAAATATAGAAGAAAAATCGTCTGAAAAAATTGTAGAACAAGTTGCATACTATAGTAAAAAATTTGTCATACTAAAAGATGAAATAGCTAAAGTTATTGTAGGGCATAGTGCAGTTATTGATGCAACATTGATAGCGATGTTAAGTAATGGACATGTTTTACTCGAGGGTGTTCCTGGCGTTGCAAAAACAACATTAATCAAAGCTATATCGGATGCATTAGGTTTGTCATTTAGTCGTATACAATTTACCCCAGATTTATTGCCAGCAGATATTCTTGGAACTTTAATTTATAATCCAAAATTACAAAATTTTGAGACAAAAAAAGGTCCAATTTTTGCAAATTTAGTTTTAGCAGATGAAATTAATAGGTCTCCGGCTAAAGTTCAATCAGCTTTACTTGAAGCAATGCAAGAGCATCAAGTAACTATTGGTTCTACGACATTTCCACTAGAGGAACCATTTTTAGTTTTTGCAACTCAGAATCCTATAGAAAATGAAGGAACGTATCAATTACCAGAAGCTCAAATTGATCGATTTATGTTTAAATTATTAGTTGGTTATCCAACTTTTGATCAAGAGCATGAAATATTAAAACGTTCAATGCGTAAAACAGCAGTAACTCAAGTTGTTTCACGTGAAGATATTTTAGCAGCGCAACAGGTTGTTGATGCTATTTATATTGATGATAAGTTGATAGATTATATTTTAAAATTGGTGTTTGCGACACGAGAACCAGTTAAATATGGTGTAACTTCTATTCAGAAAATGGTTCAATATGGAGCATCTCCTCGTGCAAGTATAGCAATTGTTCATGCAAGTAAAGCATATGCTTTGTTACAAAATAGACACTTTGTTATTCCCGATGATATTAAAGTTGTAGCTCGAGGTATTTTACGTCATAGAATTTTATTAACATATCATGCACAGGCTGAAAATATAACATCAGATACGATAATTGATAAAATTTTTGATTCCATAATAACACCATAATTAGTAGACTTACTTGTTTGCAAAACGATCAAGAGATACATCAACTTGACAATTATTTTATTACAAAGATATTGGTGTTAAGAATTTTGAAAAAAGGATATAGATGAAACAGCCGGTGTGGATTTTAAATAGCAGTTTGCTTGTTTTATTATTTATGAGCCAATTATTGCTTTTTATGCTACAAAAGGCTGTCCCTCGACGCGTATCTATTAGTCCAGGAGCTCTTGTTGTAACAAAAGATGAGACTCATGATCCGATTAATATTATGACTATTTATGAACAAGATCTTTTTGGTACGTATGAAGCTCCAGCAGTTCCTGTTGTGAAAATGGATGAAGTTATTGCAGCAATACCAAAACCTCCAAAAAATATTATCCCAGAGATACCAATCGACAAAACACCTACTTTCTTTGCTCCATTAGATGGACTATTAAAAGGTATTATTTTTGTTCAAGATGATCCAACTAGTAGTATTGCAGTTGTTCAATTGAAAAAAACAAAAGAAGAGCATAACTATCAGGTTGGTGATTTGATAGAAGATGCACAAGTTTTAAAAATTCTATCGAATAGAATAATTCTTATTCGATCTAATGGCCAACAAGAAACATTATACTTGCGAGAAGAAGATGCTGCACATGATTTTGAAACAGATGCAACATATATTGATAAATCTGTTGTAGAATCATCTCTTGATAATAAATATAAAGTTAATATTACTGAATTTTCAAAAAGAATTCATAATCTTGGAGAATTTATTAATGCCCTTGATTTAACCACTGCTTATAAAAACAGCAAGAGCTTTGGTTGTCGAGTTGGAGAGATTAATAAAGATTCTCTAGGAGGCTTGTTAGGTTTTATGGTTGATGACATTATTATCAAAATTGATGATATTGATGTTGGTGATTTATCGAGTCGTATCAAAATTTATGATCGTATTTTGAGTAAAAAAGCAGGAGATTTGATTGAGGTTGTTATTCATAGAGGAAATGATTCACTTGATCTGCTATATGGTTTAATTGATGCTGAATCAAAAAACATAGTATTTACAAAAAAAGAAATACATGAACAATTAATGGAATCATTACATGATGAAAAAAGTAATAAGCCTGCAGACGATTCAGTAGTTATTCAAAGTATGACAGATTTTGATCCATTGGAAGAGGTTGATGAACTGTTTGAAGAGTTAAAAAATGATGCATCAGTACCAATGATTATGCCAATTATTCGACAAGAAAGTTTGAATGAGTTTGATGCACACAATAAACGATTAGCACAAGAGCACGAGAAGCTGGCACCAGCAATACAAAATATGAAAACACAAGAAAAAAATAAAATGTTAAAACAGACGAATCGTAATGTTATTTTTAATGGAATGACAAAATAGTTTGCTTAAGATAAAAAAGTATATGGGTATATTTTAATGAAAATATTAAATAAATTATTTATAGCAAGTGTGATGATTCTGCTGAATCATACCATTGTTCCAAGTGATTTTGTTGTTGATTTTGATTCAACAGAGCCTACAGCGAGCAATGCAATAACAAACCACAATCATCTTTTAAATCAAGATCAACATGGTAATATTATTGGTGTAGAATCTATGGCCTTAAAGCAACCTGGAGCTGATTCAATTGATTCAGTTGCCTTTAATTTTGAAGATATTGATCTAAAAAATGTTGCAGAATATATGGAAAAAGTACATAAAGTAAAATTTATTACTGAAGATATTTTAGATACTCCAAAAAAAGGCCCAAGCCTTGCTGGTAATAAAGTATCATTTAGAACGAATGCTCCTTTAAGTAAATCTGAAAGTTGGGATTTATTTATAACTTTTTTGAATATGGCGGGATTAGATGTTCTTCCAATGCCTCAAGCAGGTTTTTATAAAATAGTTCCATTGCCAAATGCACCACAAGAAGCAATTCCAGCTTATATTGGTGCTAATCCTGCAATCTTACCTGATAATGATATGATTGTTCGATATGTTTATTTTGTTCAAAATGGTGATCCATTAAAGATTCAGTCTTTAATTAGTAAGTTTCAAGGCGCAACTGGCTCTTTAACTGTTTATAAAGATTTAAAAGCGTTGGTTTTTACCGATAAATCGTACAACATTAAATCATTAATGAATATTGTAAAAGAATTTGATAAGCCAGTAGCACCACAAATAATGTCTGTTGTTAAGCTCAAGAGAGTAAATGTTGAAGATGTGGTTACTTTATATAATTCATTACGACCAGCAACGACAGGTCAACAACGAGTATGGTCACCTGAAACGAAAGAGAGTAATCAAGATTTCTTTTCTGCAAATGTTGTTCTTGCTCAAGATAAACGAACAAATACATTAATTATATTGGGAACAAGAGAAGCTGTTGCTCGTGTTGAAAGTTTTATTGCGACGTATGTTGATATTGAAGTAGAAGCTGAAAAACCTCCGGTGTTTGTTTACTATCTTGAGTATACCAATGCTATTAGTATGCAGAAAACATTATCGTCACTTGTTTCATATGGGAGTAAAACTTCTGCTGGTCAATATGGTGGAGTTCGTGATGGTCAAAAATATTTGCAACCTATGAATATTGTAGCTGATACTCATTCTAATTCATTAATTATTAATACAACGCCAGAAGATTATGTAGTTGTTGAAGATTTGATTAAAGAACTTGATGTTCCTCAGAAACAAATAGCTTTAGAAGTTTTAATGGTTCAGGTTTCATCAATCAATGCAAAACAATTGGGTAGTCAAATTTCTGGGCCTAATAATGATAATACTTTTTTACCAAATGTTAGTGCGCAAACATCTGGTATTCCACCAGGAACAGGCATTGTTACAACTCCTGGAGGTAATGGTATAGCTCAATCAATTAAATCAAGCCTTGCAAGTTTATTAGCTGGTCCAATAGGACAAGTTGGATCAACAATTTTAACTTTTGGCCAACCAATTTGGGCTGTGTTTAAGGTTTTAAAAACGATTTCAACAACAAAAATTTTATCAAATCCTTTTATGGTTGTGAGTAATAACTCAAAAGGGTTTATGAAAATTGGAACGTCTCGTCGTGTTGTTACCGGTGAAGCTATTTCTTCTGGAAGTTCAAGTGCTACAGGTTATCAAACTGCAGAAGCGAATTTATCCGTAACAATTATCCCACAAGTTAATGATAATAAAATGATTAATTTATCTATAGCAATTGAAAATAATCAATTTGTAAACCCAGGTCCAAATGATGCGGTGCAAGATCAAAAATCTATTACGACAATGACAACTATTGCTGATGGTGAAGTATTAGTTCTTGGTGGTATCATGGCTGATAACGTATCGTCATTTAGTAATGGTGTTCCATTTTTCTCGAAAATTCCTATTATTGGTTGGTTTTTTAAATCGAAGAGCAACTCTATAAGTAAAAATATATTTATTACATTTATTTGTCCTAAAATTATAGATAATGTTAATTCTGTGAAAGATGTTCAAGAATATACTCGTAATAAAATTGAAGAGGCTCAAGAATATTTACAGCTTATGGAAGAAACAGAAATTATGGAATCTGGCCAAGATCCTGTTGATAGAGCTTTCTTTGGAAAAAATGAAACCAAGTCAGATGATTTAACGTCTCATCGATTATTAGATCGAGCTGAACTTGTTTCACATCATGAAAAAGTTCAACGAACTAAAAAACCATTTGAACTTAAAAATAATCAAAAGCCTGTAAAAACAAAAAAATCAAAAAAACAAAATTCAGCAGCAGCTGAACAAGTGGATATGTCAGAAAAAGAAAATAACGCATCAAGTCGTAAGGCTCATAGTATAAAGAATGTACTACCATCGAGTTCAGGAGCTCTTGTATGATAAAAGATATATTTGTACCAAATAGAATTGGGTCATATTACATTTTTAATAAACGAGTTTTAGGATTTGAGTTAACTGCTACGTCAGTGCAAGCAACATTACTTTATTTTACAGGAAATAAGATTGTTGTAGAAAATAGTATGAATATTAGTTTATCCGATCAAAGTTCAACATCAATTGTGAATGCAATCAAAAAAATTAGTAGCTCCATTGGAAAATATGATGAAGTTGTAACTTCACTCATAAGTTCAACGGTTGTCTTTAAAGAACTCACACTTCCATTTATTGGTCGAGAAAAAATAAAGATGATTGTTGGTTATGAGATAGAAGCATTATTACCTTTTTCTTTAGATGAAGCAGTTATAGATTTTATTATTACTGATGAAAATAAAGATAAGCTACAAACAACTATTTTAGTTGCAGCTACTCGTCAGAGTGATCTTGATAATTATCATACTTATTTTCAAAAAGCAGATATTGAATTGCAAAATATTACACTTGATATATTTGCTTTATATGATTTTTATCGACATGGAATGTATGTTGCGCAAGCACATATAAGTTCATTGCTCGTTGATTTTGGAGTTGATGCTATTCGTATGTTGTACATTCAAAAGGGGATTTTAAAATCAGTTCGATTAATTCCTTATGGCTTAACAACGATGATAAAAAAAACAGATAATGGTAATTCATTAAAGGTAGAAAGCCAAATAATTGATGATCTTCTTGATGATACTGTTTCAATAGAAGAAGATGCATTAGATAATGACACTTCTCAAAAAGTAATTATTGATTTTTGTAAACAGATTTCATTATCTCTTTCTTTTTTTAAAAAGCAGATAAAAGATTTTATCATTCCATCAAAAATAATTTGTCTTGGTGTTGGAACAAGTATCCCATTTTTTTCAGAACATACTCAAGAGTATTGTGATATTCCTGTTGAAATACTGGATATTAAGAAAATTTTACTTCGAAATGATATTATAATTAATAAAAAAGTAAAAGTTGATTCTAAGCATTGTACAAGTTTAATTGTGTCGTTATCGTCAACGCATTATGGAGATGTTAATTTTTTAACACAACAACAAGCGGCAATAAGCCATTATTTATTAAAAAAGCAGATGTTGGTACTTGTGGCTATTTCGGTTATAACCATAGCTGGAATATTTGCGGCGAGTCAATATCAGCTAAATATGTGGGATAATGCATATAATAAATCAAAAAAAGAATTAACGACTACCTTGAAAACTGTTATGGAAGTGGAAACTAAGGGCACAAAAAGAGTCAGTGATTTGGTATCTCTTGCTCAAAACAAATTAGAACAAGCAAAAAAAGTATGTTCTTCATTTTCTTCATCAAATGATTCATTTCTTAATTATTTAGAAGAATTGAGCAGCAAAATAGATAGAGAAAATTTGGGACTTAATTTAAAAAAACTATCATTAGATGATAAAGAAATTTCATTACATGGAAGTGTAAAAAGTTTTGAGGCATTAGAAATTTTTGAAGAAGAATTAATGGAACTTGAGCATTTTACATTAATAGACAAGCCGGCAGAATTAACATTCTCGGTTAGATTGCAAGCAAAAGAAGATCATGATACAAAATAGGAATAATGATGTTTGATTTAGAATCTATGCAAGATTATTTTTATGGTCTGAATCATAAAGAAATGCTAAGAATCATAGGAGCTTATTTCGTTTGCTTTAGTTCTTTAGTAATTTTTTTATTTTTTAGACATGTTAGTTTGTTGCGTGAAATTGAGTTAAAATCTAAAAATTTAAATAAATCACGACAAAACATTCAGGTTGTTTTCACTGAATATGATAATCTTAAAAATAGAAAAGTTGAAGTAGATCAAATATTGATGAAAGATAAAAATTTTTATTTGGTAAAATATTATCAGGATAAGATTAAATCATCTTCAATAATGAATAAAACATCTTCGAGCTTAGTTGTTCAACCTGGTCCAAATGGTTATGATGAAGAGAGTTTACAAATTAGTTTTAATCAAATTAGCATGAAGCAATTGTGTGAGTTTTTACAAGAGTTGCAAGAGAATCAACGAGTTTTTGTAAAAAAATTAGATATTACAAAGGGAGCAGCCCCAAAAAAAATTAATGTCAGTTTAACAATAGCTACATTTAAACTTGTTGTTGAAAAAAATAAGTAGTACAAGGTGATTAAAACATGATAAAAAATATATATAAAAATTCTATTTTAGCTGTGCTACTGTTTCTATCAGTTGATTTGGCTTACTCTGATGAATCAAAGCAAGAGATGACCTGTTTGGTTGATTTTAAGTTTGATAAACGTGATTTAAAAGATATTCTTAATGAATTTGCTCAGTTACGAGGAATTAATATTTTATATGCATCAACAACTCAGCTTACTGCAAAAGTATCTTTTGATGCAGGAAAAAAAATTACTTTTTTAAAAGCATGGGATTTTATACTTATGATGCTTGAACAAGCTGGTTTCAGCTTGGTTAATCAGGGAAATAATTTATATGCTCTTACCTCTGTTGATACAGTCAACACAAATCCTTTACCCACATATATTAATGTTAATGCAGATGAATTACCTTTGAGTTATGAACGCATTCGTTATATTTATTATTTTAAAAACATAACGGTAGCTCAACAGCAAGCTGATATGACGATGGTCTTAAAGAATTTTTTTGACTCAAAAGGCTTTACACAACAATTTATTTTAGATGCAAATTTTAATGCACTTATTTTAACAGCAAAATCCGAAATGGTTCAAGCTGTTATGCAATTTATTGATATTTTTGATCAATCAGGTGAGCAACAAACAGTTGATATTTTTCAATTGAAATATGCAAATTCAATTGAGGTTGCTACCATATTAATGGATCAAATTATTAGTGGTCAATTAGGTGCTAAGCTGAATAAAAGTGTTACAGCAAAGCAACATCCAGTTAATGAAGCTACTGTTTTTTCATCAACAACTCGAGTTGTTAGTCTTTTTAGTGCAAAATCTGCATTGGGAGCTTCATCAGCAACAACTAGTTCAAATTCACTTGTTATTTTTGGTAAAAAAAGCAATATAGAGCAAGTAAAAGCATTTATTAAAGAATATTTAGATGTTCCTTTAGAAAAAGGACGATCATTTTTTCATGTTGTCGAATTACAATGGTTGACTGCTTCTGCTTTAGCTGATGTTTTAACTAATTTAGTGCAGGGATCAAGTGGATCAGACCAGTCAAGTAGTGTAAATTTATCTAATTTAGCTTTCGATCCACAAATTCAAATTGTTGCCGAAACAATTACACAAGGTTTAGGGCAAAGTCAGGGTGATACTGCATCATTAGCATCAGGAAATCCTAATAATTTACAGCGAGGTAGTAATAAAGTTATTATAGCTGCAACTAATAAAGATTGGGAACGGATTGAAGAGCTTATTAAAAAAATTGATATACCACAAAAACAAGTAATTATTGAACTACTTGTTTTAGATCTTTCATTGCTTTTTACTCATAAAATAGCTTCTCAAGTGAGAACAAATTCATTGAGTGCATCGATATTTCCAAAATCAGTACAAGCCCAGGCCGCTATGTTGATAAATGCTGTAACGACACAGCCAGCATCTACATCAGATGTATCATTGCAGGCAGATCTATCAAATATTTTAGGATCTATTATTTCATCTGGAGGGACTGATCAAACTCTGAATTCTTCAGTTATTATGCTTGGAGATAAGGCAAATACCAATGGAATTTGGGCTTTATTTCAACTTTTAGCTTTGCATCAAACTACGAAAACAATATCGAGAGCTTTTGTTGTTGCTCAAAATAATAAACCGGCAGTTGTGACAAGTACAGTAACAAAACGATTACCAGGTAAATTAACAGCCGGTGTTACTGCTACGATTTCATATCAAACTTTATCTGCACCAGTGAATATTCACATTACACCATTAATTAGTTCAAATGATATGATTAATTTGCAAATGGAGATGGATGCTACCTATTGGGATGATCCTGCAGATGGTAATTCTGGAACATCATCAGTGCGTAACGTGCAGACTAATTTTTCAATGCGGCAAGGGCAGGTTGCTATACTTGGTGGTTTAACAATAGATCAAATTGATATTATTTATAATGGAACTCCATTTCTTGAAAAAATTCCTCTTCTTAATTTATTTTTTACGAATCGAAGTAAAACAGAAAATAAAACAAAATTATTTTTGTTAGTAAAACCAACAATTATAACACCTATTGAAAATGGAATGGGTAAAGTTACTCGTCGTATTGCGGCTGTCAGTGATCATTTTATGCATGATGCAGATGATGATTTATTTGGGGCTGTCAAAGATCCTATATCACATTGGGTTTTTGATGATCATGGATCAATGATAAATAGTGGATTACCATTACATGATTTATTTATGAAAAGTCACAATTTACCAGCAAGAGCTGCTTAAAAAATAAAGAAAAAGACCGCATAGTTACTATAACTATGCGATCTTTTTCTTTATAACTATATTTAGTTGTTCTTTGTTTTTATTGCAAATTAAGAATACTGTTAATTTCGAGTAATCGATTATATTTACTTAATCTTTCACCGCGACAAGGTGCGCCAGATTTTATATAATCAGCAGCAACTCCAACAGCAAGATCAGCAATAAAAGAATCATTCGTTTCACCAGATCGATGTGAAACAACAATTGTTAATTTTTTGTTTTTACAAACATCAATAGCAGCAAGTGTTTGACTCACGGTTCCAATTTGATTTGGTTTAATTAAAACTCCATTGCCTATTTTTTGTAAAACTCCCTTGCGAATTTTTGCAGGACTCGTAACAAAAACATCATCACCAATAAGCTTAATTTTATCGCCTAACGCAATTGTTAAACTTTGCCATCCTGTTATATCATTTTCATCTAATCCATCTTCTATGCTGATAATAGGGAAGTCTTTGCACAATGATTCATAGACTGCTATTAACTCTTGGCTCGTGAGATTTTTTTCTTGTTGTAAATGATAGGTGTGTGTTGCTTCATCATAAATTTGTGAAGCAGCAATATCTAGTGCAATGTTATATGTAAATTCAGGAATTATTTTTATGACTTCCATGATAAGATGAAGTGCTGCAATATCATGTTTGAAATTTGGAGCAAATCCACCTTCATCTCCAACACTCGTAGATAAACCTTGTTTGTTAATTAATTCTTTGAGGTGTTGATAAAAAGTTACACCAGCACGTAAAGCATCTTCATAATTTTGGATTGTAGGAACAACCATGTATTCTTGAATTGAAAGATTGTTATTTGCATGCGCACCGCCATTAATGACATTGAACATGGGAATGGGTAATTTTAGTTGCGTTGTACCAGAGATACGTTGAATTAACTCATATAATTCAATATTTTCTGATGCTGCTTGAGCCTTAAAAAGAGCCATACTAACAGCAATAGTTGTATTTGCACCAATAGTTGTTTTTTGTGGATGTTGATCAAGATCCATCAAGAATGAATCCATTGCAAGAGCATTGATTGGCTGCCCAATTAATTTTGGTGCAATAGTGTTATTAATAATACCAACTGCTGTCAAAACACCTTTTCCAAAAAAACGTGTAGAATCATTGTCTCGTAGTTCTAAGGCTTCAGCTTTACCAACTGATGCGCCTGATGGAGCTGAGGCATAGACTTTCTTTCCATTTGCTAGATGGATACAACATTCGATGGTTGGTAATCCACGTGAGTCAAAAATTTCATAAGCATAGAGATTGGTAATATTCATGGTAAATTCTTTATAAAAAAGGTTATATAAAAATTATAATATACAAAGAGTATCATGCTTCTTGTTTTTTATTACCAAGTTTTTAAGTATTATTTTGCATTGTTTGCTCTTATTCCAATTATTTCTTTTAAATATTCTATTTTAGCAGCATTTGATGTTTCACTTTCAAAGTGGAATTTCATTATATGTGTTAAATAAGCCTCTTCAAGTGTGAGACTGGGATCATCACTATGAGATTAAAAAGGGGATTCAAATCTAAGGAATTTATGACATACCTTATCTTCTTTATTAGTTTTGACATTCAGATCAGGACCGACTTTTTGAGTAATTGTTTTTTATTGCGAAGTAGCTATTTCTTACGATGTCATGATTGGTGATTATAAAAATACGATAAGGGTTAGATTGAGAATATATTTTTTCATAAAATTGATCTCACTTTCATTTCATAAATAATCATTATATGTTCTTCCATGAACATCTTTTAATGTTGAGTCAGCACCAAGATCAAGCAAAGTTTGAATAGCTGTGCGATGACCATAAAAAGCAGCACTATGTAAAGGAAGGTGTCTGTCGTCATTAGTTTTTGCATTGAGATCATAGCCGATATTATGTAGATATTGAAGCATTCGACACGCATTATATTTTGCTGCAGTATGCATACACAGTTCATTTCCAAGTGTAAGGCCGGCAATTGTAAAAAGCTGAGTCATAGCAATAAAGTCATTTTTTATAGCAGAATTTAAAGGTGTTTGATAAGAGTAATCAGACATTGAGATAGGTGTTTCTTGTTGCAATAAAAATTTTGATAGAATATATGTTTTGTGTACTTGGGTATCAGGTGAGAAAAACCCCAAAATATTTGAATGAATGTTAGCACCACAGATAAGCGCTAATAGAGCAATTTCAAGATTGTGTTCTCCATATTTATTTGAACAACACTTATTAAGGGCTTGACTGTAATTATATAATGGATACTTAGTTTCATCGGTATAATTGGGATATTTCCATTTTTTACTTTGCTCTGATAATTGAGCTTGCCGTGTAGATTGTAGCCAATAATGAGTGCGTAAAAAGTCTTTGGTGAGCAGATGGCCTATAGAGTGATTTCTTTGTAAAGAAAACTGAAACGCTTTATCCCATCCACGCTCCCATATTTCATCTACTATGATCTTATTTTCACCAATTTCACTATCAGGTTCAGTACCAAACTTCACAAGGAAGCTTGATATTTCATGTTGAAGTTCATCTGGTAGTACACTGAATCGTTCATGCAAACTAGGTTGAAGATCAGGGTCTCTTGGAAGACTAGGGTCTAACTCATGTGGATGAAACGCTGTAAATGATAGTTGTTCAAGATGATCAGTATACGTTATATCACCAAACTTTTGAGTAATCACGAGTTCTTGAGAGCTAGCTTTTTCTTGCGATGCCATGATTGGTGATTGTAAAGATACGATAAAGATAAGGCTGAGGATATATTTTTTCATACAATATGGTTTAGTTTTCATTGTTATTTTTAGAATAATTGGGATTATTTTTTAGTACTGATTTTGTTATCTTTTTTGTATCTATCATCGTTTATGAAACCAAGTGTTGTTAAAACTCCAGCAGCAATTATTGTTTCAGGAGTTGACGATGTTACCCCAAGGACTATTGCAGCTGTATGAGCAGGGACTGATGTTGGAGCTGTTAATTGATATAAACCATAGGTGTTAACGCTCAGCATTGCTATGTGAGTTGTTTGCCACATAAACATAATCTCATCTGATGAAAATTTTTTACGACTATGTAGTAAGTTTTGAGTCATTGGTCTTTGCATTGATTGTACTATTTTTGACTGCATTGACATACTTAATGCTGAGTTCATCATTAAGTATGTTATCATAAGATATCTGATGTTATTTTTATTAAAAGAATTCTGCATGTTTATATAACTTTTCATATTATAAGATTACAAGATTTTTATACAAAGTAATTTGAAAAATATAATAAAAAAGAGAGTGATGTTTTAATCACTCTCTTTTTTAAATTAGATAACTAAGATGCTATTGTTTGATATTTTTCTTGAGGAATTGCTTTAATTCTAACAAGTAAGACTCTTTTTTTATTAGCTTTTTCGATGGTAAATGTAAAATCTTTATAGGTAAGCATTTCATCTTCTTTTGGTAAATGTTGCATTTGCTCAGAAATAAAACCACCTAATGTAACTGCAGATTGTGTTGGAAATGATATTTTAAGCAATGGGTGTAAGCGATCAAGATCAATAGTTGCGTCAACAGACCATTCAGAGTCAATGTGAATAGTTTTGATTTTTTCAGAAAAACGACTGATATCATGTTCGTCATGAATATCGCCAACAATTTCTTCCAAAGTATCTTCTAAAGTAACAAGTCCAATTGTATTACCATACTCATCAAGCACCATAGACATGTGAATTTGTTGTAATTTAAACTCTTTTAAAAGTTCATCAACTCTCATATTATCTGGCACAAAAATAATTGGTCGAATTAATTCTTTTAATGTAATTGTTGTTTTACTTTGCAATGCAAATAAAATATCTTTTAGGTAAATTATTCCAATAATGTTATCAGGATTCCCTTGGTATACTGGAAATCGAGAGAATTGATATTCTGAAAATTTATTAATGAAAGTATTAATATTATCGTTGATATCAATACTAACCATTTCACTTTTCGGAATTAAAATTTCTTTTACTGATGTTTGAGTCATTCGGAATATGTTTTGCAGCATTGCTGTTTTTTCATATTCCATTAAACCTTTTTCTTCAATGTAATTAATTAAAAATTGAATCTCTTTTTCTGAAACAATTTGATCTTCTTCATCAGTTTTATTACCCGCAATGTATGAAGATATGTTGTTTATTTGATGCGCTATCGGTCCAAGAATAGTATATAAAATATTAACAATCCATAATGTTGACGTAAATGTTTTAGTTCCCATTGATTGAGCAATGCTTTTTGGAACAATTTCACCAAAGATAGAAACTAAAATTGTTGTAATTAAGATCCCTAAAATAAATGCTACGCTATCAGGGAATTGAATTCGCTGAAAAAGGTCTTCAGTCATTCGTTGTGATAGTACAGCACAAGTAATATTTGCAAAATCTGCAGCAATTAAAATCGAAATTAAAATAAGTTTTGGATTATTATCGAAAACTTTAAACAAACGCTTATATTTTGGCGTTGCAAGTTCTATTTCTTTTAATTTAAAAAGTCTCAGAGCTGTAACGCTCGTTTCAATAAATGCCAGCAAAGCGCAGGTCATAAGTGCAAACAAAAATAATATAACATTTGTTGATAGCATTTGCGTATAATGTTCCATAAAACTCTCTTTTTTTAGTTTGAAAAATTATTCATTATCATCATCAATTCCATTAAACTCTTTTTCGAAGAAAGATTGAAGCTTTTTACTTCGAGAAGGATGTTTTAGTTTTTTAAGAGCCTTTACTTCAATTTGACGAATTCGTTCTCTGGTAACAGAAAAATCTTTACCAACTTCTTCTAAAGTATGTTCTGATGCAACATCAATACCAAATCTCATTTTCAAAACTTTTTCTTCGCGAGGAGTTAAGCTTTTTAAAATTTCACGAACTTTTTCTTTCAGATCGCTGTTAGCTACGATATCTGAAGGAGAAAATTCATTTTCACTTTCTATGAAATCTTTAATTGAAGCATCATTGCTATCACCAACTGGAGTTTCCAGTGAAATAGGTTCTTTTGATATTTTAATAATATTTTTAATTTTCTTTTCATCAAGATTTAATTTTTTTGCTAATTCTTCGTATGTTGGTTCTCGACCAGAATCTTGTAAAAAGGCATGTTTGATTTTATTAATTTTATTTAATGTTTCTACCATATGTACAGGAACGCGAATAGTTCTTGATTGATCAGCAATTGCACGAGTTATTGCTTGTCGAATCCACCAAGTTGCATAGGTAGAAAATTTATAACCACGTTCAAATTCAAACTTTTCAACAGCTTTCATTAATCCAATGTTTCCTTCTTGAATTAAATCAAGGAAGTGAAGACCACGGTTAACGTATTTTTTTGCAATATTAACAACAAGTCGTAAGTTTGCTTGAGCTAAATCACTCTTCGCATGTTTATCTTTAGCTTGTCCTTTTAAGAATTTTTTATAATATTCAATGGATTTTGCAGAAGATAAACCAAGCTCGTTTTCTATTTTTCTAATTGTTTTATTTGCAATTCTTGCTTGGATTTCATAATCGTTAAGCATTGATTCTGCTTCAGCATCACGATCTTTAGATTTTTTAAGGCCAGCAATAGTGGTATTAGTTTTTTCAATAAAACGACGTCGTTCTATAATTTTATTGATACATTTATCTATTTTTTTACCAAGTTTTCTAATTAACTTATTAGATAATTTAATAGAAGTAATAGTCGTACTAATATTTTCTTTATTTTCTTTGACCTTTGCAAGCATCTCTTGCTTAAGTTCTTCTGTACCTAAATTACCTTTATAACTTAAATAAATAGCATTTTCATTTTGAATAAGCTTTTTAATTTTATTAATAATTTTAAGAAGATCTTTTTTCTCTTCTTGTAAATTTGGTAAATTTTCTTCATCAAAGGCAGAAAATTGAATGATATCTTTTAATTGAATACTGTCTTTGCTAATTCTATCACCAATGATTGATAATTCTTTGTGTATGATTGGAAAATAAGATAAAGCTCGAACAGACTCTGCTTTACCAGTTGCAATTTTATTAGCAATAGCACCTTCAGTAACTTTATTTAAAAGAGGTATTTTTCCAATATCACGCAAATAACATTTAACACCATCAGCAACTTGTGATGAATCGGAAGTGTGACGAGTTTCTTGTTTATCTTCTTTATCATCTTTTTCTTCATCTTCATCATCTTCTAGATAAAGACTTGAACTTATTTTACTGATGGTTAATGAAGAAGTTTCATCCGTATCATTATTTTGACTATCATCACTATTAAATGATGAATCGTTATTAACTTCTTCTTGCATAACAAGTTCTATGTTACTTTTCTCAATAGATTTTAAGAAAATATTAGCATCAGCTTCTGAAAATTTATGTTCATCTCCAAACTCTATGACTGATTCATAGGTCACCATACGTTTTTTCTTGCCTTCTTCCAAAAAAGCTTTAATAGCTTCATCTGTTGATAAAGGCTTTGTAGGAACAACCGTATCTTTAGTTGATAATTTCTTTAAATTTTTAGTTATTTTTCCAGCTGTTTTTTTTATCATAAACTTCCATTTTTTAATAATTTTAATTTTATAGCTTGAAATGCTGTCACAATCGATTGTATTTCTTCGTTATTAGAGTCTTGTGCAGCTTTTTTTAATTTTATTTTAATGTTTACGACTATAGATTTCCAGTGTTTCCTTTGAAATTGTAGTAACATTTGTTCAAAAGCTGTTTCTATATTTGTTTCTTCAAGTGCAAATAACAGTTGGTGTATAAGATTTTGTTCAGAAATAGTTAATTTATTTTCAACATCTCTTAAAGATATGTTTTTATCATTTTTAATGATTTCAGCTATTTTTAACAACAAATCATTATATGGACTAGGTAATCCAGCTGCGAGTAAAGTAGTATTTTCATTATTTAACAATGAAGGATAGTGAAGTATTGCTGAAAATATTTTACTTTCCAGTGGAGTCAAAATACTATCAGTAGTTACATTAACAGCAGGCTTTTCTACTTGTTTTATTGTAATATTATACTCTTTTCTTAAAATTTCTAAAGGAATTTGTAATATTTCAGAAGCTTTTAAAAGGAGGATATCTTTTTTTAAGGGGTCTTGTAAATTATGAATTAATGAAGTAATACTACTTGTTGCTTCAAGCTTTTCTTTTAAATTTTTATTATGAAAATCATGCCCCTTGGCTTGTAAGAAGAAGGTGAAGACATCTTGAGCTTGTCGAATGTAAGGTTTTAAATCTTGATTTTTATAAAGAAATGATGCCGGATCAGTATCTTTTGGAAGACTAATCACCTTGGTTTCAATATTAATACTCCAGCAAAGCTGTGTTAATCGTAAAATAGCATCTTGACCAGCATTATCTCCATCATACATCACGTACAATTGTTGTGTATAGTTAGCAATTTTCTTTAAATGTTCAATTGTACAAGCTGTTCCAAGCGTTGCAACACTGTTTTTGTAGCCATAACTATGCATAGCTATGCAGTCAGTATATCCTTCAACGAGAAATGCAATATCATTACTTTGTATATTTTTTTTGGCAATATCAAGACCAAAAAGAATTGTGCCTTTTTGAAAGAATTGATTTTCTTTTGAATTATAATATTTACAACGATCATCTTCTGGTAAAAACACTCTACCACCGAATCCACAATGACGACCAAGATGATCTTTTATTGGAAATATAATTCTATTTTCAAAGGGTGAGTAAAGATTAGCTTGTCCTTGAAATAATACACCAGCTTTAATTAAGTCTTGTGTTAAAAAACCTCGAGAAGCAACATGATTCAATAAGTTTTTAATTGGGTTGTTTCCTTTAGGAAAGTATCCCATTGAGAATTGTGTAATTGCTTGCTGGTTAAATTTTCTACTATGAACGTAATGCAAGGCTGTATCATGCTGAAACAATTGGTCATGACACCATTGTGCAACAAGTTTACATAATGCAAAGTAAGCATCTTTTTCTGTTTTTGTTTCTTGTGATGATATCAGCGATGATTTAATTTGTTCGGGAACATTTAAATTATATTTTTCAATAAGATATTGAGCAGCTTCATACTGAGACATTTTTTCAATTTTTGCAATAAAAGAGATGACGTCACCAGACTCATTACATCCAAAGCAATAAAATATCTCTTTATCTGGGCTCACAGTAAATGAAGGGGTTTTTTCTTGGTGAAAAGGGCAGGGTGATTTCCAGTACAAACCACCAGATTTTTTGAGTGTTGTGTATTCATTGACAATATCAAGAATTCGAACATTTTGCTTAATAAAATTAAATAGATTCATCTGTTTTTTTGTTAATCGTTATAAAGATAAATGTAAATAATGCACCAATAAAAAGAGTAACTGCTAGCATTTGCTGAACTGATAAAAACTGTAAATCTTTTTGTGTTGATAAAAACTCTGTATCTCCACGCCAAAACTCGCTGATAAATCTTTCCATACTTGTTAGCATAATATATAAGGTTGAAATTTGGCCAGACTTATTATTTTTGAAGCTATCAAAATAATGTAAAATCACAAAAATAATCAATAATCCAATACTGCTATATATTTGGGTTGGATGTATTATTATGTTGATTGGGGCTAGACTGTCGGGATGCGTATACATAATTCCCCACGGCAAAGTTGTAGGAATCCCATGACAACATCCTGCAAAAAAACAACCAAATCGTGAAATCGATTGCAAGAGTGGAGCATATAACGTCAGCCTGTCTAAAAGTGGTAATATTGGAATACGGTTGAATGAAAGATACAATGACAACGTTGTAATAATACCAATTATTGCACCTAAAATTGAAAGTCCACCACTCCAAACAGTAAAATAGTCAAACCAGTGATTCATTTCAATTGGGTTTGTTATTAAAAACCAAATTCTACCACCAGCGATTCCAGCAATCAAACTAATTTGAATTATTTTGTGTAATTGATTTTCAGAGACTAATTGTTGTAATGGAGCATCTTTATCTAATAAATATAAAACAATGATTAATCCAATTGCGATCATTAAACCAAAGCTTTGAATAGCAAATGGACCATAAATATGAAGTAAAACTGGAGACATAAAATATACTTACAGTTTTGAGATGAATATAGTTAAACATGACTTATTATATGTTTTAATTGTATCACATTCTATGAGTGATGATAAGTATGATTTTATTGTAAACATATATTGATTTTGCTTGAGATTAACGCATATAGTGATTGAGTTATTCTTTTAATAGAACTATTAATAATTTCATGAAGAAGCTATATACCAATCATGTATGGTATACAGCTTCTTCATTTTCAAAATTACATCACCGGAAATGAAAATCCACTTGCAGATGAATGTGAAGCACCCGCTTTTTCAAGAGCTGTTACTTCTTGCAATGTTGATAATTGGCGCTTAGCATTTTCTTGATCAATAAAACGTTTTTCTTCGTCGAGTTCAATTGGGACTACCAGTCCTTTATGTTTCTTTTCTTCCATTGGTAGCTCTCGTACATTGATTATAGATAAAGCTTCTTCTTGTAAAATATCAGCTTCTTCTTCTTCTATTTTGTTCATAAAAATTTCTTCTTCAATTACTACTGCCTTGGGAGCCGCTACTACTGCCTTTGGTGCCGCTGCTACTGCCTTTGGTGCCGCTGCTACTGCCTTTGGTGCCGCTGCTACTGCCTTTGGAGCCGCTGCTACTTTTGTTAATTCAGCAATATTTTTTAGTAAATTAATTGGCTCGATGAGTTCATCTTCATCCAAGAGTTCATCATTTTCGCTTGAAGATATATTTTCAGATTCATAAAATTCTATGTCTTCCATATAATTTTGTAATAATTCAGACACGTTGCTATCAGGTCTATAGGTACTTTGAATGTATGATTCTTTGTCATCATTATCAGCAGCATTATTTTTTATATCTTCAAATAACTCAGAAGTTATAAATTCTTGTTGGGAGTTATTATTTACATGGTGATCATATTTATGAGTAAATAAATATTCAAATTTTGCCCAAATTGCCCAAGATGACATTGCACCAGCTGATTGAGCTGATTCAATATTAAATCCAATTCCATAATTGTAAGTATCTTCAAATCGTTGAATTCGTGCTGTTAATGAGTTTGATGTGAATGATTGAATTTGAGCTGAATTTTTATCAAACATAGCTGTTGTTATAATCACTGGACTTAGTAAATGATCTTGTGGGGTTACATCTTGAGAAATTGTAGCACCACTTGATGTGACAACTGCACCACCTCCACCAGCTGGACCAGTAAGTGTATAAATTCCATAATGAGGATAAAGATCATTTATGCTGCCAATAGATTCTTCTTGTTTATAAAAGAAATTATAACTGAGCTCGAAAGCACAATGCTTAATTTTTTTCTCTAAACGAGCATACATATTAATTTGATTTCTACCTTGAATATCTGCAGATTGTGTTAAATAGTTGATTCCCGGTAAAGGATTTGTTGAAGGAGCAATTGGTAGTCCATAAATTTCTTGAATACCTAAATAACGAGACCATTGACCATTTTCAATAAGATCAAAAGAACGAGTTTCCCATGCTGGCATGAAATATCTATAATCGCCACCAAGTAAAAATTTCAGATCATTAGAATACATCATCATTTCAAAGCCACCACCAAGTCCCCAGTGGTTCGTTCCAATTTGAGGCTCAAAAAGCCATTCAGCTTTTGTTCCTGATCCAGTAGGTGCTTGTACAAGTCCAAATCCTGTTACAACGACATTAAATATATCAGCTGTTGTTTGAGCTTTTCCTCCAAGCTTAATTTGAATGTCATCCACGCCTGCAACTTGATTCAAGTTTCCTATTTTTCCATAATTCCAATCATCTTGCGTAAAAGCTTGTAGTGCATTTTGTACTCCAGAAATAGCACCATTTTTCGTACCAATTTCTTCCATGTTTATTTGTGTTGAACATTCAAGAATAGCTGTTCGAACATCAAAATAAAAATGTTTATATTCTTTGTACAAATGTAAAAGCATGCCACCTTCAGACAACTGTGGTTTTAATATGATATCTGAACGATAATTAGCAAGGGTGTTATTCGATATTAAGTTTAACCATGTCGGATTAATATCCCCATCACCTCGTTGATCTAATTTTATTCTTGATTGACCGTTAAGCATTATATTTTGATTAACATGCTCAGGATCATACATGCTTAAAAAAAATGGGGAAGCTTCGATACTTAGTTGTTGTTTTGAATAATCAATCATTGAATATAAGAGTGGCTCGGTTGTAACAGTTCGGGGAGCCATTGTTGATGTTATTGCCGATAAATACGAGCTGGATAGTACAATGATAATGGCAGTTATTTTTTTCATGGCTAATCCTTTTTACTTCAAAATTCTTCTTATTTTTATTTTTAATTATGAGCAGAGATGTCAAATTCAGCATCAGGTATATAATAGTTATCCAATGATTCTATTGAGATCACATCTGATAAACTATTTATTCCAATGATTTTATCATTATTTTCTATATCAATATTGTTATAATTATTTATATCAAAAATATCAGTATCATCTAATTCTAATGTTTCTTCATTATCATCTGCTTCTTCGTTATCATCATCATTATCATTTTGTGCAATAGCTTGTATTAAAAGTTCTTCAAGGATTAACAGATCATTATCATAATATTCTGCATCTTCTTCAATAAAATCAGAATCATCAATAATTTCATTGATCATATTATCAGAAGATTGTTCTGTTGAATAATCTTCATCAGTAATAATTTGTTGATGATTTTCTTGATTATGAATTGCTTCTCGTAGTAGTCTTTCTACCGTTAATAATTCACTCTCATTATAATATTCTGTATCATCTTCATTAGTTGCATCAGAATCATCAATGATCTCACTTATATCTTCATCAGAAACTATGAGTTCAGTAGCATTATTATTTAAATGAACATCGTTGTTAATTTCTTCGTTTTGGACTTCTTCTATCAAAGTATCTTTTATCGCGAAAGAATTAACTAGATCACTATTTTCTTCTAATTCAGGTGATAATTCATGATAATTAATTATGATTTTAGAACTATATTGTAGGGTGTCTTGACGAGAATCTTCAACTATATTTTCAATTTCGCTTAATATATCATATTCTTCAATGAATTCATCTTCATTGTCTTCATCTTGAAAATCAATGAATTCATCATCATGTATCATAATATTGAGCCAGTTTAAATTGTCATTATCATCGTCATTATAGTCAGAATCAGTATCATTATTTTCAATGGTATTCTCAATAATTTCCATATTTGGTTGTACTTCATAATTGGAATCAACCTGGGGAGCTAGAGTATCTTGTATATTATTAAATAATTCAGATGATTCAAATGTATCAGAGAAGTTTTCTGATGTTGAAGAACGGTCTGATCCTTTTGAAAAAAGATATTCAAACTTTACCCAAATAGCCCACGTTGATATGGCGCCAGCTGATTGAGCAATTTCAATATTAGCACCAATTCCATATGTATAGGTATCTTCTATTCTTTGAATAATAACGTTTGCTGAGTTTGAAGTAAATGACTTAACTTGAGCTGAAGATTTATCAAACATTGCTGTGGTTAGAATAACTGGAGTTGTATCAATTGGAGTTACATCTTCATTGATAGTTGCATAACTTGAGGTTGAAACACCACCACCTCCTCCAGATGGACCAGTCAGTGTATAAATACCATGATTTGAGTTGATGCTCGTAATGTCTCCAATAGTTTCTTCTTGTTTATAAAAAAAATTATAACCGAATTCAATGGTGCTGTGCCCCATAGTTTTTTCTAAACGAAGATATAAATTAATTTGATTGAGACCTTGAATCTCTGCAGATTGTGTTAAATAGTTGATTCCTGGTAGCGGATTTGTTGGAGGAGCATCTGGTAATCCATAGGTGTCTTGAATACCTAAATAACGAGACCATTGACCATTGTTAGTTAAATCAAATGAACGAATTTCTGATCCGGGCATGAAGTATCGATAATCACCACCAAGTAAAAATTTCAGTTTTGATGGAGCAGCAATCATTGCTTCAAAACCACCTCCAAGTCCCCAATGAGTGCTTCCTACCAGGGGCTCAAATAACCATTCAGATTTCCCTCCTGATCCTGTAGGAACTTGAATAAGTCCAAAACCTGTTGCAAAGATATCAAATGCATCAGAAGTTGTTTTATATTTTCCACCAACTTTAAGTTGAATATCATCAACTCCTACAGCATGAGTCATATTCCCTATTTTTCCATAATTCCAGTCTGCTTGCGCAAAAGCTTGTGATGCATTATGTATGCCAGCAATAGCTCCATTTTTTCCACCAATTTCTTCAATTGCTATTTGTGCTGAACATTCAAGAACTGCCGAACGAATATCAAAATAAAAATGTTCATATTCCTTATAAAGATGTAGAAGTATTCCGCCAGCAGATGTTTTAGGTGTTAATGTTATCGTTGATTCATAGTTAGCTAAGGAATTATTGGATATTAAATTTAACCACGTTGGATTGATATCGCCATTACCTTGTTGATCAAGTTTAAGTGTTGATTGGCCATTAATCATTAAATTTTGATTTATCTGTTCTGAATCATACATTTGCTCAAAGACTGGAGCTATTTCCAAGCTTAATTGTTTTTTTGAATAATCAATTATTGTAAAAAAAAGGGGTTCTGTTGCAATGTTTCGAGTAGTCATAGCAGATGTGATTGCTGATAAGTATGAACTCGATAAGATAATAAAAGCAACGACTGTTTTTTTCATAACTTCCCTCAATGAAGATTCTTTTTTTGTAATCTTATATAGATTTTTATAAAAAGAAAGTATCATGTTTTATTTATAAATCAAGAAGAAGGGGATCTTATATAAGCATAAGATCCCCTTCTTCTTGATTTATTGTAACTTAAGATTTTCTTATAGTTCTAATTCATCTTTATGAGCAAAGGTTGATAATTCTTGTTCAGATTTTTCAATTCTTTGTTCCAATATCTCTTTTTTCTCTTGAGCTTGTGTATACTCTGTTGTTCCAAAACTTAATTCATACATATTTGTCAAAATAGTTTCAAGTTCAACTTTGTATTTATTCATGTTGTTTTCAAGATTTTTATATTTTTTACGCAACTGAAAAAGCTCTTTTTTCGATAAAGTTGATTCTTTAGAACTGCTATTCTTTGATTGAGGTTTATTAGCTACAACAGTATCTTTTCGTTGCAAGGTGTTTTTAAAATCAAGATAGGCATCATAACCACCTTCATAACTTACAATACCATTATCAGATAATTCAATGATTCTTGTTGCAAGATTATTAACAAAGTCTTGATCATGCGATACAAATAGCATAGTACCATCGAACTGTTGCAATGCACTTAATACAGTTTCTTTTGATTCAATATCCAAGTGGTTTGTAGGTTCATCGAGCATCAGAAAGTTTGCATTACTTAAAAGAACTTTCACCATAGCAACACGGTTACGTTCACCACCACTCAAGACAGCTGTTTTTTTCATGGCATCTGCTTTTGGAAACAAGAATGACCCAAGGAAAGTTCTTATTTTTTGTTCAGTTGCTACACAATGCGCTGTTACTTCTTCAATAATTGTAAATTCAGGATTTAATACTTTTTCCTGATCTTGATCAAAAAGTGTTGATGTTACTTTATATCCTTGTTCAACTGATCCATTTTGCAATGCAAGTTTTGATGAAATTAAATTGAATAAAGTTGATTTACCCGTTCCGTTTGGGGCAATTAGTGCAACTTTTTCACCACGTTGAATGGTAAAGTTTACATCTTTAAACAGTTGGCGATTAAATGAATGAGAAACATTGCTAACAGTTAAAACAGTTTGTCCAGCACGCTCTGAAGGAGGTAATGCAAAACTAACTTTTTTAGATTGTTGTTGTTTTTCAATTATTTCAATTTTTTCAAGCTGTTTAATCATGCTTTGCGCCATCTTAGCTTTAGTCGCAGATGCTCTAAACTTTTCAATTGTTTCTTTACGCTGCTTGATATCACGTTGTTGAGCTTCGTATGCTTTTTCAAGAAAAATAGCTTCTTCTTCTTCTAACTTTTTGTAATAGCTATAATTTCCTGAGTAAATTTTACTTTTACCAGATGCAACAATAGCTAATGTTTTATTACAAAGATTGTCTAAGAAATAACGATCGTGACAAACGAGTAAGAAGCCAAATGTTGTTTCATATTTTAAGAAGTTCAAAAACCATTCTTTTGTTGAAAGATCAAGGTGATTGGTAGGTTCATCAAAAAGATAAAAATCAGCTTCTTGTAAAAGCAATTTTGCCAAAACAAGACGCATTCTCCAACCAACACTTAGTTGATCAACACGAGTTTTTCTGTGTTTTTCATCAAATTTCAAACCAGTCAAAAGTTTATTAACTTTAAGAATTTTTAATTCTGGTTCCATCTCTTGGATGCCATGTTGTAATTGAGCATATTTTTCAACATCCTGAGCCAATGGCTGAGCACTTGCATGAATTTTATCTTCAAGTATCTTTGCTTCTTTCATATTTTCATATAAATCACCAAAAGTAGCCAAAGCTTCTTCTTCAACTGTTTTTGATGAATGAATGACCATATCTTGAGGCATGTAGGCAACTGACATTCCTTTTGACACAACAACTGAGCCACCATCAAGTCCTTGTTGACCAGCAATGATTTTAAGTAATGTTGATTTTCCAGATCCATTTCTACCAACAAGGGCAATTCTGTCAGAATCCTGAATTAAAATATTTAGATCATTAAAAACAGTTTGATCACCATATTTTAAATTAATATTTTGTAAGTTAATCATAATAGTACCAATATTAGAAAAGAGTTTAAATTACATCCACAAAATATATTTACCGCTTTGATTTTGTGGATTTTTATTTTTTTAACAATGAGTAAGTCGTATCTATTTCGCTAATTCAGGCTTCCTTGAAACAAGAACTAATAGGGATATTGCAGCAGGTGTTATTCCTGGAATTAACATGGCATCAGCAATTGTTACAGGTTTGTAGCGTTGTATTTTTTGTTTTATTTCGGTTGATAATCCAGAAATATTAAGAATTGCTTCCATGCTCGGCAAATTAATTTGACGATGTTGAGCAACCTTTTCAATTTCGCGATTTTCTCTTTTTATGTATTCACGATATTTAATATGTGCAAAAAGAGATAATGCATTTCGACTTGAAACCGTGTATCCAAGAAGGTTTTCAATGATTTTTTGCATTGGTAATTCTTCTTCGGCAGCTTTAACAAGTTGTGCATTATTATATCGTTTATCAAGATCAATAATAGCAATTTCTAGATCATTTTTTTCAGCTAAAAATTTATCATATAATTCTTGAGTTACCGTTCCAAGTTGGTAACCTTTCTCAGTTAATCGCAAGAAAGCATTGTCTTGTCGTAAAACAAGTCGTCGCTCAGCTCGTGATGTAAACATACGATAGGGTTCATCAACTCCCATAGTTACAAGATCATCAATCATAACACCAATATAACTTTCATTACGGTCAAGGATGAAGGGGTCTTTATTAAAAGCTTTTTGATGAGCATTAATCCCAGCAATGAGTCCTTGACCTGCAGCTTCTTCATATCCAGTTGTTCCGTTGATTTGACCTGCTAGGAATAAGCCTTTTATGGATTTAACTTCAAGTGAATGATTAAGTTGGTCTGGGTGTACAAAGTCATATTCAACCGCATAGCCTGGTTTTGTAATTATTGCATTTTCAAATCCAACAATTGATTGAATAAAATCTTTTTGAACTGATTCTGGTAATGATGTTGAGATACCACTTGGATATACTTCAAGATAGTCAGCTGTTTCGGGCTCTACAAAAATATGATGTGAGCTTTTATCTTTAAATCGAGATATTTTATCTTCAATTGACGGGCAATATCGAGGACCAATTCCTTTAATATTTCCACTGTACATTGCAGATTTGTGTAAATTGTCGAAAATTATTTTATGAGACTTTTCATTTGTATGAGCTATATAGCAATCATGACTATTTTGTACATTTATTTGATCGAATTCAAATAAATGTGTTAATGGTTCTGTTTCTTGAATTTCTAATTGAGAAAAATCAATTGTTGCGGGATTAAGACGAGGAGGTGTTCCTGTTTTTAATCGGCCCATACGTAAATTAAGTTTTGTAAGAAAATTTGCAAGGTTTATAGCAGATTTTTCACCGCTTCTGCCTGCAGAAAAAGAAATGTCACCAATATGTATAAGACCATTGAGGAAGGTACCAGTTGTTAATACAACTTGATTTGCCGTATATATAGTGCCATCTGAAGTTTTAATACCACCAATTGTATTATTGTCTACTATGATTTCATCAACCATAGCCGAAATAACATACAAATTTGGAGTTGAATGCATAAATTTACCAGCAAGACTTGCATAGGCATCTTTATCTATTTGTAGTCGCAAACCTTGAACAGCTGGTCCCTTTTTTGTATTGAGCATGCGGGCTTGTAGATAAGTTGAACTACAAATCTTTGGCATAAGACCACCAAGTGCACTAATTTCAAAAACAATATGACCTTTACCAACACCACCAATTGATGGATTACATGGAGTAACACCAATTTTATTGGCATCAAGTGTTATTAAAGCTGTTTTTGATCCCATATTTGCAGCAGCATAGGCTGCTTCGATACCAGCATGGCCACCACCAACAACAATAACATCAAAAGAATTTTGCATTTGATTCATAAACTCAATCATTAAGAGATTTTAATTTCTTTTAGTATACAAAAAAATATCTTGAACAACAATTTTTCATATGTTTTTTATATAAAAAATAGGGTAACTTGAATCAGTTACCCTACAAAAATTAGATATTTTTTTATTTTCTTAGTTTTTGTACTAAAATTTTAATTTTTCTAAAATGTGGAACGCTATCAATGTAGTCTTGAACTGGTTGAGGTAAAAGTGCTTTTAATTCTGGGTCGATAAGAATTTTTGCCCATGTTGAAAAATCTTTACAATTTTTATTTGCTTCAAGAATATTGATAACTTTAACATGTTTTTCTTGTTCTGTTAGTTCTATAACTAAATCTTTTTTCAGAGTTAATATTTCTAGCATCATTGCAACAATATTAGAAAAAGGTGTTTCATTTGATTCATTAAAAAATATTTCTACAAATATTGTATTTAATATTTGATCACAATCTTGTACATCAAAACCTTCATCATCTGAAAATTCAATATTATAAGCATCCCATTGAAATGTTGTGTGATTTGTTAATGTTGCACCTGCAAATAGTAAACCTATAGAAAGGTATAATTTTAATTTTGTATCCATAATAGTCCTTTCAGTTTGAATATCTATATTCAAATAAAATCTCTGTTATATCTTTTTATTACTTTGTTTTCACTTTAATAGTTAAAGCTTACTATGAGATTACGTTGTTTTCTTTTGACCGTCAAAAGGGTAGGGGTGTTTTTTATTGATTAAGGAACATCAACATTGTAGGCTTATACATAGAACTTCTATTTGTTTGTTATTTTCATTAAAGGTAATTATATGATTTTATTGATTGCATCATGCTTAACAGATTATGTACCATGGATATTTGTAACACATTATATTTCGGTTCGTGTGGTAGCTGGCATGTTAACATCACTATGCTTATCACTGTGTTTTGGAGATAGATTTATAGAATATTCTAAAAAAATGTTTACGACAAAGGCTCGTCCATTTACACCAGAGTCTCATAAAAAAAAGGATAACATACCGACAATGGGCGGCGTTTTTATTCTTTTCACTGTTTTAATAACCATGTTATTGTGGTGTGATTTATCTAAAATCGATGTCTGGATCTTTATTTTGACCTTACTTGGGTTTGGGTTAATTGGGTTAATTGATGATTTATACAAAATCTTTGAAAATAAAGGACTATTCTCTAGAACTAAATTTCGCCTACAAGTACTTGTAGGACTGATTATTGCCATTATTATGGTTGTTTTTAAGCATCCATCAACTGAAATTTGTATACCATTTTTCAAGAATTTTAATCCTGAACTGGGACTTTTGTTCATTCCCTGGGTTGTTTTTTTGCTCGTAGGCGTAAGTAATGCTGTTAACTTGACCGATGGCCTGGACGGTCTTGCTATTGGATCGCTTATAACAAATTTTTCGATTTATTCTATAATAGCTTACCTTGCAGGGCACTTTGTGTTTGCTCAGTATTTACATATTCCTTTTGCCGGATCATCAGAAATTGCTGTAATAGGTGCTATTCTTGTTGGATCATCACTTGGATTTTTATGGTTTAATGCGCATCCAGCACAAGTTTTTATGGGTGATGTCGGTTCGTTGTCTTTAGGAGCAGCGTTAGCTTTAATGGCTATATTAAGCAAGCAGGAGATTTTATTAACAGTATCAGGTGGATTGTTTGTATTTGAAACATTATCAGTTATAGTTCAGCTTATTTCTTGGCGATTATATAAAAAGAAGTTATTCAAAATGGCTCCAATTCATCATCATTTTGAACTTATTGGATGGAGTGAGTCAAAGATTACCACGAGATTTAATATTATTACTGTTGTTTTGTGCTTGCTTGCATTAATTAGTTTAAAGATACGGTAAAAAATAGGAGGCTGTATACGATATATACCCTCCTCATATTCTATAGAATGAATTCGTTATTAAACTGTTTTAGATGAATCTATTAATAGATCACCGATAGTTTTTGTATTAACAAACTCATGTATATTTTGTTTTGTGTCATTGTAATGTAATCCTGCGTATAAAACAGCCATGAGAGCTGCGGCACTTACAGCTACCTTTGTAGTCAAATAACTATAACTACTTATTTTTTTGAGTGCTTTTTCTGGTATACTCTGTAAATCATCTTCATTTAATCTTCGTTGAACTTGTTGTTGCATTTGAATCAATTGTAATTCTACAGGGTTAGTGTATACATACTTCATCATAAAACGACTAAAAAAATTAGCATTATGGTAAGCGTCAAATTGTACATCACTTATTGCAGCATTAAGTGCTTTTAATGTTGATTTTAAAGCATTATTAATAACATCTTTATTTTGATTAAGTTGATATGATTGATGAATTATCGTATGGATACTAGTTATTTGTCTTTCATTCATTAAAAGATTTATGTTTCTTGTGATTGCTTGATTTTTTAATACATTTTCACGAAAATAATCCATTGCTTGTGCTTGATTGTTTTGTTCTTGAATGTCTGTTTGATTTCTCCATTCTTGTGCTATTGATGGATTATCGATTTCCATTGCCTGTGTATTACGAGGATCACTGGCTATTGATGAGCTATAACTATATGATTGAAACATCATATATATTGAGATAATCATGATTTTTATATATGTATTTTTCATTTTCAAAACTCCATTCAAATGAATTACATTTGTTTCTATGAGTAAATTGTATCAGATTTGTTGTTTTGTTATCAATGGTTTTGAATAAGTGAAAAAAATAAAAGGTGCAATTGCTTGCACCTTTTTTAAACATATTTATTTTAAATTCTATGATTGAAATAGACTCAGAGGTTTTTTGAACAAATCAGGATTCTTCATAATTGCAATTGTTCCTAATATTGCGGTTGTATATTTTGCAGCTGACCAACCCCATTGAGACCATGTATTATTTTGTAAACTATTCAATTGACCTCGTAGTTGATCCTCAACTTGAGAAATTGATCGCAGTGTGTTTCCTTCTGCGGTTTCTATAACATATGATTTTAAATATGACATCCAGCCCATATCATAGCGAGCTTCTACTTTTGCAAGATACATTGCTTTTAAGCCACTATTATATTGTTGTATAAATGGAGCTTCGAGTAAATATTCTCTCTCTGACTTGTCAATATAACGATTCATATAATGTTCACTGTTATTTTCTGCACAACTAAAAATAGTATTCAGTGAGAACAGCATTAATGCTGTTCTCAATATTTTTTTCATAATATTCACTTTCATATTTATGATAAACATTTTGTTCCTCATGAATACAGATTGACAAAAAGGTGCTTATTTGTAAAAAGCCTGGGTACTTTTTATTTTGTGTTGATACATGAACATGATGCTTCCAATTGCTAAAATAGCGCTGAATAAGCATAATGGAGCTAATCCAGTTTCTAAGAAATTGACAATGCAACTGATGATAAATATTGTACATGTAACAAATGCTGCGCAAGAAATGATAAAATCTTTGGTAGATCCACCTATTTTTTTTAATAATATAAAATAAGAAAAAGCACTAATTGTGTATGACACAACAACTCCAAGTGCTGTTGTACGTTGTAATGCAAGTTGTGATGTTTGGTTGCATACAATAAACATTGCACAGATTGCAGCTTCAGCCAATACAGAGATGTATGGCGTGTGATGAAGATTAAGCTTAAGGATTTTTGATGATCCTGGAATATGATTATGTTCAGCTAAAGTATATAAGTTCCATGAATTTGAAAATAAAACACCATAAGCTCCTCCTAGGCAAGATATTCCAATTGCAAGGTTTAGTAAGATTGATACTTTGTTAGCAATAATATCAGAGCTGAAAAATTGATGAGTAATGCATGGGAATATTTCATTATATGAGCTTAGTGATGAAAGTGATGTATGCGTAATCATATAAGTTAAGCCTTGAAATATTCCGTATAGTAGTATTACAATTCCAAATGAATAGTAAACTGCCTTTGGAGCATTTACAGTTGAATTTTCGATATTGCGACTTAAAGAGCAAGCTGTTTCAAATCCAGAAAGGCAATATAGAATCAGTGATATATTGATAGGCATTCCTTGCCATATAAATGCATGAGATGTAATGGTTGATGTATCAAAAAGCATTATACCAACAATGATTACAAATAATATTGGAATTGATTTTGCAGTTAAAAAGAAAGTTTGTGCAACGATACCAACCTTCATATTCTGTAAGTTAATAATCGTAAAAAAAGTTAAAATAAGTAAGCACATTGTAACTGTATTAACATGTTGAGCTCCAGGCATGATCTGTTGAAAAACTCTAGTTGCAGTAAATAGCATAACTGCACATGATGATAGTTTTGCAAAGAAATAGCTCCAACAGCTTAAAAAGCCAAGAAACGGTGAATAACTTGCTGCAAATGTATAAAAACCACCTGCTGGATAATGGCTGAGTAATTTTCCAAGAATAGCGATTAAAGGAAGCATTAATAAACCAATAGTAGGATACAGTAAGAAGCTTGCAGCGCCAGCTGTTTGAGATAAAACGTAAGTGTTAATGAAAAGGCCTGCACCAATCATAACGTTTAAATTAATAAATATTGCGGAAAGCAAAGATAGTTTTTTTGATGATGACATTATATTCCTCAGTATTAAATTTGTTGAGACATGAGATATAGAGCGATTGAACCAGCAATTGCAGCATTTAAACTTTCGGCTTGTCCTGGCATTGGAATGGTCATCGTATCTTGGCATGCAATGATTTGTTCTGATGAGAGACCATTGCTTTCGCTACCAACCACTAAAAAACTATTTGTTAGGTTGATTTTATCTGGTGCTTGTCCATCTTTAACCACAAGAGCACAAAGATTGAGTTTGTCGTGTGCTATAATGTTTTCAAATGTTGTTTGATATATATTTACTGCTGTCAAACAGCCTGCTGTTGATTGAATAACCTTTGGGCTATAAGGGTCAACACCACCAATAATGATGACTTCTTTGATTTTCATTGCAGCAGCAGTGCGAATCAATGTTCCCATGTTTCCTGGATCACTGACATCGACTAAAATTATACCAGGCCCGTGTAGGGGTAATGGTTGTGTTGGAGGAATGTTGAAAACAGCACAAATACCACTTGGAGTTGTAGCATGGCTTATTTTTTCCATAATATGGTCAGATATAATTGTCGTAATTATTGTATCAAAGCTGAGGTCAGGGTTATTGTTATAGTAGTTCTCAGTCATGTAGATCATGATTGGTGTTTGTAATTGCATCAATTCAGTATAAGCTCGAGTTCCTTCAACTAAAAATTGTTGATGAGTTTTTCGATATGCTTTTTTTGAAAGATTGATCAAATGTTTAATTTGATCATTATGAACTGATGTAATTATTTTCATTTAAATTTTTCCATCTAAAATATCTTGTCGATACTGTTTGAGCAACTCTATCATGAATGAAATATTATGAATAGTTGCAAGCGTTAAAGCAATCGGTTCATGCGCTTTAAACAAGTGATGTAAGTATGACGTTGTATAATTTTTGCAAGTGTAGCATAAACAAGCAGGGTCAATTGGTTCAAAATTGAATTTATGTTTTCCTTGTAAGATTTTAACTGATCCTTGTGATGTAAATAATTGACCATGGCGAGCGCATTTTGTTGGATGTGAGCTATCAAAGGTATCAATTCCCAAAGGAATGATTTCTGCAATTGCAGGTAAATCACCAATTCCAAGAAGGTGATTAGGTTTATCCTCTGGAAGTTGAGGAATTGTGTATCGAAGCATTTCTACCATCTCATGATGATTTTTTCCAACGCTACCACCAATAGCAAATCCATCAAATGGAAGTGCTGTTAAGGTTTTACAACTTAATGAACGAAATTCTTTGTTAACTCCACCATGAATTACGGCGTACATAGCTTGTTGTTGTGGGTTTTTTAAATGTTCATCAAGAGATCGTTTTTCCCATCGATGTGTTCTATCAAGTGATTTTTTAAGTTTGTTTTCATCAATGTGGTATGGAGGTAACTCATCAAAAGGAATAATAATGTCAGCGCCAAGATCTTTTTGAACTTGAATAGATACTTCTGGAGTTAAAATTATTTTTTGTCCATCTCGGTATGATCGAAAGGTTACGCCTTCTTCAGTTATTTTGGCAACTGAGTTTTGATTGCTTTTTTTACCTTTACTTTTGATTTCATCTCTGACGGTACCGTAGGCAAGACTAAAAACTTGAAAGCCACCAGAATCGGTGATGATAGGTTGTTTTCTATTAATAAATTTATGTAAACCTCCAGCAGCTTTAACAACTTCTGGACCAGGATGTAGTAATAGGTGATAGGTGTTACAAAACATAAGTTGTTGTTCAAGCTCTTCAAGCATGACATTATCTAAAGCTTTGAGTGTTCCATTAGTTCCAACGGCAACAAAATTAGGGGTATCTATAATGCCATGTGGAGTTGTAATTTGTCCAACTCGAGCTCGAGATTTTTTTGATTGATGAATGATTTTAAATGAAAAATAGTTCATAAAGGCCATTTACACTGTTTTTGAAAAAATAATAGTATGAAAACAGTATAACCATTTTTTTATAAAAGTTTAGAATCAATGTTGCTTTATTGCCTGACTGAAAATAATATTAAATTGATAATATTGATTTTGATCTTTATTTATGGGTAGTATATAAGTAGTTTGAAATATAATAATGGTGGGGTGCCATATGAAAAAAGTATTATTTATTTTTTTGAGTTTGCATTTTATGAATGCACAAGGACTATTTATTGAGGTTAATGATCATTCATCTCAAAATAATTTTTTGGGATCAGATGTGAAATCATGTAGCGCTTCTGGATCTGAATCTTACGATTGTGGAAATAGTAATATTTCTAACAAACTGAATCTTAATTTACTTGCTCCTGTCATGTATGGTAAACAAATTTATTTATTTAATGATTTTATTACTTGGATTGGTAAGCAATCAACAGCTGAAAACTATGATCAAACAGCATTGAAATATTCAGAATCACAGACTGAAGCTAAAATTAAAAAAGCATTTCCCGCTCCAGGGACTTATATGATTGTAATAGGGACTTCTTCATATCTTAAAGAAACTATCGCACCAACTAAAATTTGTCCTGAAAGGGAGTCGCTTGTGATGGCCCAATTAAAATATAATAATGGAAATCTTATTTATGCTTGGTCGCAAGATGCTATTTGTGCAAATCAACAAGATTCTTTTTCATTACAAATCAGCTCAGAGTTAGATGATACGATTCCTGCATCTTCTGATACTGACAAAGAAAAATCAGTAATAGGTGCAAAAGGAATTGATTGGATGAAAAATCTTGGTCCCAATTCTATTTATCAACAAGCAACAAAAAGTCCACGGAAAATTCGTTTGGTTATTAAAGGTGGTGACTCATCTCCGTCTTCATCATCTGATACATCTATTGAATCATCGGATAGTTCTACTAAGATAGCTTCATAATTATATTTGCTATAAAGTTTTGAATATACAATTTTATATAATTATTTATGGTAAAGGTTAAAAAAATGAAAAAAATAATGAGTCTGTTATTTGTACTAGGTCTGGCTGGAGTGAGTATACAAGCAGCAGATGTTCCTGATTATCAATATGGACAAAACAATTCAAGAGGTGATCTATGGCATTTTCAAGAAAAGTATATTGATTTATTGATGATCAATAATTTGCAATTAAATGATGATCAATTTAAAGCAATGATGTCAGAGGTAAGATCTATGTGGATGAACAATGATTGGTCTATTTGGGTTCATTATAGAGATTTAACTGAAAATGATTTTATTGAAGGTCAATTGACGGCAGTTAGACAGGCTGCTCAAGAAAGGTTGGCAGAAATAGTGAGACGAGATGTTTTTGAATTACCAGCAGAGGCTCAAGATCCGATTCAACCTCACGAAATAATTGAAGCTCTCGAACCGATGAATCCATTTTAAATGAATGGACTTATGTCAAATCCAATGAGTTGACACTCAGGTTGAGGTTTAATATTGTATTTTTTCAAAACCATTGATTGCATTAATTTTGTTAAATGTACGATATCATCACTTGTAGCTGTATCATTTGTTACAATCATGTTTGCATGTTGATGCGAAACAGTGGCACCACCAACAGATAAAGAACCTTTGACGCCAAGTTGGTCAAGATAATAAGCAATAAATATTAATTGTTTGTCAGTATTGATAACTTCATGTGGATGAAAATTTCTAAAGAAGCTCCCACAAGTGTTTTTATAGGGGAAACGACGGTGTCTATGTCGAATAATTTCTTGATATCGGCCTTGAGCATGGGCTATTTCAAGATTGTTCGTAGCTTTTTTGAGTTTGAATGTTGCATCAAGAACAAAGAACTCTTTTTCCTGTAGCTTTGATTGATCGTATCCGAATTGAAACCAATTGGTGTCAACCGTAATAATCTCGAGAGTTTTTTTGTTGATAAGCGTTGCTTGCACTAAAAATTGTTCAAGTAAAAATTCATAATAATGTAAGTTTATATAAACAGCACCACCAACGGTGCTAGGAATACCACTAAATTCTTCAAGACCTAATATTTGATGATCAAAGCAATAGTGTATGAGTTCGTCAATTGTTAGACCAGCACCAGCTTTAAGTGCAGCATGGGTTGTGTTTATGTCAGTCAAAGTGATGTCTTTTAAAGTAGGTTTAATTACTAATCCTTGAAAGCCTTGATCGCTAATTAAGATATTAGCACCAGTTCCAAGGACAAAAACTTCTAAATTATTAGATTTTGCAAAGTGTAAAGCTTGTGCAAAGGAGTCGTTTGTTGTTGGCTCAGTATAAAATTGAGCATTGCCACCAGTTTTAAAATAATTTTTATCAGCAAGAGGAACATTTTCTTGAATGAAAAGTTGTCCAGCAACTGCTTTTTGATTATTGATAACGGTCAACATACAAAAACTCCTTTGTTTTAAAATCTATGATTGACGCAATGAAGATCGAGAATCACGTTCGACTGTTTGTTTCGTAGCTACAAGCATTTGGCAGTTCTCACTACAAGTATTACTTAATCTTGTTTGGCATGGCTGACAAGTTGTGTAGTGCTTATTGCACATTGCATTTAAACAGTTGGTGTAATCATCAGATTTTGTATTACAATGTAAGCAATTTGATAAAACATCTTCATTTGCTCGAACTGTAATGCGTTGATCAAAAACGTAATTTTTGCCTCTGAAATGTCCATTCGGGTGTTTTTCTATGTAACGAACAATTCCACCTTCAATCTGATAAACTTTTTTAGCTACATTTTTTTGTACTAAATAGGCAGTTGCTCGTTCACAACGAACACCACCAGTGCAATACATTAAAATTTCTTTATCTTTATAACGCTCAAGATTTTTGTCAATATAGTCAGGAAATTCACGGAATGTTTTAATATTTGGATTTTCAGCACCTTCAAATCGACCAACTTCCCATTCATAATCATTACGAGTTTCAAGAATAATTAAATTTTCATCACGATTATTTAAAAGTTCATGAGTTTCATCTGGAGTTAAATGAATGCCTGTATCTTGAACAGTTACTTCTTCTGGACTAACGCCCATGCGTACAATTTCATTTTTTATACTGATTTTTAGTTTTGGGAAAGACTCACTGCCACCGGGTGCAGCTTTAAAATCGATGTTGCCAAAAAGTTCATGTGAATTCATAGCATCGATGTAGCGTTGACATTCTTCATCAGTTCCGCCAACAGTTCCATTAATACCTTCGTGAGCAAGAATAATTCGACCTGTTAAATGAAGTCCTTCACACAGCGATCGTTGCCAATTCGCTATTTCTTGAGGATTTTGAATGTTAATATATTTGTAATAAAGTAAAATGGTTCCCATGAAAGGCCTTTATTTAAAGGTTGTTAACTACACGATATCTTATTATAACATGCTGTAAAATCGTCGTCTACTATCAAAAAATGATCATCTTGAATATGTATGAATTATTGAATTTGATTCAAATAGGTAATATTGAAGTGTGTTACTTGGATTGAAAGTAATAATGCAGATGTGGAACTGTTGCAGATTGTGACGGATAGTACTTTATGATCAGCACATTCTGATAAATGTTGTTTTAGGCGCTAAGAATAGGTGTTACCGTTTGCAATGTTTTCAGTTTGAAATATAATCATATGAGAAGCTTTGTATTAATGAGCTTTGCAAAAAAACTTGAATAATTAAGTAAAGGGTTTACGTATGAAAAAAATGAAATTAATAGCTGGTTTGTTATTGACAACAATGGGAGTTGTATCAACAACAGTTTGTACACAAAATATGGAAGTTACTGATTTTGTTAATGAACAAGATCGAGTAAAAGTATTATCAATGTTTTCTGATAATTGGCAATGGATGGGCATGGATAATGCGCAAGATACAGATCATTTGGAGTCTATGTATGATAATTCAGAAGATGACAAAGAGGGCATGTGTTATAAAGTTATACGAGTTAAAGGAGAGGTTGTTGCTTTTATATTTTATTCATATGATTTATCATTCGACTGTTTTGGTGCATGTGATTTCACTAATGCATGTGACCTTACTGGATATATTTCATTTTTAGTTGTTGATAGTAACTGTCATCATTGTGGTTATGGTAAGCAATTAATGGAGTATGCTATTAATGATATGCGTGCTCATGGAGTGACTGAAATTTCACTATGTACGCATAAAGATAATGTTGTAGCTCGAAAATTATATGAAAATAAACTTGGATTTCAAGTTGAAGAAGATGATTATATTTCTCTTGTTTTATATCTTGCATAAATTTTTACATAAATTTAATAGATAGAAAGAAAGCCCCAAATTCATTTGGGGCTTTCTTTCTATCTATTAAAAAAAGGGAACATGAATTAACATGTTCCCTTTTTAAATTTTAGCGCAAAGAAAAATTTATTTTTCTTCTTTGTACATAACGTGACGACGTACGACTGGATCATATTTTGATAATTCAATACGTTCAGTTGTGTTTGCTTTATTTTTCCAAGTCCAGTATTTATGAGGACTTTCAGAACTTTTTAGTTTGATAACCTGGCGATTACCTTTTTTTGCCATGAGAATTTCCTTGTCTAAACAACTATTTTATAGATTTTAAAATCAATATTATTAATTCAATATACCGTGAACTTTATACTTTGTCTATGTTCATTCCGTATGTTTTTTTGTAATAAATTGTTATTTATGCCATTTTGTGGTCACATACATTATTAAAACGAGTCTGTTTTTTATTAAATTGGATTGATTTATGATCCGAATTTGTAGCTTATCCTGATATTTCGTATACTAAAATTATAAAGATAGAGAAATTTTTAGCTTAAAAGGCAATCTATGAAAATATCAGTTAATTGGATGCTCGATCATATTGCAACATCAATTTCATCCATTGATGTCGGGCTTATCGTTGCAAAATTTAATACACGTACTGCTGAAATTGAACATTATGAACAATTTAAACTTGATGTACCAAATTTATTTTTGGCTCGTGTCGAATCAGTTGCTCAATCAGATTGTATTCTTTGGTGCGATGAATTAGCTTGTTCAATTAATCTATCTTTTCGTAATGATATTCAAGTTAATCAGCTTGTATTAATTCGCAAAAATGATGAACAGTTTGCTTGGGAGGCTTTAAAAACTTATAGCTCAACAAAAGAAGGATTGTTTCCTGCTGTTGATTGTGAGCAAAATCTTATTGCTGGAGAGTGGAAAAAATATATTGAAGATGTCGATTGTATTTTGGATGTTGATAATAAATCAATTAATCATCGTCCAGACCTTTGGGGGCATCGAGGAATTGCTCGTGAAGTTGCAGCCGCTATGGGATGGGAACTCAAGCCTTTAGAGTCAATGTTAATTCCTGTACCTCAGTCAGTATATGATCATGAAGTTGATGGATCAGCAAATAAAACTTTAACAGTTGCAATTGAAGATCTTACCATTTCACCTCGAATTGCAGCATTATATTGTAATAAAATTGAAAATAAAGCATCTCAAATTTGGATGGCTATGCGTCTTGCAAGAGTTGATAGCAGGCCAATTAATACGGTTGTTGATTGCACAAATTATGTGATGTTTGATATCAGTCAACCAATGCACGTATTTGATGCAGCAAATTTTCCTGATAAAAAATTAGTAGTTCGCAGAGCACATAATAATGAAAAACTTGAACTATTAGATGAAACAAATATTACATTAACAGACCAAGATATTATTGTAACTGATGGTAAATCTCCTGTGGCTATGGCCGGTGTTATGGGTGGTAAAAAATCAAGTTTTAATCAAGATGCTACATCAATTATTATTGAATCTGGTTCTTTTCATGCATCAATGGTTCGTAATAGTGCAACTCGAATCAAACATGCAACTGAGGCATCAACAAGATTCTCAAAAAATCTTGATCCTATGCAAAATACAACAGCTCTCATGCGATTTTTATTTCTTGCTTATCAAGCAGGAGTTCTTGATTCAGTCAACGAGGCTTTGATTTCTGTGGGTAAAATTTTTAATGATGAAATTATTTCAGTTTCATATTCATTTATTGAAAAACGCCTTGGAACAAAAGTTGAACTTGAGCAAATTGAAGCAATTTTAAAATCACTGGCATTCAAGTTAGAAATTGAAAAAACTGATGATGATACTATATTTTATGTAACAGTTCCAACTTATAGAACAACAAAAGATATTACAATTCCTGAAGATATTGTCGAAGAAATTGCTCGTTTATATGGATTTGAAAACATCAAATATCAACGACCTGCAAGATTAATGAAATCATTTGATATTTCAGTTGTTGAAAAAACTCGAAGCATGAAGCAGCATTGTGCATTTGCTATGAAAATGCATGAAGTTCGTGACTATCTTTTTTATGATGAATCTTTTTTGAAGCGATTAGGTTGGTATCCACAAAATTCAATTGCTATTAAAAATCCAGTTTCTGAAAACTGGAAGGTATTAGTAACTTCATTAGTTCCACATCTTATAAAAAATGTTGAATTAAATATTCATAACCATGAACGATCTAATTTTTTTGAACTAAACAGTGTTTGGACTGAAAATTCAACAATAGAATCATCTACATCAAAAGCATCTGCTGGAGAATTGATAGAGCATAAATCATTAGCAGGGTTGTTTTTTGGAGAGAAAGATAAAACGTTTTACGATTATAAAGCAGATTTAGTAGCATTTTTTACTGCATTTGACGTACCTGTTACGTGGTCTAAACCTACAGAATCAATTGAACCATGGTTTGATCAATTGCAAACAGCGGATTTAATGATTGAAGGTGTGAGAATTGGACGAGCTGGAACATTATCATCTACATTCGTTCGCAACGTTATTAAAGGTAAGGGGTTTGCCTTTGAACTAAATTATCACTTATTGCTTGCTTATCCAGCTGTGGCAAAAAAGTTTGCACCATGGTCTCGTTATCAAACAGTATCAGTTGATATTAGTATGCTTATTGATTCTGATCGGTCTGCTGACTTGATTTCTGCAACTATTAAAAATGTTGATGCTGTCATTGATCATGTTGAACTCGTTGATTTTTTTGAAAAAGAATCATGGGGTAATAAACGATCTTTAACGATGAGATACCGATTGTGTGATTTTGAGAAGAATATAACGAAAGACGTTATTGATACCGTTACTGAAAAAGTACAAAAATCAATCATGGAACTTGGAGGTGAAATTCGATGATGAATATGAAGTCAGGAAAATTTTACACTTTGATTGCTGCTTTTATTATTGCGTGTGATCAAATAACAAAATATTATATTGTGAATTATTTATCTCATTATGTTATGAATCCTTTGTTCTCAATTGATCTTGTTTTTAATCGTGGTATTTCATGGGGATTATTGCATTCAGATAGTATGGCTGTTTTTGCGTGTGTAAATAGTGCTATTTTATTTGTCATTGGTGTTTTAATTGTTCATACAATTGTTCGTATGATGCAGAATCATATAATTATTGGTGAAATAATGGTATTTGCTGGAGCTATTTCTAATTATATTGATCGATGCTTGTATGAAGGTGTTATTGATTTTATTTCAATATCATATGGAGATTGGTGTTTTCCAATTTTTAATGTTGCCGATATTTTTATTGTCAGTGGCGTAATGATCATGATGTTTTTTGAGTGGAAAAAATCATGAATAAAATTATGAAGCATATTGCAACGCTAGGTCCAATTGGTTATTTACCAGCACCTGGTACCATGGGAACATTAGCAGCATTACCATGTGCTTATATAATTTCATTATTATCATTACCACAACAAATTTGTACGATTATAGGTTTGTTTTTTTGTGCATTGTTTATTATTAATCGAGCTTTGAAATCATTTAATGATGTTGACCCGTCACAGGTTGTTTTAGATGAGGTTGTTGGTTGTTGTATTACTTTTACAGGTATTTATTTTCAAAGTTCTTCTGTCATAGCTGGTTTTATTATATTTCGTTTATTGGATATCTTAAAACCTTTTGGAATTAAAAAAATTGAAAAAATACCTGGAGCTTGGGGTGTTTTGTTGGATGATTGCGTTGCTGGTTTATTCGCAAATATTATTTTATGGTATTGTATGTCGTGATTTTTTATTATTTACAAAAAATTTATATATTTTTTACCTATTTTATAGCACCACCATATTGTTTGTTTTGTCGTAATCATATGCAAGAACGACAAGCTTTATGTTCATCTTGTCTTATAACAATGCTGCCAATTGTTCCCTATGATTTTCATATTGCTAAAAATAAAACATTAAAAGTATATGCTATGTCAGCGTATAAAGATCCACTACGTACATTAATTTTATCAAAACATGCAGGTAACATCGTTCCATGTAAATATGTTGCAGAATTGATGTGTAGACAGACCATCTTGCAGCATCTTGATTTTGATATTGTTTGTTTTATTCCGCTTCATTGGACGCGTTATGCTTCACGTGGATTTAATCAAGCTGAAATTATAGCCCAAGAAATTTCAAAAACTACGGGTAGAATATTAGTACCTCTTTTAGTTCGATCAAAAAAAACTCAGTTTCAGGCGTCTCTTTCTGTTGATGAACGTAATAATAATGTAAAAGATGCTTTTATAATTGATAAGCATTATGAAAAATTAATTGCGGGTAAAAAAATATTGTTGGTTGATGATCTTTTTACCACAGGTTCAACAATGAAAGCAGCTGCTCATGTTTTATATACTTATTCTCCTTTAAAAATTGATATTTTTGTTGCCTGTCGAGTTGTACAATAAGCTAACGATTGCAAATTTAATCTTGCTTTTGCTACAATCAAAACAAGATTAAAAGGGGGTTTTTATGAATAAATTAATAAAAATTATTTTTTGCATGATAAGTATTGGTTCAATGAAATTATCATTTGCTTATATTCCAGCGCAAGTAAAGGCTTTTAAGGAGTCTGTTTTAGATACAAGCATCGTAACGAATGCCAGCAATTGTGATTTTCGTGGAGCAAGTCTTGTTGGCATTAATGCGCCCGGTGTGCATATGCCAGGTGTTACATTTCAACCATGTATTAAAACAAAAACTAATGGCAAGCATCCACTTATGATTTGTATTGAAAATCGCCCATCGGATCTTACGGGTATTGTTATTCCAAATGCGAATATGAGGTCTTCTTGTTTAGACAAAGCTATTGTAGAGAAAGGGGATCTTTCTAATGTTGATTTTACCAATGGGTCAGCAAGTGAAACCAACTTTAAAGATGCAAAGTTGCAAGGTCTTATTTCTACAAATGCTACTTTTTGTAACGCAATTATGCCCGATGGTAAAATTTGTTCTGATAAATTGAAAACTTGGACAGCTGATGGGGTTACAATTGACTGTAATTGTCAAACAAAAAAATCAAGTTCTTCGACCTCTTCTGCAAAATAAATAATGAATCTTAATAATACTTTCATCATGATACATTTTAAGAGGGTGAAATGTTTTTGTCAGTATGATTATTTATTTCTGTGATAGTTCATATACTATGTCTAATTTTTTATTGATAAATATTCTTTCAAGCTTTGATTTTTCTTTTTCACTATACTGCGACATGTTATTTTCAAGAAATAAGTTCCTGTCTTTTTCTTGTATGCTCATAAAAGCTATTAGTAACTCAAGTTCTTCTCTTTTGGTAATCAGATCAATAGGGTTGACTAAGTGTGTCGGACTTGCTTACATTTGTGCAACATAGATTTGGCAACTCATTTTATTTTTATAGCTATATAATATACCACTTTCAAGGTTCGAAAGTTTTTTGCTTTGTTCTTTGTTAGAAGAATCAGCATCCATAATTTGTGGTGTTGTGTGGGGTTTGTTTTTTCTTAATAAATCGGATGTTGTATCAGTTATTTGTATGATTGGAGGTAAGGTCTGTTGATGTGAACATTCTACGATTGTACTTAATAATAAAATAAAAAGGCTTATGTATATTTTTTTCATTTTAATGCTTTCATGTTAAAATAATTATTTATAAAATCGTAATTATTTTATAAGCAATTACTGTTTCATAATGCAAGATCTATTACACATAAAATATGGTTATGATGAAGTTTGAAATGAAAAATGATTAAAATATTTATAAAAAAGAACTCCCAAAATGAAATGAGAGTTCTTTTTTATAATTTTATAAAGTTTAATATTTTTATGAAACTCTGCGTTAGATGCGCTTCTTAGTTTACAGACTATATTCATTTGTTTTTGTGAAATATTTTTATTAAAATCAAACATTACATTTATTTTTAATATTATTTTTTTTATTTAAAATGCTCAAGGCGCAGCAAATTAAATCACATACGCCCTAGAATTGTGCCTATTTACTTCTATAATTTTACTTCTTTACCTGCAATCAAATCATCTGCTATTTGATCTAGCTCTTCATACGAATACGCAAATTGATACCCTAGCTCCATTCTACTTAAATCTAACAATAAACGTAAAAAATAAAGATCATTACAGTCTAGCCAATTTAAATATACTGAATAAGCCCAATAGCCTATAGACTCAACATTTTCTCTTGCAATAATTCGTTGCTTTAAGTCTCTGCCAAATTGAACTTTTGTATACATCATTTTTACAATTTCACTTCTTTACCGGCAATCAAATCATCCGCTATTTGATCTAATTCTTCATGCGAATATGCAAATTCCGGGCCAAGCTCCATGGTATTTAAGTGTAAAGCAAGTCCCCTAACACCATCTTCAAGGTCAAGAATATGTTCCCAGTAAGTACTATGTGTCCAACGACCTATAGATTCAACATTATCTCTTTTAAGCACTCGTTGTTTTAAGTCTTTACCGAATTGAACTTTTGTATACATCATTTTTACAGTTTCACTTCTTTACCGGCAATTAAATCATCTGCTATTTGATCTAATTCTTCATACGAAAATGCAAATTCAGGTCCAAGCTCCATGGTATTTAAATGTAGTAAAAATTTCATAAAATTAATATCTTTGATATCTAACCAATCTAAATATACTGAATGCGCCCAATAACCTATAACTTCAACGTTTTGTCTTTCTGCTATTCGTTGCTTTAAGTCTCTGCCAAATTGAACTTTTGTATACATCATTTTTACAGTTTCACTTCTTTACCAGCAATTAAAACATCTGCTATTTGATCTAACTCTTCATATGAAAATGCAAATTCTGGTCCAAGGTCCATAGTATTTAACGTTAATAATAAATTTAAAAAATCAATATCTTTACAGTCTGGCCAATCTAAATACATCGAATGAGCCCAACAACCTATAATTTTAACGTGGTCTCTTTTAAGCACTCGTTGTTTTAAATCTTTACCAAATTGAACTTTTGTATACATTATTTTTGACCTTCTTGACACTTTTGAAATAACTCTAACTCTAATTTAGTTGGTGGATAGTGCTGTTCTGTTAAGTCCTGACCATCTAAAGATTTAGGATGAACTCTATTAACATTTCCTGCTTGATTATAACATTCATTCCAACTACGAACTTGACCTGTACTTGGATTATATTCAGTAACATATGAAGCTCCTCTTGTTAGGCCTGGCGTTTTAGATAAACTTTCTTTTGTATAATATCTTATTCTGCCATCAGGTAAATTTTCAACTCTAGCCGCATTTTCTTGTGCTTTTTCCAAACCTCTCAGTTTCTTATCTAAATTAGCTTGGGCATTTGGACTTGCAGCCTCGCTATTATCAAATCTAGCCCCCACAAATGCTTCATTAATTTCTTGTTCTTGCTTAGCATTCAAAATAAAGTCTTCTGCCTTTGGTTGAGAAATAGGGTCATGAGCAGTGTCAGTACGAGCTTTCGGCAGATCATTAATATTGCCTCCAGGTAAAGAAGTCGGTGTATCTAATTCTGGATCTTTTCTACCGCAACCTGACAGTTCAGGTTTCTCTATATCTGGAATTGGAGTTGTTAAAATCTTAGGTTTATTTAATTCTGGATCTATTTGTCCACAACCAGTGTTATCTGGTTTTTCTTGCGGAGTTGCATCCATAGGAAGGGGGTTAGCTGTTTTAGCAGGTTTTTCAGAACGAAGATAATTACCTTTTGATCATAACATTATTACCAACTACAAATTTGACCTGTACTGTTATTGACCCTCGTGTTTTATAAAATTTAAGGTGTAGCAAATTTAATTACATATGCCCTAAAATTATATTGTTTCACTTTTTTAAAATAATTTTTATTTAACAAATTTTAAATAAACACGCGGGTCATCTCTTGTAATAATGTCATTTACTATGCTTAACCATTCTTGCCAGACGGGATCTTGAGTATTGTATTTATTTTGCAATGATTCTAATAATTGTAATAAATTAATAAAGTCTTTAGGCTTTTCAGGATAAAAATTAGCATAAAAATTTATATAATTAAACATTGCCTTACAAGTTTGTAATAAAGTTAGTCGATTTTTATTTTTCAAACTCTTATCTTTTAAAGCTGTAATATTAATAGCTTGCTTCCAGTCTGACCATGATGCACGATCTCCAGGTGTTTTATCTGATAAAAATTCTGAATTACTTAAAATATTACCTAAATAATCAGATTCATTTTGATGATATTCATTTTCTAAATACTTTAGCATCACATTATAAGCTTGTAATCTTGTTAACTTTTTTTGCATAAAAATCCCATTATTTTACATAATTTTTAAGTTGTAATTATTTTTGTTTTGGTTTGTCTAACCGACTTAAACCAGTCCCAGAATTTCCTTCTCTAGGAGTTTCATTAATTCCACAATTGGTAATCACATCATTTATAATATGGGCCCAAATTTGAGTCCCATCATCTAATGTTTTTGCAAACCAATATTTTTTAAAATCATCTCGTATTATGAAGTTTTCAGGATTTTTAATTAAATTCATAATGATTTGTTTGTTTGCTTCTGTGTTTATTAAATGACCATCTCTATTATCAAAAAGATGATTAATAATCGGAGGATATTTTACATCAACATCTCTATAATCGCCTTCAGTTCGTATAGCCCCATTGCTATCAATCCAAGTATTTCTAATTCCATCATAAGCTTTCGCTTGCAAAATAAAGTCTTCTGCCTTTGGTTGAGAAATAGGGCCATGAGCAGTGTCAGTACGAGCTTTCGGCAGATCATTAATATTACCTCCAGGCAAAACAGTTACTGGCTTTAACTCAGGATCTTTTCTACCACAACCTGACAGTTCAGATTTTTCTATATCTGGAATTGGAGTTGTTAAAATCTTAGGTTTATTTAATTCTGGATCCCTCTGATGACAGCCAGTATTATTTGGAATTATAGCTGGAGAAGGTTGCATCTCAAGTTAAGCTGGAAACTCAAGGCGCAGCAAATTAAATCACATACGCCCTAAAACTGCACCTATTTACTTCTATAATTTTACTTCTTTACCAGCAATCAAATCATCTGCTATTTGATCTAACTCTTCATATGAATACGCGAATTCAGGGCCAAGTTCCATAGTACCTAAATCCAAAGCTAGTCCCCTAACACCATCTTCTATATCAAGGATATGCTCCCAATAAGTACTGTGTGCCCAATAACCTATAACTTCAACATTTTCTCTTGCAATAATTCGTTGCTTTAAGTCTCTGCCAAATTGAACTTTTGTATACATCATTTTTACAATTTCACTTCTTTACCAGCAATTAAATCATCTGCTATGTGCTCTAGCTCTTCATACGAAAATGCAAATTCTGGTCCAAGCTCCATGGTATTTAAATACAATAAAAGGTCTATAAAATTAATATCATCAACATCACTCCAATCTAAATATACTAGATAAATCCAACGACCTATAGATTCAAAACTTTTTTTCTCTGATATTTGTTTTTTCAAATCATTAGCAAATTGTTTTTTTGTATATACCATAATTACTTCTCTTATTGGCCCTGGTATTTTGGAAAGATACAAGGTGCATGTAAGTTAAATTACACACCTTGAAGTTATATTATCTTATCTATGTATATTCATTTTTTTATAAATAATTATTAAGCTGACTTTTTTGTACTCGAGGATTTTGCATGATAGATATGTCATCAGCAATTTCGAACCACTTTTGCCACATTACAGTCTTAATATTATATTCTTCATATAAATATTTGATTTCTTGAATTAAAGTATCTAAATCTTCAGTTTCCCCCCAAAAACTCCGGTAGATTTGTAAATAATTGAGCATTGCATGAAAAGCTTGTAATTTAGTTAATTTTTTTTGCATTTTAAATTTCTATCTAGATATTATTTAACAAACTTTAAATACATGCGCGGGTCATCTTTTTCAACAATTTCACTTATTACACTTAACCATTCTCGCCATATTAATATATTTTTTTTTCAAAAGAGATTGTAATGTTTTCAATAGGTTAATTAAATATTTCGGCTTTAATTCATAAAAGCTAACATAGTTATGCACATAATTAAACATTGCATGACATGCCTGCAATTCAGTAAATTTATTTTTATTTCGTAAACGTTTATCCTGTAAAGCGGTAATACGAATAGCTTTTTGCCAATCTTGCCATGATCCTCGGTCTGCAGTTATTCCATCAGACCAGAATTTTGAATTGCTTAAAACATCTCCTAAATAATCAGACTTTTCTTTTTCATAAAGATTTTCTAAGAATTTTAACATGGCATTATAAGCCTGTAACTTTGTTAATTTTTTCTGCATTAAAATCCTAAGAATTTTATTAAGAATTATTGTTGACGAGGTTTATTGGGACTACTATAACCTTTATCCGGATCACATTCTAAAGGAACTTCATTAATTCCACAATTAGTTATTATTTCATTAATAACATGTGCCCACAATTGCGTTCCATTCGGTAGTGTTTTTCCAAACCAAAATTTACCAAACTCATCTTTTGTAGCAAAATTTTCAATATTACTTACTAAATCAAGGATTTTTTGTCGATTTTCAGGTGTATCAAGTATGTGTCCCTCTCTATCATCAAAAATATGTTTTTTGTTGTTATCATTATATTTAATATCTAAACCACTATTACCGTAGGGTTTTTTAGATGTATAAAAAAATATTATTAAGTTTAATGTTTCTTTCTCTTTTTTCTAGCAGCGAATCTTTGTGTGTAGATCCTGTTACTGTTTCTATTATTTGTGGAGTTGTATCAATAGTTAGTGGGGTTACTATAAAAGTTATAAACGATACAATTGATAGCTATAATCTACCAGTAAGTAAAGAGGTTAGAGTCGCACAAGATCAAGCAAGTATAGCGCAAGCTAAAGCAATTACAGAACAAGCAGATGTAAGTGCAGCGCAATTTCATGTGCAATTAGAGCGCTTTGAGGTAAGGAATAAATTAATAAAATGTATGGTTGGCAGTAAATCGGAAAGCAAGAAAAACAACAAAGAGATTCCAATAGAATGTCATGACTTAGCGCGTATGTTTGCTGCATGTGTTGGAGCGAAAGAGCTTGTTAAAATAATAACTGACCTAGAAGTAGTTGGGGAGTAATTGTGTATAAGCAATTACAAATAACAGGTGAATTTACAAGCAGGAGTTGGCATATAATTATGCTGGCTCCTGCTTTCGTTTATACATTTAGTAAAATCAATATTTGTGCATTGTATATTGTCACGCCACTGTCCGGTACCATTATAATTATATGTTGAAGCAGGGAATTCACTTGAGTGTAGAGATTCTGTTGTTAGGTTACTGAACAAAATAAATAGAGCATTGATGTATAATTATTTTATAAGCAATTACTGTTGTATAATGCAAGATTTATTACACATAAAATATGGTTATGACAACTCTTTCTAAAAGTTTTTTGCAAGCAAGTTTAATTTATGGTAATCTTGCGCAACAAAGGTCTATAACTATGTAATCTTTTTATAAAGGAAGCAAAAATGATTATCTCGACAACAGAAAAACGTTCTGTAACAACTTTTTTATTGGTAGGCTCGTTGTTAGTATTAACAGGATGTTTTGGTGAAAAAGAAAAAAAGAATGATGCTGTAAAAGTATCAGAGAATGTTCACACTGCAGATGGAAGAGGTGATTTGTTATTGTCTATTGATGGTAAACCCGTTTTGTATTCTCAAGATTTTGAAGATCAAAAAGCAATGGCTTTGCAATCAGATCAACGTTTGCAAATGATTTTGCAAGTTATGCCAGATGCAGAATATGACATGATTTTCAAAAGCCTTGAAGCTACTCATGTTTTAACAGAATGGGTTGTTCGTGAAAAATTAGATCAAAATCCTGAATTTATAAAAACATTGCGTCAGTATCAAGATGCTATTTATAAACAAATGTGTTTAAAAGCATATCAAGATGCTCATCCATTAACAGTGACAGAAAAAGAAGCTAAAGAATATTATGAAGTAAATAAAGATAAAATTCAGGGGCTTACTATTACTTCAGCTGGTGTTGAAACTTTATGTGTAAAGTTTGCTGATAAAGAAGAAGCTGAACGTTTCTTACATAAAGTTAAAGATGGTTCAAAAAAACATTTTGATGCTGCAGCTCAGGAATCTCATGTAACTGTTATTCCAATGGTTATTAATGCAGAAGGTTATGCTGATGAAGTGTTAAAAACTGTCGCTTTATCTGCTACAAAATTCCCTTCTAAAGATATGGTTAAAATGACTGACGGGTCATACATGGTTGTTGGAATGATAGGTAAAAAAGATCCAGAATATCATAGTTTTGATTTACCTGAAGTTAAGCAAGGTATTACTCAAATGTGTATGAGTTCAAAAAGAGAAGAGGCTCAATTAGCAGACGTTAAAAAATTAAAAAAAGAATATAATGTTGTTGAAGATAGAACATATTTTGATAAAAAAGCTGAAAAAGCTGTCAATGTTCAAAAATCTTTACAACTTGCTCAAGAATTAGCAGAGGGCGCTCAAAATCATTCAGATGATATGGATTTTGAAGAAGATGAAATCATGTTTAATGATAAGATTTAATTATGATTAATCATAAAAAAATATTTATAATGTTTTTAACTCTGTCTGCACGAATGCAGACAGAGTTTGTGATTCTAGATCAAGGACATACGGTTATCAGTGGTCCAGTTGCTGATACCATGATTACACATTGTGATGTGTTTGAAAAATTAAGTCTTGAAGGTAAAATAGTTCCACTTGATCATCAAATTAATATGGAAATTATTCGACAAGATGTGATTGTTGATAAAATGCCTCTAGATGACACTGCTGCAGATAAATATATTGCAAATATCCAGAAGGTTCATAATTTAAGTACTGATGACTTAGAAAATTTAGCTGATCAGTGCCACAGAACTTTAACAGAAGTAAAACAACAATTAAGTTTGCAATATACGTATGACTTTTTTTTGTATCATAAATTTAGAGCTCATTTAGTTCCAACTGATCAAGATGTTGAAAAATATTGTGAAGAACATCCTGAAACTGAAACAGGATACTGTACAATTCAAGTAGCATTCGTTGATTATACTCAAGAAACTAAAGCAGAAGTTCGTGAAAAAATAGATACAATGATTGCCAATAAAGTTCAAGATAGTTCTTTACTTAGTTGGAGTGATTCAATTAAAGTTGATATGGATAACATTGCCGAAGATAAGGTTTTTATTAAAAATCTTGAAGAAGGTGAGATATCTATTGTTGATGATAAGTCTGTATTTGAAGTATATAAATTAATTGAAAAAATTGAGGAACATCTTGTTTCAGTTGAGTCGCGAAAAGCATTTGTCATTGATGTCTTGAATCGTCAAATGTATGAAGGTCTTTTGGCTAAACACGAAGAGCATATGCGTGATAACGTTGCAATTATTGATTTATCAATGGCTGCATAATTAATTGAAATTGGTGATGGGTAGTATGATAAAGGCCGATACATGAAATATTGTATCGGCCTTTGTTTTGTATGCAATTATGAAATATCTTGTTCGTTCATTTCGTTTTGAAGCGATAATGTTTTTTCAATAAGTTCGTTCGATCTGTTTTTTAAAGTATCTTTAGATTCAAAATAAACTTTTAGTAAAGTTTGTAAATCCATTTCGGTGGATAAAAAATTACGATGTGTACGAGTTGGTACATCTCGAATCGGAATAATACCTACGAGATACATACTCTGACTACAAGCTAATTGTATTTTTTTTACATCAACTGTATCGGTACTTGTTTTGGGGAGCTTGTAAGTGATTTTTACAATAGTATCTTTAATGTTTAATTTTCGTATCTCTGATAAAATTTGAGATGTTTGTTCTTCGGTTTCATTTAAAATAACATCAATTTGAATGAATGGGCGAGTTGGAATAATGATAAACTCAAATGATGTTTTTTTGTGTTCATCAATAGAAACGACACAAAAACCTTTTTCTTCTTTACGTTCACCAAAATCAACACGATCAATTGATCCTGAATAAACGATAGGTATGCCACCTTCATTTAAATTTTGAAATCGATGTAAATGTCCAAGTGCAACATAATCAAACGGAGGAATTGCAAGTTGAGATGGCATTAAAACGGGATCTTGGCCATAAATAGCTTTTCGTTCAGAACCTGAAAAGATACCATTACTGACGGTTAAATGACCAGCAAGGATTGCAGGCATGGTTGGATCAAGTTTTGCTGCAGATGAACTAATTATTGAGGCAAGAGCTTGTGATATTTGCTCGGTTATTTCACAAGCATTGCGGTTAAAGTAATCATCTTTTAAAGCAATGTTATGGCGGTTTGGCCATGGAATTCCAACAATTTGAATTGGGCCAGATTTTGTTTGTAAAACAATTGAATCAGGTTTAGCAAATAAATGAATTCCATCAACTGGTAAACTTGCAAAAATATCTAATGAATTTGCTTTACCAAAACTTAATGGATTGTCATGATTTCCAACAATAATAACTATGGGAATTTTAGCTTGATACAATCGTAAAAAACAACGCATTAATAGTTTTTGTTGTGTTGGACTTGGTGTTGCTGTTTTGTATGCATCTCCAGAAAACATAAAAAAATCAACATTATGTTCTATTGCATAATCAATGCAGATGTTAAGTGATTTTTCAAAATCTAAAAGACGGGAATGAATACCTGTTTTTTGATCTATTTTGCCATAGTTTTCCATGCCAAAATGAATATCAGCTGTGTGAACAAATTTAATCATAATATCTTATTTTTACTAATATTTGGTTCTAATTTATGAATAGTTTACCGTTGTAACTTAAAAACTCATAGCATTTTTATGGATTAAGTAAAATTGAAGATAAATTTGATTGTTGTAGATATATAATTTTTATGTTTGAAGTTGTTGTAAGTTTTTTAATGATATGGGTTTTTTCTGGAAAAAAATCTATTAAGCATGTGAATCGTAATATAGTTATGAAAAAATAACTCATTCAAATAAGTTTACATGTAAAAAGGTATCTGGAATATGAAATTGTATCCCAGATACCTTTTTACATTGATTATAAGTTTTGTGAATTATTTATTTCTGTTTCATCTTTAATAGCACCAGTAAAAAGAGGAGATGTTTTTTTAACTGGTTTTTTAGAAGAGCCAACTGTTTGTTGAAAATTTATTTGTGTAAATGAATTAACAATCTCATTTTGAGCAATAGTAGACTTAATAATTACTGTGTGAGATTTTATTTTTGCATCTTCTCCAATAATACTATTTTTAATGTAAGCAAACGCTCCAATATTTGCATCTTTTTTAACAATTGTTTTACCAAGTAAATGTACACCAGAGCCAATGTAAACTCCTGGTTCTAAAATTACATCAGCATCGATAATAACATTGAGGCTAATGGCAAATCGAACACCATGACTCATCCAATAACTAATAATTTGTGATCGTTTAATATGTTCAATTACCCATAATTCTGAAAGAGTATTAACGCCACGAGCCAAATCAAATGAAATTGGTGTTGTGATTACTTTGCAGTTGTTATTACTTGCAATTTGAATGAGTTCAGGAAGATAGTATTCATTCGTGAAAGAACTTTTCGTTAACATAGGAACATATTTTTCTAAAAATGTTCGCTTTGCAATATAAACCCCAACGCTAATGCAACATTGCGATTCTAAATCAAGCTGTTCATCTCTGCGTTCAATAACATTAATTTTATTATCATTAATTACGATACGACAATGACTTTCGTTAGTTTCATCAGGTGAGTGAGAAGTTGCAAAACTAATATCAGCATCAGTTTTAACATGTTTTTTATATAATTTTTGAATGACATCAGCAGTCATTAATGGAATGTCGCTGTTAATAATTAAAACATGTTCTTTATTCCACGATTTTGTTGTTAACGCAACTGCATGACCAGTGCCAAGCTGTTCTGTTTGTTCAATAATTGAAATATTTTTAATACCATGAGAAGAAATAGTGTTTAAAATTGCATCTTTTTGAAAACCAACAACCATAATCGTTGGAATGTTCATTCTTTGTAAAAGATGAATTGGATATAAGATCATCTCTTTTCCACAGATTTTTTCAGTCAATTTACTGCGTCCTGTATTGAAACGTTCTGATTTTCCACCTGCAAGCAAGATGGCTTGTAGATTTTCAGGCATAAGAAACTCCTTTTTGGTAACTTGTTGTAATATCACTACAAAGTTTATGAAAGATGGCAAAAAGTATAGTGTTATTATGTAATATTTGGCAAGTCTTTTAGGCAAAAAATATAAAAATTTTTTTTGTTTAATTTTTTAATTTTTCAAATGCATAAAAATAGTTTAAAATAAAGACACCTTTTTATAGATTATAATTTTTTAAAGCTATTGACATTATTCAAGCAAGTAGGGGAATTTGATTGTGAAATTATTCCAACGTTATTATGTACTGTTTTTAGTGCTTATTTGTATTCCAACATATGTATGTTCCATGGTCACGGACAACCGTTACTTTCCATGGTTTTCACATCCTTATAATGGAACTGATCATGAACATGGATGCTTTCGAGCAGATCCTTATTTTGTTACAGGAACATCATCATGGCAAATAAAGCCGGGAGTCAGTAAATCAGATCAAGAAACAGGTTATCCAAATTTACAGGGTAATCTTGATTATTATGCATTAGGTCAAGCTTTTATAATTGCAGGTTTAGAAAATCCAATTCCTGCAGATTGGCAATTTGCTATGTATCTTCCAGTTGATATGCCTGGGTCCTTTCAAGGTCAGGGTATAACTTTTTCTGGATTTGTTCCTTTAACTTCTCATTTTGGGATTGGTGGCACATTTTTGTATTTACGTCTGATGGCTCAAGCAAATTTAAAAGCAGCACCGGATACTATTAGAATACTAAATTTAAATGCACCTGGAAATCAAGCTCGTTTTGATGAATTAACAGCTGAGTTTGAATCAATGGCTCATACTCAGGATGGATACTGGGATCAGTCTGGTGTTGGCGATATAGACTTTTTTATTCGTTTATTTCATGTGCAAGAATATATTTATACGTGTCGTAAATTCGATAAAAGTATTGCACTAGGTTTACTTATTCCAACTGGAGTTCAAGCTTCCTTAAATGCTGTCGGAGCTGTTCCTTTTGGTGGTAATGGTTTTTGGGGATGGTATTTGAGCCCAATGCTTGAAGTTGAATTGAAAGAAGATTGGAAGTGTGGAGTTGTAGCTCGTATTGAAAAAAGATTTGCAAAAACAGTTGAAAGTCGAATTACTGTTGCAAATGAATGTGCTTTATTTGCTCCAGTGATAGGCGATTTGTATATTAATCCAGGTGCAACATTTATGATATCTCCTTATTTTGCATTAGAAAATATTCGTGAAGGATTAGGAGCGGTTCTTCAATATACAGCAGTGCTACATGAAGGTGATATGTTCACTGATAAAAGAGAAAATGCAGTTCCATCAGCAAGATTTATTAATATGATGAAAAATAGTCGATGGGTGCAAGAATATGCAACAGTAGAAGCTTTATATGATTTAAGCTTTGGTGAGCCATGGTCGTATAAACCATTGATTACGTTTAGTTTAGATATGCCAGTTAACCTTATAGGTGCTCGTGGTTCTGCTCAAACGCATAGAATCACACTTGGATTGACAGTTGATTTTTAATATTCTTACCAAGAAAAAGATAATTGATGAATAAAACAATGTTTTCAAGATTTTTGCCTGCAAAAAAAATATTTAGTTTTTTTTCTAATGATATTGCCATTGATTTAGGAACAGCTAACACTTTGGTTTATGTTAGAAATAAAGGAATTGTATTAAATGAACCGTCGGTAGTTGCTGTAAAAGGAAAAACAGGAAAAGTTTTAGCTGCAGGACGTGCTGCTAAAGAGATGCTTGGAAAAACTCCAGAATCTATTACTGCATGCCGTCCATTGCGCGACGGTGTTATTGCGGATTTTGAATTAACTGAAGCTATGTTGCGTTACTTTATTCGTAAAGTTCATGATAATCGTAGAACATTAATTGCACCACGTATGATCATTGCTGTTCCGTCAGGAATTACACAAGTAGAGCGCCGTGCGGTCATCGATTCTGCTAAACAAGCTGGAGCTCGCGATAAGCCAATGACAATCATTGAGCCTATGGCAGCTGCAATTGGAGCTGGGCTACAGGTTCATCAACCGTTTTGTAGTATGGTTGTTGATATTGGTGGCGGTACAACTGAGGTTGCAGTTATTACATTGAGCGGTGCTGTTTTTTGTCGATCAATTCGTGTTGGTGGTGATGAAATGGATCGTTCAATTGTTCAATACGTTAAACGTAAATATAACTTGTTAATTGGTGAAGGTACTGCAGAAAAAATAAAAATGACCATTGGTACAGTTATGCTTGATGGTAAAGAAGATGTTATGGATGTAAAAGGACGTGATTTAATTACGGGCGTTCCAAAAACAATTGTATTAACCAGTGCAGAAGTTAACGAAGCATTGCTTGAAACAATTGCAAACATTGTTGATGTTGTGCATGTTGCGTTAGAAAACACACCACCAGAATTATCATCAGATCTTGTTGATCGTGGAATTGTTATGGCGGGTGGCGGATCATTGCTTGACGGTTTAGACAGATTACTTGCAAAGCATACAGGTTTACCAGTCGTTGTGGCAGCAGATCCATTGTTGTGTGTTGTTAAAGGAGCTGGTAAAGTTCTTGAAGAAATAGACTTCTTTAGAGAAGCGTTAATGGATTAATGAAATATGTATAATAAAAAACCGGAACGAAAAAGACCAGAAAAACAAGGCATTTTGCTTAAGAAACAATTTGGACAACATTTTTTACAAGATCATTTTTATATTGATCAAGTAGTAAATAAAATTGCTTTTACATCTGGAATAAATGTTTTTGAAATTGGTTGTGGTGAAGGTGTTTTAACAAAAGCTATTGCACAGCAACCATTGCTCAATAAATTAAGAGTTTTTGAGATTGATCCTGAATGGGCAAATTTAGTTAAAACTGATTTAGCATCAGACGCTCGTGTCACCGTGTGTGAATCAAATATTTTAGATGAAAATTTGAATGAACTCTTTAAAGATGAGAAGTGGATACTGCTTGCAAACTTACCTTATTGTATCACTTTTCCTATCTTACATCTTTTACAAAAGTCATCGGCTGTTGTAAAAGAAGGTGTGATTATGATTCAAGAAGAAGTTGCGCAAAAAATTCTGAAAACATCAGGTCGTGGTTATGGGTATCCATCACTGTTTTTTCAGCGTTATTTTCAGTGGGAGTTGATGGATAAAGTTCCACCAACAGCGTTTTTCCCACCACCAAAAGTAGATTCACGATTGTTGTATTTTAAAACAAATGAAAATCCTGAACCAATTATTAATGAAGAAGGTTTTTGGAAATTTATTAAACTTTGTTTTTTGCAGCCACGTCGTATGTTGAAAAATAATCTTCAACAGTCACGTTATGGTTTAGAGCCATTTAGTGATGAGTTGCTCAAGAAGCGAGCTCAAGAACTTTCAATGAAAGATTTTTTAGAAATTTGGAGTACGTTACAAGTTAAGTAATGTATAAATATGTTATTAAGATAATAAAAAAGGTGATCTACTCTAGATCACCTTTTTTATTATCTTAATAAGTTTTTTTTAAATGAACTGTTTCTATTTATACTCTACAAAAGGAATTTTGTGTTCGCATGCTAATTCGTTAGCTTCTCTTTTTACATCAAGTAATAATTTTACTTGCGTAGAGGAGAGTTCTTCTTGAAAATTAGCTTTTTTTGGAGAATGTTTTGCTAAGAATTTATTTAATTCTGGGCAATGTGCATTATGTAAAAAAAGTTTGTTTTGACTATCTTCATAAATTTCATCACGTCTTAGATATTTATTTGATGCTCCGTTTTTATTATCACAATCCATGAGCTTAGATTTTTGTGTTAAAAGTTCGTGATATTCATCACTTTTTTCATCATGATGTCCTGTTATCCATGTAGCAGCTTCTACGACATTTATATTTCCTTTGATCTCATAGCATCGATTTGGTAGTGTTTCTTGATCAACATGACTGAGTGATAACATTGCACTGTAGATTAGTAATCCGATTTTCATAATATCCTTTATAAGTTGTTTTAATAAGTTAACGTTTTATAGTGATTCTTCTTCAATTTTTATGAATTCGACTCTGTATTGACACTTTAAGTCAGTAGCTTCTTTTTTCACATCTGCTAATAATTTTACTTGCGTAGAACCAGTTGCTGAGTCACAAGAATCTACATTTTCTGCATGTTTTGCTAAGAATTTATTTAATTCAATGCAATGTGCATTATGTAAAAAAATATCCATGTTGTGCTCTGTATGATCTGCATTACGTTTTAAATATTTATCTGATGCTCCGTTTTTATTATCACAATCCATGAGCTTAGATTTTTGTGTTAAAAGTTCGTGGTACTCATCACCTTTTTCATCATGATATCCTGTAACACGTTCGGCATACTCCATAATATTTATCTTTGATTTAATTTGCCAGCATCGTTGTGGCAATGTTTCTTGATCAATACCTTTAAATGCTAAAATTGCACTGTAGAACAGAAAGCTAAAATTCATAATATCCTTTATGTTATGTGATTTATTTTAATGATAATTATTTTTATTCAAAATCTGTTGGTAGTTTGTATTGACATTCTAACTTGTCAGCTTCTTTTTTGATATCTGCTAATAATCTTGCTGATATAGAATCAGGTGCAGCATCACAATATTCTTCATTGTCTGCATGTTCTTCTAAGAATTTATTTAATTCAGGACAATGTGCATTATGTAAACGAGTATTTATATGTGTGCGATGATTGTGTTTATAATTTGCATTACGTCTTAAATATTTATCTGATGCGCCGTTTTTATTATCACAATCCATGAGCTTAGATTTTTTTGTTAAGAGTTCATGATATGTATCACCTTTTTCATCATGATACCCCGTAAGGTGTTCGGCATATTCTAAAATATTTTTATTTATTTTGAGAGAAACACATCGTTGTGGTAATGTTTCTTGATCAATACTACTCAATGCTACAATTGCACTGTATACAAGAAAGCTGAAATTCATAATATCCTTTATGTTATGTGATTTATTTTATTATCTTTGATTAAGATGTTTTTCAAGATTTTTAATATCCTGTTGAGAATGTTCACAAAAATAAACATCATAAAAATCAAGATCAAGCCTATTACAATCTATTTCTGCACGATTGCGAGTAAGTTGTGCATGTATCATGGCTGGGTACAATGCAGTTAATTCTTTTTTACAATCATCACTAAATACGTTTATTTGATCTACCACTGGAGAGGTATACAGTACATCTTCATACTGAGTGAAGCATTTTTCTTTGTCTGGCATAAAAATACTACATTTTTTGTTAGTTGCATCATATACAATTTTGTTAATAGCATTGCAAGAAGGATGTTTTTCATGTTGTTTATGTTGATGAGAGCTTTGAGTTTGACTAAGGCTCAATGCGACAAGTAGCAAACTATATATATTCATTATGATTTTTCCACGATTAGTAATTGATTATTGTAATAGAAAATATTATATCAAAATAACTTAAGGGTATCCATTGTTATAATTCGTTGTTTTATTTTATAGTGTATGAAAAAATGAAACATAATTATATAAAGGTTTTTACTATGCGTATTTTTGTAATCATTGCTCTTGCATGTGGATTATTATTTGCAGGGTTTAAAATTCTGCAATATATAAAATTTGATACAACTATTTCAGTTTCAATTGCAAAGGGCCCACTCAAGGGTGTGAATTTTAAATTAACTGATTATAAAGTTTCGATACATGATCTTACATCTAAAAATGAATTTTGGAGTTCACCATTAGGGCAGTCTATATTTCAGCAATTATCAACATCATTACAAACATTAATTATTGCAGGTTCTGAGTATGTGACTATTGAAGTCGATGTTAATTATTGGGGATTAATGAGACAAAGATTTAGTATTGAGAATGTAAGTAAAAATTATAAATTAGGTATTATCACTACTGATCCAAAAATAAACACACAGTAGGTTCATGTGTTTTTAAAATTTTTATTGAAAAGTATATTGAATTGATGCAATCGTTTCTTACTTTACTTTATCGCATAACATATTGCAGTTTGTCGTGAATTGTAATATGTTTATTATCCTTACTAGTTTAATCAATGCGATAAAGGTTTTTTTGTGAAATATTTAGTTCGGTTAAGTTTGTTATTAACGATGTGTTGTGTATGTAACATAGAAGCAAGTGATGATATAAAGAAAGAAATACAAATACTTAAAGTTGCAAGGCATTTTTTAGAAAGAGAGTATAGAATTGCTGAACAAGAGCAACAAGATCCTATCATTATACAACAATTGCAAGATCGATGGGGGAATGTTGAAAATCAGATTTTGCTTAAAAAAAGTGAACTGAGTATTTTACTTGATCCAAATTTACAAGAGTATGTAGTGGGTCAACGAGAGCTGCAACGCAGGGCAGAAGTGGATCACTTAGAATCTATATTACAGGAGGCTCATAACGAACTAATAGCTTCTGATAACCAATAACCGTAAAATTTTATACATTAATTTATTTGATCCAAACTGTGCGATCACGCTCGAATTGGTCCTTTTTAATTTCGATATGTTTGAAACTATTATTTTTAAATAATTTTTTAACGACATTCCCTTGAGACACATCAATTTCCATGACCAGTTGATAGGTTAATTTGTCATTACTTTTTAGATAGTTTTTTGATTGAGCTATTATTTTTTCAATAATTTGTAAACCTTGGTTATCGGCGAAAAGAGCATTGTGATCTTCCCAGTTTACAACTGATAGATCAAGTTGAGCTGTAGGATTAATGTAAGGCGGGTTTGATACAATCAGGTCAAATTTAAGGTTTGTAGGTACATTGCTGAACAGATCTGATTGTAAGCATGTGATGTTGGTAATGTTGTTTTCTACCGCATTTTTTTTGGTAAGAGTAATAGCTGAATCAGCAATATCAAGAGCATAAACATCGGACGATGGAAAAGCTTGTGCTAAAGATAATGCAATGCAACCAGAACCAGTACCAACATCCAGAATAGTTAATGTATCTGTTGTATCATTTTTTATCATGGTGATAAGATCATGAACCCAAGATTCTGTTTCTGGACGAGGAATTAACGTTGGTGGAGCTACAAAAAGTTTTAGATCTAAAAAAGGCACCCATCTAAGAATGTAGGCAAGGGGTTTATGATGAACAGAAACTTGTTCAAGAGATTCATCTAATAATTTTTGCTGGCTTTCTGTCAGATTTTCTGATGAAAATTGTAAATGAGATCGACTACTATTTGTAATGAATTCAAGTAACCACCACGCTTGCTGTGTAGACAGGTTGGTGGATTGAGTTATCTGCTTTATTATTTTATTCATGTTCTGTATCTGTGAAAGACCCTAAAAGATTTGTTACATACTCTTGAGCATTAAATAATTTCATATCATTCATTTGCTCTCCATATGAGATGTATTCCACAGGAATTTGTAATTGTTGTGTTATAGAAAAAATAATTCCACCTTTACCGGTTCCATCAATTTTAGTTAAAACAATTCCATCGATATTGACTGCATCATTAAAAACTTTTGCTTGTTGAAATGAATTTTGTCCAAGCATTGCATCAACGGTTAAAAGTGTGTGGATTGTTTTACCAGGGAGTTGCTTTTGAATTATTTTTTTAATTTTTTCAACTTCTCGCATTAAATTTTCTTTAGTTTGTAATCTGCCTGCAGTATCGATAATTAGATAGTCTGCATTTTCTTTTTTAAACTTTTCACATGCACCATAAGCTATTGCTGCTGGATCTTGACCGGGAGTTCCCATAAATAGTTCTGATTTGCTTTTATCAGCCCATACTTTTAACTGTTCTGGTGCTGCTGCTCGAAATGTATCAGCTGCTGCTAAAATACAAGATTTACCTTTGTTCGTAAAAGAATGAGCAAGTTTGCCTGCGAAAGTTGTTTTGCCACTTCCATTGATACCAATAAGTAAATAAACAGATGAATTTTGTGGAACTGCTTTTGTCTGAGATAAAGTTTCAAGGAGTTCTTTTTCTAATGCTTTTTTAAGTTCTTGACCTTGTGATATTACTCCAGACTTATATTGAATTTGTAAAGAAGCAATAATTTTTTTTGTTGTTACAGTTCCAGTATCAGCTGTAATTAATATGCGTTCAATTTTGTCTAAAGATTCAGGTGAAATTGTTTTTTCTGAAAAGATAGTTGTTAAATTAGTTGTTATTGAACTATATATTTTTTGTAATTTATCTTTAATAAAACCAAACATAATAACCTTTCTGTTGATTTTTTTTATTTTTAATAAGTATCACAAAGAATTTTGTTTTTCGCAAAAATCCTTTTGAAATAATTGTTAAAAAATTTCAGGTTAATTTTGATATATAAAAATAAGGGTAGGCATTTGTCGTCATGAATCAGGAGTGTTATGCTGATTATATAGCTATCTGAACTAAGCTGGACACATTTCTCCTAAAGTTTGAACAGCTGCCTCATAAAAGTTATTTTTAATTTTTAAGGCAGCTTTTTTAATACCGGTTTTTATGGCCGACCAGTAATGTTCTATTGGATTAAATTCTGGTGAATAAGGAGGTAAATATAAAATT
>Ga0209390_10000405_pt1 | contig 84101 bp, 66 predicted proteins | sample BON01_FD_187212 | JGI IMG/M metagenome (GOLD analysis project Ga0209390, IMG submission 187212) | Freshwater microbial communities from Lake Bonney liftoff mats and glacier meltwater in Antarctica - BON-01 (SPAdes) (version 2) | ecosystem: Environmental > Aquatic > Freshwater > Ice > Glacier... | reverse complement strand
TCCGCAATCCTCACGGCGAGACATTCTCCAACACGTCATAGTCTCATCGTTGGTGATGCCATAACTGGCCAGGCCGTTTTCGCTCCCACCCGAGCCACGTTCTCGAACCCCGACACCCGGCGACTCAATCGGTGAAAGCCGACAACGCCCCCTCGCGCGCCGTTCACCACTGCAGCGATTATTTACCATGCAATTGACTCAACTCATTGTTTGGCAGCAGTTAACGCGCTGTCGCATCTTTCAGGAGCCGTTCCAATGCTCAGAATTTCTCTTTCGTTTGTTGCTGTTGTATGCGCACTGACACTGTTTGAAGGCACTTGCCTTGCTCAGCGTGGCGGTGGGCGAGGCATGGGCGGAGGTGGAATGCGGGGCGGCCAAATGTCCGGCGGTGGAATGATGGGAAGCGGTGGCCAGGGCTGCAGGGGCGGAGGCGGTATGATGAATTCCAATGGGCTGGCTAACGCCGACACAGGCGGCCGCGGCTTGATGATGGGCGGTCGGAATTCGATGATGCCGACGGCGATGGGATTGATGAACAACGCTGCCATTATGAATCAGAATGGTGGCATGAATGGCATGGGTTGCCAGCGTTCTCAGAATTCATCCAGAACAAGCGCAATGGCCAATCAAGGTAATTCCAATAGAATGCCACAACCGACGCCTCAGCAGTTCGCGATGGCTGCAATGCGTTTTGATCAGAACGATGATGGGCTGTTGAATTCGGAGGAACTTACGCAGGTTGCGACAGCCGTGGTGGCAGAGTTGGGCCAACGTCAGCCACGCTCATCAATGTTTCAGGGGCAGATATCCGGTGGCACTCAGAATGTTCCGTCTTCGGCGGGACAAATCAGCGAAGCGTTCGTGGCCCGTTCGTTGACTTTCGATGCCGACAAAGACGGTGCATTGAATCTCGCAGAAACGCGCAAGATGGCGGTGGCTCTGATTCGTTCGCTGAGCTAACCTGCCGACATCTGAGTTTCAGGGCCCCGCGGAATCCGGCGTTTAGTATGAGGCTCATTCCGCCGTATTGCAGGGTGCGTTGCGCAAAATACCCGGTGCAAGATCAGGCAATTTCCAGGACGCACGCCTGTTCGTACCCGACAGCTCGCAGCTTGGTTCCGTCTTCGCTGAGTTGAAAATCGTGTATGTGCATCGGTGCTTTTTCCTGAGCGAGCAGTTTTCCGTCCCCGACACGGTAGACGCTGACGAAACCATTGTTGGCACCGCCCGCAGCCACCAGCCATGCGTCGTTTGGGCCAAATTGAATCTGTTCGACCAGGCCTTTGTATTTGGTGTCTTCGATTTCCAGCTTTTGTTCGCCGGATTTCCAATCGAACACCTCGATGCGGGATGCTCCATCCAGATGGTCGATGTTACCGACTTTTCCCATGCCACCCACGGCAAGTAGATTTGAATCGTTCGAAAACGCCAGGCTGCGGATGCCACCGATCGAATGCCGACGCGCTTTGGGATCCCATGTGTACATGACGGGGGTTTCCAGCGTTGCTGCGATTTCGCCGCTGGAAGCATTTCGGACGATGACTTTGCCCGTGCGATCACCGGTTGCCAGCATTTCACCATTCGCAGAAAACGCGACGGTGTACAGCATCGAAGGATAACCGTGCGGGGTTTTCAGTTCGTAGTCGCCCCATGTTGCGATGGCTTCGCTGGTCTCCGCGTTCCAAAGACGAGTCTGCATGTCATCGGCAACGCTGGCCACAGTTTTCCCATCGGGGCTCACGGCAATGCGGCGGATCCATTTAGAATGCGCTGCTTGAACGTGATGCAGAACCTTGCCAGAATCCGCGTTCCACCAGATCAGACTTCCGTCATAGCTGCCGGAAATCAGATTCCTACCGCTACGAACCAGTCCTGTGACATAGCTATCGTGTTTGCTTTCCGACACGACGACGGGTTCGGGCTTTTCAGCATCGCTGTCGACGCGGTAGACGCTGAAGTCCGAACAGCCAAAAAACAGCCGTGATGGTTGTTCACTGCCGGCCATACAGAACGCAATTCCCGGCAGTCGAAATTTTTTCGTTACTTTGACTGTACTGATTGTTGTGCTGGTATCGTCCATTATGAATTTTTCCGCAGCCTATGCCAGGACATCTTTGATGGGTGTCGAACCGAAGTCAGCCATTGGAACCGGGCGTGATCCGACCATGTATTCGTGTTCGTGATCAATTCCGAGAGCGCTCAGAATGGTGGCGAAAAGGTCAGCGGCCGATGCTTCGCCTTCCACAACGGAATTGCCTTCCGGATCTGTCTTGCCGTAAGCGACTCCACCGCGAATGCCGAGGCCGGAAAGACTGCAGCTCCAGGCACTGGCAAAGTGGTCTCGTCCGAGGCTGGCGTTAATTTTTGGCGTGCGACCGAATTCGCCTAGAGTAATCACAAGTGTGTTCTTCAGCAGTCCGCGTTGATCCAGATCATCCAGCAGCACAGACATAGAATGATCCAGGTCAGCGCAGAGTTCCTGGTGAGTTTCGAAGTTCTGGCCGTGGCTGTCCCACCATGCTCGAGCGACTTTAACAAACGGAACTCCGGCTTCAACAAGTCGTCTGGCGATCAGGCATTGTTCGCCGAATTGAGTCGGCCCATAGCGAGCTCGCACTTCCACAGGTTCGTTTTCTACGTTGAACAGTTCTTCGCTGGACATGAGTCCCCGAACTCGCTGATACGCGGACATGTGACTGTCCACGACCGGGCTGTGTCTGTTTTTTGAAAATTGCCTGGCCAGAATGTCACGCAAGGCGGCTCGATCTTTGTGATCGACGTCAGAAACTGCATCCAGGCGAGCAAGGTTTTGAGGAATCATATTGTCGGACAGGAACATTGGAGCATAGCGTGCCCCCAGAACACCGCTGGTGCCTTTGCGTCGACCTTCAGTTGACGTATACAGCGACACATAGTCCGGCACTTTGCTGTCCAGTCGGCCAAGTTCCTTTGCGACGACTGCTCCAAGATCCGGGTACTGCAGACCGGGATCACCGATGCGTCCGGTTTCCATCAGCGCCGCTCCACCACCGTGATCGGCATTCTTTGTGTTCAGCGATCGAATGATGGCGGTGTGCTGCATGCGTTGAGCGAGTTCCGGAAGCAGTTCACTGATATGAACGCCGGTTGAGTTGGTGGGAATCGCTCGAAACGGACCACCGTTTTTTGCTCCTGGTTTCGGATCCCACGTTTCAAACTGGCTGGCTCCGCCTGCAAGCCATAAAAGTATGACGCGTTTGTCCTGCTGCCTGAGTTGCCGGGTGACTTCTTCAGCCTGAAGAACATTGATGTGGCCCATATCGGCTGCCACCGCCGTTGCTCCGGCAGCGGTGGAGGTTAGAAAGCCTCGCCGCGACAGATCTCGCAGCATTCGTCGATCTCGTTCAAGTTCCGTAGGATCGCTCATGCGATGCTCCTGTCGTTATTTTGACGCTGTACTTTGTTTTCGGTGATGATCGCTGATCCGCGTGGCAGCAGATTCAAACCGGTAACGTCGGCTAATGATTGAATCGAAACTCCGGCCCCGCCAGCAGGGTCCACGCTAACTGACGGATGTTCTCAAGGCGGTTGTCTTCTGAACGCTGAAGCCATTCAGTGGCTGCGTGTATTTCTTCGGCAACGGGGCTACGGTTAAGAACGATCTGCCATAGTCGAGTCACAACCTGTTCATTGTTATCAAGCGTCTTTAAGTACCCAATTAGACTGTCTCCCGAATCTCGTAACAGGTCGTCCTGTACTCGCGAGTTGTTGTTGAAAAATAGTGCTTCATCGACAGCCACCTGAAAGTTTTCACTCGGTTGTTCGAATTCTCGCGCCCAGCCGTTTGCCTGATTTTCCAACGAGTCTCGTTCGCGTTTCCATTCGTCATCAGCGTCAACTGCAGGCCAGTTTTCCGGATTGCGAACAGCAATTCGTAGAGACGTTGCCAGTTGGTGCGGGGTTAATGGTCGCGATTGAGCAACCGCAAAATAGTGCGATGGCGGACGTTCGTCAGCCGACGTCCATTCGCTGGAACGTGCGTAGGTTTCGCTGAGGGTGATTCCTCGGATCAGTCGGGGAAGGTAGTAGCCGTTCTGCTTGATGTCTCGAGCCAGCCAGTCCAGCAACTCAGGGTGGCTGGGAGGATTGCCACTGTGCATTTGATCAAGCGGGTTTACCAGGCCAACGCCCATCATCCGAGCCCAGATTCTGTTGGCGATGTTTTTCGAAAAGAATGTGTCGTTCTGGTCCAGAAGTGCCAGTTCGACCAGGCGTTTACGAGGACTAAAGGCGGGCACAGGAACTTCGCTGTCGTCTTTTTGTTCAGCGTTGCGAACTTTCTCTTCGAGCGTCTTACGTTCGTCATCGGAAAACGCAGGCGTGCCGTTTGAAACCACGTCTCCCGTAAGAAACATATAGGCCGCAACCTTCTCTTCTCCACCTGTGGTCTTGAACTTTACTTCGTCAAAAAACTTTTCGGCGACCGCATTCTTTTTCGTTTGATATGTTCGAGTGAAGAACGACTGCATGCCATAAAAGTGATCCTGCTTCCAGTCTTCGACCAGTGGATGATCGTGACACTTTGCGCAGCTGACGTTCACGCCGAAGAAAAGTATGGCGGTGTCGTTTGTCATGTCGTCGACCTGACGGACTCGCGATCTAAGAAACGGTGTGGCGCCTTTAAGCGGGCCTTCCGTTGCTTTGGCTTCCAGCATGTCTCGAAACATCTGGTCCCATGATCGATTCTGTTGGGTGGCCCATAAGACATATCTGCGAAACTCGTCATCGTAGGGCTTGTTCGGCAGCAGCATCGAATCGAGTTCGTTAGCTGTATGAAAGCTGGCATCTGGTAGCCGCATCAGTCGGTCGACCAGTTTTTCCTGACGCCGTTCTGCCGGCAACGATTCATACCAAGTCTGTTCTGCCTGCGTTGGAATGCGTCCGGCCAAATCCAGCATTGTGCGTCGGAGCAAAGCTTCATCAGGTGCCCTGCCCACTGCTGGGACACTGTCGCCGTCGAGCGCAAGCTGAATGTAATGATCGATTGCGTTTTGAATCGATTCGTCGGTTGAGAACAGGGCGCCATCACCAGCAAGACTGAGTGGGATCCTGAGCGCAGCAGTGAAAACGAGAAAGGCGAGAAGTCGAAGTGCCATGGGCGGCACACCCGGATAAATGCAGGAAGGAAGATTGAGGCAGGCGTTGCTGCGAAAAGTTTTTCGCAGCGTACTCTAAACCGTACCATGCCAACCGGATAGGTGCAAGAAGAAACAATTTCTTGTGATCTACCGGTGCGATTCACGCTCAGCTGTTGAAACAGGCCTGATGCTGTGATCGGGGTGATTTGGATTTTGAAATCGTTGAATTGTTCCGGCTTATCACCCAGGCCCGCATAGCTTCGGTCAGTTTATTAATAGATCCCGGGCACTTGCGGAGATCGCCAGTACGGCCGGATGTTTGATGCGGCGTTCCACCGAGATCGCGTAGAAGCACTCGCGAATTTCAGTCGTTCGTCCAAGCACCTTCACATTGTATTGATGACACACATCGTTTTCGATCGCCGTCGGTGCAGGGAAAACGCCTTCACCTGCCTGGCCAAAGACTTTCATTAAAGCCGAGTCTTCGAATTCGGCTCGCGTTTTTGGTTGGACGCCCAGTTTGGTGAACCATTGATTGAGACTTCTTCGCAGGGAAGTCGTTTCAATGGGTTGCAGCAATGGTAGGTTGTTGAGACAGTTTGGGAACGAGTCTGAATACCTGTCCGCGACATCAGGTGTGGCAAAGAAGGACACGCCCGATTCGCCCAGCAGGTGATTGTAGGCTTTGATATTCATTGTCGGGCTGACGGGGCAATCACTCAGCACAAGGTCGAGACGGTGAACGGCAAGTTCCGACAGTAGGTGATCCAGCTTGCCTTCCACGCACGAAATCTGGAGTTCAGTGGGCAGATTCAGCGTGGGTTTTAATAGTCGATAGGTAATGAGCTTGGGCATCGCGTCAGGTGTGCCGACGCGAAATCTTGATGGTTTCGGAGACAGATTCCCGCTGACGAAATCCTGAAATTCTTTGCCGACTGAGAAAATCTCTTCCGCGTAGCCGAAAGCGATCTGGCCGAATTCTGAAAGCTGGATCTTCCGCGAGGACCGATCGAACAGACTCTTTCCGAGCGAATCTTCCAGCTGTTTTATCTGGGAGCTGATTGTCGGTCGTGACAGATTCAGTGCTTCTGCTGCAGCTGAGATGCTTCCCAGTCGTGCTGTTGTCCAAAAATAGTAAAAGTGGTGGTAATTAAACCAATTCACGGAGGTTGGTTTTTTCTACGGTAAAATTACACAAAATCTATTTTGTCTACGCAAGGATTGTGCCGTAATAAGAAACAGCGAACTAGGTCTGTAGCCGTGTTGTTACCCAGTTTCTTGTTTCTATCGATTCATTCGAAATGAACGTTTGGTTTTCTTATGTCCCAGCAGTTTCCCGACAGAATCGTTGCCGGATCATGGATCCTGGAGCAACTGTCGCTGCAGCTTCCGGACGTGGAAATGGCAGCCGCTCGTCGCGCATGGCACGAAGCAGTATCTGCATGGCCGGGTGAAGAGCGGCAATTTTGGTGGAAATGGCTTACGGAAGCCGCTCGAAGTATCAGTCTGAAGACTCGTACAATTGACTGTACGATCGCCGAAGTGCTTGACTTGGTAAAGAACGGTGCCCAGCTCATTCTGCATTCCGAGCAGGAAGATGGTGTTTGGCTTGGGCTTCGCGAACTGCATGGAAAACGCGTTGGAGTAATGCAGGCTGAAGCATCCGGTGAAACCACATCGATGAGCCTGCGTAAATTAAAGCGGCGACTGCGAGAATTTGAAAAAGATGGTCGCGTTCGCTGCGTGGTGATTCGGACCGATGTCGATGCAGGCATGCAGGAAGCGGTCGGTTTGTCTGCCTTTGGCCGCCTGCAGGCGTTGTTGCGTCCGGAGTGGTCTGATATCTGGATTGTCGTCGTCTTCGCGTTTGTCGTGGGACTGTTGACACTGGCGACTCCGATTGCAGTAGAATCTTTGGTGAACACTGTTGCTTTCGGTCGTTTTCTGCAACCCGTGGTTGTTCTGGCGTTGATTTTGTTGACATTTCTGGCGTTCTCTGCGGCAATTCGAGCCTTGCAGACTTACGTGGCCGAACTGGTACAACGACGCCTGTTTGCTCGGGTCGCTGGTGACCTTGCGTTTCGACTGCCGCGTGCAAAGACCGAAGCCACTGATGCACTTTATCTGCCTGAACTGGCGAACCGCTTTTTTGATATCGTCACTGTTCAGAAAGTTACTGCTCAGTTGCTGCTTGATGGAGTCGCTCTTGTTTTGAGCGCGGTGATTGGGATGGCGGTGCTGGCCTTTTATCATCCGTGGCTGCTGGGCTTTGATATCGTGATGATGTCGTCCATTGCTTTTATCATTTTTGTATTGGGGCGAGGTGCCGTTGCGAGTGCAATCAAAGAGTCCAAGAATAAGTATTATATGGCGTCATGGCTGGAAGACATTTCGCGCTGTCCAACAGCGTTCCGAACCGCGGGTGGAAACGAACTGGCGCTTGAGCGAGCAGACCGTCTGGTGCATGAATATCTTGAAGCGCGGCATAAGCACTTTGGCATTCTGATGCGTCAGATAATTTTTGCGCTTGGTTTGCAGGCTGTGTCCAGCACCGTCTTGTTGGGGCTTGGCGGTTGGCTGGTTATTGATGGTCAGTTGACTCTCGGACAACTTGTTGCGGCAGAATTAATTGTCACCGTGATCGTCAGTGCGTTTGCCAAGCTCGGCAAGCATCTGGAAAGCTTTTACGATCTTCTGGCGTCCGTCGATAAACTCGGTGTTCTGTTTGATTTGCCGATGGAGCAACACGACGGCATTCTTGAAATGAACGCTTCCGGGCCGGCGCTCGTCACGATGGAGTCAGTGAACTATGGAGCAGCGAATGGCCGGCGGTTGATTGCTCCAATCACTCTGCAGGTTAATTCAGGCGTATCTATCGCGGTTCTAGGTGGTTCGGGCAGTGGGAAAAGCACGCTTCTGGACCTGATTTATGGCCTGCGGAGTCCGAGTGCAGGTCGTTTGACGATTGATGGATTTAATCCACTGGATTTGCGATCAGATGTCCTGCGAAGTCAGGTTTCGCTGGTGCGAAACGCTGAGATTTTTCATGGTAGCCTGGAAGAAAACGTGCATCTGCATCGGTCCACGGTAACTTCGGCAGACGTACGGAGTGCGCTCGAAGAAGCCGGGCTTTATGAAGAAGTGCTGCGGCTTCCCCAGGGCTTCGATACGAAGCTGAATGGCAACGGCGTACCGTTATCGGGCACTCAACGGGACCTGCTGTGTTTGGCTCGCGGAATTGCTGGTAGGCCTCGATTATTATTGGTTGATGGATTACTGGATGGACTTTCCGATGATGCACTTGATCGAACGCTGACTAATTTACTAAGGAGCGATCGCCCCTGGACTTTGGTTGTTGCGACCGGACGGCAGGCGATTGCAGACAGATGCGATCAAACGCTGACGCTGCCTGGCGGGATTCAAAGGCAGAAGAACAGCCCGAACGCTGAGGTGTCATTATGATGTCGCGATCTGACTTGATCAACACAGCGAAGCCTGCTGCAGGTCGGATGCTGGCACCATCGGCCTACAGCGAAGCCCTGTTGCCTTCGTTAAGGCTGGCGCGGTCATCTCGATTTGCTCGGCGCGTCGGCAAAATACTGCTTGTGCTGCTTATTCTGGGGTTCGGCCTCGTGATGATCGCTCCCTGGCAGCAATCAGTTTCCGGCAGTGGCAGCGTAATCGCATTTGCACCGCGTGAACGCCAGCAGACAATCGAGGTTGCCATTAAGGGCCGCATTGTTCGCTGGGGCGAAAACGTATTTGAGAATGCTCATGTCAGCGAAGGTGACCTGATTGCTGAAATTCAGGACGTGGATCCAATGCGGATGGCCCGATTGGAAGACCAGCTGACGGCTTCGAATTCTCAGGTAAGCGCGATGGAGCAATTCGTCGCAGCGAATCGGCGCAGTCTGGCAGCGGCCCACACAATCGTGTTGTCGTTTGAATCTCAATTGCGAGCTTACGAGTCGGTGAAAGATCAGACTTTGGCGTCAGCCGATGCTGCGATTGCCGGAGCTATAAATAAAGTCGAAGCCGAACAGCAGCAGCTGGAAGAAAACCGCGCGGCGTTGACTCAGGCTGAAGCCGACTATCAACGACAGAAACAGCTGTTCGACGAAAAAATTGTTTCCGAAGGCAAGTTTCAGCTTGCCGAACGTAAGTACCTTGAGGCAACGGCGAAAGTCGCAAAAGCAGATGCGTACGTCGAATCGGCTCGCAACGATCTGGAAGGAAAGCAGCGAGATCGCGATGCGAAAGAACAGAAGGCACTTGTGGATATTCAATACGCCACGGCTTCTTTACGAAAAGCGACCGGAGACGTTGCAAAAGCAGACAGTGATATTGCCAAGGCTCAGTCTGAACTGAATAAGTCTCAGAAGGATCTACTGGAAATGCAGACCAAAGTGTCTCGTCAACAGAGCCAGATGATTGTCGCTCCGTTTAATGGTATTCTAACTAAGATTACTCCCAATCAGGGTAGTCAGATTCTGAAGGAAGGTGACACTTTGTGCGTTATCGTCCCCGATACGGCAGATCGCGCCGTACAGATGTGGCTGGACGGAAACGATGCTCCTTTGGTGTCGACGGGACGTCACGTTCGTTTACAGTTTGAAGGCTGGCCGGCCGTACAGTTTGCCGGCTGGCCTTCTGTGGCGGTAGGTACTTTTGGCGGCACCATTGTGTCTGTTGATGCAACCGATGATGGTAAAGGCAAGTTTCGCGCTTTGGTTAGCCCGGATGACAACAGCGATCCGTGGCCGGACGATCGCTATCTGAGGCAGGGAGTGCGGACGAATGCATGGGTTCTTCTGGAACGTGTTCCGCTGTGGTACGAACTGTGGCGAAATTTGAACGGTTTTCCGCCAGTTGTGACGCAGTACGACGACGGCAAAGAAAAGTCGAAGCCGCCGAAACTGCCGAAGTAAAGGCGAGGTACAACCGCGCGAGTCGGCACTATCCGAATAGGCGTTACGTTAAATCAGCGGTATTTGTGTTCGTGACTTGACCTTGTGAAGCATCGATACACACAAGCGTCGAAAAGAGTTGTGTGAGTGTTCCGCCGTGTAGTAGTTTGTCGAAGCCAACGGATTGGCCAATTGTGAAAAGTCTCGTCCTGATAATTTTTGTGCTGCTACAGTGTGGCTGCCAATCGTCGTCGAGGACGACCGGTCGAGGCGCTTTAATGCCTGCTGTGTTAGCTATTGCGGGAAACGTTCCGGACTCGATTCCGAAGCTTACGACCGAACGTATCGTCGAAACGACCACCACGACGTCCGGTGATTTGCCTGAAGCCGCACGTGCTTTAAGCTATCAGAACGCGAACGAACCATCGCTTCAAGTAACATCAGCATCGATGACGCATTTGCTGTTGTCAGAAACTGAAAAAACTTCACCAGACAACGACCGTCCGCTGTCACTTGCTGACGGACGTTTTACGATCGCGCAGGACAATGATTCTGACTCGCCACGTTCACTCGTTGATACCGCTCTGGTTGATAGCGATAGGATTTCATTGCAGCAGGTGATTCAATCGTTGCACGAATCGTATCCTCTGGTTGAGGCGGTGTATCAGGAACGAGTTATCACCAACGGGAATCGCATTTCTTCGTGGGGCGAGTTTGACACAAAGCTAAAAGCAGCCAGCGAAAACGGACCTCTCGGGTACTACGAAACTTACCGAAACAGCGCTGGTTTGACGAAGCCGATTTACAGTGGCGGAGAATTCTTTGCCGGCTATCGTAACGGCGGCGGCGATTTTCAGCCGTGGTATAAAGAGCGTGAAACAAATGACGGTGGCGAGTTCAAAGCTGGCGTTCGTGTGCCGCTGATTCGCGATCGTGACATCGACGGACGTCGCGCCGCACTTTGGCGAGCAACCTATGATCAGCAAATTGCAAATCCTGTGATTCAGGCCAGTCTGGTGCAGTTTAGCCGCGAAGCAGGACTGGCCTATTGGAAGTGGGTGGCGGCGGGGCAGAAGTACAAACTTGGTCAGCAATGGCTTGAGCTTGCTGAGACTCGGAATGACAGAATAGTGCGCCGTGTCGAATTGCAGGATCTTGATCCTCCGGAACTGATAGACAACGAACGAGCTATTGCTAAACGTCGAGCGAAATTATCTGATGCCCGTCGCGATTTACAGCAGGCAGCGATTAAGCTGTCGTTATTTCTGCGAGACGAAAATGGCGTTCCGAATGTTGCGAGTCTGGAAGAGCTGCCCGCGTTTCCTGGGTTACGGGACGTTTCAGCATTGATGATGGCGTCTGATATTCAGCGAGCACAGCAGGCTCGGCCTGAACTGGCAGCTATCGAACTGCAGTTGAGGCAATTGCAGGTTGACTACGCCGAAGCCCGTAACCAAACTCGTCCAGGCCTGGACGCCCAGTTAATCGGGTCTCAGGATGTTGGAGAACCAACCAGCAGCAAGCGAGACAAGTCAGAATTCGAATTGGAAGCAGGTCTGTTCTTTGAAGTTCCGGTTGAACGCCGGAAGGGGCTCGGAAAGATGCAGGCCGTGCAGGGCAAGATGGCTCAGGTTGTTGCCAAACGCCGATTGGTGCAGGACAAAGTTTCTGCAGAAGTTCAAACCGTCTATGCAGGTCTGATTCAGTCTCGCTTAGAAGCTTTGAACGCGCGCCGAGCCGTGCAGCTTGCAACTCGAATGGCAGAAATCGAGCGTCGTAAATTCGAAGTCGGTGAAAGCGATCTGCTGAAGGTTGCGCTGCGCGAACAATACGCCCTTGAAGCCGCCGAAGAAGAAGTGTCGGCAACGTACAGTCACTTTGCGGCTTTCAGTGATTACGCCGCTGCTCTGGCGATTGATCGTCCCTCGGAAGACCTGCTGCAAACGGATGAAAATCCGTAATATCTGAAGTGTTTGATCACTCTGATTTCGAACTCAGGCGGTCATCGCTCGGCTTATCTGAAGTTGACGCTGTCCCTATTCTTTTTCGTCGGGCAATGCCTGATCAGGAAGGTCGAGCTGCGGCAATCGCCATTGATATCGGATTGCAAGCAGGCGAAACAGTACGACGAAAAGGATGGCAATCGGCGCGGCAAGTTCATCGGGAATGGATTGCCATCGCAGCAGAAAAAACAGCCAGCAACCTGTAAACGAACACGTAGCGTACATCGGAGCTGTGCGAAACAGACTGGGAACTCTGTTGCAGACAATGTCTCCGATAACTCCGCCAAACGTGCCCGTTACGACACCCAGCAGCGAAGCGATGAACAGTGATGTTCCGGCCTCGATGGCAAATGTTGCACCCACGATGCTGAACAGTCCAAGTCCCAGGGCATCTGCTATGTCGACTACCTTTTCAAACCATATCGGAATTCGCGGAATGACTGCCACTGGCAGAGCAATGCAAAGTACGACGATGGGATAATGTTCTTCGCGAATCCAGAACAGCGGATGTCTGTCCAGGCACAGGTCACGCAGTGTTCCGCCACCGAAAGCACAGATGAAAGCTATTGAAAAAACGCCAATGAAGTCCATCTGGTGACGTCGTCCCAGCAGAACACCGTATGTCGCCCCAGCGATCACTGCGATCAATTCCACAATCTGATACATACGAAGATCTTCCGGGACGTTGCCGCATAGCGGGGGAGTTGACCGATGTCTTAAATGTCAGTCTCGGTTTCGCTGCACAACAGTTTTGATGACTTGCCGTTGAGTCTGAATTTTTGGTGGCTTCGGCGATTACAGCCTTGCCGTGATCGCGTTATGGTGCAATGGTAGAGCGAAGTTGTGTGATTAGAAGATTGAGTATGTCATCGGCTTCTTCGTTGGAATGTATTCGGGGATCAAAACTCATCGTTATTTTTTGTCGTCCGGCATATTCCAGAACGGCAATCGATATTGTTTGGTGCGGTCTCATCGGAGGAATCAGCTCGACGTCAGTAAGCACCAGATCATTTGATCGGAACAGAGCGTCCGGTGTGTCTGTTATATCCTCCAGAGGAATTCCCAGATTGGTGAGCAGCAATGTTGCAATGCATTTGTCCGCCGAAACAGATTTTTCCATGGCTCCAGAAATTCGCGCAATGACATTCAACGCCACAAGAAACGTGGGTAGATAGTAGTCTCGACGGCTTGCTCGAATATTGTCGTGAATAACCTGAAGCAGCCGTTCCTGCCGAGAAATCTGATCGGCTGTGAAAGATGGAAACGTCAGGCTGAACAGATTGGCTGCCGGAAGATCCTGGTTGGTTCGTTGCAGGCGAACGCTGCCCGGGACGGCAATGCGAATCCAGTCGTCGCAGCTGTAGGCGCGCTGCGTTTGGCGGAACTGATCAATTGCCACAAACGCATCTCGAATGATCACTGTATTTGTCGAAACGTGCTGACTGCGCGCCTGAGCCTTCAGACATCGCGTTTCGTCAGTTGAGAACCAGTGCGAAAAAAAATGAGGATACTTAATTGGCGGTGGCGACTCGTTCACGATCGGTTCGTGGGACTTCACCGAGACAAACGACATACCTGAAAAGCCGCGCGAAGCCATCAGCGCTCGTGACTGTCGGCGGAACATGTTGAAGAGAGTGTCTCGTTCGTAACCGAACCAGTGACGTTCAGCCAGCCTGGAAATGTCTCTTAATGGCTGGCCGGTTTCGGATGTGCCGTTGGAATACTGGCGGATGACATCACTAACAAAGCCGAATGCTCCCAGGCCATCTGTCGCTGTATGATGAAACTGAAAGGTAACGGTTGCCCCGGACTCTGTTCGTGAGAACCAGCACTTGATTCCCGTTTCCGTTCTAAGATCGATGGGACTGATGTCGGATTCTTCGTTCGCGTGAAGAATAATCGGCTCAGCATTCGCTTTATTGAACTCCCAGGACAATCGCCGTCCGTGTTGGTGAACTTGAGCGTTCAGCATGGGATGGAACAGCAGCACTCGGGAAATTGCACGCTGCAGTTGATCGCGGTAAATGTCACCTTCAAATTCCAGCCGAATAAAGAAGTCAAGTGGGTGAGACGGTCGATTGTCCTTAAAAAGATATGTTTCAATGGGCGATAGGTGTTTGGGAATGTTCCTGTTCATGCGGGCATCGTTATGTTGTGGCGGACTCTCGAAAATCGAGGCCTGCGAGAAGCAAGCGAAAGCCCGCCGGTCGGTTGGGAGCAAACGGCATGTTTAACGGTCGGAGCTCAGTTTAGCGGGTTTGGTTCGCGATGTCGTTCTGGGCAACGTTGGCGGGACACTTCTGTGCACTGTTGTCCTGTTTTAAATTGGCGGTGTCAGCTTTGTGGGGCGTTAGAAAAAAAACAGCCGGAGTTTGATGTTGCCCGGGGGCGATTTTTTGAAGTCCGGACATGCTGGGCAAACAAAGCGAGATTGCAGCAAGGGGCGTGGGAATAGCGTGTTACATGTCCGTTTGAATAAATTCACCGTCCTGATCGCGCGAACGTTTTTACCGGTTTTGAGCAATCGGCTGTTGCTGCCAATCGTACGTTGACCAGGCTGCATAAGGTTCTATAGTCCACACCTCAGGATCCCGCTGGTGCCTTCTACGCTGTGTTTTGAAGGCTTGCCGATGAGTGTGCAGATCACGTTACTATTTGATGGCGTTCCAGGTTGGTGACGGCCACCTTGTTGAATGCAGTGTCCCAATCGCTGGGCCGCCCCTTCTGGTTAATTAACATGCTGAATTTCTTTGGCCAGCGATCCGGGTCAACAAAAGATGACATTCTTTCCGGGTTAACAGTCGCACTGGCACTTGTTCCGGAAGCCATTGCGTTTGCCTTCGTAGCCGGTGTTTCGCCGCTGATCGGACTGTATTCTGCCTTTTTTATAGGTTTGATCACGGCCGTTCTGGGTGGGCGACCAGGCATGATATCGGGTGCCACCGGTGCGATGGCGGTTGTCGTGGTTTCTTTGGTTGCAGAACACGGGATTGAGTATCTTTTCCCAACTGTAATTCTTTGTGGACTGCTGCAGATTGCCATTGGCCTGGGGCGATTGGGGAAGCTCATTCGTATGGTTCCGCATCCGGTGATGCTGGGATTTGTTAATGGCTTAGCGATTGTGATCGGTCTGGCACAGCTGGGAAGTTTTAAAACACTGTCTGCGGATAACAAACTTGTTTATCTGACCGGACAGCCTTTGTTGCTGATGCTGTGCCTTGTTGCAGCTACTATGTGTATTATTTGGCTGTTACCGCGATTTACCAAAGCCGTTCCGGCGTCGCTGGCAGCAATTCTGACTGTAACTCTGGCTTCCGTGGCGATCAATCAATCGGTCGAAACACCAAACGGTGAACACGTGCTGGCAACAGTTGGTGACATGCTACGTACGAATACCAAGGCTGCCGAAATCGCAGCGAGTAAAGTGGAAGCCGGATCAGCTCTGGCGACTGCGTCTTTGGTTGCCACTAGTGACAGCCAAAGCCCGGCAGACGCCGCCAAGGCGATTACCGCATTGCCGGGCTCCGAGGTTGTAGAAAGCGGAATTAGTGGTGGTTTGCCACAGTTGTTTTTCCGTCAATATGAAATGGTGCCATTCACCTGGCAGACACTGAAGATTATTTTTCCGTTTGCTATCGTTCTCTGCGGAGTGGGGTTGATTGAATCGCTGATGACTTTGACTCTGATCGATGAAATTACGGAAACTCGGGGCAAGGGAAATCGTGAATGCGTTGGCCAGGGAACTGCGAATCTGATTTGCGGATTGTTTGGAGGTATGGGCGGCTGTGCGATGATTGGTCAGTCTCTGATTAACGTGAATTCCGGTGGACGAGGTCGGCTGTCGGGAGTCACGGCGGCCCTGTGCCTGCTTGCGTTCGTCCTGTTTCTTGCGCCGTGGATTGAACAGATTCCAATGGCGGCTTTGGTCGGTGTGATGTTTATGGTGGTAATCGGCACGTTTGAATGGGCATCGTTGAAGATGTTTCGCCGCATGCCTCGAAGCGATGTATTTGTGATGATTCTTGTGGCTGGTTATACGGTTCTGATGCATGATCTGGCATCGGCCGTGATTTTGGGTGTGATTGTTTCGGCTCTGGTATTTGCATGGCAGCATGCGACGCACATCGGTGCCGATTCTCGCATTAACGAACACGGAAGTCGAATTTATCAGCTTCACGGGCCGTTGTTTTTTGCCTCAGTCACTTCGTTCAAAGAGTTATTTGACGTAAATGGTGACCCGGACGAGGTTGTAATCGACTTCTATTATACTCGTGTTTATGACCAGTCCGGACTGGAAGCGATCAACTGGCTGGCGGAAAAATATGTCGGCTGCGGCAAGCGTCTGCATTTGACTCACCTGAGTCTCGAATGCCGAAAGCTGCTGGATAAAGCGGGTGATCTGGTTGAGGTTAACGTTTTAGAAGATCCTCACTATCACATTGCAACGGACAGGCTTGCTTAGCTCAGCGACTTGCTGTGGTGACGCGGATTGCACGCCGCTGTGAACTTTGTGTAATCCAATTCACACTTCCATATTCAGCCTGGGCGGCAGTTTTCTGGTCGTGGCAATTTCTGGCTGATCGTAAATCCGCCGCGGGCAGCAGTTTTGGCAGCAACTTGGCCATGCATGGTGTTTGATCCGCTGCAGTGCTTTCTCGGAAGTGGCGGGTTGGACTGATTATTGTCTTTTTCCGGGCAGCGGTGCCGAGCGAATTGGTGGCGAAGGCGGCGTCAACTAATATCACGCCAATGCCAGCTATCGTCGTAGAAAATCTGTGTCGCACATACAAAGTTTACCGGAAGCGGGAGGGCCTGTTTGCTTCCATCCGGGGACTGTTGCATCGTGAATACAACGAAGTACACGCCGTTCGTGACGTATCCTTCAAAATCGATGAAGGCGAAATGCTGGCGTTCCTGGGGCCAAACGGAGCGGGTAAGACGACGACGCTGAAATTGCTGTCGGGGCTAATCGTTCCCACGTCTGGCACTGCGACGGTACTTGGTCACGTTCCCTGGAAGCGTGAAGATGCGTATCGGCGGCGGTTTTCTCTGGTGACTGGCCAGAAAGAACAGTTGTGGTGGGACCTACCTGCTCAGGAATCGTTTCGCCTGCATAAAGAAATTTATCGAATCAGTTCGGACGACTACAAATCAAGGATGACTGAGCTCACCGAATTGCTGGACGTAGCTCATTTGATGGGGCAGCCGGTTCGCGAACTCTCATTGGGCGAACGGATGCGAATGGAATTGATCGCCGCCCTGCTCCATCGACCGGATGTTCTATTTCTGGATGAACCAACCATCGGGCTGGATGTGGTCAGTCAGCGGCGCGTGCAGCAGTTCTTGTTGAAGTATCAAAAAGAACAGCGCATCACTGTTGTTCTGACGAGCCACTACATGAAGGACGTTGAAGCGTTGTGCGACCGCGCGATCGTAATCAGCAAAGGTACAGTGATTCATGATGGAGCACTGGATGACATTGTCGATCGCTTTAGTAAGCACAAAATTATTGAATTGCATTTTGCGGTAAACAGTTCATCAACGGGAATCGACCGCTACGGCGTTGTTCTGGAAGACCGCGGTCCGATGATTCGATTGCAGGTTGAAAAACAGAATGTGTCGGCCGTGCTGTCAAAGATACTGGCAGAATACGATATCGAAGATGTCAGCGTTTCAGAACGTCCGCTGGAAGATGTAATCGCGGAGCTCTTTTCATCGGAACATAGTTCGACTGACAGGTAGGTTCTTAAATTCTGTTCGTCATTCAGGCTTCAACTTGCGTACGCCAATGTCATTGCTGCCAAAACAATCATGGATCGTCGGACTCAGGGGAAGTTTGCGCATCAAGTGGTTGATTCTTAGTACAGCGATGGAAGAACGCCTTGTTTATCGAGGTGACTTTGCGTTCGCAACGCTGGTCCGTTTTCTACCCATCATCACACAGGTGTTTCTGTGGAACGCAATTTTTGCAGGAGACACGACGTCGTCTTTGAATGGCTATACGTACTCGACAATGGTGTCGTACTATCTGTTGGTAATGGTTGCTCGAGCATTTTCAAGCATGCCGGGTTTGTCCAACGGGATCGCTCAATCTGTTCGTGATGGTTCCGTGCGGAAGTACTTGTTACAGCCTGTTGATATGCTGGACTATCTGTTTTGGCAACGGGTTGCTCATAAGTTGGTTTACTATGTAATCGCAACCGGCCCGTTTGCGCTGGTGTTTTGGTTGTGTCGGGATTATTTGCCAGCATGGCCTGAGAGGCCGATTTTTCTGGCGTTTGTATGTTCGCTGTTCATGGCGTTTCTGATCGGTTTTTTGATTGAATCTCTGATCGGTTTGATCTCGTTTTGGTTTCTGGAAGTCAGTTCTCTGATCTTCATTTATATGATGATGAACTACTTTCTTTCGGGCCACATGATCCCCTTGGAATGGGTCGCTGAATGGATTCCCTGGGTTTACTATCTGCCATTCCGCTATCTTGCTTATTTTCCGGCGGCAGTGATCCTTGGGAAAATTCCGGCGGAATCCCTGCCATTTGAACTCGCGACGCAGTTTGTCTGGATCATTGCTCTGTTCGTGCTGAACCGCATCGCATTTCATCGCGGCGTCAAACGCTATGGAGCGTTTGGTGGCTAATTCTGACACAGAGATTACCACTGATCAGAATGTAGAGTCTGCAACGAAAGCGGCATACCGCACCGCTCCGATTACGCGAGCGGTTGCTGTCGTGGATCGCGTGTCACACCCGGTATTCGTGTTTTCCTATTTGGCGAACCTAGCCGTGGTGACAGCGAATGCGGCCATGTTTATGTTTGCAGACTGGGTTGCATGGCTGGCTAGTAACGAGAATTCTGAAATTGCGTATTTTGAAGAACTGCCCGGTCGGATCGTTCGGGAAGGTCTGATTGCCGCGATTTTGGCGAGACTGTTTCTGGGGATGTCGATCGACTACTTTGGAGTAAGACGCGTTTGGTTTTGTATGAGTCTGTTTACTTTAAGCGGCGCCTGCCTATTTGCGTCGATGAATGAATTAACATCGATTGTTTATGTGGGCCGAGTGTGTTTCGTGGTCGGGCTGGCCGGCATGTTTACTTGCGGCACGTTCCATATGCAGGATTCTGTGGCTGAGCATCGTCGGACAGAATTTATTGCTTTGTTAGGAAGCAGCGGATTTCTGGGGATGATCTTCGGATCGCAATTGGCTGGTTACTTCCGATCGCATTCGGAGGGAAATCAGCAGCAGTATTTTGCAGCGGTATTCGCCGTTGTCGTGAGTCTGCTTGTGGTTTATATCGGATTGATGCTGGTGAGTACTCGAGGTTCCGTGAAACCGGTTCGGCATGAGACTCGCCCATCGCTGATAAAACTTACATGGCGGTATTGGCCGGGTTTTGTGGTTGTTGTGGCTATGACAATGGGGATGATGTTTACAGTCACATCGTTGTATCTCATTCGGTTTAACCGTAACGCCGATGTCGGTGACATCGCCACGTTTTGGACCAGCTATGCAGTGACCGCATTTTTGTTTCGTTTGCGAACGGCATCGCTTAGTCGGAAAGTCGGGCGGTATCGGTTGATTACATACGGTCTGTTGGCGCAGGGATTTGGTATTTGGGCTTTGATTCCGGTTACGGAATGGTGGCATCTGATTTTTTCAGCCGTCTTTTGCGGGCTGGGGCATGCGTTGCTGTTTCCGTCGATTGTTTCGCTTGGGTCAGGCACGTTTCCGCCACATTATCGCGGTAGTGGGACAAATCTGACATTGGGCTGCTTTGACCTGGGTGGCGCACTTTCCGCACCGTTGCTTGGTCGAATTATTGATTTACCTCGGTTCGATGGTGTGGGTTTCCGGCAGATGTTCTTTGTTGCGGGGCTGATTCCGCTGGTCGTGTCTGCAATCTGGTTTTACAGAAACCGATACTCTACTGATGTTGAGACTCAGTCTTCCAGCTAAGCGGAAATCGATTCATGTATCTTCTGTCTGTTACAGACGACATAAGTCTGCGGTCGTTGAAGTTGAGTAGTCGATCTCTATAATCGCGGCGTATTGATTTAGACGTTTCTGTGTACCCATGCTTGAAGGAGCTGGGCTTTGGACACTGTGTACAAGATTCTGGGATATCCAGCTGAGTTACTTTGCAAGGTTCCGGGCATCGGGCCAATTGTAAAAGTCTGCTGCACTTCCGTCGGCCAGAAAATACTGATGGCCTTAACCGGTTTGTCGCTGTGCGGCTTTCTGGTGGCTCATCTTGGTGGCAATTTAAACCTCTTTGCAGGAAAGGACGCTTTTAATGGCTATGCGGAAAAACTGCACAGCCTTGGGCCGATACTTGCTGTTGCTGAGGTCGGCTTGTTCTCGATGTTTCTGCTTCACATCGGACTCGCTGTTTCCACGACGGCCATGAGCCGCAGAGCTCGTTCCAGTAGCTACGAGAAAAAGGAATCCAAGCAAACCGGTTTTATTCTGCCGAACGGCGGCGCTGCAAATCTGATGCTGGTAACCGGGCTGATTGTCTTTGCTTATCTGGTGATTCACATTCTGGATATGAAACTCAACGTTCGCGGATTTGCAGGCGGCGAGGACGATAAGTTTGAACTTGTTCGATCTGTTTTGTCTGATTTCAAGACGGGCGTGTTTTACAGCGTCGCATTAATCGCGCTGGGTGTGCATCTTTCGCATGGTGTTCGCAGTGCATGCCAGTCGTTAGGGATCAGCCATCCTCGCTGGAATAAGCTGATCAGCATTGGTGGGATTCTTTTTGCCTGGGGAATCGCGGCGGGCTTCTTGAGTCTTGTGGTGTGGGCTTTCGCCGCTCCGCACTAAATCTGCTTACTGCATTTTTTTGCGTTTCTTCCAGATTGTTACGCTGTCCTCGCAGAATGAAACTGAGGTCGTCAAATGGTTCGTGTGGCAAGTGAGACTCTGAACTCTCGAGTTCCCGAAGGCCCCGTCGATGAGATCTGGGACAAGCACCGCTTCAACATGAAGCTGGTGAATCCGGCTAATAAACGCAAGTTTACCGTGATTGTTGTGGGCACCGGGTTAGCTGGCGGAGCGGCCGCAGCTTCACTGGGTGAACTCGGCTATAACGTAAAGTCGTTTTGCTTTCAGGACAGTCCTCGTCGAGCTCACAGTATTGCGGCTCAGGGCGGTATTAACGCGGCCAAGAACTACCCCAACGACGGCGATAGTGTTTGGCGGTTGTTTTACGACACGGTAAAAGGCGGCGACTATCGGGCTCGTGAAGCAAACGTTTACCGACTTGCGCAAATTAGTAATAACATTATTGATCAGTGTGCGGCTCAAGGTGTTCCTTTTGCTCGTGAATACGGTGGAACTCTGGCCAACCGATCTTTCGGCGGGGCTCAGGTTTCCAGAACTTTCTATTGCCGAGGCCAAACCGGGCAGCAGCTTTTGCTGGGTGCCTATCAGGCGATGATGCGACAGGTACATCTTGGCAAAGTGAAGATGTTCGCTCGCCGGGAAATGCTGGAACTGATCAAGGTCGACGGCGTTGTTCGAGGTATCGTTGTCCGTAATCTGACGACGGGCAAGCTGGAAACGCATACTGCCGACGCGGTGGTGCTATGTACGGGTGGCTACGGCAACGTTTATTATCTGTCCACCAACGCCAAGGGCAGCAACGTCACGGCTGCTTGGCGATGTCATAAGCAGGGAGCCTACTTCGCGAACCCGTGTTACACGCAAATTCACCCAACGTGCATTCCCGTTAGCGGAGATTATCAGTCGAAGTTGACTCTCATGAGCGAAAGCCTGAGAAACGATGGGCGCGTGTGGGTTCCCAAAGATGCCGACGATGCCCGGAAGCCTCAGGATATTCCCGAAGAAGATCGTGACTATTATCTGGAACGTCGTTATCCGTCGTTCGGGAATCTGGTGCCACGTGACGTCGCTTCACGTGCGGCTAAAGAACGTTGTGATTCCGGCTTCGGTGTCAGCGATACCGGATTAGCCGTTTATCTCGACTTCCGTGATGCCATCAATCGCGACGGCGAAGATACGATTCGGAAGAAGTACGGCAATCTTTTCCATATGTACCAAAAGATTACGGCCGAAAATCCATATCAGGTTCCGATGAAGATCTTCCCGGCCGTGCATTATACGATGGGCGGTCTGTGGGTCGACTATCATCTCATGAGCAATCTTCCCGGACTGTTTGTTCTTGGTGAAGCGAATTTTTCAGACCACGGTGCCAACCGCCTCGGAGCCAGTGCTCTGATGCAGGGTTTGTCTGATGGCTATTTCGTAATTCCATACACAATCGGTGATCACCTGGCGACGACGAATCTTCCCAAGGTTCCAGAAGATCATCCTGCGTGTCTGGAAGCTGTTCAGGCGGCTCAGTTACGAATCAACCAGCTGCTGGCTGTTAATGGTTCACGAACGGTTGATAGTTTCCACCGCGAGTTGGGTTTGATCATGTGGGATCATTGCGGCATGGCTCGCACAAAAACTGGCTTAGAAACGGCGATTGGTCAGATTCGAGATCTCCGCGACCAGTTCTGGAATGAAGTTAGAGTGCTGGGTTCTGGTGAGACGCTGAATCAAAGTCTTGAGAAGGCTGGCCGAGTGGCGGACTTCCTCGAATTTGGTGAGCTCATGTGTGTCGATGCACTGCACCGTGAAGAATCATGCGGAGGTCACTTCCGTGAAGAACACCAAACCGCCGATGGCGAAGCTCAGCGAAACGACGCGAACTTCAGCTATGTGGCTGCGTGGGAAAATCATGGTGTTGGCGAAGAACCAACACTGCATAAGGAACCGCTGTCCTTTCCAAACGTCCCTCCGACGACGAGGAGTTACAAATAATGAGCAAAGAAACTCTCAACCTGACTCTGCAAATATGGCGGCAGGAAAGTTCGACTGCGGATGGTGCGTTCCGTGATTACAAGTTGAACGGCGTAAGTACGCATATGTCGTTTCTTGAAATGCTGGATGTCCTTAACGAACAAATGATTGAAGCGGGCGAAGAACCCGTTGCTTTCGATCATGACTGTCGCGAAGGCATCTGCGGCATGTGCAGCTTGATGATTAACGGTCAGGCTCATGGCCCGGACAATGCCACGACAACCTGTCAGTTGCATATGCGACGATTTAATGACGGTGACACCATTGTTATTGAGCCTTGGCGTGCGTCCGCATTTCCTGTGGTTCGAGACCTTGTTGTTGACCGATCAGCGTTTGACAGAATTATTGCCGCCGGTGGTTATGTTTCAGTAAATACTGGAAACGCACCAGACGGCAATGCAATACCTGTACCTGGCACCACCCAGGAAATAGCCATGGACGCTGCTGCCTGCATTGGTTGCGGTGCATGTGTAGCAGCTTGCAAAAACGCCTCGGCTATGTTGTTTGTGTCGGCCAAGGTTTCTCAACTTGCCGTTCTGCCGCAGGGGAAGGCGGAACGAAACGAGCGAGTTCTGAACATGGTCGCTGAAATGGATAAAGAAGGCTTCGGACACTGTACGAACACTTCGGAGTGCGAAGCGGCCTGCCCCGCCGAAGTGTCTGTTTCGAATATTGCCCGACTGAATCGCGAATACGTTCGAGCTTCCCTGTTTTCCGGCGGCTAGTTCTAAGTGAATTTGGGAGTGTTTTGTCCGAAAAATCAGTCATGTGATTTACGAGACCCGCGTCCTGCCGCAGGATGCGGTTTTTTTTTGTTTACTCAAACAGCAGGAATTCGAGCGTTTTTTGCAGTGGACTCCTGTTTCGAAGTTTGTCACGTTCTTGTATGGTGTAACTCGGTTTTTAATGCTTTGCTGACCCCTTCGACAATTAACTGACATGGCACAACAAGATTTTTCCTCGCACCAGCAGAAGGTGATCAAACGATACTACGAAAACCGCGATGCGATTGATGATCAGCGCCTGGCGGAACTGGTGACCAATCTTTACCTCTCCACTGGCAAGAAGCAGGAAAAGATGTGGGAAACCGCGGAAGGTATCATGACGCGGATGGAGTTGCCCGCGACCAGAATTGCTCACGTGATGGAATCCAAAGATCCTGCTGTGCTCGCAAGAATCGTCGAGGAATTGCAGAACGGAAAGCTAAAAAAGGGTACGGCAAAGAAGCCGTCTTAGTTCATGCTCACTGAAAATAGGTTTTCGCGATATGTCTCCTACACCGGCCGAAACTGCCGGATGACGTGTTTGAGATTTGCTCGCGGCCCAACCAAGCGGGATACAGATTTAGTCGCCCGTGTTTCCTGTCGAAATTGTGTATCAACCACTGTATTTCAGTCGCGGCCGTCAGGTTTGAAAGTCCGGTTATGCAATCCAGACCGTGGCATCGGATTGGCGTGAATGGAAACGATGTAAGTTCGCCAGTGCGAGTGATTGCTCTTGGCGACTGCAACACCGTTACTAGCAATCCCTTGCAGGGAACGCTGCCCGATGGCTTGGTTGCGGCATTTGAAGCTCATGGCGTTTCAACGTCCGTCTGCAATCTTGGCGGCGGGATGCGGACCTCGCGAGAAGGCTTGGCCGTTCTTCGGGAGTACGCAATATCAGCGGACATTGCCATTCTGAATTTTGGTCTGGTTGACGCATGGGTGACAACAATTCCGATGGTGTACGTGCCATGTTATCCAGAGACGTTCCTCAGAAAACGTGCAAGAAAGCTGGTGAAGTTTATCAAGCGAAGACTTCGGTCGCCGGTTATAAGGAAGTTTGTTCCCCGCGGGCCTGTTGTTTCTGAGACCGAATTCAGCCACAACGTTCATGCGATGATTGAATTGCTGGTGCGGCAAAATGGTTGCTGCCGAATTTTCGTCTGGGGGACAGTTCCTGTTACAAATGATTCTAAACGAAACACTGGAATCGACCGATACAACACGATCCTCAGAAGCGTCGCACTTGAATCGGGTGCCCTGTATGTTGATCCGAATGAAATATTGCTTGGGGTTTCGCCAGCCGAGCGTTTGATTGATGGCGTCCACCAGAGTCCTGAGACCTCACGGCTTCTCGGGCAACGAATTGTGGGGCTCTATATGCTTGACCAGCAACGGGATTGCTGCCGAGAAGACGCAGCCTAGTGGACGATATTATCTTGCGGCCGAACTGAATTGGCTGGTGGATGTATTGTTCCAATTCGTCAAAATCTGTGAACCAGTGGCGGTGTGATCGGCAATCGGCCGGATCGGGGATGGTGGAAATCAGAAAGTGCATCGAGGGTTTCCGTCGTGGTCGGGGCAAGTTTGTTTGTTCGACCTATGCCTGAATTTGATTGTCGGTTAATCTGGCATGTGACTCGTGTCCCGCTATTTGTCGTAATTCGACAATCTTTCTATCATTTTTGAATCAGTTCGACTGGGAAGGATCCCATGTCTTCATCCATGACCATCGTGCAACTTCTACCCCAACTGAACGCTGGTGGAGTTGAACGCGGAACTCTTGAAATCAACCGAGCATTGGTTGCGGCGGGGCATCGTAGCATCGTAATTTCCGGAGGCGGACAACTTGTTTCGCAACTGGAAGCTGAAGGTGGCGAGCACGTTGCAATGCAGGTTTGGAAGAAGAGTCTGTGGACTTTGGCGGCCGTTCCCCGACTTCGTCGCTGGATGCGGGATGTGAAACCGGATTTAATGCATGCTCGTTCTCGCGTTCCTGCCTGGGCGACATGGCTGGCATGGAGGAACATGCCGGAATCCAGCCGTCCGCGATTTATGACGACGGCTCATGGTATGAATCGTCCGAATGCCTACAGTCGCATAATGACTTGTGGCGAGCGTGTGATTGCGGTTTCGAATACCTGTCGTGATTTCCTGTTGAAGAACTACCCCGAGACTGATTCCTCAAAAGTCTCAGTTGTACACCGTGGTGTCGACCCACAGGAATTCCCTTATCACTATCAGCCTTCGGCAGAGTGGTTACGGCAATGGTACGAACGTTATCCGCAGTTACGTGGTCAGTTTGTTGCTTGCGTGCCGGGGCGAGTCACAAGATTCAAGGGACACCTGGACTTCATTCATGCTATTCATTTGCTGAAACAGCAGAGAACAACTGTTCACGGTGTAATTGCTGGCGGGGAAGATCCCAGAAGAACAAATTACTCCGCTGAACTGCGCTCAAAGATTTCAGAGTTGGGCTTAGCCGCACAAATTACATTTACGGGGCACCGAGCCGACATCAAGGATGTTGTGGCGGCATGTGATGTTTCTGTTTCGACTTCAATCAAGCCCCCCGAGAGTTTTGGTCGAGCAGTCCTGGAGTCGGTTCGGCTCGGCAAAATTACACTTGGCTACAACCACGGTGGTGTGGGAGAAGTATTGGGTAAAGTTTTTCCGCAAGGGCTTATTCCACTGCAGGATATTGCTGCTTTGGCGGATGGATTGCAGAAGGCCAGGGACGGCGAAATTATACCGCCGCGAGAGACCTCAGAATTTCTGTTGGAAACAATGCAGTCGAAGACACTGGATATTTACAGGGGACTTTGCGGCGTTGAGTCCTTCGCGAAAGCTGCAGCCTGACCTGATCGTGGCGTTCTGTCGCGTCGTCCCATACATTCTTCGAATGTACGTGTATGGGACCGGACTTTGATGGTTTTGTTGCCGACCTACGAAAATGGTCTGCTCACGGCATCAGGCTGCATTGCTGATTGTTTTGTTGTGTGCGACTTGTTGCACAGATGTCTTTGTGACTCGTTCTTCCGTCTTCAGCAGACGCATCAGGTTAAGGTGGGCGACGGTAATAGACATCGCCAGCCCCATGCTTCCTCGCAGAATGTACCGTCTGCCAATCCAGATTTTTAGAAACGTCAGTGGGAATTCAGTCCAGAGACGTATGGCTGACATGCGGAGTTTTCCGGAAGCGACGCGCTCTTCTGCCACCTGCGATGTGTAGAAGTTGATTTTCTCAAGCGTTGCGTGCCATGAAATGAACGAACGATGGTGAATTCGTCCACGAAGTGAAGTCGCACTGCCGCCCTTCAATTCCACTCGATCCTGGTATCTATGGTTCGACATCCTTCCAAAGTCACGGTTGTACAATCTCAGGATGTTGTAACTGTAGGCGTGCCAACGTGGAATTGATTCACTAGGCAACAGGTCCGTCACGCGAATCTGAAACGCCGCCTGATTTGTCGGAGCGCTGTCAACTGCGGATTGGATTTCCTGAGCCAGTTCTTTGCTGACTTCCTCATCAGCATCAAGATTCAGCACCCACCTGTTGCGGCACTGTTCCTCAGCGAATCGCTTTTGTGGTCCGTAGCCATCCCAGTCTCGATGGAGAACTTTCGCCCCTAGTGTTTCTGCGATGGAAATCGTTGAATCAGTGCTGCCCGAGTCAACAACAATGACTTCATCCGCCCAGTGCATCACGGAACTCAGGGCGCGGCCGATGCGCGCTTCTTCGTTTTTTGCGATCAAATAGACTGATATGGGAATTTGTCGCATGACTGAATCGTTGAAATTGTCGAGGCTGTCCAGCTGCAAACGACGCGATCCGCAGCTTTCGAAATTGTAGATATGATTATTCCTGGCAATCAGGAAATTGTGCGATACTCGTCAAGGGACGTTGTTGCAGAATAGATACGTATCTGACTGCACGGGATCAATGGCGAACGTAGCTTTTTTAAGTCAGGCTCTGTGTCCTGTCAGAAACGTAACCTGACGTGGACTCTGTTGGCAACCCCGTTGTCTGCAAAAGCGTTTGTGGAAAACGACTTGTGTTGATTTAGCTTCCATTGAATCGGCGTAGACACGATTTGGAGATCTGTGTCTAATTACCTTCGAAAACATCGATTCATCGATGATCGGCGTGGGAACTGGCTAAATGTCAGTTAACTCAGCATGGCCCCGACGAAAGGAAGCGAGACGGGCAAAATGGATAACGCATCGCGCATTGGAAAGTATCTCTGGCCTTATCGGTTCACTTTTGGACTGTCGGTGCTGTTCGCCATTGGGATAGCGGTCTGCTGGTGTGTGAACTTGTCGGCTGTTGGTCCTGTTGTAAAGATTCTGTTCGAAAACGACAGCTTGCAGCAGTTTATTGACGTCAGGATTGCAGAGTCAAATCAGGCCATCGTTGAAGAGACGGAATTTTTGGCAGCGGTCGATCCTGGAGATTTGAGCAAACGAGCGAAGGTTCAGTTGCGAATTGCTGATGCCACGCGAAGCCTGCAGACCTACACCAATCTGAATGTGTATGTGATGCCATACGTACCCGTCGATAAGTTCAACACGATTGGCTTGATCCTGATATTTGTTTTATTGGGTACACTGGTGAAGTGTGTTTTCATGTACGCTCAGGAATTGCTTGTCGGTAGCGTAATGACGCTTACTGCAAACGATATTCGTCGCGATTGCTTTCGCGCTGCACTTAAGCTTGATCTCCAGACAGCTGCCGCTGTGGGTACGCCGGGGCTGCTGTCTCGAATGACCAATGACATTCAGCAACTTACGGTTGCGATCAGCGTGTTCGGTACCAAGCTTATTCGTGAGCCTCTGAAAGCGGCCGCCTGTATCGGCGCGGCGTTTTACATTAACTGGCGATTAACTTTAATGGCCGTCATGGTTGTCCCGCTCATCGGCGTGTTTCTTGCAAAATTTGGCCGCCGTCTGAAGAAAGCATCCAAAAGTGCGATGGAAAGTGTTGAAACGATTTACGATTCAATCAGCGAGACATTTGAATCGTTTAAAGTCGTTTCTGCGTTCGGTGGTCAACGTCGTCAACGGCGGCAGTTTTACAAAGCGAATCGGGATTTTTATACGCATACGATGAAATGCGTTCGTGCGAATTCTCTGATCCGTCCAACGTCGGAGCTCATGGGGATTCTGGTGGTGATGGTGGCCTTCGCTCCCGGTGTCTACCTTGTTTTACGCAATACCGACACGATCTTAGGTATCCAACTGGCACCTTCAGCCATGTCAATTACCGAACTGATGACGTTGTACGTGTTGTTGGCTGGTGTGCTGGATCCGGTTCGTAAACTGTCCACCGTGTTCGGGCAAATCAAGCAGGGCATGGCCGGAGCTGACCGGGTGTTTGCTTTGATCGATGAGCAAAGCATCGTGAAGGAACCTGAAGTATCAAGGAAGCTGATTCGCCATAACGATTCCATTTGCTTCAAGGATGTTTCCTTTAGATATATGTCTTTTCAAAAGGACGATGCTCGGCCCCCTGCACTGCAGAACGTCAATCTGACCGTGAATTTCGGCGAAGTGTTAGCCGTTGTTGGCAGCAATGGTTCTGGCAAGTCAACGCTGTTGAGCCTGTTACCCCGATTCACGGATCCTCAGTCAGGCATGATTCAGATTGATGATGTTAACATTCACGAATATCGCACCGCCGACCTACGCAGCCAGATTGGTTTGGTAAGTCAGGAAACAATGCTGTTCGACGATACGATTTACGAGAACATACGATTCGGGAATTTTTCAGCCGATCGCGCGACCGTGGAAGCTGCCGCCCGACAGGCTCATGCATGGAGTTTTATTTCGGAACTTCCCGATGGAATTGATACTGAAATTGGTCCGGGAGGTGGGCGTCTTTCCGGAGGTCAACGACAGCGAATTTCACTGGCCCGCGCTATTGTGCGTGACCCCTCCATTCTAATTCTGGATGAAGCGACATCAGCGGTTGACGCTCAAAGTGAAGATCTGATTCATCGAGTACTGAAGACGTTCTCAAAAGGACGTACAGTCTTCATTATTACTCATGTGTTAAGCGATACGTTCCTTGATCTGGTAGATCGCATCGTTGTGATGGACCAGGGGAAACTGGTGGCCGTTGGTACGCATGCTGAATTATTACAGACTTGCAGTACCTATCAACGTCTCACTCAGTCAGGCACAAGCACCGGTCGAGTGGCCGCGTAGTGGCGGCTCAACGAGACCTTCTTATGACTCATGCACTGAAGGATGAATTGTCCATCTGGTGCCTGTTGGATGGCAAAGCAGGCCATCAAAATCAGGTCCTGGGTTTAGCAGAAGCAGTCGGGCGAAGGAAACCTGTACGCATTCATCGTATTGAACTGCAGGGCTGGCATCGGGGTCTGCGGTCTATTTTCAGTAGAGCTCCGCTCGATCTTCCGGCGGCTTCCCCCAATTTCATAATCGGGGCTGGCCATGCAACGCATGTGCCTCTGTGTGTTTACAGAAGAAAATTTGGCGGCCGATCTGTTGTGTTGATGAAGCCGACGCTGCCGCTGCGCTGCTTTGATATTTGCCTCGTTCCTGATGTGCATCGCCTTTGGCGTGTTCCATCCAGCGTGATTCTGACTAAAGGCGTGCTGAACCGAGTTCTGCCGGGATCTGAAAAAGACCGCGAGCAAGGATTGTTTTTGGTGGGCGGCCCTTCCACTCACTATCGCTGGTCGGAGGAAAATATTTTCCGGCAGATCAGTGAAGTTGTTGCGAGCAACGAGAACATTCAGTGGACAGTCGTCACGTCTCGTCGCACGCCGGATGCGTTTTGCAGACTGTTGACGAGCAGCGAGTCCGTTGCCAAACTTATTCAGCCAGACGACGTTGGGGCAGACTGGCTTCCCGGAAAAATTGCCTCTGCGGGCACCGTGTGGGTGTCCGAGGACAGTGTTTCAATGACGTATGAAGCGTTGACCTCAGGAAGTCAGGTTGGAGTTCTTGAGCTGCAGCGTTTTCAAAGCAATCGTGTCACCGATTGTATTGATACGCTGGTAGATGCCGGATACGTGACGCGATGGTCGCACTGGCAACAAACAGGACAGCTTATTCAGCCGTCAGAACGCTTTTGTGAAGCGGAAAGATGTGCTGACGAGTTGTTGCACCGCACATGTTCTGGGTTCTTTGAAAATACCGGACAGCGTGCAGCGTAACACGATATCGGAGCAGAAAACTCGCATTCCGTTAATAGTCAGGGTTAGCTTAGAATTTGCATATGGGCGGAGGCGGCATGGAAAGCGTTGTCCCCGACACAAGCCACAACATTGTCTACAGGCACGTAGTACGAAAAGGAAGAGTCAGATGGAACTGACAGCATGCGACCTATGTAGCGGCATCGACTTCGAAATCGTTGCCAACAAAGACCGACACGGACAGACTCTGGAAACAGCGATCTGTTCATGTTGCGGTCTTGTTCGTCACGCACAGGTGCCAAGCGAAGAAGAGCTGCAACAGTTCTATTCCACAACTTACCGCGCCGACTATAACGGCGAAAGCACGCCCGGACCGCGACGTATTATGCGTGCGTGGAACAACGGAATGCGAATTTGCCGTCAGGTTGCCTCATTGCTGGAAAATGACAGCCGAGTTCTGGAAATCGGTGCCGGAATTGGATGCACTGTAAAAGTCTTTGAACGTGCAGGTTTTGCGGCTGAAGGGATTGACCCAGGCGGCGAATTTCTGAAGTTCTCACGAGATAAACTCCATGCGAACGTGCAGATCACTAATCTGTATGATGTGCCCCAACAACAGAATTATGATGCCGTTCTTCTGGTGCACGTGATCGAACATCTGCGTTCTCCCAGAGAGTCATTCGAGCACATTGCCGGCCTGATCAAGCCCGGCGGAATGTTCTATGTTGAGTGTCCAAATCTACAGGCACCGTTTGCTCGTCGCAGTAAGTTATTTCATTCTGCTCATATCCATAATTTTGTGCCAGCTACTTTACAGATGCTTGGTGAGTCCTGTGGTTTCCGGCTTCGCAAACGATTCGGAGATGATCAGGATCCAAACCTTCAAATGTTGTTTCAGCACCTTGGTGATCAGCAACTGAAAGTGGATCCTGAGAATTATCAAAGGACAATGCGAGACCTGAACCGATCCAATTCACTTCCCTACCACACCCGGTGGCGATACCTGAGTGATCGAGTTTCTAAACTTGCGAGCTATACGAGCGAACATCTGCAGGCGAAGAATTTTGTCAAAGAGCTTGTACGTGAATGTGGCGACAACAGCACTGTTTCCACATCAGAAACTCTTCGCCGCGTTGCATAGAATCATTCTGTGATGAACAAGTCCGCAGATTCCAGTCCGCGCCAAACACAGACTGGTCCAACCGTTCTTTGGTGGAGTCATTCCGGCCGAGATTATTCTCGTGACCGGATCGTTCGAAACGCATTCGAGTCTCTTGGCTGGACGATTCGGGATTACATTCCGACGTTTAGCCCACTTGGTGACCTTGAGGCTCGATTACGAAAAATTGCTAAACCGGATTTAGTTTGGGTTCCCTGTTTTCGACAACGCGATGCGGCAGCCGCGCAACGATGGGCCTTACGTCATGGAGTACCAATAGTACTCGATCCGCTGATTAGTGCTTGGGATAAACAGGTTTTTGAACATCAGAAATTTTCCGAGGACTCTCGTCAGTCCCGACGTTTACAGCGTTGGGAGTCAACACTGCTACAGAATAGTACGGCTGTGATCGCTGATACACGGTGCCACGCTGAGTTCTTTCGCGATTCGCTTGGCGTTGCCTCTGAAAAAATCGCCGTGATTCCTGTCAGCGCGGAAGAAGAATTATTTTCGATTCAGCCATGGCCATCGCCGGAGTCTGATAAAGTTTTTCATGTGTTGTTTTATGGAAGCTTTATTGGTCTCCAGGGACCGCAGTATATTGCGGAGGCTGCACGACAGGTACCGGAAGCAAAATGGACTTTTATTGGAGGCGGACCGCTTCTTGACGAATGCAAGTCTATTGCCGAGGGCCTCGATCAGGTCGAGTTTATTCCGCGTGTTCCTTATAGCGAACTCGCAAAGTGGATTGGCAAAGCAGACGTGTTGTGCGGTGTGTTTGGTACGTCAGCAAAGGCGGGACGAGTAATTCCCAACAAAGTCTTCCAGTCGTTGGCCTGCGGTCGCCCTGTGATTACTCGAACTGCTGACGCTTACCCAGAGGCGCTGACAAAGCTACCGGCCAGTGAATCTGGTCTAGAGTGGGTTTCACCCGGCAGCGCGTCAGAAATTGCTCATGCCGTTCGATTAATAAGAGACTGTCCGAAACGCTGTGTCTCTGGTGGCAACGCCGCACGAAGTACGTTTGAGCGACTGTTCAGTAACGATATGGTCGCACACGCGTTGTGTTCTGTTTTGGAGACGACGTTGAGCGGCAACTTGACGAGACGACGACACGCCGCCTGACAGAGCCGCGGTCTGCCGTCTAACCTGCTATTGACGTTGTTTCCCGACATAAGGTCAAATTCTGGAATGACTTAGCAAAAGGGAATTCTGTCGTCATGTTCTTTTTCTCAAAACAGAAGCGTCAGGAGCGGCGACGGCTGCAGTATCGGCAGCGAATTGCTCAACTTTGTAACGTCGCCACCACACCAGCGATATCCACCGACGGAGTCGTGGTCACAGTGATGATGACGCAAAAGCCTGATCCTCAGCGCGGCGCACCGATCTCTGAAGGCTATCTGGAATATATTAGTCCGTGGTGGACCACGGTAAACAAAGTTGGGCTGAAAGGGGTTATTCTACACGACGGATTGCCGGATGATTTTATTGCGGATACGACCACGGATTGTGTTTCGTTTCAGAGGTGCCAACTTGGGCGTCTGCCAATTCTGCACCAGCGGCATTTGGCTGTTCGCGACTTTTTGAGAGAGTCAGATTGTGAACATGTTCTGATTACAGATGTATCGGATGTTGCACTAAAAAGAGATCCCTTCGAAGTAATCGTCCCACGTGCCTCTGATCATCGACTGTTTATCGGTTCGGAAGAAAAGACAATCGGACGCAATAGGTGCTTGCGAACAGAGCTCGCTCGGCAATACGGAGAAGCTCAGTTTCTCGATCGCCGAGTAGTGAATCCTGGGATTCTTGGTGGGCGGCGAACTGAAGTGTTGAAGTTTCTTGACCTGTTGAATGCGGAAATCGAACGACTCTCAGACTGCTTGCTTGCATCGGATATGTCGATCATTAACCACGTGTTTCACAGCCACTATGATTTTTCTGAAGTCTTCACAGGCTTTCCATTGCATTCTGGGTTTCGCAGATGGGAGTACGACACGTCCGCCGCCGTTATGCATAAATAACCTGGTGATATTTGACCACTCAGCACCGCGTTGCCGATTTTGAAAGATACATGGAGTTTCCGAAATGAAAAAATGGCTGATGTATCAGCTTCGAAAGCTAGCACGTCCGAAGATCGTGCAGTGCGACGGCGTGAAATTGTTTATCGGCGATCTTTCGCGAACTTCGTATGCTCGTTCGTTGTATCGCGGTTCTCACGAGTGTGAGGAGCGTGACCTGATTAGAAAGCATCTTACGCCGGATGACCGGGTACTGGAATTTGGCAGTGGCATAGGGCTCGTTTCGGTGATTTGTTGTCAAATTGTCGGTGCAGAAAACGTCGTTACCTACGAAGCAAATCCGGCAATGGAGTTGATGCTGAGGAAAACGTTTGCGCTCAATAATGTTGCGCCGGACCTGCGCATGAAGATGATTGCCGTTGAACGCGGTAACGGAAGCTTTTTTGTGACAGACCGCTTTGTTGTAAGTAGCCAGATCAATCACCAGAAAGATGCGCGCGAACTGCGCATTCCGTCAGATTCGTTTCAGGATGTTCTGGCGGAAGTGAAACCAACTTTTCTGATCATGGATATTGAGGGGGCGGAAGTTGACCTCGCGGATGAGTCAATCGAATTAAGCTGTGTGAACAAGCTGTGCGTGGAAGTACATCCTACGATTGTTGGCGACGAACGAACTTCTCAATTCATACAGTCGCTGCTGGCTCGGGGATTCCAACTGGAACTTTCTTCTTCAAAAGGCGACGTCCTGTTTTTTCGACGGGCGGTCGCAAAGGTATCAGAGACCAACGCGAGTCGGGCATGATAGATCAGAATCACGGAATATCGAAACACAGTATCTGATTAATAAAGGATAAACGCGTGTCACGAATACAAAACCCAATCTGCAAAATGATTCGGTTATTTCACAACGACGAACGTGCAAACCGTGAAATGCTGGATTCTCCAGATTACGCTCGCGGGCTGTCATTCGGTGAGCAATGGGCTGGAATGCCGCAGGCCGTTGGCGAAGGAAGTCCGGTTCCTGAAGCTTCAAATCCACTTTGGAAATACTTCTGCGATCACAAAGTCGGACCAGGAATGTGGAAATGGACTCACTACTTCGACATCTACCACCGCCATCTGGCGCGCTTTCGAGGTCAGCAGGCAAATCTTGTGGAAGTCGGAATCTACAGCGGTGGCAGCTTGGGAATGTGGAAGGACTACTTTGGTGAAAATGTTCACATTCATGGCGTAGACATCGAAGATGCCTGCAAGTGCTATGAGGACGATCAGATAACTGTACATATTGGCGACCAGGAAGATCGAGTGTTCTGGAGTAACTTTCGCAGCAAGGTTACCGACGTTCAGATGCTGATTGATGATGGAGGTCATACACCCGATCAACAAATGGTGACTTTGGAAGAAATGCTGCCAGTGATGCCTCCGGGAAGTGTTTATGTCTGCGAGGACATCCATGGCATCTCGAACCGATTTACTGCATTTGCGTCTGGGTTAGTCACATTGTTGAATGCACAGAATACCGTGCGTGGCCCGATTCCTGTTGCGACGGCGACGCCTATTCAGCAATCGTTGTGTTCCATTCATTTCTATCCATACGTGGTTGTAATCGAAAAGAACTCCACCGCTCCGTCTCGATTGGAGGCTCCGAAGACCGGAACGGAATGGCAACCGTTTCTTGGGGTTACTGTTACTGACTGCTTGAAACCCGTTCAGGTCGATGTCAGCTGAGTTGTGAGCGTTTCCTGAAAACTTAAGTTGTGGGTATGTCTTATGGGGCTTGATGCAAACGGAGCCAGGTTTTTGCTTCATACTCGATCGATGGGAGTCAGTTTCGATTCGACACTAATGATTGGTCGTCAGGATCTGTATTTGTCAGTCGAAGCAAGGTTGCAGCTGGTCGGCGAATACTGATCCTGTTGCGTGGGAAATGCAGTTGAGGCTCTTCGGAAATCCAAATCGGCATCCGCTGAAGACCTCATACAGTGTCTGGGCGCAAACAGCGATGAGTCGATGGACCGTTCGTCTTTTGAATAAGCGGCAATTTGCACGACCTGAACGAACCGATCCCCAGGAGCCTTTTCGGCAAGTACGGCGTTGTTCTCGACGGCGACATGCTTGAGCATATCTTTGACGTTGGTCAGGCGTTCAAAATTGCATGCAGATGGTCCGTGTTGCTGGTCGCTAACCTGGAATTAGTCGGGCCAATAATTTTATGGGGCATGTTTTTTATCGGTTCTGGCCAGAGCTGTTTTTTGAACTGTTCTGCGAAGCAAATGGCATTTGAAATGCAACAGGTAATTCTGTTCGAGCGCGGTAAACACGCCCCGTGATATGAAGTCATTGCTCCAAAGAATTTTAAGAGCCGTGTTTCGGTGAAGAATTCAGAGCGGACTTACGGTCGGGTGATTGCGAAGAGAATTTTCGATGTCGAAATCTTCACGACATCACCTCAATCAAGCGATTACGAGGCGGCTTGGCAGGCGGAGGCTGGAAATCGCCCGCCGGGGCACTTCGCAATGTCAGCGAAGCCGGGGTTGCAACCAGCCTGGTCCAACACGTGAATCGTCTTTGCAGCGTTGTACTCCGCCGCACGTATTTTGAGCCTCTTTACTTTAAGAGAATTCGATAGCGGTTTGGAGTTGCTGTGGGTCGTGTGCGCAGTAAATCAACTGCAGCCACTGTGCATTCAATTGCCTGCATGACATGACTACCGAGTTCGACTTTTGAAGCCTTTATGGTCTCATGTGATTTGGCATGCCGTTCGCTTCGTGTTTATGCGGCGAACATGAAACGCTTCATGCGGAGCCCACTCAGGCTTCAGCTACCAGTCATCGTTAGTCTTACCTGCGTCGGGCATAGACTGCTGGGACCAATTGGCTTTCTGGTCATTCTTCTTCTGCTGCTGGTGTTTGTGACCGTGCGACAGTCGCTGCCTGTGATTTTTGACGCTGTTATTTTGACTTCGGTTGCAATTGTGTTCCGAAGACTTTTGAAATCGTAGCCAGTGCGCCTTTGTTCAGGCGTCGATTTTTCCGCCGATCAGCGGCTGCATTCCAGTCGTCTCAATCGAGGCCTTTATGACTTTCCGATTCAACTGGAGAATCGCTATCACACTGATTTCAGCAATCACGACGCTGGCGAGTGGGTTATCGTTTGGCGATACACTGTCGATGCCACCCATTATCGCCGTGATTGCGGTTTATTGTTTCGTTATGATGTTGTCCCAATTGTTTGGGACGTAGTCGAGGCCCCTGGCGTATCTGCGATTCCTTGTGAGGCCGCAGGCGATCACAATCGTCAACACGACACCTCGGGAGATGTGCAATCCCGCTCCTTTTGTGACTTGCCTGGTTAATCGGTTACGAATGTATTGCTCGTTTATCCACCGCCATGGCCGCTTCTTTGATGGCTTCAGCCAGCGTTGGATGAGCATGGCAGGTACGTGCAAGGTCTTCACTGCTGGCGCCAAATTCCATGGCAACCGCTGCTTCAGCAATCAGCTCACCAGCACTTGCACCAATGATGTGAACGCCTAGTATTCGATCCGTTTCCGCGTCGGCGATAATCTTGACGAAGCCTTCCATGTGCCCCGCAGCGCGAGCCCGGCCATTGGCAGCGAACGTGAATATTCCGACCTTATAATTGTGGCCACGTTCTTTCAGCGCATCTTCGGTCTCACCGACGGATGCAATTTCAGGGGCCGTGTAGATTACACCGGGAATGGCTCCGTAGTTGACGTGTCCGTGTCCGGTGGCGATTTTCTCGACGCAGGCAATGCCTTCCTCTTCTGCTTTATGGGCCAGCATAGCGCCGCCGATAACATCGCCGATGGCATAAACCCCGGCCGCAGTTGTCTGATACGACGAGTTGATCTGTATGAATCCGCGTTTGTCACAATTGACACCAGCAATATCCAGACCCAGTCCGCCCGTGCACGGACGACGTCCGACAGCGATCAGTACTCGATCACAATCGATTGGCTCATTGCCTTCCACTTCCACACGGCAGGCTGTTCCGTCCGATGTCACCTTTTGGACTTTTGTGTTCAGGCGGAATTCCATACCCTGATTCTGCAGGATTTTTTGTGCCTCTTTCGCAAGCTGTGAGTCCGTTCCCGGCAGGATGCGCGGCAGAAATTCGAGCACCGTAACCTTTGATCCGAGTCGTCGCCATACGGTGCCCAATTCGAGTCCGATAACGCCTGCTCCAATAACGACCAGGTGGCCCGGAACATCGGGCCATGAAAGAGCTTCTGTACTTGTTCCGATGCGATCCCCGTCGGGTTCCATGCCTGGAAACGAAGAAGAAACGCTGCCGGTTGCAATCAGGATATGCTTCCCCGTGATTTGCTGTTTGCCGGAGTCGCCTGTGACTTCAACCTTGCCCTGCCCCAGCAGGCAACCGTGTCCCAGGAGTCGTTCAATTTTATGTTTGCGCAACAGCCCCTGGATGCCGCCATCCAGTTGTGCAACCACACCGTCTTTGTGAGACATCATCTTTGGAATATCAAAGGTGACATCGTTGGCGATCAAGCCTCGTTCCGCAAAGTGCTTTTGAGACTGTTCGTACAGTTCGGTTGTTTCCAGCAGTGCCTTGCTGGGAATACAACCTACGCGCAGACAGGTTCCACCGAGCTTCTGTTCGCGTTCGATGACGGCAGCTTTCATGCCGAGCTGCGAAGCTCGAATTGCGGCAACATATCCGGCAGGGCCGGCACCGATAACGATCAGATCGAATGAATCAGACATAGCGTAGAATCAACATCGTAACAGACTCGTTGCCTGTTCACGCCCTCAGATAAGCTTGAGTATTCGAAGGTCGTGACGCTTCCTGACGGCCGACGGCTGACCAATCGGAAGTCGCCGTTCTTTGAGAAAGCGTCATTGTTTGCAAGATGGGATAAGCGACGCGCTGATCCCGCCTTCGGGTCACACTTCCAGAATCAACCTCGCTGGGTCTTCGACAACGTCTTTGACTCGCTTCAGAAACGAAACCGCGTCTTTGCCGTCGACAACTCGGTGGTCGTAAGTCAGTGCCACGTACATCATCGGACGAATGACCACTTCCCCGTTGACAGCTACGGGCCGTTCAACGATTCCATGCATCCCGAGAACTCCGCTTTGCGGTGGGTTCACGATTGGTGTGGACAGCAACGATCCATAAACACCACCGTTGGTGATTGTGAACGTTCCGCCTTCCAGTTCCTCAAGGCTGATCTGGTTTTTCTTTGCTCTGACAGCGAAGTTAATGATCGCATGTTCGATTTCAGCAAAGCTCATGTTCTCTGCATTTCTGAGAACAGGGACGACAAGCCCTTTGCCACCACCCACAGCAATTCCGATGTCGCAATAGTTGTGGTACAGCAGTTTGTTACCATCCATCTGAGCATTGATCGCGGGGAATTCCTCTAGTGCGTCAACCACGGCGCGGACGAAGATCGACATGAATCCCAGCTTAATGCCGTACTTCCGTTCGAACACGTCTTTGTACTTCTGCCGCAGTTCCTTGACGGCAAACATATCGATTTCGTTGAATGTTGTCAGCAGGGCCGCTGTCTGCTGAGCACTAAGGAGTCTTCTGGCGATTGTCTGCCGAATGGGGCTTAGTGGGACCGATTTCGTTTCGCGATTGCCACCCGGTGAAGCTGTTCCATCGTTTTTCAGGTGCCGAGCAACATCTTCCTTCAGGATTCGCCCGCCAGGGCCACTGCCAGCGACCGATCCGGCAGCCAGCTTGTTTTGGTCCATCATGCGTTCAGCTGCCGGCATGACATGAGCACTGCCTGAGGCCGCTGGTGCAGATGTTTGTGGTGCAGGAGCAGATGGTGCAGTTGCAGGGGGTGACACTGACGCGGGAGCATCAGCGGCCGTCATGAAGCCGATCACCTCGCCAATAGCTGCAGTTTCGCCTGCGCCTTTCAGCACTTTGGTAATCGTGCCCGAAATCGGTGCCGGCACGTCAAATGTCGCTTTGTCGGTCTCCAGACCAACGACATTGCCGTCCATTGCGACATAGGCGCCTTCATTGATGTACCACTCGCCAATGAACACTTCGCTGATGGATTCACCTACAGCTGGTACTTTAATTTCGACTTCGCTGCTCATTCGATTTCAAATGCCTGTTTTAGAATGGCCTGTTGTTCGATCTTGTGACTTGTTCCTGATCCAGTCGCGGGACTGGCTGATTCCGGGCGTGATATTCCCTTAAATTCGTGGCCAAACATTACGTCGCCAAAACGAACTCGAAGAAAATACCATGCCCCCATGTTGCGAGGTTCTTCCTGTACCCAGAAAATTGGGACATCCTGGCCGTATGCTTCCAGCGTTTCCTGCAGTAACGCCTGCGGCAACGGATAAAGCTGTTCAAGCCGAATAATTGCCACGTCACTTCTGTCTGATTCGCGGCGTAAGCTATCCAGCTCGTAATAGATTTTTCCACTGCAGATCAGCACGCGTGTGATTTGTTTTGCTGGCTCCGGCTGTTTGTCCGGAAGGACATCGTGGAATTTCCCCTTCGTCAATTCTGACAGCGGAGACACTGCATCTTTGTGTCGCAGCAAGCTCTTGGGCGTCATAACGACCAATGGTTTCTTCCACATTCTCAGCGTTTGTCGTCGCAGCAGATGGAAGTATTGAGCTGGAGTTGAAGGGACGACAATCTGCATGTTGTCTTCAGCGGCAAGTGTTAGAAATCTTTCCAGTCGTGCGCTGGAGTGTTCCGGTCCCTGTCCTTCGAATCCGTGTGGAAGCAGCATGGTGAGCCCGCTGAGCCGCTTCCATTTGTCTTCGGCGCTGGAAATGAACTGGTCGATAATTACCTGAGCCGTGTTAACAAAGTCGCCAAACTGAGCTTCCCAGATGGTGAGCCCGGCAGGTCGATCCAGGCTGTAACCGTACTCGAAGCCAAGCACGCCAATTTCTGATAGCGGGCTATTGTGAATTTCAACCTGTTCAGCACGTTTGGCAAGTTGAATCAGACCCATCCACACACGACCATCATTGGAATCGTACAGTGCCGCATGGCGATGACTGAATGTGCCGCGTCGAACATCCTGACCACTGAATCGCAGTTGGCGACCCTCGGCAATCAATGCACCGAGTGCGGCCAGTTCAGCGGTTCCCCAGTCAAAATGAACTTCGCCGGTCGCCATTTGTTGTCGCTGTTGCAGAACGCGAACAAGTCTTGGATGCGGGGTAAAGCCCTTTGGGGGAGTGCTGATGGTTTTTACAATTCGCGCAATTTCAGCGGCGTCAACTGCAGTGTCGACAACGTCGGCATCAGAAACGGGGCCACCGAAGTAGTTTCGCCATGTACCGCCACCACTATCAGAAAGCGGCTTGAAGTTGTCCCCGCGAGCTTCTGCCAGCTCGTCTTCCAGCATCTGGGCGCGGTGTTCAACGATCTCATCAGCTTCTTCCCGCGTTAGCTCGTTCAGTGAAAGCATGCTATCCAGATAGCTTTCGAAAGCCGTTTTTCGCTGTCGAATCATCTGGTACATCGTTGGCTGAGTAAACGCCGGTTCGTCACCCTCGTTGTGGCCGCGTCGACGGAAGCAATACATGTCGATGACGACGTCACGCTGGAAATACTGGCGAAAATCCATCGCGAGTTGGACAACCTGAGCGACCGCTTCCGGGTCTTCGCCGTTAACGTGGAAAATCGGTATCTGCAACATGCGAGCCACATCAGTGGCATATGTGCATGACCGTGCTTCTGTAGCAGAAGTTGTGAAACCAATTTGATTGTTCACGATGATATGCAGCGTACCACCGGTACGGTAACCGCAGAGTTCGCTGAGGTTCAGTGTTTCCTGAGCAACACCTTCCCCGGCAAACGCAGCATCCCCATGGATCAGAATCGCCATGCTGTTGCGGCGTTCGAAATCCTCTTTGTGGTCCTGCTTCGCTCGCAAACGACCCAATGCAACCGGATTCACAAATTCCAAGTGACTTGGGTTGAAACAAAGCGTGAGGTGAACTTCCTGACCGCAGGCTGTTTTCCAGTCTGAGCTATATCCCAGGTGATACTTCACATCTCCGCGGCCTGTCTGCAGTTCCGGGTCGCGGTCGTCAAATTCACGGAAGATTTTGCTGGGCCGTTTGCCCATGATATTTGCCAGAACATTTAGCCGGCCGCGGTGAGCCATGCCCATTACGATCTGGTCGACTCCCTGAGCACCGGCGCGTTCGATTGCCATATCCAGCAACGGAATCAGGCTTTCGGCACCTTCAAGCGAGAAGCTTTTTGCACCGACATATTTTTTCTGTACGAACTCCTCAAACATCACGGCATCACTAAGCCGCGTCAAAATTCGAACCTGTTCATCGCGCGACAGCTTGATTCGGTTTCCGCATCGCTCCATTCTGTCGCGCAGCCAAGCCCGAACCTGCAGGCTGTCGATATGCATAAACTGAACGCCGATTGAACGGCAATACGTCATCTGCAGCCATTTGAGCGTTTCGCCCAGTGTTCTGAATTCTGCCCCGCCCGACCATTCCGTCGCGAACTTGATACTCATGTGTTCTTCGGTAAAACCGTAGAACGCCGGGTCCAGTTCCGGAGGCTCTGGTCGTTTCGCCTGCAACGGGTCGATCTGAGCAATGATGTGGCCGCGAACCCGGAAATTTCGGATCATTTGATCCAGACGTTCCTGTAACACGATCCGTTCTGCAGAAGAGACACCATCGGCTGAAACGGGGGCATCAGTCACGGTCGCTTTACGGTGAAAGATGCTGTCGTGTTCGAACGGCGTCTGCAAAACGGCAGAAGTGATTTCTTCGTGCCCCGCCTGAATTTCGTCGAAATACTCACGCCATTCAGGTGAAACGGAATTTCTGTCGTGAATATAGTCGGCGTACTGCTCTTCAATAAACGCCAAACTCTGAGTGCTCAGCTGTGACAGCGGGCGCCGCGGTCGGGCCTCATCGGCTGGCGGACTGTCCAGAAAAGAAGGAGCCGCCGCCGGCTGTTGAAAAGACGATGACATGTGAAACGTTAACACCAACAGGTTCGATGAACAAAAGACCCCTCAGAAGGTATCGGCGGGCGAGATCCGGATTTCCCTGTCAATCCTCCAATACCCAACCGCCCCAGTGGCGGCGTCTGCATGATAGACGGACTATACTGGATGGGAAGCTCAGCGGGTGTTCGCCTGAGGGGATTTGGCACGATTGTGCGGTTGATCGGTCCGTTGAGACCGTGAGTCGACGGATTGGAGAGGCTCAGCGTTGCAGGGTTACCGTCCGTCACTGCATAAGACGTCATTTTCTGCGGAGATTTTTTGTCGTCTGTAACGATTTCTGGTTTTTGCAAAATCCTTCATGGTCGCCATTCGATGAATATGCCAGCAAATATCGGGATTCTTACTGTTTCTGATCGGGCCAGCCGCGGTGACTACGAAGACAAAGGCGGTCCGGCGATTCGCGAATACCTGAATCAGGTTCTGAAAAGTCAGTGGACCGCTATGTCGATTGTGATCAGCGACGAGCAGCCGGAAATCGAGGCGGCTATCAGAAATTTGGCCGATGATGAAGATTGCTGCCTGATTATTACAACGGGCGGAACAGGCCCCGCCCAGCGCGATGTGACTCCTGAAGCCACAGCCGCAGTTTGCCAAAAGATGATGCCCGGATTTGGCGAGTTAATGCGAAAGGTGTCGCTGGAAAAAGTCCCCACCGCAATTTTGTCTCGTCAGACGGCTGGAATTCGTGGCCGCTGCTTGATCGTGAATCTGCCAGGCCAGCCCAAAGCGATCGGTGAATGCCTGGACGCCGTCTTTCCGGCAATCCCGTACTGTGTTGATTTGATTGGTGGTCCGTTTCTTGAAACAAACGAAGACCGGATTGTGGCTTTCCGACCGAAAAAGAAGTGATTGCGTCTGCAATCAGTTGTGGCATCCGTTAGTGGGTGCAGTTCGGACACTGGTCACGTGTTGTTCCGGCTTGGCATTGCCGAAACCTTTCTCCTTTGTCTGATCAACCGCAGTGTTCGCGAGGATCCTCGCGAGATTCCTGTTTGGGCGAACGGGATCATAATTGCAGGCAACCTGTTTCAATCCGAACGATCGAAATTCTCGGGATTTTTGCCCTTCGAATTCAAATGGTTTGTTTTGTCTTCTTGGTAGATTTTATTCAGGAGCGAACGGAATGCGCGTCGTCGTTTAAACGCACAGCCATTCGCCTAAGTTGCAATTTGGCAGGTGTTTGCGTCGGATGAATTTTGGGCCATCTTAAACAGTCAACCAGGCGTTGGCTGCTGATTGTTAATCGCGATAGAGTTGTGTTGTTTTGCAACGACCAGGCGAAAGAGATTTAGTATGGTAACCCATTTAATCCGGTTGGCCTGACAATCGAAGAGGTTGAAGGCCCGGAGTCTGCGGCCGAACGATGCCGGTCATTCGAAGGGGCATCGATACTGACCAGCCGATAGTTCTGCACCCAGTTAGCGGTGGAAAGCAAACGGAAGCATTTATTTGGCCGATGCAGGAGATCGCAGGCTAGCTTCCTCGTGTCATGTCGAGGACTCCACAGTGCACGACTCCCACGCGACAGTGCACGACAACGTTTGATAATGGTTCGGGATATGCCGGGCTGGTGGATCTTGGCCCTCTGGATGTCCTGACGAAACGTGAAATTGAAGTGCTGGCGCTTGTCGACCATGGAGTCCCGTTGAAGTCCGTGGCGAAGCAGCTGGGGGTCGCTCAGCGGACCGTTGAAGGCTATTGCTTGGAAGCCGCACATCAATTCCATCGCTGAAGCGGCGCAAATTGTTCAGGTTGCTGTACTGAACGCCGACGCCTGCAGAGCTGCCGCGCTGGCGTAAAGACGAGTCGTAGGCTCCGAATTTCGGGCGCTGCTCCGTCAATTCCGATACCGGAAAAAGCACGCGAACTGTCGGCAACCCGCCTTATGCTGATTGACAGGCGCGCTTATAGTGGCAAGGCAGTGAACGATTTGGGCTCGGTTGCCGGACCGACGCGATTCAGGCCGTTGCGGCTGACTGCGATCCAATTGGCTTCTGCTTGTGAGGTATCAAATGGCGAGCGTGGACACTTTGCGAATCAGCGGAGACGGACCGTATTGATCCATTGGGTGATCCTGATGAGATGGTGCACAGCTGCGTTGTCTCGGACTGTCTTTGAGCAGATCGGTGTTTCATCGTTAAATAGCCTGACTTCTCTCTCACCTCGCGAAGCGGATGTTTTGCGTTTGGTCGTTTCAGTCGCGACGAACAAAGCCATTGCAATCCGGCTGGATATCAGCATCAAGACGGTGGAAAAACATCGTGGCAAGCTTATGAAGAAACGGCAGGTGGCGAACGTACCGGATCTGATGCGTGTGTGGCTTCAGGCACATCCTGACGAGCTAAACGTTGAATTGTTCTAAAGTCGATTCGGCACAGGTTGCGTTGTGACAGACCGGTGTGAAAAAGCGCTGACGAGTCTGGTACACTGATGCCGGTCGCTGTGCCTCTGTTTTTTTTTGGCATTGTCGATGTTTTTCTTCGCCGTCATCCTAACGCAACAGGACACGTCCTATGAATGCTCTGGAACAGATTAAACAGCACACGATTGTCGTCGCAGATACTGGTGATATCGATGCGATCGCCGAATATCGACCACAGGATGCAACCACAAATCCATCGTTGCTGTACAAGGCTGCACAGATGCCGCAGTACGCTGATCTCATTGACGATGCGATTCGTTACGGGCAAACTCAATCCGGTGTCGAACATGCAATGATCGATAGCGTGATTGACAAACTGTCTGTTAACTTTGGCTGTAGGATTCTGGATGTTGTTCCAGGCAGGGTGTCAACGGAAGTAGATGCCCGGTTGTCTTTTGACGAAGAGGCAACCGTGCAGAAAGCCCATCAGCTTATTAAGTTATACGATGATGTCGGCATGAACAGCGATCGGATTCTGATCAAAATTGCCAGCACCTGGGAAGGTATCAAGGCCGCTGAACGACTTGAACAGGAAGGTATTCATTGCAACCTGACTCTGTTGTTCGGTTTTGGCCAGGCGGTCGCCTGTGCTGACGCGAAGGTGACTCTGATCTCTCCGTTTGTTGGTCGTATCTATGACTGGTACAAGGCACATCGTGGTGTCGAATCTATTCCGGTCGCCGACGATCCTGGCGTCGCTTCGGTGACGGAAATTTTTAATTACTACAAGCAGCATGGCTATAAAACAGAAGTCATGGGAGCAAGCTTTCGTACGAAAGAACAGGTGATGGCCTTGTGCGGGTGCGACCTGCTGACAATTTCCCCTAACCTTCTGGTGCAGCTCGCCGAAACCGACTCGACAGTAGCTGTCGCACTCAACTCTTCCGATGCGGCGCGCAAGAATATTCCGAAAGTGGACATGCACGAAGCGAATTTTCGCTGGGCATTGAATGAAGACGCAATGGCTACCGAAAAGCTGGCGCAAGGGATTCGCAGTTTCGCGGCCGATCTAGAAAAGCTCAGAAGTTACCTGGCACACCGCATGGGCACCGCATAGGTTCAGGCCAATAACGCTCTGCACATGGCGATTTTGAATCGGCGCAAAAAGAGAGCCGAGGCAGTTTGGCTGCACTCGGCTCTCTTTATGTCCTAGATGGTTGTCTGCTTAATCTTCCGACACGTATGGCAGGAGGCCAATGAAACGTGCTCGCATAATTGCGAGTCGTACAGCGCGCTGGTACAGAGCGCTGGTGCCGGTTCGTCGTCGAGGCAGAATACGGCCTTCTCGGTCGATCAGGTTCTTCAGAGTTCTCATGTCCTTATAGTCCACATAAACCGGTCGAGGCACGACGCCCCCGGCGGTAAATGGGCACGTCATCTTCTTTTTCTTGAGCCGTGCGCGACGTTTTCTGAGTTTCTTAAGGTCTGATTTCGAAATTGTTGCCATGAAGGTCAGTTCGCCTTTTCTATAATAAGCGATTCTTGGGAACGGGCTTTGTCCCCGTAAAGTATTCCACCATAATGGTTTAAGGAATACTGCCCGATCGGATCAGCCTGAAAATCAGGCTGGCGGGGAAAAACACAAGTGCGACATTGTAATCGGACATTTCCATCGGGCAACACAAACCTCAGCCTGAGTTTAGATCCGGGAACATTGGTTTTCCCTGCGTCAACGCTTATCGAACGAAATAGGGATGTTTGGAGATTCCTGCAAATCGACACTTCACGCCCTTTGACCCGGGCTTCTACTGGAGAATAGACTCAGGCTGAGTTGTTTGGGGCGTCTTTCGGGATTTCGCGTGCGTGCAGCGTGTGAGCTTTGTGAATTGGCTTCCCGACGCTTTCCTTCCTGCTGACGTCCCACCTTTGTAATTGAGAGCCTCCATGCCTCGCCCTGCCCTGTCAGTGCTGTTAATGCTGTTGACGGCATACCTCTATATTAGTCCTGCGGCGGCGCAGTCAATCACCGTCGACCGGTTTGAAACAAGCAACTTTGAGCCTGGTCAGAATGCGGTTCTGTCGGCTTACGGAAATGGCTTGAAGAACGTTTTGTACGTTTGGACTCCGCTGGGCAAGCTGGCTTACAAAGCAGCCGACCCGGTTCTGGAGACAGTCGCGTTGTTCGAAGGGGCGATTCCGGACACGGCACCCCCTGGCGTTTACGAAGCACGTGTTGTCACGTCTGAGGGGATTTCCGCGGGCCGATTCCTGCTGCTGGATGACCTACCATCGTTTGCAATGACGGATGCCAGCGAAAGTCGTGCCCCGACAACAGTCCTACCGCTTGGCAGTTGCGTCAACGGGCAGGTCAATGCACTCAGACCGAAGTACTTCGGTCTGAGTCTTGAAAAGGGTCAGGAAGTCAGTATCGAAGTTTACGCCCGCCGCCTGGATTCACCGCTTGATCCCGTGCTGCAGTTGTCCGACCCTTTGGGCAGGGAACTGGCCTTTGCTGATGACACCGCCGGTTTGGCTGGCGATGCTCAACTGCGCGTAACCGCGCCGGTGACGGGGACCTACCTTCTTGAATTGCGAGACGTGAAGTACGGCGGAGGCGATGATTACTATTTTCATCTTCGTGTGGGCACGTTCGCACTGTTTCAGGGCGCGTACCCTCGGCGGACGGAATATGGGGAGAGCGTAAAGCTGGTTGGTGATGCAGGCGAACAGTCTGTTGTGCTGTCATTGCCGGAAACTGCCAGCGTCCCAACGAATTTGTCTGTTCGCTTAGCTGTTTCGTCCGGCTCAGGAAGCAGCCTGGCGACCATCGCGACAGCACGCACTCCGCCAGCATTGGAAGTTGAACCGAATGATACAATGGAAACGGCGACAGCGGTGGACTCGGCAGTGGCAGGTTTGTCGGGGCGTTTCGAGTCTTCCGGAGATGTCGATTGGTTCCGAATTTCAGCGGAAGCCGGGCAGCATCTTTGTGTGACGGCTCATGCTCGGGACGTCGGCTCACCTGCGGACGTCCAGCTGCGACTTCACGACGCTGCCGGAAAAATGCTGCAGCAGTCCGATGACAACGGCACCAGCGACGCTCAGCTTGCTTTGGCCATACCATCCGCTGGTGATGTTTTCGTTGCGGTTCGTGAGCTAAGCGGTCAGTCGGGCGTGGTCTGGTCGTACGACCTGGAACTTCAGCGAACCGGGCGTCTTGAGGTTTCAGCGTCGGTGGACTCCGTGGCGGTTCCGAAAGGCGGGACCATCGCCATTCCATTGAAGGTCAAACGAATCGGATCCGGTGCAGCATTTGAAGTGAACGCTTTGGGTCTGCCACCGGGGATCGAATCATCGGCGGTGATCGTCGCAGGAAATCAGAGCACTGCTTTCCTATGTCTGCGTTCAACCGGCGATGTGGCGGACCACTTCCTGCATCGATTGCTGTTGCGTTGCAGTGCGTCGACGGATCTTCCAGCCACTTCTGTTATGATTGTTGCGCCGGCGGCCAGCAGCAACGCGAACTATCAACTGCACAGTCTGCAAACGGGCGTGTTTATCTACCCGACTTCGCCCGCTGCCTTTTCACTGACGGCGGCATCTGATGAGCTTACGGTTGTGAAGGGGGCAGAAACAAAAGTCACAATCGCCGCGACGCGAACGGCCGACTGGAGCCAGCCAATCGATCTGGCATCAGCCATTCCGATGGGGGAATTGCCGCCGGGGGTAACAATCAGTGCGGTTCAGATGCCGGCTGACTCGGCAGAAATTACGATCAATGCCGCTGCGAACGCAAAACCCGGTCGTTATTCGGTGAGCCTTCAAGGTACACTTACTAAAGATAAAACGACAATTGTTCAGCCAGTTCCCACCATCACGCTGATCGTTTCTGAAGCTACGGAAACGAAATCGTGAAACTATGCTGCTCTGTTTCCTCCCACCTTTTCAAGCCACTGGATAGGGTCGACCTATGCGACGGATCCTTTGCATTCAAACCACTCTTCAGTCTTCGCTGTTGGGATTCGCAATGTTGGTGCCGGCCTGTCTGGCTGAGTCCGCTGCCGTGGAAGGTGGTCTGGAATCGCTGGAGGTCACTCCAGCAGTGCTCACGTTGGCTGGCAGCAATTCATCGCACCAGATTATTGTGACCGCCAATGCGCGGTCTTCTACAGTTTTTGACGCCAGCGACAGGGCGAGCCTGGCGTCGAACAATCCCCGTGTGGCCGTCGTTCGGGCCGGCATCGTCTATTCCGTGGGTGACGGCGAGACCCAGGTCACGGCCACGCTCGGTGACAAGGTGGCTGTTGTAAAAGTCATCGTTGCCAATTCCGCAACGTCGGTTCCGGCCGCATTTCATACGGAAGTTCTGGCAGCGCTGACAAAGGCAGGCTGCAACATGGGAGCGTGCCACGGTTCGCCATCCGGCAAGGGCGGGTTTCGGCTGTCGTTGCGAGGTTATGATCCTGAACTGGATCTGCTGACCCTGCGTGGTGAGTTTTTCAACCGTCGTTCCAACGTACTGGATCCCGCCGAGAGTCTGCTGTTGCGAAAACCGCTGATGGAGGTCGCTCATGGTGGAGGAAAGCGACTGCAGCACGGTGCGCCGACCTACAATGTTCTGCGCAGCTGGATTGCAGAAGGAATGCAGATTGAACCGGAGGGGGCGCCAACTTTGCTAAGCATCGAAGTGCTTCCGAAGAAACGCATCCTGCGAAACGAGGCACAGCGGCAGCAGCTATTGGTACTGGGACATTTCAGCGATGGCAGCATCCGTGATGTGACGCCCCTGACGGCCTTTGATTCTTCGGACGAAGCGATTGCCAGTGTGTCCGCGTCGGCCGTCGTGCGGAAAGAAGGCCGGGGAGAAGTCACCGTTCTGGCACGCTATCTGGATCGTATGGCGACCGCACAAATCTCTTTTCTGACAGATCGATCAGGTTTCGACTGGCAGCCGCCGGTAGCAGTTACGGGCGCTGATAAATTTGTGTTTTCCAAACTCTACGAACTTCAGATTCAGCCATCAGGCATCTGCAGCGACTCAGACTTTCTGCGTCGAGCGACACTGGATCTGACGGGGCGACTTCCGACTCTGGAAGAAACCACTGCGTTTGCCGCGAATACCTCAGAATCGCGGCGAGCCGAACTGGTCGATCGACTTTTGGAAACCGATGATTATGGCCGATTCTGGTCGTTGAAGTGGGCGGATCTGCTGCGATGTAACAGTCGTCGACTTACCAGTACCGGTGTCCATAAGTTTCGTCGGTGGCTGTTCGACGCCATCAGCAGCGACAAGCCGCTGAACGAGTTCGCTCATGAATTACTAACCGCTCAGGGCAGTACGCAACTGAATCCGGCAGCAAACTACTGGCGTGCCAGTCGCGATGAAATCGACGCGACAGAAACGACGGCACAGCTGTTTTTGGGCATTCGGATTCAATGTGCGAAGTGCCACAATCACCCATTCGAAAAGTGGACACAGAACGATTACTACGGAATTGCCGCGGCGTTCAATCGTGTTGGTCGCAAGCCCGGTACGCTGCCTGACGACGAGCTTATTTTTGTTAAGCATGCCGGCGAAGTGAAGCAGCCGCGCACCGGCGAAACGATGAAGGTGCGATTGCTGCTTCAGGGCAGCGTTGATGTTTCAGGCGATACAGATCGACGTGAAGTCTTTGCCGACTGGCTTGTCGGTGAATCGAACCCGTTTTTTGCAAAGTCTGTTTCAAATAGAATCTGGGGCCACATCATGGGCCGCGGGATTGTTGAACCGGTTGATGATTTTCGGGATTCCAATCCGCCCTCTAATCCGGAGTTACTGGATTTTCTGGCTCAGGAATTGTCGGGCCATAACTATTCGGCGAAGCATCTGATTCGAACAATCATGAACAGTCGCGTTTATCAGTTCAGTTCAGAACGAAACGCTTTTAATGCTGATGACGAGCTCTATTTTTCGCATGCGACGACCCGAATGCTGACTGCCGAGCAGCTTTTAGATGCGATCTGCACGGTCACGGGGGTGTCAGAGTCGTTTGGTGGCATGCCCGCTGGCACGCGCGCGGTCGATCTGGTGGATCCGCCGGAAGGTCACATGTTTCTGCAGGTCTTCGGCCAGCCTCAGCGCGAACTAGCCTGTGAGTGTGAGCGTTCTTCGGACAGCAACCTGAATCAGGCGCTGCAGTTGATTAATGGACCGTTGGTGCATGATAAGATTCGCGCGGCAGAAGGACATCTGCATCAATGGATCGCCGCAGGTGAAACCGATCAGCAAATCATTAGTCTGCTGTATCTGACGGCGGTGAGTCGTACGCCCGACGAAACTGAAATTCAGACTTCGCTACGGCACGTTCATGCCACCGAAAACCGTATCAGTGGTCTAGAGGATGTGGCCTGGGCCATCATCAACAGCAAGGAATTTCTGTTTCAGCACTAAGTCACTATGGCAACAGAACGCTATTTGGGAAGTTTATATTTCCGGTGTCCCGTCTGATTTCCGGAGCCAGAGTGGCCCTGAAAGGTCAAGCGAACGGCGATTGCTGATCGTCAGAGGTCGACAGGGCCGTTTTCGCGTTCTGTTTTCCACAACCTGACATTGCCTCTGGCCCCGTTTAATTTGGTGCACATCAAGCGTTTGGCTGGGGGAAAATCGATTATCGGGCCACGATATTTGGGATACCGGCGGTTCAGCATGTTGGCTAGACGGAACAAATCGCAGAAAACACGGGCAAAGTGAGGTTCAAGTCTCAGATCCTGGAGTGTTTGGCGACGAATGAACGCTGAAGGCCAAAAGTCCGCCATCGGAGTCGGTAGTTTCAGAGATTCACAGTTAGTCGGTTAACCGGTCTTCAACTCGGGTGTTTTTGTGGATACACTCGCAGGAATCGCATTTTCCCTGTGGAACCAGACTTCGGCTCAGCGTCGGAGGTGTCCCAGTGAACTTTTTTTCAAGCCGGTTGGCGTCGCTGTTAATTACGGCGGCACCACCTGAGTTATTACTTACACGCCGAACAGGAAGGCCACGTTAGTGTTTCGCTGTCAAATGTGCGGAAAAGTTTCCGCTGCGGGAACGAAGTCAACAAAGGTCACCGTCGCCTCACGGCCACGCGAGTATCGAGGCAATGTCGAGGACTTTCCGTCACGACGTTTCGGACGTTTTCGCGAGCCGGCAAAACCACGGGATCGAGGCGGAAAAGGTCATGAAATCGTCAAAGAACTGATGGTTTGTTCAACATGCGGTGAAGTTCATCAGAAAAAACACGCTGCTGAAGAAGCGGTTTTGAGAGCTGCAGCGAAGGCAGCTGCTGCGGAACAGGCTCGTCTGGAAGAAGCTGAAATGGCTTACGCGGACGAAGATTAGTCAAAAGTCTCACAGGAGCCCAAAGTTCTGCAATTGTTCTTCCGCAAGAAGCTCTGCCTTTGAGGTCGGGTTTCGTTAAAGCTCGCCTTTTGCTAAATGGGTAAACTGCACAATTGCTTAATCAATCAACAGCTAATGCTGTCTAGACAAGAAGACAACGCGATGGAAACGCAAAATCAGGTTGCACTGGAAATCAGGCAGGAAGCCTTCCGACAGCTTGTGGAACTACAGGATAGTGGAACTCCTGTGGCAAAATCACGATATCAAATTGGCACACGGTATTCTTTGTCGACAGACCAAATGCAGGTCATCGAACGAGAAGGGCTGAACAAGAGCTGGCCACCGCTTTCCTAGGGCAATGCCACCGTGAATTGTTGGTGGTCTGTTTCATTCAGTCCAGCATGTGACAGCCATGACGAGTTTGAGGTACAGCAGCAGTTTGAGGTACAGCAGCAGTGGTTGATCAACCACTGCTGAGATTCGAAATCAGAAGCCCGGTTTTCTTCAGGAAACCGGGCTTCCGGAATGTTCAGGCGTTATTCAGTACCACCATATTGCGTTCTGTAGGCCTGAATTTGCCGATAGAGTTCCTCGGTTAGCACGACGGTGCCATTCAGGCTGCGTCCGCGCAGGTAATCTGAAATCTCGCAGATTGTGACGATGGCAAATGTCTGCATGCCAAACTCCACACGCAGTTCTGTCAGGGCGTTCATTGTTCCGAGCCCGCGTTCCATGCGGTCGACAGAAACCACCAGTCCGGCCAGTTCGACGTTCGCAGCAGCCCGCAACTGGGGAGCTGTTTCTCGAATCGATGTCCCGGCCGTGGTGACGTCTTCCACAATCAGAACCCGTTCGCCCGCCGAGGGGCTGTGACCGACAAGGGTACCCCCTTCGCCGTGGTCTTTGGCTTCTTTACGATTGAAACAGAACGGCACGTCGGTTCCGCGTCGGCTGAGTTCAATGCTGATCGCGACCGCCAGGGGAATTCCCTTGTAAGCCGGGCCGAACAAAAAATCGAAGGCTAGGTTCCGGGCCTGAATAGCGTCCGCATAAAAACCGGCCAGCTTGTTCATCTGGCTGCCGGTGCGGTACCGCCCGGTATTGATAAAGAAGGGGGTTTTGCGACCGCTCTTGGTGGTGAAATTGCCGAAGGTCAACACATTCGCGTCGACCATGAATTCAATGAAATTCTGTTTGTAGGTTTCCAAAATGTGCCTCCGGAATTACTGGTGAGAAAGTCGTTGAAGATTATGTCAGATTATCTGAGGCTGGGGCGGTGGCCGTTCTTCGTGATGCGGCGTCAACGAAAAAACGGTTGTGCCTTTTGCGGTTGATCAGTCTGTCGACTGAGTGTTGCAAAATCGCGGCCAGCGCGGCGCGGTTTCGTGACACAAAAACTCGCGTTGTGCCATAATTTCGCAGCCGGTTCGGCTCAACTGGCCTTTGCTGCCACGTTGTACGACGAACCGACGTGAACTGCAATTCGCCCAGTCGATCGTTCCAGATGATCGCTAAAGACAACCTAATCGCTGCGTCGATGAGTCTCATCGGCGAGCGGTTTGAGTGGCAGGTCAGAATCGGCAAATTCTGCCGTCGCACGATTCGCAGGACGGACTGCCCGTGCATTCTGATCCGTAAGCGTCGCCGCACGATCGCTTTCCCGAAAACACAAACCCAAGGCGAGAACCAGCGGATGTCGAAAGACGGACATTCAGATAAATTGCGACTGGGGTTTATTGCCACAGTCGAAGTCGAAGGACGCGGATGCGTGGGTGGCCTGCTGGTCACCAACTGCAGCGGTCGTCCTTTGGAATTTCAATGCACGACACCCGTGCGGCCCGATCGAACGCAGGAAATTCTTTATGGAAAAATGCTGCGTCCCTGGCTGTTGGGTGAGCTGATTGGCAAGACACTGCTGGATCGGGTTTCTATCAAGCCCGACATTATTGTGACCGGCGATCCGGATCTGCTGGAACTGCGAAATCATACCAGCACGCCGGTGGCCTGCACTTCTGAGGCGTTGTCGGAAATCGCTGCGGCTATGGCTTCGTCCGGCAGTTCGGGTGACCTCGGCGGGCGTCGTCTGCGATTTCATCACAGCCATCCGGATGACAGCAGTTTTGTACGCCAGCAGTTACACCAGATCCCCGGACAGGCAGATCTGGAGGAACCTCTGGAACGTGTGCAGCAGGCGCTGAATGAAACCGTCAGAACGGTGATGGCTCGATGAACGATGGTCGCCCCACAAACGGAGCTTATGCAATGGACGGTCACAGCGTTGCCGGCACGGCCGAAAGCACAGACGTAACTCAGCCATTAGTGGAATGCCACGCTGTCGATTTGAATCGCACGGCGGGTGTCGCCAGTGCGGGCTTCAATCCGGCGCTGAAACGTGTGCCGCAAATGGACGTCATTTCCGTTCCGTTGCAGCGTCGTCCGGATTTTGTGCCTTCCTGGAAACCACGCAGAATTCCGGTCAAATGTATTGGCTTAACGTTGCCCGAAGGTCTCGCCTTTCAACCGCCGGAACAGAAGCAGGAAACACAGTCCGACGGAATCACGCTTAAGAAACCGGATCCTCCGAAGAAGCCTTCGCGACTGGACGAAAACGGCAAACCCAAACACACCCGGGTGAAGCCGCCGCCGAATGCTCTATCGTTGCAGGACCGTCTGTTTTATCTGCTGCAGCCACCTCTGGAATCGTGGCTGGCCGGGCAGGAACTGATCATGCCGTTTGAGCCCTTTCCGTATCAGTACGAAGGCATTGCCTGGATGTTTGCCCGTCACTCGGCCCTGCTGGCGGACGAAATGGGGCTCGGCAAAACGATGCAGACCATCACCGGAATTCGGCTGCTGCTACGAAGCGGACAGGTCAACCGGATCCTGCTGATCTGCCCCAAGCCGCTGATTCCGAACTGGCAGCGCGAATTTCGAACCTGGGCAGAAGAATTGCCGATTGTGACCATTGAAGGCAACGGAGCTCGCCGTCGCATGTTGTGGACCATGCCCGGTGTGCCGATTCTGATCACCAACTATGAATCCATGACACGCGACCTGGCCGAATTCTCGGAAGAAGACGCTCCGAAGTTTGATCTGCTGGTTCTGGACGAAGCGCAGCGCATTAAAAATCGCGACTCACGCACGGCGCAGGTTGCTCGCGGCATCAATCGCCGCCGCAGCTGGGCACTCACCGGAACTCCGATCGAAAATCGTCCGGAAGAGTTGGCGTCGCTGTTTGAGTTTCTGGAAGTGATTCCGGCACATGCGTCGCCTGACCTGCGCCAACTGTCCGCTCTGGCAAGCGAACACATTTTGCGCCGCACCAAAGACGTGGTGATGAAGGACATGCCTCCGCGAATCGATCGTGATGCGGAACTTGAACTGACAGACGCTCAGCAGTACACCTATCGTACGGCTGAAAAAGAGGGCATCATTCAGTTGAACGAACTGGGCGATTCGATTTCCGTGCAGCACGTCTTTGAGTTGGTGATGCGGCTGAAGCAGATCACCAATCATGATCCACTGACCAATGAAAGCGTCAAGCTGGAACGTCTGGTGGCGGACATGGAAGAAGTTGCGGCCAGTGGCGCCAAAGCGATCCTGTTCAGCCAATGGACGAAAACCATTGACTGGCTGGAAGAACGTCTGCAGCAGTTCAATCCTTTGGTTTATCACGGTGGTGTGCCCACGAAGAAGCGTGAGCCTATACTGGCAAAGTTCAAAGAAGATCCCGATGCGCACATCATTCTGATGAGCTACGGGACAGGCGCCGTGGGGCTTAACCTGCAGTTTGCACATTATGTCTTCCTGTACGATCGCTGGTGGAATCCGGCGATCGAGGATCAGGCGATTAACCGAGCACACCGCATTGGCGTGACGGCCCCTGTGATCGTGACTCGATTTATCTGCAAAGACACAATTGAAGAACGCATCGACAGGGTGTTGAGAGAAAAACGTGAGCTGGCAGAAGCGATTCTGGGTGACGGCGACAACGACAACGTGTCGCTGGGAATGAACGCCACGGAAATATTCGGTCTTTTCGATCTGAAAAAACGCACGACAAAAGGCGCGTCGCAGTCCATTGGCCCGGCCCGGCCCGAAGCGGCCTGATCCGTTGGCCCTGCTGCACAAACCTTTAAGAGGCTGACCATGCCATGGTCACGGCATTGTCCGGAATCGCCTGCCACTTATCTGATTTTGATGGGCTATCTCAGGTGGTTTACCGCTATCGCCGTCGAACGTTATTTTGTGAAATCCCGTCAAGCGGCCATCCTGTCCCGTCGTTGCGAGCTCTGACGGATGGCACGCGGTCCGGGTCTGGCATTTTGTGTCAGCAACTCCCGCCTATTTCGGTCGGTAAATTTGCGTCGCCACTTTCGACTCGTCAGTCTGGCAACTAGAATCACACCTTCTCAATTAACTCACTGGCTTTCGAGCCGTCGTTCATACAGCAAAGTCAAATGTTCCAACCCGTTTCTGACAGCAATTTTGTTCCTGGTGAACATTCCGTCCTGCACTTTTGGAATCAGCACGACACGTTTCGCAAACTTCGCGAAAAGAACCGTGGAAAGAAGCGCTGGAGCTTTCTGGATGGCCCGATCACGGCCAATAACCCGATGGGCGTGCATCATGCTTGGGGCCGCACTTACAAAGATACCTACCAGCGTTTCTTTGCCATGACCGGCCACGATCAGCGTTACCAGAACGGTTTCGACTGTCAGGGGCTGTGGGTCGAAGTGGAAGTCGAAAAGCAGCTGGGCCTGGGCACAAAGTCGGCCGTGTACGAATACGGTATCGACAATTTCGTGAACGAGTGCAAACGACGCGTGTTGAAGTTTGCCGCTCGACAGACGGAACAGTCTCAGCGACTCGGGTACTGGATGGACTGGGACAATCCTGATCAGCTGCGCGCGATGGCCGAACACCTCGGCACCGACACGCAGATGACCATCACGGCCCCCAGCGGAAAAACGGAAACCGCGAAGGCACATCAGCTGGTCGAAAAACTTGGTAACCCGGAATGGGGCGGCAGCTATTTCACGTTCAGCACCGAAAACAACGAAACCATCTGGGACTTCCTGAAGAAGTGCTTTGAACGAGGCAAGATTTATCAGGGCCATGATGTGATGCCGTGGTCCGGTCGCGGTGGCAGCGCGTATTCGCAGATGGAGATCGCCGAGGGTCGCAAGCTGACGACGCACAAATCCGTGTTTGTACGATTCCCCTTGAAGGACCGCGAACACGAATTTCTGCTGATCTGGACAACGACTCCGTGGACCCTGACCAGCAACGTTGGCGCGGCGGTGAATATCGATCTGGACTACGTGAAGCTCAAGGCGAACAAAGATGATGCCGTCTACTATTTCGCCAAAGATAACCTGAACTTCCAACGCCTGGCGTCGGAATTTAAAGACGGCTTCGGTCGCCCCGAATGGAAGTGGCCGGAAGGCGTCGGCAAACTGAAAACGATTGCTCAGATTTTTAAAGAGCAAGGCGGTTTCGAAGAACTGGGCACCATCAAAGGCGCCGACATGGTTGGCTGGGCGTATGAAGGCCCGTTCGACGATCTGCCAGCTCAGCAGCTGGATGGTGGCTACCCGGTTGACGAAAACAACCTGGGAGTTTGCGGCTGCAAGTGGCACAAAGTGATTGATGGCGGCCGAGATTCTCGCGGCAGCGCGCATGTCGTGGCTGGTGAAGGAACGGGCATTGTGCATATGGCTCCGGGCTGCGGCGACATCGACCACAAAATCGGAGTTTCGGTGGGCATGCCCGTGATCGCCCCGCTGCAGGACGATGGCACTTACGGCGACGCTTTCGGTGAGTTCTCCGGCAGGGAAGCCATTGCTCCGGAAACAGCTGAACTGGTGTTTGAACGGTTGAAGGGAAAAGGGCTGTTAGTCGCCACCGAAACGTATCCGCACATTTATCCGCACTGCTGGCGAACGGGTGACGAACTTGTTTTCCGACTGGTGGACGAATGGTTCATCAACATGGACTGGCGCGACGAAATCAAAGATGTTACGCGTCAGATTCGCTGGCTGCCGGACAGCATTGACGGACAGAATCGCGAAGTGGAATGGTTGTCCAACATGAGTGACTGGATGATTTCCAAGAAGCGATTCTGGGGACTCGCGCTGCCGATCTGGGTCGAGGAAGAAACGGGTGACTTCGAAGTCATGGGCTCGCTGGCGGAACTGAAGGAACGCGCCGTCGAAGGCTGGGAGGGCTTCGAAGGGAATACGCCTCATCGACCGTGGATCGATGGCGTGAAGATTCGCAACCCCAAGACCGGCAATCTGATGACGCGCATCGAAGACGTCGGCAATCCGTGGCTGGATGCGGGCATCGTGCCGTTTAGCACCATGAACTTCAATCAGCGTTACAGCACAGAAGCGCTGAACTGGGCCGACTGGTATCCGGCGGATCTGGTCACGGAATGTTTTCCGGGACAGTTCCGCAACTGGTTCTACAGTATGCTGTCACTGTCGACGATGATGATGTTTGATCCGGACGGCAAACGCACGGCCGACGAAAAGAAACCGTTCCGCACGCTGCTGGGCCATCGTCTGGTGCAGAACGAAGAAGGCCGTCCGATGCACAAATCGGACGGCACCGCCATCTGGTTTGAAGAAGCGGCCGAACAGCTTGGCGTGGACACCATGCGCTGGATGTACCTTGCTCAGAATCCGGCGACCGATCTGCGGTTTGGAACTCGGCATCCCGACAAACCCATCACGCTGAATACTCCGGAAGGCCCGATCAGTGAAACGAAAGAAGGCGTGCCCACGTCGACGGTCACCAGCGGTCCGGCCGACGAAACCCGCCGCCGAATTCTAATCCCACTGTGGAACTGCTATAAGTTTTTCGTAGACTATGCGATCGCCGATAGGTTTTCGCCGAGCGACGAATTGCGAATGCGGGTTTCCGGTACTCAGCACGGACAGGCGTCCGCAGAGACTGCCGGCGGTTTCACGGCCATCAATGACCGTCCCGAAATTGATCGCTGGGTACTGTCGAATCTGCAGACACTGATCACCACGGCTCACACAGAATTCGCGGACTACAACGCTCCGGGATTTTGTGATGCGGCGGCCGGGTTCATTGACGATCTCAGCAACTGGTACATTCGCCGCAATCGCCGCCGCTTCTGGCGCAGCAAAGATGCGAGCGATACGGACAAGACAGCGGCGTACGAAACGCTGTACGAAGTGCTGGTGAAACTCTGTCAGCTGTTGGCACCCTGTATTCCGTTTTTGACAGAACGGATGTATCAGAACCTGGTGCTGGCCTGCGACCTTTCCGCGTCACCGTCCGCGTCACCGTCACCGTCACCGTCACCGTCACCGCCACCGGCCAGCTGCCCTGCTTTGCCGGAAAGCGTGCATCTGTGCGATTACCCCACAGCCGACGCCACGCTGCTGGATGAAGCGCTGAACAAACGCATGGCGTCCGCTCAGCTGGTGGTGAAGCTGGGACACAAGCTGCGGGAAGAAAACACGCTGCGAGTCCGTCAGCCATTGGCAGAACTTCAGTTTGCGTCCGCCGACCCGGAAACGGCGTCCGCGATTGCTCAGCTGGCGGATGTGATTCGTGAAGAACTTAACATCGAACGCGTTACCCAGCAGGCGAATCTGGATGACCTTGTGGGCTACAGCTACAAGCCGAATCTAAAAACACTGGGACCGAAGTACGGCAAACTGCTGGGGCTGCTGCGAACGAAACTGCCCGCAGTGGGAGACGCCGTGCTGGGGCCGCTGCGTCGTGGCGCCAACGTGACGGTAGATATCGATGGCAACAGTATCGACTTAACGCCGGACGACGTATTGATCAGCACGGAACAGTCCGCCGAATGGGTGTGCAGCGACGAAGGCGGCATTCAGATTGCGATCAGCACGTTGCTGACAGACGACCTACTGCGCAAAGGCATGTCTCGAGACTTTGTTCGCCAGGTGCAGCAGCTTCGCAAAGATGCCAATCTGCACATTCAGGATCGGATTTGTGTAGAGTATCACTCGGAGAACAATCTGGTGCAGGCCATGGTGGCCGAATGGGGCGACTACATCTGCGGAGAAACGCTGGCGGACGGAATTGAGTTTGCCACTGCGCCGGCCGGCCAGGCAAAGTCGGTTTCGGTCGGCGATGTGTCGGCCACCGTCTGGATTGTCAGCGTGGTTTGAACGCCGCGGGTTTCCTGCGGCGTACGAACGGTGGTTCTTCCTGAACAGAATTGGCACGTGGTGCGGCTGGTTCGTGCGACCTAGATTAGCTCTGTTCGTCGCCGTCCTGCTGTTGGCCGGGATATACTTCTTCGACAACGGACGGTTTACGCTGGCATGAGCCACTGCCGTCAGTGCGTTGGCCGCACTGGCTGTTTTGTGACTCTGGGATAAACGCAATATCCAGCGCGAAGTCACGGTGACCAACGCAGAAATTATCGTCGTTAGTGCGTCGGGGAAGGGCTGGTCTGCGACCTTTAAATTTGACGCGGTCGATGCGGTTCAGCTGATGCGTCCCGAGGAGTGGAGCTATTCAAGCGGTGAGATGCTGGTTGATTATGGCGATGACATATTTTTGGTCGTTGTGCCGTACAGGGTTTCGCTGGACACGCTGGCGAATGTGCCGTACAGACTTGATCTCGCTGTCAGTCTTTCCGGCTGAAATCCGCCCGATGGCGATACGCGGGTCAATATAAAAGATGATATGCAGCGGGATGCTGAGCGAGTGATTGGATTTATGGAATCCGAATCCCAGGAAGGCGAAGAGAAGAAGCTTCTGTCGCCCGTGCAGATCGGCATTCAGCTGGTCATCGGGTTGGGGCCACTGCTGCTGGTCGGTGCGATTGTGGCGGGCATCTATTTGTTCAGACAGTGGGACGAGCTGGACGTACTGCACAGGTCACTGATCGGGTGCGGTGGGTTTGCGGGATTGGTGGCAGGTTTTATCTACCTGATTAAGATTGGTCTGTTCATCCGTTACGCCGACGCGATTAGTGTTTCGAAGGTGCCGATGCAGCGACGGACGGAGGCTTTGTTAAGTGGGCGGGAAGATGATCTGGTAGCTGTGGAATTGTTTGGTCGGGAGAAATGGATGAAGCCGGGGATGTCTGACGACTTTGGATTCCTGCAAATTGATTGCCCTCAAAGAATACTGCGATTCGAAGGCCACTGGACCGCTGGACGCTGCCATTTGCGGCGTTGAAGAGTTGTTGGACCGAAGAAGCGATCACTGGCAGCGGTAGCCACGAAAATGCGTAACGCCGCTACTTTGTTGTGCTGCCAGCGAACGCTGAACAAGACGCTGACAAACACGGTGCATGGGAGTACGGACTGCTGTATCTACGAACGGAAATCGGCCACGACACGCCGGACCGCAGCTACGATCGATCGCAGCTGTTGTTTGCTCAACTGTCAGACGCGATCGCCGCCTGATGTCGGACCCAAAGCGGAAACCCTGCGTTGGCCGGTGAGATTGGCTGCCTTAGCCCGGAATTTCCGGGGGGAAATGATTTTTCTGAATGAATAATTCCAGTGTGCCGATGTCTATGGTAAGCTTTTGGACATATTCCCACCGATATTTGCCCACCCCTTTTCCTGCCGCCGAACAGATTACGTTTGGCGAAACGGAGTTCCCGCCATGCTTTCAATCACCGGACGTCCGCTGTCGAGACGCGCCAGCCAGCTTTGTGATGGTGTTTCACGACGCGACATATTGCGTGCGGGAGCCCTGTCTGTGGGCGGACTGACTCTGCCGCAGCTGTTGCGGGCGGAAGAAGCGGCGGGGCTGCGGAATTCGAAGAAGGCCGTCATCATGATCTACATGTGCGGTGCTCCTGGGCATCAGGACATGTATGACCTGAAGATGGATGCTCCGTCCGAAATTCGAGGATCCTTCCGGCCGATTCCGACGAATGTGCCTGGCATCGAAATCTGCGAACACATGCCGCGACTGGCGGGCATCATGGATAAGTGCGTGCCTGTGCGCAGTATGTATGGTTCGCCCAACGGAGCTCACGATTCGTTTATCTGCTACACGGGCCGCAAGGTACCCAACCAGCCCGTGGGCGGCTGGCCGTCTGTGGGATCGGTCACTTCCAAAGTACTGGGCGCTCGCAACGAAGCCGTGCCTCCGTTTGTGGGGCTGTCTCCGGATGCGGGCCATCCTCCCTATGGCTCCCCGGGGCACCCTGGTTTTCTGGGGGTCGCGCATTCCGCGTTTCGACCGTCCGGCCCCGCTCGCGACGACATGAAACTGCAGGGCATCGACACATCACGACTGGATAATCGCAAAGCCCTGCTTACCAGCATCGATGGCATTCGACGCGATATCGATGCCAGCGGCACGCTGGCAGGTATGGACATGCTGACTCAGCAGGCGTTTGATATTCTGACGTCGAGTGCTCTGGCGGATGCTCTGGATATTTCGCAGGAACCCGCGTCAGTGATTGAACGTTACGGCAAAGGCGATTCCAAGAACTTCGGGGACGGGGCTCCTCGCAACCTGGAACACTTCCTGATGGCGCGGCGACTGGTCGAAGCTGGCTGCCGTGTGGTCACGCTGAACTTCGGTCGCTGGGATTTTCACAGTGACAACTTCAACGGCATGAAGAATACCCATCTGCCGCAGTTCGATCAGGGACTGTCGGCTTTGATCGAGGATCTCCACAATCGCGGGATGGCGGACGATGTGGCCGTGGTGGCCTGGGGCGAGTTTGGTCGCACGCCGCGCATCAACAAAGACGCCGGGAGGGATCACTGGCCGCAGGTTGGCGGCGCTCTGCTGGCCGGAGGCGGTTTCCGCACGGGGCATGTGATTGGAGCCACCGACCGACTGGGCGGTGAAATCGCCGAACGTCCGGTGCACTTCAGCGAAGTGACCGCCACGCTGTATCGGCACCTCGGGATTGATCCGGAGACTGTGAAACTGCACGATCTAACCGGGCGGCCCCAGTACCTGCTTGAGAAGACCACGCCGATGCCGGAGCTGGTTTAGTCACAGCCGCCGGCCCTGGTCTGATCTGTCGTTCGCTTACGCGCCGCTCGGTTTAAGTCAGTCGCCAGGCTGCCATGCGCAGCTGCGCGAAAGGGCTGTCGCTGAGCTTTTCATACCACACTGTGACCAGCCGCCCCGGAGAAACTTCAACGGTGGACGGATATCCCAGATCGCCGGAAGCGGCGTCGCCATAGATGACCAGCGGTTCTGACCACGTCTGTCCGTTGTCTTCGCTGATGCGCGCCTGATTGCCGAGCGGCGCACGTCGGTGGCCATATGTCATCAGCAGGCGATCGTCGGCCAGTCGCAGCAGGTGCGAAGGCAGCCCCCAGACTCCAATGGCGTATGGTTCGGCCCATGTTTTGCCGCCGTCGCTGGAATGTGTCTGCAGAGTTTCTCCTGTGTTGGCCGCGTTGTGGTTGCGGATCTGAACAATCAGCCGACCGTCCGCCGCTTCAACGGCGTGAAGTTCATGATAATTCCGGTGATCGTCGCCGACGCGGGTTGGTAGTGCGGTTAAAGGGCTCCACGTTTTGCCATCGTTCGCAGAAGTGCTGAAGCCGACTTTGCGATCCTGTTCCCATAACGCCACGCCGGCATAAAACAGGCGGCCGTCGCTGAGATTTACGGGGCCGTGAGGACTGTTCAGTGGCACGCGATAGGCGGGCGACCAGTTCAGCCCGCTGTCTTCGGATCGCAGTATCCAGCAGCCGAGATGCCGGCTGTGGTCACCATTGGCGATACGGGCATGAGCCGCCTGCCAGTGTGCGAGTTTGTCCGCCGGCATGGTTGGCCTGCCCTGCTGTGCTGCCGCCACTGCCTTTTGCAGGCCCGGTTCGTACGCCAGAGAGGTAAAGGTTGTCGCCAGCAGTGTGCCCCGTGAAGTTTCCAGAAGCCCCGCGTCCCGATCATCAATGGGGCCATCCAGTAGTGTGCGCGCGAAGGTCCATGACTGGCCATCATCAAACGAGCGAATCAGTTCGACGCGGCCGAACGGGCACACATGAGTTTCCCGACCGCCCGAGCAGACCACCAGTAATTCGCCGTTTTTTCGACGAATCAAGGTCGGCCAGCCGTGATAACGATCTGTTTGCAGGCTGATCGTTCTGACTTCGTCCACAGCAAAGGCCGCTGACTGGCGAGCCGCATAGCCGGCTGAAGACACTGATGTCACAAAACCGGCCGCGGCAACTGACAGCATGTTTCGGCGGGAAATGTCTGTTGTGAAAAAGGCGGGTGTCTGGTGAGGATGTCGTGGCATGGCGGATCTTCGGCGGGAAGGAAAACAGGCGGGAGTCGTGTGACCCGGCTTGCAGCGTAGTAAGTCTCTGCCTGACCGTCCAATCCTCAGCGTACTTCGAAAATGCCGCGGCGCGTCGGCGCTCGGAATCGGCGAGTTTACGGGCTGCGGTGCGTTTTTAGCGGCAGATTTTGCCGGTTCCCGGCCTGGGAGCACATCCTGGTGGTTTGTGGCTGGGAAACCGTCGGCAAAATTCAGGCGGTCGCGGGCTCTGATCATGACATTTCCTGAAGGCAAATCTGTGCATCAGGGAGTTGTGTGATGAGCGGTGTGTTTCGGTATGCCAAAAGCATTGCCGGTTCGCTGGCACTGACAGCGCTGGCTGTCAGTGCGAAGTCTGGGCAGAGCTGGATCTTTTACGACGTGGGTGATCTGAATCCAGCAGCAGCAGTTGTGAGTCGGGATGCGTTCTCTGGCAGTCACCAGTCGCTGTCACCGATGCGCCGTTCTGCTGCCGGCGACGTGGTGACGTGGTGACGTGGAAGATCGGCGTCGTCACCAACCGGATGATGCCTGATCAACCGGATGATGCCTGATCAACCGGGCGCTGATCAAATGAGCACCGGTCAACCGGCCGCTGATCGAGTCGCCCTCGGTTCCACGTCACTGAATGCGGCCCCCGTGGCTCGAACGCTGTCGCAGCAAATGGCGGATGCCATCTACGAAACACCCGCATCGATTTCGGGTTTTGCGGATGTGCTCTTACCGGTCGTGCGTCGACGGGGCGCCTGTCCGCTGGATGCAAAAAGTGCGTCTCGGGTTGTGGTGCAGCCTTGGGTACCGGTCTCCGTTGAAGACTTCTATGCCGGGCTGCAGCAGGCACTGGATGCCGCGCAGGCTCAGGACGTGTTTGTGTTTGTTCACGGTTTCAATGTGTCGATGGAGGCCGCCATTGTGCGAGCCGCTCAAATGGAGGAAGACACGCCGTTTCATGGCGTGATGGTGGTCTTCAGCTGGCAGTCGGCGGCGTCCGCCCACGCCTATGTCACAGACGAAAAACCTGCGGAACGACACTTCTGGGGCCTGGCAGATCTGCTGGCGAATCTAAAAACGTCGCTGTGGCGACAACGCGAGATTGCATGTGCTCGCGCACAGCATGGGCAACCGTGTGACGCTTCGCGCCTTGAATGCGCTGACGGGCACGATCGGACCGACGGGTTCTGCCGTCGATCCCTTTCTGGTGGCACGAATGTCGCGTCCTGATGAGAACCACCGTAACGGCGCTGATCGATGACTGCCGCTGATCCCAGCGGCAGTCATCGATCGGGCGTGCTGAATGTGTCCTCAGAAATTCCGATGCGATTTCCCGACTGGGGCGCATGGCGGACGGGCCAGATCGCTGAACCTCCGCTGACAAATCTGGTGCTGGCCGCACCGGACGTTGACGCCCGGGAGTTCTCCGGTTTCGTGAGCAGCATTCGGCATGTCTGCGGCAACATGGTGCTGTATGCATCGGATACAGATGTGGCGCTCGAAGCGTCGCAGAAACTGCACGGTGGAGCCTATCGGGCGGGTGATTCGCGTGCTGGATTGAGCGTTGACGGATTGAAAATCGTGCGGGTGACCGGCGTGGGGCGTCTGGATCCACTGGGACATTCTTATTATGGCAGTCACCCGAAGGTGTTGACACAGTTGAGCGGTCTGGTGAAGCCGCCTGTGCTGGCTGGACTGGTTTCAGACTGGCGCTGAGACCGGCCTGCAGCAACTCCAGCGGATTCGTGCTACATTGTCAGGGCTACTTGTCAGGGCTGAATGCCATGGCTGTGGCATGGCTGTGGCATGGCGGGCCAGTTTTTACGTATTGAGATGGGAGTCGACGCGCTATGAAATATGACCACCCCACGAATATCCTCGCGACTGTGTTGGTGCTGCTGGCAGCGTTGAGTTCGTCAGAGCTGTTAGCTCAATCCATAGCATCCGCCCCGGTTAAGTCGGCCCCCTCGACGCTGGACCCGATTGACGACCAGCCCGGTCTGCCCCGCGTCCTGCTGATTGGTGATTCCATTTCGACGGGCTATACCCTGCCCACTCGCAAACTGCTGGCAGGCCAGGCCAACGTGCATCGGATACCGGCCAATGGCGGTCCGACCAGTCGCGGGCTGACGTCAATCGATAAGTGGCTGGGCACTGGTCAGTGGGACGTCATTCACTTTAACTGGGGTATTCATGATTTGAAATACATGGCGGACGGTCAGCGTCAGGTCGAGCCCGCTGATTACGAAAAGAATCTCAGGACACTTGTCGCCAGACTGAAAAAGACCCACGCAAAACTGATCTGGGCGGCCACCACTCCGATACCACAGGGCCAACTGAATCCGGATCGCCGCTTCGGCGATGAAACGGAATACAACCGCATCGCTGCCAGAGTCATGCACGAACACGGCATCGCCATTGACGATCTTTACGGCTATATCAAACCTCGGGTTGATGAGCTGCAGAAGCCCATGGATCTACACTACAAAGCGGAGGGCTCTGAGTATTTGGCGCAGCAGGTCGCACGCGAAATTGAAAAAGTGTTGCCTGCGAATGACTGAGGCGTGGTCAGGCGTAAAACCCGCGAGGTTTCACGAATCCGCAATCCATTAAAAACAGAAACGAATCAACGATGATAAGAGCACTTCTGGTGATTGACGTGCAGCGTGAATACTTCGACGGCGCCCTGCCCGTGACTCATCCGGCAGGACATCTGGAACAGATTCTGCGAGTACTGGATGGTGCGGCGGCGAAGGTGCCAACGGCCGTGATTCGCCATCATCAGGCCGATCCGGATTCACCCCTCTTTCGGCTCCATTCTGAGATGTGGCAACTGCACCCTGAAGTCGAACAGCGTCCGCATGACGTGCTGATTGAGAAGCAGCTGCCAGACGCGTTTACGGGGACCTCGCTGGAAAAATGGTTGCAGCAGGTGCAAGCGGATACTGTCTGCATCGTCGGATACATGACACATATCTGCTGCGACAGCACAGCGCGGCAGGCATTTCACCGGGGTTACAAAGTCGAATTGCTGCGTGACGCAACGGGAACGCTGGCTGTGGAAAATCAGGCCGGTTCCGTTTCGGCCGAACAGCTGCACACGTCCTTTCTGGTGGCTCAGCAGATGTTTTTCAGCGAAGTTATCAGCACAGACGAATGGTTGCTGAGAATTGAAAACTAACTGGCAGGGGCTGGCAGGCCGGCCGTCACAGCGAGAAAATTTCGCCGCACTGCCAGCAGGTCTTGTTCGGCGCAACGGTGCCCCGCTCAACCATCTTCTGCTAATGACATGTTCGACTGCCGTAGCAAAAAGTCTTCCGTTTCGAGCGAAACGGAAGACTGCTAACTTTGCCTGGCCTGCCATCGATCATGGCAGCGTGCGTTAGCGCGATTTTTTTTTGTGACTGACCTGGACCGGTGCGAAGCGCGTTTCCGTTGGACACAGAATCAGTTGCGGCTGAAGCTGATGGCGGCGGCGTTGGTGCCCGCCACCTGAAAGCTGAAGGCGTTGCTGCCACTGATTGACAGACTGCCGCCAAGCTGCTGGTTGTCATTGCTGCGGTTCAACACGAGCTGTCCGCTGACAACCGAGAAGCTTCCGGAAAAGCTGCTGGCCGTGCCGTTTTGACTGGTGGCCGTCCAGCTGAAGTTCCCATCGGCCTGCAACGACAGCTGCACCCGGGCTCCGTTTCCCAGCGTGGCCGTCCAGTTTCCGACATGAACGGGAGCCTGTATCGAAGTCTGTGGAGCACCCGGATTTTGCAACGCCGTATTTTGCTGCCCGACGCTTTGTGGGCCCACACCCTGCTGGCCCAGATTCTGCGGGGCAGCGAATCCACCCAGTGCCTGCAGTGCCGACATCTGTGTGCTGTTCGGCGTCTGAGGCGGACTTTGCTGCTGACGCGGCATCTGTTGCGGTGTCTGAATCTGTGGCTGAGCCGTTTGCTGACGCGGCAGCTGTTGCGGTGTCTGAACGTGTGGCTGAGCCGTCTGCTGACGCGGCATCTGTTGCGGTGTCTGAACGTGTGGCTGAGAGATCAGTTGCATGGGCGACTGCTGAAGTCCCTGCTGTTGCGCAAACCGTGGCTGCACAAACTCCTGCGGCAGGGGTTGGTTTAGAATTTCAGGCTGCTGCGGAATGCCCTGCGAATAGCTATCGCCGGGCTGTGAGTTGCGATAGCTCGATTGCGAATAATTATAGCCGGGCTGCGAATATCCGTATGACGGTGCCGAATAACCGTAGTTGTAAGCTGGTGCGGAGTAGCTTTGAGAGCAACCGCCGAAATAACCGCCTGAGCTGCGTCCACCACAGGCCTGACTACTGTTTGCCGCAACGGCCAGAGTTCCCAGTGAGAAGATGGCCGCCAGCAGTGTGTTTCGTGAGCATCGCATTTGGGTTGACTTTCAGGTGATCGAAAAGCTGTGGTTCGTTTCGGTGACAAACACTTCAGCGTGGGCCAGAGCCATTTGTTACAGCCGTCAAACAAGAATGCGGGCCGGTCGTTCGAAACGGCGAGACACCTCATTCTGTCGGCGGATCTGTTGACGGAGTGCCGGGAAGGGAATCAGGCGTTCCTGACTGGCTCGGGGCACATCGCCGTCACCCGACCGAAAGCGATGCTCCCGGGCCGCGAGTCTCGGTGAATCGCTGTTAGAAAAGTAGGCAGGCCCTGCTGGACCCGCCCTGTCGTGGACGGTGACTCAGTCGTTCGGCCACAGAATCTCGAAGACTACAGACGGTGCCTTTCGTCGCGAGATCGCCGTGGCGACGGCCGATTTGAGCACTCCGCTGACCGCGGCCAGCCTGTGCAGGATTTCTTCCGGCGTCACGTCGTCACAAATGTCACGCGATGGCTGAACGACCACACGCAGTCGTCGGGTATTCGGCGCGGGCTGTACAGAAAACACGTCCAGGCCCTGCAGCACTTCGTCAGCGAAATGACCTGACAGAACCAGCGACAGCGTGTCGGCGACCTGTTTGCACAAACGCAGGGCTTTAAAATCTTTGCAGCGGTACGGCTTGCGGAAAAACTCGCGCGGGTCAACGGCATCGTCTGCGTTAAGCTGACCGCACAGCGTGAACAGCTGCTCACACTTTTTTTTGCTGAGTGGCATGATCGAATCCTGAATGGGATTGATAAGCAAGAGGATCTGCCTCAAACCTGCGCAAACTCAGATGGCCTGTTTCCTGTTTCAGAATTCATGGCCCTGCAGAGTGGCGGGTTGAGAAGACGGGGGAATGTTGAATGAAACACGCATAACGGTTGCTCCGTCTGAAATCTGATGCCGGCAGCGGTGCATGCATCAGCGGTGCACGCATGTGCCGTGTGATTGTGATGCGGTGACGAGTCGGTCCTGCCTGAGAGACAGCGGTTGAGCCGGCAGGTTCGCATGTTCTGCCGGGAAACTTGGCCGCAGGTCGTGCTGTCTTCACAGGTTGCACGTCGGCAGGAAAATACAACCGGCGATCGACATTCCGCGATGTTGCTTCCGCACGAGGTTGTTTATAGATTGTGACTGGCAGACACGTTCGTGCCCGCAGAATTTCCGGGTCGACGAAGGCTGGCTGCAGGTGCCAAAGATCTGCTTCGCATGTTCGATCGACACTCAACCATGGCCAAATCTGCTTCTGTGACTTACCCGTGTCCTCATTGCGGCGAGGACGTCCTGACGACGGCTCGGGTTTGTCGAGCGTGCGGCTTCAGTGATGAATACGACGATCGGCAGGACGATTTTGAGTCGGACGTGGCAGACGATTTTGACTATGACGATTTCGTGGCCCGCGAGTTTCCCGAGCACGCCGACCCCGCTTCAGCCGCCGATCAACGGCAGTTATTTATCCGAGTTGTGATTTTGGCCATTATTGCCTCGTTTCTGCTGACCCTGTTTTTTTGAGTGTATCATGGGCCGCAGATCCTGAATTATGGCTATAGTCGGTCTGTTTTGACGCGGCTCGGAGTGAATGGTATTGGACGTGGGCCTTTCGGTGCGGTAGCATCTCCGGAAGCTTCGATAAGTTAAATTGTAGCAGTCCCACCTACCATCCCTCCTGAAACGTTTTGGCAGCCTCCCGGTTGGCCTGAGCATTTCACTGGCCTCGTTCGGAAACGATTTGATGGCCCTTTCATCAACTATGAATCTGTATCGTCGTTCACTGCGCGGTCTGCTGGCCCTGTTGGTTGTGTGCGTGTCCGCAACAGCCTGGGCCGACGATGGGGCGGCCCCCGTTAGTTTTGTGAATGACGTGATGCCCGTGCTGACCAAGGCCGGTTGCAACACCGGGGCCTGTCATGCGAAAGCGGGCGGTGGCCAGAATGGATTTCAGCTGTCCCTGCTGGGGTTTGAACCAACCGAAGACTACGAAAGCCTGACCAAAGAAGCGCGGGGGCGCCGGTTGTTTCCAGCGGTTCCCGCCCGCAGCCTGGTGCTGATGAAGGCATCTAACCAGACGCCGCACGGTGGTGGCCTGCGTCTGGCGGAAACGTCGCCCGGTTACCGGCAGATTCTGAAATGGATTGAACAGGGCACACTCTATCAAGACAGCACGGATCCACAATTGCTGTCGGTGGAGGTGCAGCCGGAACGCGGCATTGTGGCAATGAACTCACAGCAGCCGTTGAAAGCCGTGGCCCGCTATTCCGATGGAAGCGTGCGTGACGTCACGCGGCTGGCTCTGTTTGAATCCAACGATGTCGCGATGGCCGACGTCAGCAGCGTCGGACTGGTGCAGGTGCACGATATTCCGGGCAAGGTGTCCGTGATGCTGCGTTATCAGGCCAAGGCGGCCGTGTTCAGTGCGTCTGTGCCATTGGGAGCTCCCGTTGATGAGCTGCCGGAAGCGAAGAACTTTGTCGACGACTATGTGTTTGCGAATCTGACGGAGATCGGTATTCCGCCATCTCCAGTGTGCGATGACGCGACGTTTCTGCGGCGAGTCTCTCTGGACATTGCCGGGCGTCTGCCCACGGATGCGGAAGCCTCTGATTTTCAGGCCGACACCAACCGCCACAAACGCGATGCCGTGGTGGAACGCCTGTTACGAAGTCCGGGCTATGCTGATTTCTTCGCCAATAAATGGACAACGCTGCTGAAAAATCGCCGTGACGATGCCAGCGACATCACGTCCAATTTCGCCTTTCACGCCTGGATCCGCGACAGCCTGCTGGCCAATGTGCCGTACGATCAGCTGGTGCGCGAACTGCTGGCCGCCACCGGCACTGTGATCGGGAATCCTCCCGTGGCTTGGTACAAACGCGTGAAGGAACCGAAAGAACAATTAGAAGATGTGGCTCAGCTGTTTCTGGGAGTGCGTCTGCAGTGTGCTCAGTGCCACCACCATCCGTTTGAACGCTGGAGCCAGGATGACTACTACAGTCTGTCGGCCTTCTTCACACAGGTCGGTCGCAAACCCACGGCGACTGCGGGCGAAGATCTGATCTTTCACAAGCGTGGCATCGCGACGGCCAAAAATGTGAAAACCGGAGTTGAACTGACACCCGCCGCATTCGGCGACAGCATGGGGGAAATTCCGCCCGACCGGGATCCGCGTCTGAATCTGGCCGACTGGATGGCCGCTCCCACCAATCCGTTTTTCGCCAAAGCCCTGGTGAATCGCTATTGGAAGCACTTCTTCCATCGCGGACTGATTGAGCCGGAAGACGACATTCGCGACACCAACCCGCCCACCAACCCGGAACTGCTGGCGGCGCTCGAACTGCACTTCGTCAGCAGCAAATACGATTTAAAGGAACTGGTGCGCGTTATCACGCAGTCGCACGCTTATCAGCTGAGTTCTGTGCCCAACGCCCACAATCTTGTGGACCGCCAGAATTATTCACGCTATTACCCGCGGCGACTGCAGGCGGAAGTCATGCTGGATGCCATCGATTACCTGACTGGTGCCAAAACAGTGTTTGCTAATCTGCCGCCGGGCACCCGCGCCATCGCGTTGCCGGACAACAGCTACAACAACGCGTCGGCCTTCCTGCGCGTGTTCGGACGACCGGACAGCACCAGTGTCTGTGAATGCGAACGCAGCCAGTCGTCTAATCTGGCGCAAAGCCTGCACCTGTTGAATTCGGCGGAGATCAAATCCAAGCTGAGTGTCGGGACAGGCCGGGCGGCACTGCTGGCAAACAGCGCTGGAACGCTGGAAGACAAAGTACGCGAACTGTACGCCACCGCTTTTTCTCGTGAACCGCAACCGGAAGAACTGCAGACCGCCGTGGCTTACCTGAACGAGCCCGTGTTGGATGCGGCAGGGCTGTTGGCTGACGGGTTGAATGCTGCAGGATCGCCGGTTGAAAAGCCAACGGTTGAAACGCCGCCGGTTGAAACGCCGCCGGTTGAAACGCCGCCGGTTGAAAAAAAGAAGGTGGCGCGAGAAGACTTTCAGGATCTGATCTGGGCGCTGATGAATACAAAAGAGTTTCTGTTTAACCATTGAGGGGCTCGAACGGGTCTCGCCGGCCCAGTGCCGGTGAGTCTGGTTCAACCCCACTGGATCGTGACATGATATTTTCAAAACCAACTGCCTCAAATGATCTGTGCCGGGCGTTTCTCGGCTGGCGGAAACCACGCGGGATCATGGCCGTCCGTGTGGCCGTCCTGCTGCTGTTGATCACGTCGGCCGGCGCACCCACGGTTACGGCGCAGTCGGTGTGCCTGCCCGCGCCGCGTTTGCTGACCACAGTGCCGATGGGTGGTCAGGTGGGCACGACAGTGGAAGTCACGATCACTGCCGACCATGCTGAAAATCTCGAGGAACTCAGTTTTTCTGACCCCAGCCTGACGGCCACCGCAGCCCTGGACGAAAACGGCCTGCCGATTGCCAACCGATATGTGGTCACGATTGCCGCCGACTGCCCGATCGGAATTCATGAAGCCCGCGTGATGACGCGACTGGGAATTTCGTCGTCCCGCGTATTCAACGTGGGAGACCTGCCCGAAGCGGTCTGCGTTACCAGGAATACGGCTCTGGAAACTGCCATGCCGCTGGACCTGAATTCGATCTGCAATGCATCGATGACACGACAGGCGGTTGATTTTTATGCGTTTGTGGCCGTGAAGGGGCAGCGCATCATTGTGGACTGCGCGGCCAAAGGCATCGATTCCAAGCTGAATCCTGTGCTGATTGTGGCCGATGCGGCCGGCAACGATCTGGTAGTGGAACGCCGTGGCGGGGCCATTGATTTCACCGCGCCGGCTGACGGCACGTATGTGGTGAAGGCGCACGACCTGACGTTTAACGGCGGGACGGACTATTTTTATCGACTGGTACTAAAAACAGCGACGGCCGACGAGCCGCTGGTCCGGCTGCCGGCCACGCGAAATGTCAGTGCCTTTTCCTGGCCACCGCCGGGGCTGGCCGAAGTTGCCGCTGCCGACGAAGTGGAACCGAATAACGCGCACCCGCAGGCTCAGCAGATTACCCTGCCCTGCGACATCGCCGGAAGTTTCTTTCCAGCGGCCGACGTCGATACGTTTGAGTTCACCGCGACCAAAGGCGACGTCTGGTGGGTTGAAGTGGCGTCCGCACGGTTTGGTCTGGCAACAGATCCTTCCATCGTTGTCCAGCACGTCACGGGTCGCGGCGCGGACGAAACCGTGGTGGATCTGCTGGAACTCAGCGATATTCCGAGCCCCGTTAAAATTTCCAGCAACGGCTATTCTTATGATGGCCCGCCGTACAACGCCGGTTCGTCGGACATCATCGGCAAGATCGAAATCAAGGCCGACGGACGGCATCGCCTGCAGCTGTCTGATCTGTTTGGCGGAACCCGCAACGACCCTCGAAATATCTATCGCCTGATGATTCGCCGGGCGGCTCCGGATTTTGCCATTGTCGGCTGGGCGCTGCACATGGGCATCCGCAACGGCGATCGCAACGCGCTGTCCAAACCAATGGCCCTGCGCGGGGGCAGCACCATGGCGATCGAAGTGGTGGCCGTGCGGCGTGATGGCTTTGATGGCGAGATTGAACTGCTGCTGGAAAATCTTCCGGACGGTGTCACGGCCAGTGGACTCACGATTCCCCAGGGGCAGCAACGCGGCATCGTGCTGCTGACGGCTGATCAGCAAGCGCCGCGAGGTCTGACGATCGCAAAGTTCTCCGGTCGCGCGAATATCAATGGGGATGTGGTCACGCGGCCTGGTCAGATGGCGTCGATGAAATGGCCGGTGCCCGATGCCACACGCGAAATTCCGGATCCCCGGCTGCTGGTGGATCTGCCGGTGTCGGTTGGCGGAGCCGAGTTCGCGCCGATTACGATTACTCCTGCGGAACAGAAAGTCTGGGAGGTGGCGGCTGGACAGTCGTTGATAATTCCCCTCACGCACGTGCGGCGCTACGAGTTTTCCGGTAAGAAACTCAGCCTCAAAACGTTCGGTGCCGGGTTCGAAAAGAATGCGGCCTTTGATGTGCCCCTGGATGCCGACACGGCGGAAGCGGTGCTGGATCTGGCCAAGCTGAAGACGCCGCCTGGAGATTACACGATCGCGTTCTACGGCAGCGCTGTCGCGAAATACGGCTACCATCCAGAAGCCGTGACGGCGGCGGAAGCCGTGCTGAATCAGGCCACAGAGCAGGCCGCGGCGGCCCTGCTGGCAGCTGAGAATCTGGCTGAGGCGGCAAAGACGGCCCCGGAAGAACAGAAAGCGGCTGTGGCGGCCGAGGCTCAGATGGCCTCCGTGAAACAGAAAATAGCCGCTGCCGCGGTGACAGCCGCTAACAAACGGCTGCAAGCCGCGACCGCGCAGGCCAAGCCCAAAGACATCGTCGACATTGTTGTATCCACGCCGATTTCCATCCGCGTGCTTTCTGCGGAACAGACACAGGCAGCCAGTCAATGACTCATCCCTTCCACGCCTCTACAAATTTCTGTGACGGACCCGGTTCGCGTCGCGGCTTCATGAGAATGGGACTGGCCGGCTTCGGCTCGCTGAGTCTGCCAGGACTGCTGCGGCTGCGCGCCGAAACTCCGGCGGCCGAGCGTGACCAGAAAGCCGTCATTATGGTCTGGAAACCAGGCGGCTGTTCCCACATCGATACGTACGATCCGAAGCCCAATGCCGGCAGCGAATACAGCGGTCCGTTTGCGACCATTCAGACCAAAGTGCCGGGACTGGACTTCACCGAACTGCTGCCCATGCAGGCGGCGATCGCCGATAAGTTCACCGTGCTGCGTTCCATGCGTCAGACGGCCGGTGGTCATCCGGCCGGGTCCATGCAGCTGCTGTCCGGTGATTCAGATACACGCGACAAACCCAAACCCCGTTTGCCCGACTGGATGTCGGTGGCCAATTATCTGCTGTCGCAGAACAAACAGCGGAATAATCCCCTGCCCGCGTATGTCGGAGTGAATCCGCCGACGAACTACACGGGAGCCGCGTATCTGGGCGATGCCTATTCACCGTTTGAGGTCAAAGGCGACCCGAGTGCGGCCGGTTTTTCGGTGCCCAATATTGGACTGTCTGACGCCGGTGAAATCAAAAACCTCGGTCGCCGCGTTTCCCTGCGACAGAGTCTGGACACGCTGGAACGGGCCTTCGATCAGGCCCAGGAATTACAGGCACTGGACGAATTTGAAACTCAGGCGATGACGCTGCTGACCAATTCGAAGACCAAGGAAGCCTTCGATCTGAGTCAGGAAAGTGAAAAAACACGGGACCGCTACGGCCGCAATACCTGGGGCCAGCAACTGCTGCTGGCGCGGCGACTGGTGGAAGCCGGTGTCGAGGTGCTGACCAGCAGTCTGCATGGCCCCCTGTGTGGTCGTGTCAGTAACTGGGACGATCACGCGGTCAATCATCATGTGTTTGACGCGCTGAAATTTCGCGCTCAGGCTTACGATCAGGCCGTGTCGGCGCTGATTGAAGATATTTACGACCGGGGACTCGATCAACGTGTGCTGGTGGTGGTGACCGGAGAATTCGGTCGGACGCCGAAGATCAGCTATCAGCCCAGCACCGGTGCCGGCAATGCGAGTGCTGCGGCGGGCACGCGTCAGCCGGGTCGCGATCACTGGCCCCGCGCGTTCTCTAATATCTGGGCGGGCGGCGGTATCGAAACCGGCCGCTTCATCGGGGCGACCGACAAACGCGGCGAGGATGCGATTGAGCGGATCTGCGGGCCTGGCGATTTTCTGGCCACCATTTACCACCACCTGGGCATTGATGCGCACAACGTGTTCATCAAAGACTTCAATGGCCGACCAACGCCGATTGTCGACCACGGCCGCCCCATCCCGGAACTGATGGGCTAAACCGCATGCTCTCATGTTGCCCCGCTGACGTTGTGCACAGTCGCACAGTCCTTCGATGGACTCATTTCTAAGTCCGTGGCCTGCCCCGGAGCAACAGCCCCGGAGCAACAGTGGTGCAGCAACAGTTGGCGAACTGTGCCAGCAGCCGGCCCGATGGTGAACCGCCGGCTGTTCCGGAAGCACGGTGGCCGACGTGTGTGCCTCGCCGTTTACACGTCGGCCAGGTTTCCTGCAGGCCCGGAAACAGTCGGCGGCCTCCTGGATTTTTGGAGCTATCTGACCCTGACGCTTTTGCCGACGAAGCCCAGTGGATCAACGTGGCCCAGTGGACCAACCATAGCCCAGTGGATCAACGAAAATCAGGTCGGTGGCGGTTGATGGACCGATTGGCAAAATCGGCCGTCTTGTTCACCCGCTCCCAGTGAATGGAGGTCAGCACGACAAAGGAAACTTTGCCGTTGCTGACGGTCCACAGTCCTGACGAGACCGGCGTCTGCACGAACACCTGCTGGAACAGACGCAGTTCCTTCACTTCACGCACCGTGCTGAACGTTCCATTGGTGTGGAATGTCGTGTACAGGTTGCCGATGCTGTCTGAGAACTGCCACGTGCCGTGAAGCATTTGCGTCACCCGAGCATCCGTCAGCCGTTTTGCTGTGATCCCCGGCGACGGCTGTCCGGCTGGCGCTGCGGCTGGCCCGCTTTGAACGGCCCGCTCTAGAATCATCAGCAGTTGCCGGGACCCCTGTGTGGCCGAAAATTCCCTGCGGCGTGCAGAGACGTCCGGGTCAGCCAGCCAGACAATCCGTTTTCCTTTGTCGAACTGATAGATGCCCAGTCCGTCTTTCTTTTCCCGGGTATTCGGGTCGATGCTCTTCGGGTACGACGTGGCGTCAATCGAAAACAGCTGGACGCGTGTTTTTCCGTCTTCCGGGTGCGTTGAAAATCAGAGCGTTCTCGTTGCTCTCAATTTTTCCGCCGGACGGCAACCAGACGCGAATGGCTGCCCAGCGAATGACGTTGCCATCTTCGACAAGCTCAGTGACCTCCCATTGCCCCTGAAGCCATTGCCCCTGAAGCCGCCGCTTTTCTGATGCGTGATTAGCCCCGACGACTCCGGACGACAAGCAGCCACAGGACAGCCACAGGGCAACGTTGCGAATGGCCCTGACAAAGACTGCGTTCCGGACGATGATCGGTGAATCAGAGCCGCGTTCTCTGACATGGATGTCAAATTCCTGCAGGGCCACCAGGGTGAGTCCGTCTGCCGTCATCAACATCAAGCTGAGCCTGATGTGTCGCAGTTTGATCAAAGCAATCAGCGGAGATTGTCCTCTCAGTGATTACAGCTGTGATCAGTTGGACATCGTTCGTGAGTCACGCCATAAACGGCGCGAACGTCGTAAGTCGTGGTGTCGCAGCGACTTGAGGACCAAAGTTCCCTGCGGCACGGGAATCGCTTTTCTTTTCTCTCGGCAAAGACGCCGCAAACAAATTTCAAACCCGGAGAAAGGGAAACAAAATGAATACGAAAAATATGGTTCTTGTCGCATGTGCCGCACTGGCCCTCGGAACAATGACAACCGGCAGCGCATTCGCTCAGCAGTGTCGCTCCGGCAGCGGATACGGCGGCTATGGTTATGGCCCAGGCTCCGGCTACAACACTGGTTACAACACCGGCTACCGTGGCAACAGCTACACAGGCAACAGCTACAACAGCGGGAGCAACTCCGGATACAATTCCGGCTATGGCAGCTACAACAGCTATTCCAACAATCCCTCCTCGCTGTCACGGGGTGGCGGTTACAACAGCGGCTATCGCAATTCCGGCTACAACTCGGGCTATGGCCGCTACAACACCGGATCCGGCTATGGCAACAGCTACGGTAACAGCGGTCAGCAGCCTGTCGCTTACCGACACGGTAATCATATCGATGTCCAGGACGGCCGTGGTCGATATCACGTCACCGGCAGCGGTTACTAACAACCGTGAATGGCTGACTCACTTCGAATGATCATTCGAAGTGAGTTTTTTTATGCGCCATGTTCGCCGCCGCCATGCCGGCACCTGAATTCACGTGCCGGCCACTCCGGCCCCTCTCACTAGTCTGACGAATCGGTGGGCAGGCTGTGTTCACGTGCGCCGGCCGGGGGGTCGCCCGGATGCCGATTCCATTCAGTTATCCCCCAGGCATGAACACAACTGTCCGAATGTCAGCCACTGCCGCAATCAGTGAGGAATCGCCGGGGAGACGTTGGTGCCGGGGGCGGATGAGAGGCTGTTATTTCGGCGGACATGGCATGCCACGACCGATGCTGAACTGGCCTGCAGTAATCGACCGGTCGCCAAAATGAGCGGCCGCGTCGCAAACTGCAGTAAGTGCCGCGGGAACCGCTGCACAGGTTGCCTCTGCAGAAGCGAGAAGCTGCGGTGTTCCAGCCAGGATGGCTTCGTGGGATTTCTGTGCTGGCGACCTGAGAACGAATCCAGTCCATGGCGTGAATTCGTGGCAGCACAAACGCAGGTCGGACGGGACTGGGCTTTCCCCAATAGTCGTTTGCATTCGTCGTTCTTTCGCTTGTGGGGCGTGTCATGTACAGAGTTCTCGCGGTTTTTTGGAATTTCAGCGGTAGATTTCTTCGCCCTGGGGGTTTGTGAGTTTGGTTGCCTGCACTTCCTGTCTACATGTCACATCCAGAAAGTCACCATGAGAGCTATATTCTCTGCTTCCGCGATCGCTTTGTTGATTGCCACTCCGCTTAACGCTCAACCGCAAGGGCTCGGCAATCAGAGCAACCGTGTTGCGCAACGTGCCGGTGGGCCGGGGACTTCAGGTTCCAACGGGCTCGCTGGCGTGGGACTGGCAGTCGGTCAACGTCTGCCGGACATCACGATTCACGACGCCAGGGGCAAGCCCTTTCGCATGGCAGACTTGAAGGGCCAGTATTCGGTGCTCGTTTTCGGCTGCCTGACCTGACCACCCTTTCTTCGAAATGCTTCCAGTTTGGAGGCCGTCTATCGTGATTACAAAAACAAGAACGTCGACTTCTACTTCGTTTACAAGACTCTTGCTCATCCTGAAGGTAATGGATTCGTCAACCCGGCCACGCTTGATGAACGGTTGATGCACGCTCAGAAAGCCAGCGAATCGTTGGGAACCACAATCCCCTGGATCGTGGACACCATGGACAACCAGCTGAAGCACGCCATGGGAGACCGGAATAATTCAGAATTCATCGTGGGGCCCGATGGACGCATTGTGCGCATGCGAGACTGGAGCAATCCCGAGTTGGTTCGAGCCGATCTGGTCGAACTGGTGGGCCCCGTGCAGAACCCAACAGATCCTCGCAGTCTGAATCTCAAAATCAACTTTAACCAAACCGAGGTCGCTCGGGGAGTCGTTGATCGGATTCAGAAAGCAGGACAGATGACGGCCGTTAAAATCGAAGCGACTGCCACACAGTCGGCGGCATATGTCAAACTTCGAGCCGAAGCCGACGCGGGCTTGCTGCGCAGCGGCACAGGAAAGCTGTACCTTGGATTCTTTGTCGATCCACTTCATCGGGTTCACTGGAACAATCAAGCCGGACCAGTGTCAATCACAGTGAATGGTGAGTCCTACACCGGTCCCTTTGTGATTGCTGCTGCTGACGCAGATCCGCGGGAATTCGTGATTGATGTTTCGGCGAAGGCACCCATTCATGTGAAACTGATGTACGTCGGCTGCGATGACAACGAGACCTGGTGCCGTGAACTGACTCAGGAATTCGTCGTCTCACTGGAAATTGACAAAGATGCTGGTCGCGTCATGAGTCGTCGCGGCGGATCAGGTGGCCAAAGCCCGGGAAGAGGTGGCCGAAGACAGCGGCCAGGTGGCGGTCAGTAGCAGTCTGCCAGCTGAGCAGGATGGCCGGGGCAATCGCACGTCGGATTTATGTCGTACGGTTCGAGTTTTGCGTGATTTGTTTTCTGGTCAGGTGGCAACTGTCCTGTTCCTGTTCCTGTGAACCAGAACCAGAACCAGAACCAGAACGGAATCGCAGCGCTGCAAACGAATGGATATTTTGCATTCCTGACACACTTTGTTGATCTGCAAGACGCTGGCGAGGATCGCGGCAACAGTCCTTTGCGGATTGATAGGCCGGGACGCGTGCTGTGCGGCACAATCTGCGGGCCGAGTACGTGGCGAATCCTGGGCCGATATCAAACGCTTCTGCAAAGCTTATCCGGACTGGTTAGCCGCTTAGCGAAGACTTTGTTTGGTATTGGAGACTTTTGAGCGTCTCCCCCGGGGAATCGGGCTTAGCGTCTGTATCGCAGTGATGATTGCACGAATCTCGTCTAACCTAAGACTTCGTTCACGATTCGAGTGAATTCAGCAATTCGGAATGGTTTCTTGATAAACGAGTTTGGTTGTTGCTGGCCGGTGGCAGTATCGAGATCCTCTTCAGAATAGCCACTTATCAGTATCACACGTACATTGGGTTGGAGGCTTCGCATGGCACGGAGTGTTTCCATTCCTCCCATCCTCGGCATCGCCATATCGACGATGCACAGCGAGATTTCGTCGCAGTGTTGCTCAAAAAGCTCAACACCCTGCTGTCCATCTTCGGCTGCAATAACAGTGTGCCCAAGGGCCGTAAGTGCTGCCTCAACGACTGATCGCACGGCCGGTTCATCGTCGATAACCAGTATCGTGGCCTGGCGGTTAACCGGTGGGTTCGCTCGTGTTTCAGTTGTTGGCTCACGAAGTTTGTCAGTGGGGGGAAAGGCTACTGTGAATGTTGATCCCTGGCCGATTTTCGAGTCACAAAAAATCGCTCCGCGATGACTCCGCACAACTCCGAGCACCGCCGCCATACCTAAACCATGTCCGCTCGACTTTGTTGTATAGAACGGGTCGAAAACCTTCGCGAGTGTCGAGTCACCCATTCCACACCCCGTGTCTGTCACTTTGACGAAAACGTATTTCCTCGACAGGCATTCATTGCCTGCCAGGTTCTTTTGCAGGGCCGCTTGCGTGATGGGCTCAAAACCTGTTTCGATTGTTACGGTACCTTGCTCGTCACCAATTGCGTCAATCGCATTCGTAATCAAATTCATGACCACCTGACGCAATTGCGATGCGTCCGCTTCGATCATCGGATTGTCATTCTTCAGCTTGAGTTGAACTTCTGTTTTCTTGGGCACTGAGACGCGGAGTAGTTCTTCCGTTTCGCAGATGAGTTCGGACAGGTCGACTGGTTCGATGGCAAACAGCCCCTTCCCTGAATAGGCGAGCAATCGGTTGCAGAGTTCCGCCGCTCGTACGGCTGCGCCATCGATGTTTCTGAGGTAGCCTGCAGACTCCGAACTCAGCCAAGGACTGTTGGCCAGCAACTGCGTGTAGCCCATAATGGCGGTTAAGATATTGTTGAAGTCGTGGGCAATACCACCTGCCATGACGCCCAGGCTCTCGAACTTTTGAGAATGGAGCATCTGTTGTTCTATTTTTTGCCGCAACTCTTCTGCCTCCTGCCTTCGCTGGGCGACCTTCATGAGCTGATCTCGCGTCCTGGCCAGCATCAGCAATGGGACGATCGTCATAGCGGCTGCTAAAAAGAAGGTTCCTCGCTGAAGCCAGATTCCATCTGGCTGTCCTTCCCAGCCCCCGTTGGGTATTGCTCCCAGCAACCAGGTTCCTTGCGGTAATTGAATTTCGGCCAGCACAGGAGCGTTTTCGAATATCTCCGGACGGCCGAAAAAATGCTCGCCATCCGCCCCCAATCCGTCTTTGCCGCGAATTGCGATTTCAACAGGTCCGTCTGGATCCAGAAGCCCGCTTTCCAGGTAGAGTTGCTGGGCATCAAGCACTGTCGACACAATTCCCCAGAACCGCTCCTCTCCATCGGCCGTGTTTTGAAAAATTGGAATGCGACTAATAAATGCCTTACCTCCCTGCACCAGATCGACCGGTCCAGCGAGTACCAATCGGCGTAGCCGCCGGGATCGATCGGCGGCTTCGAACTGTGCCGGAATCTTACGATAGTCGAGGCCAATTGCCTGCTCGTTCCCCCAAATCGGATGCATCAAAGTTATGACCATGTCAGGGGCAGCCGCGATGTTTCGAATCAGGGACCGTCCCTGTAACAGAGGCTCGACAGCGCGTTCGAATTCCTGCTGGGTAAGATTGGGGTCCAGAGCAAACAGTCCCGGGAGTCCACGTATCATTTGAATGTTGCCGGTCAGGTTGCTTTCAAGACGACTCCGGATGGCAGCCAATTCGTTTTGAACATGGGCTCTGGTGGTCGCCTTCGCGCGTTGTGTGGAGACCCAGTCGGCCCGTATGGCGAAAACCAGCAGGCCTAAAGCAACACAAATCGCAATGCAATAAATGATTCGTGTGAGTGCAATTTCGCGATTGAAGAGGCCGGCCTGTAGAAAACTGGAGGGATCCAGGGACCTGCTATCTCCCCCGGGATTCCTGTCAGAACGAGCAGCGTGGAGACTTCCGTTGGGTGGACTCTCAGTTCGATCGTGCGACGATTTCAAAGGTTTCACCTAGCAGGTTGTCCGGGAATTAAATTTCCGCAGGGTGCATAGCGGGGCTGAAAAGTTTGGAATTTTTGGTAAGCCGGCCCCTGATCAGTCGGCCCATGGAGAGCCGCCCCTGGTGAGCGACATCGCCCGCGAGCGTGGAAAACGGGATCTGCGCGAAATGCAGTGCGTGTGGTAAGTATTTGCTTAGATTAGATTTCAGGATAGGTGGTCGTGTTGGTCTGATTCGCAGAGTTCAAAACTGTTGATCCGGAGATCGGACATGACCAGTGAGCGTGAATTGTACAAATCGATA